>Ga0213828_1000153_pt1 | contig 81404 bp, 63 predicted proteins | sample MC6MC0897MG_FD_180664 | JGI IMG/M metagenome (GOLD analysis project Ga0213828, IMG submission 180664) | Enriched soil aggregate microbial communities from Iowa State University, Ames, United States - MC6-MC0897-MG | ecosystem: Environmental > Terrestrial > Soil > Unclassified | place: USA: Iowa...
ATGCCCTCGGCACTGCTTCCCAGCACCAGTCGGCTCGGCCCTCGGCGTCCATGCGTGCCGATAACGATCAGGTCGGCCTTCCATGACAGGGATTCGTCCAGCACCCGCTGTTTAACGGTCCTGTCGAGATTTTCGTGGAGCACGGTGTCTGCTTCGACCCCCGCCGCCTTGACTTGCCCCAAGGCGTGTTCGAGCACCTCCGCACCGTTCTTTCTGACCAGGTCCAGCAGTTGACCGGCGTGGTAGCTGTAGGCATCGGCCGTAAAAGCGAACGAGAGCTCATCGACGACATGAATCAAGCGCAGGCGACCGTGCGTGGTCTGAGCAATCCGGATCGCTTCCCTCAAGCCCGACTCGGACGTCGGGCTCCCGTCGATGGGCACAAGAATTTTCTGATACATGGCGCAACTCCGCGAAAGTGTTGGGGCTGACGCTCAGTATCGGCGGGCTTGCGGGCGAAACATTGATTGTTGTCATGATTTTCGCTGGAAGACGGCTCGTGCTGGCGATGGCGGCTGCCGCAAATTCGCCCCCAAAATCCGGATGACAAAAGTCAACAGGATTTCGCGAACAGAGATCAATATGCGCAGAGGCCTAGCCCAACACACGGGAAATCGGAAACTCAGGAGATCATCATGAGCGATACGGAACTTCGGGATAGCGTGCTGAAAGCGCTGGCGTTCGAGCCCGCTGTCGAAGATGAGCATATAGGTGTGGTGGCGGAAGGTGGCGTGGTGACCTTGACGGGACATGTCAGCACCTTTGCGCAGAAGTTGGCCGCCGAAGACGTGGTTCAGCGGGTCAGGGGAGTTCGCGGAATCGCGCAAGAGATAGAGGTGCGGCGGGCCGCTGACAAACAACTCGCGGACGATCAGATTGCCGCGCGGGCGCTCAATATTATTGCCTGGGATTCGACGATCCCTGACCGTAAGGTGCAGGTGACCGTGAACAAGGGGTGGGTGACATTGAACGGTACGGTTGAGTGGTTTTTTCAACGGCAAGCAGCCGAGAATGCAGTCCACAAGCTCTCAGGCGTAACCGGCATATCAAACTTGATCGAAGTGGTTCCCGTCGTACATGCGAGCGATATCAAGCGCAAGATCGAAGAAGCGCTGCTGCGCAGCGCGCTGGTAGAAGCAAAGCGTGTAGAGGTCAGCGTGCAGGATCACAGGGTCGTGTTGAGCGGGCGGGTCAATAGCTGGGTTGAACGCGGCGCCGCAGAGAGAGCTGCCTGGGCGGTTCCAGGAGTTGTTGACGTGCAGGACAAATTGGCCGTCGGCTGAATGCGGGACAGCAGAACATGGCGCGGGTGAGTTCGTAGTCAGTCGCAGCTGAGCTTGCGGAGCTCGTCGATGTCGCAGATTTGCAATTGCCTTCTATGCACGCGTACCAGGGCTGCAGCTTGCAATCGGGCAAAAACGCGACACACGGTCTCGACTTTCATGCCCAGATGATTGGCAATATCCTGGCGTGTCATCTTGAGAATGAATTCGCGGGGAGAATACCCGTTGGCCGTCATTCTCTCGGAAATTCCTATCAAAAAGTGTGCGACGCGTTCCTCGGTGGTCATGCATCCCAGGGCCATGAGCAAGTCCCGGCTCTCATTGATGTCATGGGAGATGAGCCGGTTGAACTGCTCGGCTGCGATAAAGTCCTGGCGGCAGTTCCTCAGTAGTTCGCAGAAGGGCAGAATGCATACGAGGGAATCCTCGAGGGCGATCGCATCGCTGGTGTGAGTACCGGTCTCGATCGCATCTAGCCCAAGTACGGCACCTGCAACGGGAAAGGCGGTGATCTGTTCGAGGCCGGCAGGATTAGTGGCTCGGATCTTCACCGAGCCGGATCGCAACAGATACAGGTTATGCAAAGCGTCGCCTGCGCGATAAATGGTGTCGCCCTGCCGGACCAGTCGCCGGGTACGGGGTACGCCCGCCTGGACCGGTTCGGCGTCAACGCGAGCGTGGCAGATGCGGTCGAGAGCACAGGCTTCGCATTCGTCCATCGCCTCTGCGCGTAACGGCAGTTGGGCTGCGGTAGACGGCGAGAGGGTTTCCATGGCGCACCTCACTGGGTCTGACTGCCGGATCTGCATGGGCCTGGCGGTGTAGGCCCAAGCGGATATGCGGCCCCAGTATGCTTGGCCGGGCGGCGGCTCGCTATCAGCGTATCTCGTCAGATTGGCGTGGGTTTTACCTACCGCTGTAGGAAATTTCCTACCTCGGTTGGAACGCCGGCTTGTGCGGCGGCTGGTCAAATTTCCGGCGTATCCTTGTCGTCAATCAATCGGTGCCGGATTGCATAACGCGCCAGATCGGTCTGGTTGCGCAACTGCATTTTGACCAGGATGCGGCACTTGTAGGTGCTGACGGTTTTGACGCTCAGAAAAAGCAGCCGGGCGATGTCCGAGTTGCTCAGGCCGGCGGCAAGGTAACGGAATACGGACAATTCTCGATCGGACAGCAGAAGATGGGGAAGGGTGTCGGTATCGGCTTGCCGTTCGAAAGCGATGCTTTCCGCCAAGGACTGGCTCAGGTACCTGCCTCCAGCGGCGACCTTGCGAACCGCGACTACCAGTTCCTCGGCGGCGCTGTCCTTGGTCAGATATCCCGCAGCCCCCGCCTTGATCGCGCGTACGGCATATTGCTGCTCTCCATGCATGGTCAGCACCAGTATCGGAGTTCTCGGGTATTCGTGCCGGATCTGGCGGATCAGATCCACGCCGTCGCGGCCAGGCATGGACATGTCCAGCACCAGCAGGTCCCACGGGCGCTGGCCGAGGAGCTTTAACGCTTCCAGACCGTTGCCGGCCTCGCCTTCCACCGAGATGCCGCCTGCATGTTCCAGCAGGCGCCGCAGGCCCGCGCGCAGGAGCGTGTGGTCATCGGCCAGCATGACAGCGATCATGCTGCCTCCCATCCGGATTCCGGCGGGTGGGCAGGCACGCGCGCATGCAGACGGAAGCCGGCTCTTTTTTGCGTATGTATGGTTACCTCGCCATTCAGCAGGCGGACGCGTTCCCGTATCCCTTGCAGGCCCAGCGACAAGGGCAGTTTCTTGGCCAGGGTTTCAGGCGCAGTGCCTACGCCGTTATCCTGAACGGTCAATTCACACATCGATCCGGTGAAGCAGAGTCGTACCTGAACTTTGCTAGCCTGCGCATGCTTGGCAATGTTGGTAAGCGCTTCCTGGACGACGCGAAACAGCGTTGTTGCGACCGGTTTACCAGGTTCCTCCGGTCCGATGTCTATTTGCGCCTCCACATCGATGCCGTAACGGGAAACGAAGTCCGCCACCAGCCATTCGACCGCGGCGGCGAGTCCAAGGTCGTCCAGCATGACGGGCCGCAGGTCGGATGCGATGCGCCGCAATGACGCGAATGTCTTCTTCATCAGCCGCCGCATGGCACGGACGTGAGCGCGCATGGCGTTGTCGTCGGCCGCGAAGCCGGCTTCCATCTGAGACAGTTCCATGGTCAGCGCAGTCAGGGTCTGGCCCAAATCATCGTGCAATTCGCGGGCAATATGCTTTTTCTCTTGCTCTCGGACATGCAGCAATGCGTTAGAAAGACGAGTAAGTTCGTCACGGGAGGCGCGCAGCGCCTGATCGACCCGCTGCCGCTCGGTGATGTCCCGCAGGAAGATGGACAGGTACACGCCAGCCTCCGAGTGCGTCTGAGAAATGGAGGCTTCCATGGGAAATTCTTCGCCGTTGGCGCGCAGGCCCCAGAGCGGCGCGCCCAAACCCATCTGGCGTTCGGAAATCCCGGTCTGCTTGAACCGGTCGACATGCCTGGAATGGGCGGCGCGAAATCGGGCGGGAATGAGGATGTCGAGGTTAGCGCCGATGGCCTCGTCCGCGCGGCAAAGAAATACACGTTCGGCCGCCGGATTGAACATCACAATGCGCAGGCTCTCGTCTATCGTGATGATCGGCTCGGTGGCAGACTGGATGATGTCCAGCAGCGGCGGCGCGTTAAGCGATTGCTTCATTGCGGGAGCGTGCGAGTTGCCATCCCCGGGGCAGGTGGCAAAATCATTGCAGCACACATCTGCATGCGGCGCACTGGTGAGAGCGAGCTAATCTGAAAGTACTAGCGAATCGATAAGGGCTGTTCAATCGACGGCAGGCAATACCGGATCATCCCATCCGGCAGGCGCTGCCGCGCGCATCTGATCGCGGAAGCGGCAAAGGGACGCATCACATTCCTCGGCCAGCACGTCATATTGTTTCAGAAGCAGGATCGAGCGCGGCTTGGACCCGACCAGGGTGGCAATATCGTCCACCGCGCGAAAGCCGCCGATGCCAGACATGACACAGATGACAGAGTAGGCCTTGATCAGGCGTCCCTGCATTTTCAGGAAGGCGCGCATGGGCGCGGCCAAGGATCGAAGCCAGACCGGCGCGATCAGGATGATATGGTCGAAGCCATCGACGGGCGGACCGTCATAGCGCACATCCGGGCAGCGTTTGAGCAGGCTGTCCACAATGCAGCGCCAATCGCCGCTCAATCCAAATCTTGGGACGGCGTCACGAATTTCATATGCCGGCCAGTTGCTCAGGGATGAAAGGCGCTCGGCGGTGACGCGGGCGGTGCCTGTGCGCGAATAATAAAAAATCCCGATGCGCTCCATGATGCCTCTCCTCGGATGCTCAGCCTTCCTGGTCCAGCAGCGCGCGCAAAATGTCCCTGCGGCTCACCACGCCAACCAGCTCGCCTCCTCGGGTGACCGGGACGCGTTTGATGCCGCGCTTGAGGATAAGGTCGGCGATCTGCGCCAGTTCCGTGTCTTCTTCAACCGTAATGACGGGGCTGCTCATGATGGAAGCGGCAGTCTGCTCGCCCAGCTGGAGACTGTGCAGGAACTCCAGGTTCAAGGCCTCGCCCTCGGCAAGCAGCGCGAGCCAATGGTCCATTTTTTTCTGATGCGTGCTGTCCTGGCGCCTGACCAGATCTCCCTCGCTGACGAGTCCGATCAGCTTTCCATCGTCGCCCAGCACCATTACCGCGCTGATGTTCTTGTCCAACATCGCGCGCATGATCCGGGAAACTGGCGTTCTCGCCGTGACGCAGTAAGGGGCTGGGGTCATAAGATTCCGCGCGCGCATGTTGCTCTCCAGGACGTCCAGGTGCAACTCGTTGGTCGAGTCCGACGTTTCCATGTTGAGCCTGCTGAGCCAGGGCTCATTGACATTGGTCAATCGAGCGATTCTCCCTCGCCGCCGCCGGAGGCTTACAGCAAAGAAGGAATTCTTGTCCCTGATTTTTGCATGACAAAGGTCAATTTGAACTCCACGCGCAGGTGCAGCATGGAAAGGCGGGTGAGGTCACCTGCCGTCCATCAGCATGAAAAGGAGCTAGCCATGTCGCGCTTGACGCAATACAGCCCATTCACCAGTGATCCATTCGCCGACGTATTTCAGGCGTTCCTGCGGCCGGTCCGGCAGAACTCGCAAGAACAAACGCCTCGCATGGACATCGACGTCACCGAGGCAGGAGACGCATACGTCTTGAAGGCTGATGTTCCGGGGATAGACAAGAAGGACATATCCGTAGAGATCGATGGCAACAACGTCATGATCTCAGCCAACAAGGAAGGGTGCAGCGAAACGAAAGAGGCCGGGAAGGTCATCCGCCAGGAGCGCTTCTGGGGGCAGGTTCAACGGTCCGTGTCGCTGGCCAGCGCCATCGACCAGGCGGCCGCCAAGGCTGTCTGCGAGAACGGCGTCCTCATCCTGACCTTGCCAAAGATCGCTGGAAGCAAGAACAGAACGTTGCAGATCGAATGAAGCGGACCACGTCCAGCAAGTCCCTTCGCTTTCCGTGGAGGTAATCATGTACTGCCGAATTGCCGTTCATCTCGACCGCGGGTTTGATTGTTCTCGGCGGGTCGAATTCTCCCTGCAGCTTGCCCGCGCCAATGACGCGCATCTGACTGGAGTATTCGCCAGTTACGTCTCGCCCGGCTATTTTTACGACGAAGCAGGACTTTGGGTCCGGGCGATGGACATGGCCCGGCAGATCAATGAGAAGGGGCGCACAGCCGTGGAGCTTGCGTTCAGTCAGGCTGCGCGCGAGCGCGCCGTGGCGGCATCCTGGCGGCAGGGGGAAGGTGAGCCGTCGGAATGTGTCGTCCGCCATGCCCGCTGTTCTGATGTCCTGATCATCAGTCAACAGAATCCGGAGGATGTGCACGCCGCTGTCGGCAATGACTTCGTAGAGCAAGTCCTGATGTCCGCAGGTCGGCCCGTGATCGTCTTGCCGTCGGCCGGCAAATTCAATGGTGCGGGTGCCCGTGTGCTGTATTGCTGGAATCGTGGACGGGAGGCCGCACGTGCGATCGCCGACGCCGCGCCGCTTTTGCGCAATGCGAATGCCCTGGCCATTCTGACGACGGACGAGGAGGGGGAGAGCGGGAACACTGAGGTGCCGTTCGAGGACTTGGCGGCGTATTGCGCCTGCCACGGCTTTCCTCAACTTGAACACGTATCGCGCAGCACGCGGGACATAGACGTGGGCAACGCCATCTTGAGCGCGGCCGCGGATTTCGACGCGGATCTGATCGTCATGGGCGCATACGGACATAGCCGCATGCGCCAATGGGTGATGGGCGGCGCCACGCGTTCGCTGCTGGCTGCGATGACGGTTCCGGTCTTGTTTTCCCACTGATGATTGACCCATTTCAGCGCAGGAGATGACTCATGACCTCCATGATGAAAGCAGTCGTTTTTGCCGGGGAAGGGCGTATTGAAATACGGGAAAAGCGCATTCCGGACGTCGGCCCGAACGACGCGCTATTGAAAATAACAACCACGACCATTTGCGGCACCGATATTCATATCGTCAAGGGCGAGTATCCCGTAAAGCCGGGCCTGACCATCGGACACGAACCGGTAGGCGTCATCGAAAAGCTGGGAAGCGCCGTCACGGGCTACGCCGAAGGCCAGCGCGTGATCGCCGGAGCCATTTGTCCGAACTTCAATTCCTACGCTGCCCAGGACGGCGCCCCTTCCCAGGATGGCAGCTATCTGATGGCCAGCGGCCTCTGCGGATGCCATGGGTACCGCGCCACCGCGGGATGGCGCTTTGGCAACATGATTGATGGCGCCCAGGCCGAATACCTGCTGGTTCCCGATGCGCAGGCTAATCTGGCGCCGGTACCGGACAGCTTGAGCGACGAGCAGGTGCTGATGTGTCCGGACATCATGTCGACCGGGTTCAAAGGGGCAGAGAACGCCAATATCCGCATTGGCGACACGGTGGCCGTATTCGCGCAAGGCCCGATTGGGCTTTGCGCGGCGGCAGGCGCCCGGCTGCTGGGGGCGACCACGGTCATCGGCGTTGACGGCAATGCGCAACGCCTGGAGATTTCCCGCTCGTGGGGCGCGGACGTCGTCCTGAACTTCCATGAATGCGACGCCGTCGAGGAAATTCTGCGGCTGACAGGCGGAAGAGGGGTGGATTCCGCGATTGAAGCGTTGGGGCAGCAAAACACTTTTGAATCCGCATTGCGCGTATTGAAGCCGGGGGGCACGTTGTCCAGCCTGGGCGTTTACTCCAGCGACTTGAAAATTCCTGTTTCCGCGTTCGCGGCTGGTTTAGGCGACCACAAGATCAATACCGCGCTCTGTCCCGGTGGAAAGGAGCGAATGCGCCGCCTCATGAGCGTGCTGGAGTCCGGACGCCTGGACCTCGCGAAAATGGTCACGCACCGTTTCTCTCTGGATCGGATTGCAGATGCATACGATCTTTTTGCAAATCAGCGGGACAACGTCTTGAAGGTTGCCGTCGTGCCAGCTTGAACTGGGCTTCGGTCAACAGCAAGCGGTCAGGAGCGCAAAACAGATGTCGTCCATGAAAAGCATGTCGCAACTGGCTGCTGGTCAGCCCCTGACATTGGAGCATCGCACCACACCCGATCCAGGCAGTGGCGAGGTTCGGCTGAGGGTCGAGGCGTGCGCCGTCTGCCGTACGGATCTGCACGTGGTGGATGGCGAGCTGCCGGATCTGCGCTATCCGGTCACGCCCGGGCACGAGGTGATAGGCGTGATCGAGCAGGCGGGCTCTGGTGTCGACCAAGGGATGGTGGGGATGCGCGTCGGCGCGGCGTGGTTGGGAAAGGCCTGCGGTCAGTGCAGCTATTGCAGGTCAGGGAAAGAAAACCTCTGCGATTTTGCGGAGTTCACCGGCTACACGCGGCCTGGGGGCTTCGCGTCGCACTTGATCGCAGACGCACGATACCTATTCCCGGCGCCACGGGATCGAAGCGCGGCCTCCATGGCGCCATGGATGTGCGCGGGGTTGATCGGCTGGCGTGCGCTGCGGGCGGCTGGTCCAGCGCAGCGGCTTGGCGTTTATGGATTTGGGTCCGCGGGCCGTCTAGTGGGAAAAATCTGTGCTTGGCAGGGCCGGCACGTCTACGCCTTCACACGGGCAGGGGATGTGCCTGCCCAACAGCAGGCCCGAGCGCTCGGTGCCGTATGGGCGGGAGACAGCTTGAGTGTCCCGCCCGAGCAACTGGATGCCGCCATCATCTTCGCGCCAGAGGGTGATCTCGTCCCTGTCGCGCTGAAAGCGGTACGCAAGGGAGGTTGCGTGGTGTGCGGCGGAATCCACATGTCGGACATTCCGTCTTTTCCATACCGACTGCTATGGGGGGAACGCCAGCTTGTATCCGTGGCCAACCTGACCCGTGCCGATGGTCGGGAGTTCCTCGACGTTGCCGTCGCGTCCGACGTGCAGTGCGACGTGCGCCTATATCCTCTTGAAGCGGCAAACGCCGCGTTGGATGACGTTCGAATGGGCCGCATCCAAGCAACGGCAGTCTTGATTCCTTGAAATGGCGGCCGGCGTCGTAATAAGCCGTGGAACCGCGAGCCTGTAAGCCCCGCACCCCTGGAGGAGTCATGAAAACCCGCATTTTTGCCATATGGTTCCGGCTCTTTTTGACTATCGTTCCGGTTGAAATCGCCTTCGGACAGCCGGCGGATACGCTGTCGCCCGTTTCCCCCGCCATACTCAAGCGGGTGGACCTGGAGGCGGAAGCCGCGTTATCGCGACTCTATCTCCAATCGCCCAAAGCCCAGGCGCTGATTGCGCGTTCCTTTGGTGTGCTGGTCGTGCCTGCGCTGCATGCGGATGGCGGCATCCTGGGAACGGCCTATGGTCGAGGTGTACTGATCGATGCGGTGGGAACGCGTAGCTACTACAACGCCGTTGCCAGCCCCCCGGCTTCGGTGCTTGGGCTGGACGGAAAGGCGTTGATCCTGTTTTTCTCCGCCTACGAGGCGCTGCGAGGGTTCGAGGCGGCTCCCGGATGGGTGGAGGGCGCGAGCGGAACCATCCAGGTCCTGGACGAGGCCGCCATGGCTGGACGCAATCCGGTCATCGAGCCGATTGCGGGCTTCATCCTGTCGGACGTTGGGCTGGCGCGGGGGCTCGCGCTGAAAGGCATTCTTTTCATCAAAATGCCTGTCTTCATGTGCGCGCAGGAGAAGGAGGCTTGCGCCGCGGCGCCGTGACGACCCGGATTGTGCGCCGTTTCGGCGATCCAGCTGTTCAATCCTGGAGTACGAAGCGGCCGGGGGCTTGCGTCAAGGCGGCGCGGTTGGTTCCAGGCTCCCCCAGGGGGGGCAGATCCGGCTGCGCGGGACCGGACTGGGCATCGAGCCAGGCATGCCAATCGGGCCACCAGGACCCGGCGTGCAGGCTGCTACCGGCCGCCCATTCGTCCGGACCGACGCGCAGGCTGTCCATTGCGCCCTCCCTCACACGGTGCCAGCGCCCCGGATGCCCGGGCTCGCTGACGACACCTGCATTGTGGCCGCCGCTGGCAAGGACGAAGCGGATGTCGGCGTCGGTCTGGTAGTGGATCTTGTAGATGGACTGCCATGGCGCGATCCGGTCGTTTTCGGCGCCCAGGGCATAGATGGGCACGCGGATGTTGCGCAAAGCGATTATGCGGCCGTCGACCTGGTAGCGGCCGCCCGCCAACTCGTTGTTCAGGAAGAGCTTTCGCAGATACTCGGCATGCATGCGGTAAGGCATGCGGGTGGAGTCCGCATTCCATGCCATCAGGTCATTGGGCGCCGTATGCTCGCCCAACAGATACCTGCGCACGGCGCGCGCGGCCGTATCGCTGACGGGCCGCAGCGACTGGAACGCGGCGGACATCTGACCGGCTGAAAGGTAGCCCTGCGCCCACATCAGACTTTCCAGCAAATACACCTCGCTGGCATCAATGTACAGACCCAGTCCGCCCGGTTCGGTGAAGTCGGTTTGCGCCGCCAGAAGTGTGAGGGTGGCCAGGCGGTCGTCCTTTTTTCCCGCCATTGCGGCGGCGGCGATGCACAGCAGGGTACCGCCCAGACAGTAGCCCACGCCATGCACCCGGCGGCCTGGCACGATGCGGCAGACGGCGTCCAGCGCAGCCATGAAGCCCATGTGCAAGTAATCGTCCAGCGACAGGTCCCGGTCCTTCGAATCCACATTGCGCCAGGAGATGCAGAAGACCGTGTAACCCTGTGCGACCAGATGCCGGATCAATGAATTTCCCGGCGACAGATCCAGCACGTAATACTTCATGATCCAAGCAGGGGTGATGAGTATCGGCTCAGGGTGCGTTGTGGCGGTCGAAGGCTCGTATTGAATCAACTCGATGAGATGATTCCTGAAGACGACCGCACCGGGCGTGATCGCGACGTCCTTGCCAACCTGGAAGCGTTCCGCACCTTCCTCGGGGGCATGGCTCAGCTTGCGCTGCAGATCAGCGAGATAATTCATCTGGCCGGCAATCAGGTTGCGGCCGCCTTCGGCCAGGGAGCGTTCCAGCACGACGGGATTGGACCACGCGAAGTTGGCTGGCGAGAACATATCGCACCACTGGGCGCAGCAAAACGACACCAGATCCGCATGATGGGCGGCGACGCCGGGAACATCCCTGGTGGCGTTCATCCCCCATCGCCGTGCCGTTTGGAATGCGTGCCACCACAGGCTAAACGGTTCGCGGTGCCAAGCCTGCGGGGCTTGCGCGTTGTCCACCTCAGGCGCCGATGCGGTTCGGTTCGCACTGGTCCAGGCCAGGGCGGCGTGCCGGCACAGCGCCGCGGCTTCCACGCCGCACATCATCCCCAGTTCGAGCTGCTTGCCGGGTGCGGTGCAAAGGTGCATCCACCAATCGGCGAGCGCGAGCGCGAACGCGGCCGGCGAGCCACCGCCCGTAACCTGCGCGATCAACGCTTCTTTCCTGTGATTGATCGCCTGGAATGGGCCTTCTGAAGTTTGCCAATTTTTGACGCTACGCATTCTTGCCGCCGGCGGAGCTTGTCGCGTTGCCGTCGGCCAGAAACTGGCCGGCGCCGAACGCGACCTCGGCGACGCGTTCCTGCCAAGGATTCTTGCTGTCCCTCAACGTGGCGGACGCGGCGGCGGATGCGGCGCGTGCGATCTTCTCAACCTCGCGCAGGTAGCTCAGCTCACGTCCCAGCAGATCGGCGGCCAGTTTCTGCTGATAGGAGCAAACTGCGGCTACCGAGGACATGGATTCGATTTCGGCTTGCACCTGCTGCGCCAAGGCGAGCATTTCCTTGTCGGTTTTCAACTGGAGGGCGCGCAGCTGCCGGGCTCCGTCGAAGTAGTTCTCGGCCATGGCCAGCGCAGTATTCAGGCCATATTTGTACAGTGCAACATAGGGGGCGTAATCGGGTTGCATGACCAGTTCCTCCGAAATGGTAAGAGGGGCGCCGCAGCGGCGGCATACGCCGGGTGCGACCCGTTCAGAGTAGGATCGGCTGCCCATCCAAGCTTGACGAAACTCAATTCGCGGCCAACTTGCCAGGGATGGCGACACGTCCGCGCTTCCACCTCTTTGTCCAGATGAGTGGCAATGCCCTGGCGTGGGGGCATGCAACCCAGGGCCGTGCGCTAGTCCGTATGCGAAGGGAATCATCGTGCTGCCTTGCAGTGCAACTTTTTTGGCGCCGTCAGCGGCTGGCCTGGCGGGCGCAGTGGCCGCGCGACCAGCCATGCCGTTGCCGCCGCGAGTAAGGCAGTCGCCCAGCCTCTGACGTCCAGGGGGCCGAATTCGAACAGGCGACGCAGAGCTGGCCATTCCAAAGTCAACACAAGCAGGGCCAGCGTTGCCGCTATCGCCAGTCGGGTCGCTCCGTCCCACACGCCGGCATGGTGTTGATGGGTTGAGCGGTTGTTGATCATCAGCGCCAGATTGCCCAGCACCAAGGCGCAGAAGGCGGTGGATCGAGCGCTATCCGCAGGCGACTGGCTTTGTTGCAGCCACCCATAGAGAATCCCCACCGATGCCAGAAGCGCCAGCCCCTGGGCAAAGCCGAGCAGGAACGTCGTCAACGAAAAGAGCGGCTTTGCCACGGGCAGAGGAGGGCGACGCATGAGGTCCGGCTCTCCTGCGACGGTTTCGAATGCCAGTCCGCACAGGGGACCGATCACTATCTCCAGGAATGCCACATGCGCTGGGCGCAGCAGTCCCGGCCAGTCGAACAGGAGGGGCAAAATCACCAGCCCTGCAATCGGGACATGCGCCGCGACGATATAGACGATCGCCTTGGACAGGTTGTCGAACAATCGGCGGCTTTGCCGTATCGCATTCAAGATGTCGGAGAAATCATCGCGGGTCAGGATCAGGTCCGCCGCCTCCCGCGCGACATCGGTGCCGCGCCCGCCCATGGCGATACCGACATGCGCCGCCCGCAGCGCGGGTGCATCATTGACGCCGTCCCCGGTCATCGCGACGATGGCCCCCTGCTGTTTCAGCAGCTGGACCAGGCGCAGCTTTTGCTCAGGCTTCACACGGGCGTAAACGCATACGCGTTTGACTAGTTCGGACAGGCATTCGTCGCTTTCCCGCTCTAGAACATCGCCTTCGGCCACCAGGTCGGCCGGTATGCCTGCCTGGCGGGCGATGGCCTTGGCGGTAGCCGGGTGGTCTCCCGTCAGCATGAGCACGCGTATGCCCGCGTCATCGCAGGCGGCGATTGAACGGCTCACGCCTTCCTTGAGTGGGTTTTCCAGACCGATCAGACCGGCAAACTGCAGAGGTATATCTTCCGGGTTATCGGGTAGCGGCGTACTCGGCCAGCTTCCGCTGGCTGCCGCCAGTACTCGCAACCCTTCCCCGGCCATGCGCCGGACCTCGGCTTCCAGTTCCGTCTCGCGCTCCGGCGTGAGCTTGCAAAGCTTGAACACAGTTTCCGGGGCGCCCTTGCACGCGATCCGGATGAGGTTCTCCGGCGCGGCTGTCCAGGCGTGGATGACCGCCAGTCGAGCGGAAGAGAACGGGTAGGCCTTTGTAAGTGTGAGGGAGTCTGTTGCAGGTGGACGGCCAGCAAGTTTCGAGGCAAACCTGCGGAAAGCCTCCTCCATCGCATCGCCGGAGTCGGGCACGCTCGCCAGCGCGAGCGTTTCAGCCAGGTTGCAGACCTCGGATGCTGGATTGGCGCCGGTTATGCCCACAAGATCGGAAGTGTCCATGCTGATTGACCCGATGTACAGCTGGCGCACGGCCATCGTGGTGGTCGTCATGGTGCCCGTCTTGTCGGCGCACAACACAGTCGTCTTGCCCAGGGTTTCGACCACGCTCAGCTTCCGGACGAGTACGCCGTCGCCTGCTATGCGCTTTGCTTCCATCGCGGAGAAGATCGTCACGATGACCGGGAAATCCTGCGGTAGCAGGCTCATCGCCAGCGCAATGCCTGCCAGCAGCCCTTCAAGCCATCCTCCCCGCATGTAGACATATAAAGCCCACGTTGCCAGGGATAGGATGAAGCCCACCCACATGAACCGCAGGATGAAGTGGCGGGTCTGCGATTCCAGGGGCGCACGTTCGGGCGTCAATTGCCGCATGGCCTGTCCCAACGCTCCCAATCTGGTGTCGTCCCCGACGGCATCCACGCGCATGATGCCCGTTCCCGACAGCACCAACGCCCCGCAGAGCATTTCGGCGCCGCTTCCGGGCGTGCTCTGTATCCGCTTGAATACCGGCTGGAACTCTCCGGTGAGTGCAGACTCGTCGACCAGAAGGCCTTCGCCGTCGATGAGCTGACCATCCGCCGGGACGCGGTTCCCTTCCGCCAGCAGCACAGAGTCGCCGCGCGCAAGCGCCGCCGAGGCGACCCAGCACCGCTTGCCGTTACGCAGTGTGAGGGCACGGGGGGCCGCCAGGCGTCCTAACGCTTCCAATGCGTGCGCCGTACGCACGGACTGCCCGACAGTCAGCGCGAAAATGACCAGCACGAAGAGGAGCAACAAGGCGGCTTCATGCCAGGCTCCCAGAATCAAATAAAGCCCTCCGCCCGCGAGCAGCAGGGCGAACATTGGATCCTTGATCAGGTCCAGGCTGATCGAGATCAGCGTGCGCTGATGATCCGGCGGGGCCATGGCTCATCGGCCTAATTAACCAGCACCACCGGGATGTGAACCGTGTGCAGCACCTTCAAGGTGGTCGAACCCAGCAGCAGGCTGCCGGCGGCGCCTAATCCGCGCGACCCCATGACGATATGGTCGCAACCCTGCTCGGTGGCATAGGACTTGATGGACTCGGCGACGTTGCCGACGCGAGCAGCCTTTTGATAGAGAATTCCTGACTGGTCCAGCAGGACCTCCGACTCCGCCAGGGCCATCTTCGATTCATCGTCGTAGTACTCCTGGATCGCCTCCGGCTGAACGAAGGCCAATACCCCTCCGGAAACAATGGGCATTTGCACGTTTAGGATGTGTATGGAGCAAGGGCCGTGTTCGCGGATATGGTCGACCATATAGCGCACGGCGCGCAGAGAGTTGCCTGATCCGTCAACGGGAATTAGTACGTTTTTCACGGAGCCTCCGGTAGAAGTGGATGCTCGGGCCGCCTGGCCCTGCATACACTGCGATCATCGCGCGAAGCCCGCAGAGGAAATTGACTCCGGTCAAGTTGCCGCCCAATTTCCCCTCTACGCTGAAGGCATGTCTTCCAGGATGTCCAGAAGGATGTCCATACCTATCGATGGCAGCACATCTGCCGTCGAAGGCCTGAACGAGACGTTGCGTCCAGTCACTCTCAACGACGCCATTTAGCGAAGATTTCGGAAAAAGGACCTGGGGGGCAAGCTATGGAAAGCAAGCTTCGGCTGCAATTCTGGGGCGCTGCGGGCACAGTCACCGGCTCGCGTCACCTGCTGAGCATGGATGGGCGATCCATCCTTCTGGATTGCGGGCTGTTCCAGGGCGTGAAGACACTCAGGCTGCGAAATTGGGCCCCGTTTCCCGTCGCGGCTTCCAGCATTGAATCTGTGGTGCTGTCGCACGCGCACCTGGACCATTCGGGATACCTGCCGCGGCTGGTGCGCGAAGGATTCAAGGGCCCGATATATGGTTCTGATGCCACTCTTGACCTGTGCCGGTTGCTGCTGCTGGACAGCGCCCACCTGCAGGAGGCTGATGCAAATTATGTGAACCGGCATGGCCTGACAAAGCATCGGCCGGCGCTACCGCTCTATACGGTGGCCGACGCGCATCGGGCCATCGCCGCCTTTCGTCCAGTCCCGTTCGACACGATGACCGAACTGGCGCCTGGTCTGCGGCTTCGCCTGTCGCGCGCCGGCCATATCTTGGGCGCCTCTGTTGTAGAAATCGCGCACGCCGGCATGCGACTGGCTTACTCTGGGGATCTTGGCCGATATGACGACCCGGTGATGCCACCGCCCGAGCCCGTGAGGGAGGCGGACTATCTGATCGTGGAGTCGACCTACGGTAACCGGCGCCACAGCAGGGAAAGCGCGCTCAATGCCTTGGCGGACATCATCGAACGAACCGTCGCGCGCGGCGGCTCTCTGTTGATCCCGTCGTTCGCCGTTGGGCGTGCTCAGCTCCTCCTGTATCACCTTTGGCGGCTTAAGCAGGCAGGCCGCATCGCCCGCAACCTGCCGATATACCTGGATAGTCCGATGGCAAGCGAAGCCGTTGAAATCTATCTGCGGCACGACGCTGATCAACGGCTCGCACGTCAAGACGCCATCGCTGCCTACAACGTCGCATCTTGCATCAGCGATGTCGAACAGTCCAAGGCGCTGGACAGATCGCCCATGCCCAAGATCGTCCTGTCGGCGAGCGGCATGGCAACGGGGGGACGGGTTATCCACCATTTGAAGCACTATGCTGGCAATGCACGCAATACCATCCTGTTTGCCGGCTTCCAGGCGATGGGAACCCGCGGCGCCGCAATGCTCGACGGCGCCCAGACGGTAAAGATCCATGGGGAATACGTGCCCGTTCGTGCGGAAGTGAGCAACCTGTCCATGTTGTCCGCACATGCGGATGCCGATGAGATCCTGCGCTGGCTAAGTGGGTTTTCCCGTCCGCCGCGAGAGACTTTCATCGTGCATGGGGAACCCGATGCGGCCGACGCCCTGCGTCTGCGCATCAAGGACGAGCTGGGGTGGGTTTGCCGCGCAGTGGAGCAGGGCGAATCGTTAGCGCTCAACTGACCGCTGCTGGTCGGGAGCGGCCAAGCGTGCCTTAGCCGGCCGGTAGGCGTCCGAGCACTTCGGCCCCGACCATCCTCGCGGTGCAGTACGCGCGCTCGACAACGGGTGGCTCGCCGCCGCCGTTTCTTGAAGTTTCCTTGTTTGAAGGACACATGAGGCGTGCGATGCTTGCGCGTTTGGCGGGGAGGGTGGAGTCCGACGATTTCGGTCGCGGAAGGAGCCTGATATCAACTTCATGGCCGCCGACTGCTAATTTGGGCGTGATCCAATTGACGCCTGGAGGATCCCCAACACGCGCATGGATGAATTACGCATAATGTGTATTATGTAAAGTACAAAATGGCCGTTTTTGTCCCGTCACCACGCAGCCATCAGATAAGATGCGCGCCAAGCCTCCCCAACCCATCCCCGTCCAGACCCCATGACCCTGCGCGTCGCCATCATCGAAACCATGGAGAACACGCAGCTCGGCCTTCTGCTGAGCGCGCTGAATGAAGCCCAGGCCGACATCACCTGGTTCCGCGTTTATCGCGACGGTCTTGGCGACATTGCCCTTGACGACTTCGACGCCCTGATCGTTCCCGGCGGCTGGCCGAGCGCGCAGGACGATGATCTTTATCCTTACCTGCCCAAACTCGTCGCGCTGATGCGCACATTTGGCGACGCCGGCAAGTCCGTGCTGGGCATCTGCTTAGGTGCGCAGGTGCTGGCCCGCGCCTACGGCGCCGACAACCTGTTGGGAGTGGCGCGGGAGTTCTCCTGGACGCCGCTGACCGTGACGGACGATGGGCGCGCCGATCCGCTGTTTGCCGAATTGCATGGCGGCTTCACCAGTTTCCAGTGGCACGTCGACACCTACACCCTGCCCCCGTCCGCCCTCCTTCTGGCCCGATCCGAAATGGTCCAGAATCAGTGTTTCCGCGTGGGGCGGGCAACTTACGGCATGCAGTTCCACTTTGAAGCCAGTGGCGACGTGGTTCACGACTGGACGCGCGGCAATCCCGAGCGGGTCAATCGCATTGCGCCGGGCTGGCTGGAGACCCAGGCGGCCGAGGACCGGGCCCGCTTTGCCGCCGACGCCGACGAAGCCGGCGCGCGGATCGCCCGCGCATTTGTGGCCACCATCGGCCAGCGCGCGCGGACCTGATCGACACCGGCCCGAACAAAAAAGGCGATGCCAGGTTTCCCGGCATCGCCTTTTTGCTTTCACCGAGGGTCAGCGCTTCTTCGACGCCTCGTATTTCGCCTTGTTGGCTTCGTTCGGCGGGTACAGGCCCGGCAGCACGGCGCCATTGTTGACCTCGTCCATGATCCAGCCTTCAAAACGTTCCTGCTCGACGGCGGCGTCAACCACGTCGGCCAGCAGCGCGGCCGGGATGACGACGGCGCCGTCCTGGTCGGCAACGATCACGTCATCGGGAAAAACGGCCACGCCGCCGCAGGCGACGGGCTGCTGCCAATCCACGAACGTCAGGCCGGCCACCGACGGAGGCGCCGCCGCCCCGCTCGCCCAGACGGGCAGCTTGGTGCCCAGCACACCGGCCAGATCGCGCACGACGCCGTCGGTCACCAAGCCTGCAACGCCGCGCCTGGCCATGCGGGCGCACAGGATGTCGCCCCAGATGCCGGCGTCTTTCACGCCCATGGCGTCGACAACCGCGATGCAGCCCGAGGGCATCTGCTCGATCGCGCCGCGGCTGGATTTGGGCGAGGACCATGATTCCGGCGTGGCCAGGTCTTCGCGGGCGGGCACGAAGCGCACCGTGAAAGCGCGGCCGACGATGCGTTCGAAGCCTTGCGCCAACGGAAAGGCGCCGCGGATCCAGACGTTGCGCAGCCCTTTCTTGAGCAGAATCGTGGTCAGTGTTGCCGTCGTGACGCCGGACAGCGCCTTGAAATGAACCTCGTCCGAAACGGTCATGGGTTTTTCTCCCTGTGAAATCAGAATGGGCGCTCAGCGCGCCCGAGCTCGATGCGGCAGATGCCTTAAACCAGATCCCGCGCGCGCGCGTCGCGCTTGCCCAGGCGCGCCAACAGATGATCGACCTCGGTCCGCGCCTGCTTGGTCAGCGCAGCACCCGGCCGGCGTTGCGCCGCACTGGTCAGGATGCCCCGGCGCATCATCACGTATTTGCGCACGGCCAGGCCGACACCCGGCTGCTGTTCGTAGCGCAGCAGCGGCAGGTGCGCATCGAACAGATCATGCGCCTCTTCGGTCCTGCCCTCGCCTACCCATTTGACGAAGTCGCACAGCATGTCGGGAAAGCAGTATCCGGTGTTGGCGCCGTCGGCGCCGCGCGCCATTTCGTAGTCCAGGAACAGGCCGTTGTTCCCGCACAGGATCGAGATATGCCGCATGGCGCCTTCGGCTTCAAAGCGGCGCAGCGCCGAGATCTTCTCCAGGCCCGGCCAGTCTTCGTGCTTGAGCATGACGCACGAAGCCAGATCGGTCACGATCCGCCGGATGACCGTGGGCGCCATCTGCACCGAGAACGTCAGCGGATAGTCCTGCAACACAAACGGAACGTCGTCGCCAATGGCCTCCACCGCCTGGTGGTAGTAGTTGACGATCTGATCGTCGGTGCGCAAGGTGTTGGGCGGCGCGATCATGACGCCGGCCGCGCCACGGTCCATCACCTCGCGCGTGAGCGAACGCATGGAGGCGAAGCCGGGCGCGGACACGCCCACCACGATGGGAATGCCCTGCGATTTGCCGATCACCTGCGAGGCGATTTCCAGGGATTCCGCGAAGTCCAGTTTGGGCGCTTCGCCCAGTTGGCCCAATACGGTCAGGCCGGTCGAGCCGCAAGCCAGATAGAACTCCATCATGCGGTCGATCGAGGCGTGGTCGACGGAACCATCGTCAAAGAACGGCGTCGGGGCGATGGGATATACGCCTTTCGCGTCAGCAGTCAGTTTCATGGTCTGTTTCTTCAAGAAGTGGGTTGAGTCAGGCGTCAGGCCTTAGATGCTTGCGATGAGGCCGCCGTCCACCCGGATCGTCGATCCGGTGATGTAGCTGGCCCGCGCGCTGGCCAGAAACGCAACCGCATCGCCGTATTCCTGCGGGTCACCGTAACGGCCCACCGGAATGGCGCTGGTGCTTTCGCGGCTGACGTCCTCTACGCTGCGCCCTTCGCGCTTGGCCCGGGATTCGTCCAGAAAAGAGATGCGCGCCGTCGCAATGCGGCCCGGCAGCACGATGTTCGACGTTACGCCGTCCTTGCCCACTTCGCGCGCCAGCGTCTTGGACCAACCCACCAGCGACATGCGCAACGCGTTGGAGATGCCCAGATTCGGAATCGGCGCAATGACGCCCGACGAGGTGCTGGTGATGATGCGGCCCCACTGCCGTTCCCGCATGCCCGGCAGGATGCGATCAGTCAGCTTGATGACGGACAGCACCATGCCTTCAAAATGCTCGCGCCAAAGATCGGCCTGCTGTCCGAAAGACGGCGTGGGCGGCGGGCCACCGGTGTTGTTGACCAGGATATCGACAGGACCCACATTGGCCTCGATCCACGTCACCTGGCTGTCAAAGGCGTCCAATGCACGCAGATCCCATTGCAGGGCAAAGGCAGACAGGCCCTGGGCCTTGATGCCGTCGGCGGTGGCCGTTGCGGCGTCAAGGTTCAGATCGGCGACGACCACCTTGGCGCCTTCGCGCGCCAGCGACTGTGCAATGGCGCTGCCCAGGCCACCGCCGCCGCCCAACACCAGCGCCGTCTTGTCTTTGATACCCAAATCCATCTTTACCTCCGTACGTAAAAAGCCTGATCAGTCAGCGCTGAGCGCTGGCAGGCCTATCTTGACCGCGTCGCGCCACCCTGCTCCTGATGGATCGCAAGGTGCGCCCTGTAGACCTCATTCTCTTGCCAAAGCGCGTCGCGGAAAAACGGAAAATTGTTGGATATATCATTCGGTTTATGAATGATTTGCCAGTTGCAAGGTATGTGTCTCCCAGCGTGAAAGCTGTGGGCGCGGGCAATTCCGCTATATTGGGGCCACCATTTTCATGCACGAACTGAATGAACCCGCGCCGCCTCACCCCCTCCATGTCCCTGCTGTTGGCCTTTGAAGCCAGCGCCCGCCATCTGAGCTTTACGCGAGCGGCGACCGAGCTTGCGCTGACGCAAAGCGCCGTCAGCCGGCAGGTGCAGGCGCTGGAGGATCTGCTGGAAGTCGCGCTTTTTCGCCGGGAAAAGCGGCGGATTGTGCTGACCGAGGCGGGCACGGGATACCAGAAAGAACTGGCCGCCGCCCTGCAGCGCATCCGCAGCGCATCGCTTCAGGCGATCTCGCACCGCACTGGCCGAGGCGCCTTCCACCTGGCCGCGTTGCCCACGTTTACGGCCAAGTGGCTGATGCCCAGGCTGCACCGCTTCTATGCGCGCCATCCCGGCATTCTGGTTCACCTGCATTTACGCGTGACGCGCTTCGACCTGGATCTGGCCGGCATCGACGCCGTCATTGCCGTGGGCGATGGCGACTGGCCGGGACTGGTCCCGCATCGGCTGATGAATGAACACGTCATCCCGGTCATCAGCCCCGACATCGCCGCGCGCCAGACCATCCGCAGGCCCGCAGACCTCATCCAGCACGTGCTGCTGCAAGTCGCGGCCCGGCCGGCCGTGTGGCAACGCTGGTTCGAAGCCCACGGCCTGCCCGTGCGCTCGATGCGCTGGGGCGCGCAGTTTGAACTGACAACGCACCTGATCCAGGCGGTGGCGTCGGGCTTGGGCGTGGGGCTGTTGCCGACCTTCCTGGTGGAGGATGAGTTACGGCAAGGCGTGCTGGCGCCCGCATTGGATGAGGAATTCAGCACGGGCGCGGGATACTTTTTCCTTGCGTCGCCAGACAAGTTGGCCATCCCGGCGGTGGCGGCGTTTCGGGATTGGTTGCTGGATGAGAGCGCGGGGGGTGAATTCCCGCGTTGATCTCAAGCGGGCCGCATCCGCGTTCACCACTATTCAACAGTTCAACAATCGTTGTATTATCCGGCGCATGAATGAAGAACATGCCGTGCTCGCCCTCGCCGCCTTGGCCCATTCCCAACGCCTGCGCGTATTCCGCGCCCTGGTCGTCGCCGGACAAGAAGGCCTGACCCCCAGCGTGCTTGCCGACCAGCTTGCCGTGGCGCGCAACACGTTGTCATTCCATCTGAAAGAGCTGGCGCATGCGGGACTGGTCTCCATCGAACAGCAAGGCCGCAACCTGATCTACCGCGCCGACTTTTCCCGCATGAACGGCCTGCTGGGCTATTTGACCGAGCACTGCTGCGCGGGCGCGCCTTGCGCAGTCACCGATCGCGGCGCGTGTGAATCCTGCTGACCCAGCCCCCCTACCTACCGCCCTTCTCTCCTGCAACCCATGCCCTCCACCGCACCCGCCGCACGTCTGGCGCCCCAGCGCCCTTCCATGAGCGTCTTCGAGCGCTATCTCACCTTGTGGGTTGTTCTCTGTATCGTCCTGGGCGTGACATTGGGCCAGGCGGCCCCCGGCGTGTTCCAGGCCATCGGTCGCATGGAAGTCGCCCAGGTAAATTTGCCGGTCGGCATTCTGATCTGGGTGATGATCATCCCGATGCTGCTGAAGGTGGACTTTGGCGCGCTGGATCAGGTCAAGCAACACTGGCGTGGTATCGGCGTGACGCTGTTCATCAATTGGGCAGTCAAGCCGTTCTCCATGGCCTTTCTGGGCTGGCTGTTCATCCGCCACGTTTTCGCCGCCTGGCTGCCGGCCGACGAGCTCGACAGCTACATCGCGGGTCTGATCCTGCTTGCCGCCGCCCCGTGCACGGCAATGGTGTTCGTCTGGAGCCGGCTGACGGGCGGGGATCCGGTTTTCACGCTATCTCAGGTGGCGTTGAACGACACGATCATGGTGTTTGCCTTCGCCCCGGTGGTTGGACTGCTGCTCGGCCTGTCCGCCATCAGCGTGCCGTGGGACACGTTGCTGGTTTCCGTTGGGCTGTACATCGTGGTGCCGGTCATCCTGGCACAGGTGTGGCGCCGCGCGTTGCTGCGGCGCAGTCAGGCGGCGTTCGATGCCGCGTTAGCGCGGATCGGTCCGTTCTCGATGGCCGCCCTGCTGCTGACGCTGGTCCTGCTGTTCGCGTTTCAGGGCGAAGCCATCATCGGGCAGCCCTTGGTGATAGCGATGCTGGCGGTGCCCATTCTGATCCAGGTGTTCTTCAATTCCGGCCTGGCGTACTGGCTCAACCGGCGCGTCGGTGAAAAGCACAGCATCGCGTGCCCGTCCGCGCTGATCGGCGCGTCCAACTTCTTCGAACTCGCGGTCGCAGCTGCGATCAGCCTGTTTGGCTTTCAGTCCGGGGCGGCGCTGGCAACGGTGGTCGGCGTGCTGATCGAGGTCCCCGTCATGCTGCTCGTCGTGCGGATCGTGAATCGGAGCAAGGGCTGGTACGAAGCCGGCGCCGCGCGCAACTGACGCTGCGATGGCCATCGGACATGCCATGAGTTCGATCACGATCAATCACAACCCTGCTTGCGGAACCTCCCGCAAAGTCCTTGCGCTCATTCGCAACAGCGGCGAAGCCCCCACCATCGTCTGGCCCGGACGATAGGCGCCGCCGCCCTCCGCTGCGGATCACTGCCAATCCTGCGCGTAGATCCGCTTCCACTCCTTCTCCATATCGACGACCGTCCATCCACTGGCCCGCGCCGCGTCCAGGGCCTTGTCCAGACGACCGACGCTCGAATCCCGGTCGTAGGCCCATTCGCGCTTGGCGTCGGTGTGGTGAACGATGCCGCCGAACCGCTTGCCCGGCCCGGCGGTGGTCCATTGCAGCATCTGCAGGTCGCCGTCCGAGTTGCCGAAGGCCAGTATGGGACGCTTGCCGATGTGACGCTGGATGGCCACGGGTTTGCCGGGGCCGTCGTCGTTGAAGTCCAGCTTCGGCAACCGCATCAGCGCGTACCCGTTGCCGCTTGCCACGAATTCGCTGCCGAACGCCGTGCCGATGACCTGTTCCGGCGGGATGCCGTAGGCCTTCTGCGTCCAGGCCCGCATGAACTCGGTTTCGCCGCCCGACACGATGTAGGTCTTGAAGCCGCGCGCGCGCAGGTAATCCAGCAGCTCCCGCATCGGCACGTACGTCATGCTGTCGTACGGCAGTTTGGTGCGCGGATGGCGCGCGGTTTGCAGCCACTGATCGACGCGCTGCGTGAACTGCGCGACGGGCATGCCGGTGTTGGTCGCCAACACGATTTCCATCATGCCGCGCTCGCCGGACTTGGCCACCGCGGCATGATCGTTCTGCAGCACCGCCATGAACGGCTGACGCGTGGCCCAGTCCGGATGCGATGGCGCCAGCGCGTGGACCTCGTCCATCGAGAACATCACCTGGAAGTAGATCGGCTTTTCGCTCCACAGCGTGCCGTCGTTGTCGAACACGGCGATACGATCTTCCTCGGGCACGAAGTCCGGGCTGCCCGGTTCGGTGACTGCCTTCACGAACGCGACGATGGCCACACGGGATGGCCCGTCGGTCCAGGACGCCAGCTCCGCCTGCTTCTGGCGGTCGGACGCGGCGCAGCCGGCCAGCAGGCACACGATGCAGAGCCACATCCAGGCCAGCCGCCGCATGGAGCGATATTGAATCGAAGCTTGCATGACGATCTCCCGAGCGCGCGCATGGCGCGGTGGTGACATCCTTTGAACGATTTCCCCTGTCCGCGCCCCGCACGGCGAACAGGCGTCAACGGCTGGCGATGCTGCCTTGAGACGCCTGCGCCGCCTTCCACTGCTGCGGGGTCATGACGGTACGAAAGCCGATATGCGACATGGGGTTGAGCGGGTCCGTGCCGCGCCGCGCGCTGGCGCGGTAGCTGATGCAATACGTGTCGCTGCAAAGAAAGGATCCGCCGCGGGTCACGCGCTTGGGCGCCGACACGGGCGTGCCGCCGTCGTCGGGATCAAAGCTGTCGGCGGGTCCGGCCGGGTCCTGCGGCGGCTGGCGGTACTGCGCCTGAAACTTGAAGGCATCCGCGCGATACCAGTCCGACGTCCATTGCCAGACGTTCCCCGCCATGTCGTACAGGCCATAGCCGTTGGGGGCGAAGCTGCCTACCGGCGTGGTGCCTACCTGCACCTTTTCATCCTTGACGACGGGAAACGGCTGCGGCTGCCGGGTGTCCCAGATGTTGGCCATCGCCTTGCCCTGCGGCAGCAGCTCGTTGCCCCACGTATACGTAGCCTGCTCCAGGCCGCCCCGGGCAGCGAATTCCCACTCGGCCTCCGTCGGCAGCCGCTTGCCCGCCCACGTGGCGTAGGCTTGCGCATCTGCGTAAGACACCTGCACGACCGGGTGATCGTCCTTGCCGTCGATGTTGCTGCCCGGCCCCTCGGGGTGCCGCCAGTTTGCGCCCGGAACAAAGCGCCACCAGCGCGAATAGTCGCGCAGCGACACCTCGGTCTCCGTGCCGGTGAACACCATGGCGCCCGCCAGCAAGGCGCTGTCGTCCGGACGCGGCGTACCAGCCGGAAGCTGGACACGCAGGTCTTCCCAGCGCGGCTTCTGCTCGGCGGTCGTCACATAGCCGGTCGCCTCGACGAAACGGCGGAACTGCGCGTTGGTGACGTCGTGCACGTCCATCCAGAACCCGCTGACGCGCACCTTGTGCGCCGGGCGCTCGTTCGGCTGGGACATCTGGTGGTCGTTGCCCATCAGGAATTCGTTGCCGGGTATCCAGGCCATCGCCGCTGGTCCCTGCTTGCCGTCTCCCAGCGTGATGACGTGCGGCCCCGCCGGTGGCGCTGAGACCACGACATACGCGCCGATCGCGCCTGTCGCGCCCAGTATTGCCACCAACGCCAACCCGATCTTCGCGTGCTTTTTCATGCGCGTTCTCCTTGAAGAGAATCCTTTCGCAATGCAGGCGTATCTTTTGATGCCGTTACAGCGCCGCAGCCCGCGAGGCCAGCTTGCGGTTGCCCTCGCTGTTGGGCTTGAGACTCATGCGTTCGGCGGTCAGCACCTTCGCGAGCGACCGCGCGCCACCCCGCAGCGCCGCCTCGACCAGCGTCAGCGCCAGCACGTCGCGTTGGGCGTGGCTGCCGCCGAACCGGTGCGCAATCAGGCGCACGTCGCGCAACAGATCCGCGGCCAATGCGTAGTCTTCGCGCGTGAAGGCCACCAGCGCGTGCGCCACCGGCAGCCCCACGTCGCGCGTCATCATCGCGTTGGTCCCGGCGCCCTGCGCGGCGGCTTCCATGGATTCGATCAGCGACTGCGCCGCTGCCCCGTCGCCGGCGCCCAGGTAGGCCATCAGGGCATGCACATCGTTGAAGGCGTAGTAGCCCGTGCCGCCGCGCGCCTGCCAGACTTCGGCAAGCTGCCGCCACCGCCAATCGACATCGATCCCACGCAGCAACAGGCGCCACAGCATGGCCGACGCGTCGATCAGGTCAAGCACCTGCCCGGTGGATGTTTCGCGCAGCCGGTCGTCGTACATGGCAAGCACTTCGGCGATGTCCTCGCGGTCGAGGTGGAACAGGGCCAGGTGCCACCAGTTGTGGATGGACAGCATGTTGTCGCTGGACCAGTCGTCGCGCCGGCCGTTCAGCCAGGCAATGCCCTCGTCCACCCTGCCCTGCATTTCCAGCACATGAGCCACCGCGTGCACGGCCCACGGATCGCGGGGGTTCAGGTCCAGCGCGCGGCGGCCCTGGGCCTCCGCTGCGGCATAGAGATTGGTCTCTTCCAGCCCGAAGGCGTGCATGCCCAGCACGTAGCCGTAGTCGGGCATCTTGCAGGTCCACGCGGGCAGAATGCCGGCCACGCGGTCGCGCAACATGGCCGAGCGGCCAAGCAGGAAGTCGCCGATGTGGCCCACCTGCAGCGCCAGGGTGTCGTGCGGGTAATCCGCAAGGATGTCAGCGTAGCGCCGCAACGCGGTAGAGAAATTGCCGTCGAGCCAGGCGCGCGCCGCCGCCGTATGACGGCGCTCGCGATCATTGGCGATATCGACGAGTGCTTCGGCAGCCTCAACGCTTTCGCGTAGCAGCGGTTCGACGCACTTGTCGCTGGCGGTGATCATCATGCCTGCGCGCAGCAGGTGGCCCATGACGAAGACGGGGTCTTCGGAAAGCGCCCCGTCGATGATGCCCAAGGGATCGCCGTAGTAGCCGTGGAACAAGCTTTGCGCCTGTTCGTATGCGGCCATCGACGCCGGTTCATCGCTGGAAACGGGATTGCCCCGCACATCGCTCAGCGCCATGGTGATCTCCCAAAGGGCCGGCCCGCGACGGGCTTCGGAAATATAAGCACGGATGCCGTGTGCCGGCAAAACGCAACTGCGCTAGTGCGACTGCACCGGATTCGCGGGTATGGGCATACGCCTGCGCTTACGGTAGCCGCGGCGTCACGGGCGGGAAGACGGCGGATCAACCATGGCCTGGCGTTGCGACACCAGCAACGCGTCGCTCTGGTCAATGCGTATCGTGCCGATTCGTGGAAATTCAAAGTCGATGATGATGTACAGCGCCGCGGTCATGACCAGCGCGTAGATCAGCTCGTGCAGTAGCGTCCCCCGCTGCGTTGCGGCCAGCTTCACGCCCACCAGCCCGGCGCAGATCAGCGCAAGAAACCCCAGGAAAACGTAGGCCGCCATGGGCGGATGCACCTTCTGGGCGGCGACAAGCGCGGTCGCCGCATCGAACATGTCATTCACTGCCTGCACGTACGAGGCCGCCAGCGGCGGCGCAACATCGTCCCGCGCCGCCCCGACGGAGGCCCGCCAGATGTCCATTTGCAGCGCGCTGGCCTTGGCCGCAATTCCGGTCCGCGCATCCAGATCGGCGACATGGCGTTCATAAAGGATCCGTTGATCGACGTAGTGGCGAAATTGCGCCCGCAGCGCCGGCTGCGCAGCGGGAGGCAGCAGATCAACCCGCAGCCATGCCGTGCCGATGGCGTTGACTTCCTGGATCAAGAGATCGCGCCGGTCCGACATACGCTGCGCCGCGCCCGAGAACGTAAACGCGACCAGCAGCCCCAGCAGCGCAAACACCGATGCCTCGATCGCCGCCACCCCTGCCCCGCCGTTCTCCTCAAGTTTTCTGCCCAATCGCTTGCCCAATGCGATAGCGCCAAACAGCGCCACAAAGAACGCCGCCGCCAAGCCTGCCAGGAGAAACGAGTAGTCCATGGGAACCTCGCGTGTGCAATTACCGGAGGAACGTGCGAGCGGTACGCTGGCGCGTCCGGAACGCATCAACGATAAGAGCAACGCGCGCGGGCTGGCAATCGCGCAAGCGCAGCCAACGCGTGATACAGCCGTGCCGGTCCGTGTTGACCAATGCGGCGCACGCATGCAAGCGCATTGCAGAATCTCGTTGACAGGCGGGAAAGGAAGATGAAAATTATTGCAGTTCAAATCCCGCGGACTCCGCGTCCCGGACTACGCGTCCCGGACTGCGCGTCCCGGACTGCGCGTCCCGGATTGAACACCCCCAAGTACGTAGGCCAATGTGAACCGCACGGTTTGCAGCTTCGTGCGGTTGATTTCACTCTCACACGACGGAGTTGAAAATGGCGACCAAACGAACGCTCACTTGCGGTGCCGCAGCACTTTTCATGGCGGGAGCGGCAATCTGTGCCCCCGCCTCCGCGCAGGATCAGCGCAAACCCAACATCATCCTGCTTGTCTCCGACGACACCGGTCTCGGCGATCTCGGTCCGTATGGCGGCGGCATCGGCCGCGGCATGCCAACGCCCAACATCGACCGGCTTTCTTCCGAAGGCATGACCTTCTTCTCGTTCTACGCGCAACCCAGCTGCACCCCCGGCCGCGCTGCCATGCAGACCGGCCGCATCCCCAATCGCAGCGGCATGACCACCGTGGCCTTTCAAGGCCAGGGCGGCGGCCTGCCGGCGGCCGAATGGACACTCGGTTCGGTGCTGAAAACCGCCGGCTACAAGACGTTCTTCACGGGCAAATGGCATCTGGGCGAAGCGGACTACGCCTTGCCCAACGCCCAGGGCTACGACGAGATGAAGTATGCGGGCCTCTATCACCTGAACGCTTACACATACGCGGATCCCACGTGGTTCCCGGACATGCCTGCGGACGTGCGCGAGATGTTCCAGCGCGTCACCAAGGGCGCATTGTCCGGCAACGCCGGCGAAAAGCCGCGCGAGGAGTTCAAGATCAACGGTCAATACGTCGACACGCCCATGGTCAACGGCCGTGAAGGCGTCGTCGGCATTCCGTTCTTTGACCGGTATGTCGAAAAGGCCTCGCTGGACTATCTGGACCGCAACGCCAAGTCCGAGCAGCCGTTCTTCATGAGCATCAACTTCATGAAGGTGCACCAGCCCAACATGCCGGACCCCGACTACATCCATAAGTCCATGTCCAAGAGCAAGTACGCGGATTCGGTCGTGGAACTGGACGCACGGATCGGGCGCATCATGGACAAGATCCGCGAGCTGGGCCTGGACAAGAACACGCTGGTGTTCTACACGACGGACAATGGCGCCTGGCAGGACGTCTACCCCGATGCAGGCTACACCCCGTTGCGCGGCACAAAGGGAACGGTGCGCGAAGGCGGCAACCGGGTCCCCGCGATCGCGTGGATGCCCGGCAAGATCGCCGCGGGCGCCAAAGATCACAGCCTGGTGGGTGGCCTGGATCTGATGGCGACGTTTGCCGCGGTTGCCGGCGTGAAGCTGCCCACGAACGACCGCGAAGACAAGCCGATCATCTTCGACAGCTATGACATGTCGCCCGTCCTTTTTGGCACCGGCAAGTGCGACCGCAAGTCGTGGTTCTACTTCACCGAGAACGAGCTGTCGCCGGGCGCCGTGCGCGTTGCCAACTACAAGGCGGTGTTCAACCTGCGCGGCGACGACGGTGCGGTGACGGGCGGGCTTGCCGTGGACACGAACCTGGGCTGGAAAGGCGCGGAGTCCTATGTGGCGACGGTGCCTCAGGTCTTCGACCTTTGGGCCGACCCGCAGGAGCGTTACGACATCTTCATGAGCAACGTCACGGAGCGAACCTGGACGATGGTCATGATCAACGACGCCGTCGCGCCGCTGATGAAGACGTACATCGACTACCCGCCCCGCAAGATGCAAAGCGAAGGCTATGACGGACCGCTGACCTTGTCCGGCTACGAGCGGTTCCAGTACATCCGCGACAGTCTGGCGAAGGACGGCTTCAAGCTTTCCCTGCCCACTGGAAACTGACGCCGGCACGCCGCGGTTCACCTGGTTCAGGTGAACCGCACGGACGCGGGACCCGTCCGGGCAGGCGGCTTGCTGCTACAGGCGGATGGACGCGGCAATTCCATCCCGGCAAGCTAGCCGCCTGCCAGCTTGCGACCCGGCTACAGGAGGTCCCATGTGGGAACCCAGCGAACGCTATCCCGATCCGGCCATTGAGGTGCTGGATCCCCGATTCCGCAATATCCGGCTCAATAACGCGGGCATCGAACGCCTGGCGACCGGTGTCCGCTATGGCGAGGGCCCGGTCTGGTTCGGAGACGGCAGGTGCCTGATCTGGAGCGACATCCCCAACAACCGCCTCTTGAGATGGGACGAGGAAACGGGTGCGGTATCCGTGCACCGTCAGCCTTCCGGGTACACGAACGGCAACACGCGCGACCGCCAGGGCCGGCTCGTCAGTTGCGAACATGGCGAGCGGCGCGTGGTGCGGACCGAGTACGACGGCTCAGTGACGGTGCTGGCCGACCGGTTCGAGGGCAAACGCCTGAATGCGCCGAACGACGTGGTTGTGCGGCGAGATGGATCGATCTGGTTCTCCGATCCGGTATTCGGCATTCTGAGCAACCACGAAGGCTTCAAGGCCGACCCGGAACTCCCGACGCACGTCTATCGGCTGGACCCCGGCACTGGGGAGCTGCAGGCCGTGGTCCGGGGCATCCACAATCCCAACGGTCTGTGTTTTTCGCCGGACGAACGGCTGCTGTATGTCGTGGACAACGGCTCTTCTCCTAACCGCATCCTGGTCTACGGGGTGGGAGAGGACGGCACGCTGGATGAAGGGCGCACGTTTGTTGAGGCAAGCCTTGAGGCGATCCCGGACGGCATCCGCTGCGATACCGAGGGCAATCTTTGGGCCGGCTGGGGACCGGGTCCGGAACTGAGCGGCGTGATGGTCTTTGCACCCGACGCCACGGCCATCGGCCGCATCGCCCTGCCCGACCGCTGCGCCAATCTGTGCTTTGGCGGCGCGCGGCGCAACCGGCTGTTCATGGTGACCGGACAATGCCTGTTTGCGCTGTATGTGAATGCGCAGGGCGTCCCCTACTGCTGACCGGGCCGCTACAGAAACCCGATCCAACGCCCCGCGACCAGGCATCCCAGCCAAAGCGCCAGCGACGCACCTGCCTGCGCGCGAAGCATCCCGGCTGGCCGGCCGCCGTTTTCGACGCCGGCCCACGCGCGGCCCCGGTGCACGAGCCAGGCGTTGACCGCACCGGCGGCCAGCAGCGCCATCTTCACGAGGAATGCGGGATTTTCCAGATACTCAAGCGGACGCACCGAAAACAGCATCGCGCCCGTCAGCACCGCCAATGCAAGGCCCGTGGCGGCAGTGCGCGCCAGCACCGGCGCCAGGACGGCCAGCGCGTTCGGCTTCAGGATGCCGAGCAGGCGCAGATCCAGCGGCACGATAGACCCGATCAACAGGCCGATGGCGCCAATATGCGCGGCGTTCACCAGCAGATAGAGAACGCCGGACCGGCGCAACCACAGCGCCGGCGGAACGGATTCAAGGTGTTCGAGCGCAAGCCGCAGCAGTTCAGGCATCCGGCGCGGGTGCTCAGGGTTTCTTGATGCGGCTTGGGTAAATGTCGTAGGTCTTTCCGCCCACGGTCACCTGGACGGCCTTCATGCGTTTGGCGGCCGCGTCCTGGTCACGGTTGCCGACGGCGGTGATCGCATCGCCGGGCTTGGCGGAACCTTCCACGAATCCGGCTTCCTTTGTCTGGCTGGGGTTGCCGAGTTCCACCGTCCACACGCCGTCCTTGGCCCGGACCTTGAGCGTGGGGTGCGGCGGGGCGATCTGCACCTGTTCGACCGTGCCCTGCAATGTCATTTGTTCGGATTCTGCCCACGACCAGCCGTGGTGCGCCATGGCTGAGGGGACGACGCCGCCGATGGCAGACAGCGCCAGTGCGGCGATCAACGCGCGATGGGAAAGCTTCATGTCGATGCTCCTGAAGTGCGGTGGCTGCCGTTCGTCCGCGCGAAGGCGCAGGCGTGAGCGCGAAAAAGCAGGATAGCAGCCGACTCTTGAGATGGGTGTGAATTTATTTGGCGGTCGGGAGGCGAAAAATCAGCGCTCGAATCCTGAGAATTTACTTCTAAGGATTTACCTTAGCTTGCGGCTGTTCCTTTTTAATTATCTGATGATTAATCAATAGCTTAACGCCGATTAATGAGATAGCGGATGAAGTCGAAATGGCGCCCCGCGTCGCTTGCGTCTGCCGCGTTCACCCAGGAAAACCCTGCGGAACTTTCCCTGTTCGGTAACGGTCGCTTTATGTTCAGGCAATTGTCAGCATATGCCGACATTTGCCCAGAAGCCGTTTCCGCGCGTCCACCCCCGGGAGAATTGCATGTCATTGCTCCGCTCGCGTTTCCTCGCGAATCTGCCCTCCACTTCCACCGCGCGCCCCCCTGATCTCCCTTCTCTCCACGCCCTTTCGCTGCGTACCGATCCATGTCCACGCGGCGTGCAACCATGAGCGCCGTTCCTGACGCCGTGAACAATCGCGCGCCCACCGGCCTGTCGGTCATGGACGCAACCATGGTGCTGGTCGGCGTCGTCATCGGCATCGGCATCTTCGGTTTCCCACCTCTTGTCGCGCAACATGCCCATTCAGACGCCATGTATATCGGCCTGTGGTGCGCGGGGGGGCTCGTCATGCTGGTGGGCGCTCTCTGCTATGCCGAACTTGGCTCGGCGTATCCCGGCGCCGGGGGCGAATACCTGTACCTGACCCGGGCTTGGGGTGCGCGCGTTGGGCTGATGTTTGCCTGGGCGCGCTGCTCCGTCATCCAGACTGGCGCGATTGCGGTCGTGGCGTTCATCTACGGCGACTATGCCAACCGGCTATTGCCATTGGGATCACAAGGGCCGGCCGTGCACGCGGCCATCTCGGTGGTCGTGCTGACGGGCCTGAACATGATCGGCACGCGTTATTCCAAGCGGCTGCAATGGGTCTTTACCCTGCTGACGGTGATCGCCCTGGCCGCGGTGCTGATCGCCTGCCTGACGGCTTCGGGTGGCGAGGCGCTCAAGACCCCGGACCCCGCGCCGCTGTCGGGGAACACCGCAGGCCTGCTGGGCATGGGCATGGTGTTCGTGCTGCTGACCTATGGCGGATGGAACGAAGCCGCGTACCTCAGTGGCGAACTGCGCGACCCCGGGCGGAATATGAGCCGGGTGCTGCTGATCGGCACGGCGGTCGTCACCGGCGCCTATGTGCTGACCAACATCGCCTTGCTGGAAATCTTTGGCTTGCAGGGGCTCCGCGACACGCCCGCGCTGGGCGCCGAGGTCATGCAACTTGCGGCCGGCCCCTATGCCGCCGCACTGCTCAGCCTGACCATTTGCGCCACGGCGCTCAGCACCATCAACGGCACCATCATCACCGGCGCGCGGGTGTATTACGCGCTGGGCCGGGACGTGCCGCGGCTGCAGGCGCTGGCCGGCTGGAGCGACCGCAACGAAACGCCGGTCAGCGCGCCGGTGGCCCAGGGACTGATCACGCTGGCGCTGGTGGCGCTGGGCGCCTTCAGCCAGAACAGCGTGCAAACGATGGTGGCGTACACCGCGCCCGTGTTCTGGCTGTTCATGATGCTGGTGGCCGCGTCCGTCTGGCGCCTGCGCCGCCTGGATCCCGATCGCCCCCGGCCCTTCCGCGTGCCGCTCTTTCCGCTGCCTCCCTTGCTGCTGGCGCTGACCTGCGCCGGGCTGGTGGTTTCCAGCGCCATGTATGCCGGCGCCGGCGCCCTGATCGGGCTGGCCGTGCTGGCAGCTGGCGTGCCGCTCATGCGACTGCTCAAGCCCGCCCAGGCCATCGGCTAACTGGTTCTTCCCTGTCCTCTTCGTCCAAGGAACCCTCACCATGCAACGCTCCAACGTACGCTTCAACGCATCTTCCAAGTCCGCGGTTCAGGTGTTCACGCCGCGCCTGCGTCTCGCAATGCTGGCCTCGGCAATGGCGTTCGCGCTCTTGGGCGCGAGCGCCGCCATGGCGCAGACCGCCGCGGCGCCCGCCAAGGCCGGGGAACAAAAGGCCTATGTGCCCGACGTCGGCCAGGAAGGCAAGGACGTCATCTGGGTCCCGACCCCGCAAAGTCTCGTGGACAAGATGCTGGACATGGCCAAGGTCACGCCCAAGGACCGGCTGATGGACCTGGGATCGGGCGATGGCCGCACGGTCATCACGGCCGCGCAGCGTGGCCTGACCGCGCAAGGCATCGAGTACAACCCCGACCTGGTCGAGCTGTCGCGCCAGAACGCCAAGCGCGCCGGCGTGGCCGACCGGGCCACCTTTGTGGCGCAGGATCTCTTCACCACAGACCTGTCGCAGGCGGACGTGATCACGATGTTCCTGCTGTCGACCATCAACGAGAAGCTGCGGCCAAAGCTGCTGGAACTGCCGGCCGGCACCCGCGTTGTGTCCAATACGTTCCGCATGGGCGACTGGGAGCCGGACGCCTCCGAGACCGTCACCGAGAACTGCCAGACCTATTGCACGGCGCTGTTGTGGATCGTGCCGGCCAAGGTTCAGGGCAAATGGGATCTGGGCGGCCAGACGCTGCAGCTGGATCAGCACTATCAGGTGCTGTCTGGCAAGCTGGGATCCGTGCCGATCTCGGACGCCCGCCTGGACGGCACGTCGATCACCTTCACCGCCGACGGCGTGCGTTATGCGGGCGTCGTGAACGGCCGCACCATGAGCGGCACCGCCGCCGGCAAGGGCAACTGGCAGGCCAAGCGGAGCTGATCTTCGTGCGTTGGACGTCGCGCGCGGCGCGGCCTTGTGTGGCCGCGTCGCGTTGACCGTCCCCGGCGTCATGCAATAGCATCTGTTGCATGAGAAGAGACAGCAAGCTTTCCGGCGTCCTGCACGTTCTGCTGCATATGGCCGAGCACCCCGGTCCCATGACCTCCGACGACCTGGGCCGCGTCATGCAGACCAACCCCGTGGTGATCCGCCGCATCATGGCCGGCCTGCGAGAGCAGGGTCTGGTCCGCTCCGAAAAAGGCCACGGCGGCGGATGGACGATTTCCTGTGACTTCAACGCAGTGACGTTGCGCGATATCTACGACGCCCTGGGCGCACCGGAGATCTTTGCGATGGGCAATCGCAGCGAGTCGCCGGGATGCCTGGTGGAAGAGGCGGTGAATGCGTCGCTGGACGACGCGTTCGAAGAGGCGCAGCGTCTGCTTCTGGATCGGCTCGGCAAAGTCACGCTGGCCGCCCTGAGCCGCGATTTTCACGCGCGCATGGTGGAACGCGGGCAAGCGTTTGATCCGCAGGCCATCCACGAGGGGTGATCGCCCCCTACTTCCACGGCTGACGCCACGCCATCAACGACGCTTCGACGTGAGCAATTTCGGCCTGCGACATCCCGGCTTCTTCGTAAAATCGCTGGCGCTCGCGCACCACATCCAGGACGCGGTCGATGATCGATCGGGCGGCCGCTTCCGACCGGAGTCCGAAACGCCGGTACTCGGTCAGGCAATTGGCAAAGGTGCTGTCACGGCCCTCAGCACCGATATGCAGGTAATGCCGCGCCGACCCTTCCTGGGTTACCACATCAAACAGCGGCGACATCCGGTAGGTGTGCGCGCCTTCGTCCTTCAGGAAGCCGACGTTCTTCAGGTGATCGTCCGTGTTGTGAACGGCCACGTTCAGGACCATCCGCGCATAGAGCTCCAGCAGATCCTGCACAGGATTCGACGAGATGCGGCGCGCCACGTCGGCCAGCCGCGCGTAGGAATACGTGGCTTTACCGCGCGGCCCGTCCAGCTCGCGCTTGCCGATGTGGACCGACGGGCTGATCAGGGAAGCGCCACTCAGGAAATGCCGCCGCGCAATGACTGGATCCGCCCCTTGCTGGACCGGCAATAGCTCGCGGTCGAACCGGTGCGTCAGCAGCACCGCGCCAAGATGCGTCTGCGCCAGGCGGATCTCGGGCACGTTCAGCCCGATGGCGCGGGCCATCTGCAGGTTGGCGTACTCCACGCGCTGGCGGTCGTAGGACTCGCCCTTGCGGGGAAACTTCGCGATCCACATCTCGCCTTCCGCATCCCGGACGATCGTTTTGGGACGCGCGCCGCCGATATCCCAGGAACTGCCCAGGATGTCGCGATACAGCCCCTTGGGCTTGATGCCCTGGTCGATGTCGGTCAGCAGGTCCGCCAGGGATTCGAGCTGGCTGACTTCGGGCAGCCGATAGGTCTTGCGCATGTTGGGCGTCAACTGGCGGGCGCTGAAAAACAGCGCTCCCACGCCCATGCCCCGGCCCTTGAGCAGGACTTCGTTTTCGGTCACCCGGGCGCCCGCATTGTCCACGCGCATCACATTGCGGCCCCAGGCATCCGGCGCGGCATCGAAAATGGCGCCCAGTGTTTGATAGCGGCTTTCGGTGCGGAATGTGGTCGTCGAATCGGTGAGGGGCAGATTCAGCGGGTCCAGCGAAAACGCGCGCGGATCGTTCACGTAGGACTGCACATACGTGAACTCGGCAAAAAAATGGTTCTCGTCGGTGTCGTCCAGGGTCAGGATTCCGGCCAACACGGCCTCGCCCCGGATATCCACGTAGACGAAAAGCTCGCTTTCGACGGTTTTATGCTTTTTGGCTGGCACGATGGCGACCGCCGCGTTACAGGCTGGAAGGATCGGCGCGATGCGAATGCTGCGCCTTGCCGCTGCCCCGGGCGGGCCGGCGCATGGCATCCAGCCGCTTGCCGACGCCATCGAGGTCAGGATCACCCAGCGCGAACAACTGGTCGCCAAAGCCGTACTGCAGCAACGCTTCAAATGCCAGCGCCAGGGAGACGCCGCCATCGCCGCGCTCGAGCCGGTTGATGGTCGCTCGCGAAACCCCCATGCGGCTGGCCAGCATCGCTTCTGTTTCGTTGCGGCGCAAGCGCGCGGTGCGGATGCGCGCACCTAGACGAGCCAAAGCTTCGGCCGCCTCGAAACTGGGTTCGATCTTCTTTTTCATGACGCAATAATAGTGCTTTAAACGCGTTAATGCACTATTAATAAGTCAAACCTATTACAGAAGGAAGCCGCATTTATAACGCACAAATGCAACTAATGCGCCATTAATGAGGCAAATCCCTGCCCCGCAGCGCATTCCTCACCGCGTCACGGCCTGATCCAGCCGCAACGCCGCCCGCCCGGTGTCCAACGTGACGCGCGCACCCAGCGGCAGGGTCAGATTGGGTTCGCCGTGTCCGCTGGGCCAACCGGCCAGGACCGGGATGCCGCGCGCGGCAAACTGTTCGATCACCAGCGGATACAGCAGGCTTTGCGCCTGCGCATCCTCCAGATTCGTGCCGATGATGCGGGTGAAATTGCCCACGATCACGCCCTTCACGCCGTCAAACTTGCCTGCGGCGGCCAATTGACTCAATAGCCGGTCCACGCGAGGCAGCGCCTCGTTGACGTCTTCAAAAAACAGAATGGCGTCGCGGGTATCGATCTCGTGCCGGGAGCCGATCAATGCGGCGATAAGCGCCAGATTGCCACCGACCAGTCGTCCGCTGGCCGTGCCTGCAACCAGTTCCACCGCGCGTGTATCCGGCGGAGGTTGAATCCAGGCGCCCTGCCCGATCTGCCCGCCCAGCATGGCCAGCAGATGGGATTCAGTGGGCTCGCGCTTGCCCGCGACCAGATCCTGCGCCAGCATCGGCCCGTGAAACGTCACAAAACCGGCGTGGCGCTGCATGGCCAGATGCAGGGCCGTGATGTCGCTGTAGCCGATGAAGGGCTTGGGATGTTGGCGAAGCAACGCGAAATCCAGCTTGTCCAACAGCCGCCATGAGCCGAAACCGCCCTGCAGACACCACACCGCGCCGATGTCCGGCGCCGCAAACGCGGCATGCAAGTCGTCCAGGCGCTGGGCGTCGGTACCGGCCAGGTATTCATAGGGGGCGTCGAGCCGCGTGCGCGATGCCGGCATGACCACCGGCGCGAAGCCCCGGTCTTCCAGCCATTCCGCGGCAAGATCGCTGGCGTTTGGCGCCGCGGACGCAGGCGCCACGATCGCGACCTTCGCGCCGGGCCGCAGGACAGGCACAGGGGCGGCCGCCGGTTTCGCGTGAGAAGGCGGCGGCGCGGTGTCACGCCGTGCGGCGGCATTCTGGGCAGACTGGGATGCGGCATTCGGCGCACCTTCCCGCCCGCCTGCGCAACCTGCCAGGCCAAAGCCGGCCAGGCAAAGCGCGCCGGCATTGAACAACATCCGTCGACGTCCGGTGTCCGGAGAGCCGCCATCAACGCGCGGCGTGGGCTGCGGATGCGCCGCGAACACAGAATCGGCAATCTGGGAGCTGGTTGGTCCGCCCATCAGAATCGCTCGTAGTCCAGCCGGTAGCGCCATTGTCCCGCGGCAAGGCCCGCCATCGGCAACCGCCCGATCCGCAGACGCCGCAACGCCAGCAAGCGCAAGCCCGCCGCATCGCACACGGCTTCAATGAACCCCGGCAGGGGCGACTTCAGCGCAAAACGAAGGTGGTTTTCGTTCTGCCAGCTGACCTTCATCGGCGTGGCGGCGCGCCCTTCATAGGCCATGCCGCGCTGCATACGGGCCAGGTCCGCTTCGCTGAGCTTGCCTTCGACATGCGCGATATATTCCTGCTCTACGTGCCGGCCCTCCTCCACCAGCTTGCGGGCCACGGCGTACTCCTGGGAATAGACGACCAGGCCGCTCGCAGCGCGCTCCAGCGGTGTAACCAGCTTGAGTCCATTGAACATACGTTTCAGGTAGCGCTGGCCCGATCGGTCCCCCGGCATCAGGTTCTCGGGCAGGATGAGGTCGCGCGCCGAGCCGGGCTGGTCGTCGGCATACATGCCGGCCGGCTTGTGGACCAGCACGGTGACCGGACGGCCTTCTTCGAGCCGTGCGCCGGGCAGCAAGCTCACAACTTGAGAGGGCGCGACTCGCAAACCCGGCTCTTCCTGCACTTTGCCGTCGACGGTTACCCAACCGCCTTCGATGTAGCGCTCGGCATCGCCGCGCGAACACGGCAGCTCGGCCGCCAGGCGCTTGGCCAGGCGATCGGTGTTGCTTGCGGCAGCTTGTGCGGAGGGGTTGGAGCGATCGCGGCGTTCGGAAGTGTTGCGCACGGGCCGGGCGGCGGCGCCCTTCGCGCTGGCTTTGGGGCCGCCCGCTTGCGATTTAGCGCCATAGCGTTCACCGGGCTTGCGTTCACCGGGCTTGCGGTCGCTGGGCTTGCGGTCGCTTGCAGCGCGTCCGCTGCTTTGGCGTTCGGTGGCTTTCGGCCCGCCGCTTTTCGCCTCAGTGGCTCGACGTGCTGCTCCCTTCGATTCGATGGCCCTGCGCTCAAACGCCTCTGTCTTTCCGGCGTTGGAGACGCCCCGGCTTTGACCAGCCGGGGCACGCTGGAACGGTTTGCTCGTCGCAGCGGACTCGTCCGATCTCGCCGGACGTGCACTGCGGTTTGCCGCGCTGCGCTTGGCGGGACGGGAGGTCAGCGTGAGCGTTCCGGGCTTGGTGGGCCGCATCGTGTTGCTCATCGTCCCCCCTCCTGATGCAGCGGATTGAAACGGTGAAGGAAGAGGTCAGGCACGCCTGCAGGCGCCAGGAGAAAAAGCATTGTCATCGGTGTTGCCGGGTATTGCGAAAAGCGGGCCACATGGCCCGCACCTTGAGACGGATGTTACGCCCTTTTCTGCCGCGGTCCGTCGGGCGGGTCCACGTTCAAGGCGGCTTCGTCCGGGTAGACGTCTGCGGGCGGCGGCACTTCATCGATCCACGCCTTGAGCAGCGTCGATGTCACCGCCAGAATCACCGGACCAATGAACAATCCGACGATGCCGAAGGCGAACATGCCGCCCAACACGCCGGAAAGTATCAGCAGCATCGATAGGTTCACCCCGCGCTTGATCAGCAGCGGCCGCAGCAGGTTGTCCAGCGTTCCCACCACAATGGCCCAGACCAGCAGCACGGCCGCCGCCAGCTTCATATCGTTCTGAAACAGCCAGGCGACCCCGCCCAGCATGGGCAGAAACGGGCCGAGCTGCGCCAGGCACAGCATCACCATGAGCGCGGTCAGAATTCCCGCCGCCGGCACGCCCGCAATCCAAAGTCCGATACCGCCCAGCGCCGATTGCACCACGGCGGTCACAACGATGCCTAGCGCCACTGCGCGGATCGCAGACGCGGCCAGCCTGATCGCGGCGACGCCGCGCTGGCCCGCAAGCCGGTTGGCAAAGCGCCGCGCAAATTCGGCCGCAATGTCGCCTTTGCTGTAGAGGATGCCGGCGATGATCACGGTGATCAGCATGTGCATCACGAACACGCCGACGATGGCGGCATGACCGAGCAGCCAGTGCGCGGCGGTGGTCAGGTACGGTTCAATCCGCGCCAGCAGCCCGCCAGCGCCCGCGTCCGACAACGTCTGCCACTCCTGGGCGATGCGGGGTCCGGCCAGCGGAATGCTGCCGATCCACGCAGGCGGCGCCAGCAGCGCATAGTCGGGCAGGCTCTTGACCGCCGCCATGATGGCGCCGCCGTGCAGCGCCAGCGTGGAGATCGCCTGATACAACGGCAGCACGATTACGAACAGCAGGATGAGCAGCATTGCCACAGTGGCCAGCCAGCGCCGCCCGCCGCAGTGCCGCTGAATCGAGAGCAACACCGGCCAGGTGGCGACCACGATGGTCGTGGCCCAGATCAGCCCGGGCAGAAAGGGACGCAGGACATACAGGCTGCCGATCATCAAGGCCAACAGCATGACGATCACAAGCAGAACCCGGGCTATGTCGACGGACTGGCGTGGTATCACCCGCGGCTCCTGGCGGGGCTTTCGCCCCAGGTTGCGGTGGATGCGGACTGGCGGCGCCCGCCCTGCCAGCCATCGCGATCAATCGAATGTATCCGAAATCCGCGCGAAGCTGAATGGGAACATTACTTGCTCGGCTTGCCGCTGCGGCCGGCCGGGTTCGCCGGTCCGGGGCGCAGGCAAACAGTGTGGAGGTGTGCCATGAAAAACATGGCTTTCGCCAGCGTATTGCTGGCAATCGTGTTGAGCGGCTGCAGTTACATGGATTCCCACCGCTCCGACGGGTCGCACGCCGCGCGCGCAACCCATTCCGACCCCGCCAATTACCATCGGTCTGATTTTGGCGAGCCAAACAACGAACCATTCCAGGGAACTTACCCGGGACGCTGACCCGCCGATGGGCCGAACGTCGTTACTGATGTGCTTAAGACTACGAAACGCCCAGCATCGTGCGGACCCGGCTGCGGATCGCGCCGGAATACGCCCAGCACCAGACCGCGAGGGCCAGCATCGCCACTGTGAAGTAGGCGCGTGCGCCCTCCGGCACGGGATTCATTTGCGACAGGGTTGGGAAGGGTTCAAAGCCGATGAAGTCGGTGGCCGCCAGCGTGCTGAAAATCAGGGCCAGCACCGGACCAGTGAACCGAGGGCGCTCACCCCGCGTTGGGGGGGAAGCAAGAAAGCACCAATGTAACCAGCGTATGAGCTGGATGCCCACCGCGACCAGGGGAATAAGCAGCGCAAGCTGTAGCACCAGCAGCGCCAAAATGACTTGAGTAGGAAGCATGCGCGGATTTTAATCGGATCCGCGGTGTTGCCCTGGTCTATGCCCCCATTTGAAAAGCGCGCCAGCTGGGGCCTGCGCTGGCCAGCCACTCCTGGACATACTGAAGGCTCAAGGCGATTGACAGGGCCTCGCCCTGAAACAGGACGTCGGGCTGCGCGCGAAGCCAGTTGAAGTCGTCAATTCTGCGGATGTCTTGCGCCAAGACCTTCAGGCCTTGTCGTGACGCTTGCCCCAGCAGGCTGAAGAAGCGCTCTTGCAGCGGGCGGCGGGTACAGATGCCTTCCGGGATGCCCACCCGCAGGCCCGTGGCGCGAAGCGTGCCGAATGGGACTTGCGCCGAGGGCAGCAGCCGCACGCGTAACGCGGGCTGCAGTTCCTGGTAGCTGTGGAAAAGCGTCGCGCCCTGCGCCAGGCGGTCGCTGAGGGGGACGTTGTACGTGACCTTGGCGCAGGGATAGATGGGCTGGCTGAGCTGCGCTTCTTGCAGCGTGTCACGCAGTTGGTCGCCAGCCACGGCGCCAATGCGCAGATCCTGGCATAGCTGCTGCGGAAGCAGGATATCGGAGTGGACGTTGAGCGGATGGTCCATCGACAGCGTTGCCATGCAGCCCGCCGCGCGGAAGATTCGCCCGGCGCGGCGCAAGGCATCTGCCGAAGCGGCATTGGCGAGCAACGCGGAAGCAAGGCGGCTGTGACCGCCGACCAGCGCCATTTCGCGGACAACCCCTTTGGCGTCCAGCACGGGTTGGATTCGTAACGGCTCGCTGACGAGTGAGGCGGATTCGGCCTGGTTGATAGCGTTCATAAGGCGACGAGTTTATGGAGCGCAATTTCACAAACCAATCGTAAAAGTACGATTTGCGATGTCATTTGCCCGCGTCATCGGCGCATTTTCAAAATTTTCTTATATCCGCCGTGTTGGGCCATACCTACGATGGGCGCATGCCTGTCAAGGAATCCAATACCCTCTCGCCAGACGTCCAGCCAGTCCCCCGAGCCCCTACGCTGCTCTTACATCTCTTCGCCGCCGCATTGCTCGCCTGCATCGCGGCGGCCGCTGCATTTCTGCTCTACTGGTCCTTCACCGGCACGGTTTCCACCTACCGGCGCCAGATGAACGCGGCCGCGTACAACGCGCAGATCTTCTTCGATCAGCGGGAGTCGCTGCTTCGCTCGCTGGCGTCCAGCCTGGTCCGCAACACCGATTCCGCGCCGGCCTCCGAAACGCCGCGTCACTTTGGCAACACCGGGCAGATCAACGTCTTCCCCCTGCACGAAGGTCCCAACGCCTACGACTGGGCGTTGATTCTCACCCCGCGCGATCTCAACGACATTGCGTTCGCGCAGACGCAACTGCTCTTCAGTTCCGTTCGAAATGGGCAGACCACCTATCTCACGCCCCGCCCCGGCCAACCCGCCGGTCCGGATCACGCCGCGCAATCCTGGCTCGCGCGCAAGCTCGCCGTCGCCAATCCAAACGCTGCGCACGGCGGGCAAAACGCCATCAGCTGGCTCAAGCCTCAGCTGAATAACGCCAAACCCCTATATCTGTACACGCCTGTCGATGCTTCCGCGCCGAGCGCCGGATGGATCGGCCTGGAACTCGGCGACATCAACGCGGCCATCGACCCGTCTTCGCTGCAGGGCGGCAGCTACCTCCTGCATGACCAGGATGGCGCGCCCGTCCTGCATAGCTCGGACAATGCGCAAACCCTGGCGGGGCTAAGCCGCTACGCCGGACGCGAGGACTCATTCGGCTTGTGGGGACCCGGCCTGCTACCCCACTACGTCGTGCTCAGCAAGTCCGTCGGCGAAGACGGCTGGCGGTTGGTCTACTACATGCCGATCAGCCGGATCCTGGATGACGCCGCCTACGCCATTCAGGCCACGCTGGGCGGCGCACTCCTGCTGTGCGCTGCGGTCATCGTCGGCATTCGGCACATCCGCCGGAAACTCGTCGCCCCCGCCCTGCGCCAGTACGAGGCGCTGGCAGAAAGCGTGTCCCTGAATCGAAGACTGGTCGAAGTCGCGCCCGTGGGCCTGTGCCTCTTGCGCCGGGCAGATGGCATGCCGCTGCTGTCGAACGAGCTCGCCAGGGATTGGTTGCTGGAAGACCCGGCACTATTGGCCCGGCTGCTGGCCGACGACGGTCATGGCGCCCAACACGAATACCCGCTGGAAGACGGCCGGTGCCTGCACCTTACCTTCGCGCCCATCACCTATCGCGCCGAGGAAGTCATCCTCTGCGGCATCAACGACATCACTGCATTCAAACGGGTCGAGCACTCCATCACCCAGGCCAAGTTGCACGCCGACGCCGCGAACCACGCCAAGACGGTGTTCCTGACCACCATGAGCCACGAGATCCGGACACCGCTATTCGGCATCCTTGGCACGCTCGAACTGCTAGGCCTGACTGCCATGGACGGCCAGCAGCAGCAATACCTTCATACGATGCAGCAGTCCTCGGCAACCCTGCTCAGCTCCATCAACGACACGCTGGACCTGTCGCGCATCGAGGCCGGCTACCTGAAGCTCGAAACCTCGGAGTTCTCGCCGGTCCAGTTGCTGGACAGCGTCATTGGCACCTATGCGGCGCGCGCCGACGCCAAGGGACTGCACCTGTACGCACTGGCCGACGTGGCCGCGCCGGCGCAAGTTCTGGGCGACTCGACCCGCGTCCGCCAAATCCTCAACAACCTCGTCAACAACGCCATCAAGTACACCAGTTCCGGCCAGGTGGTGCTGCGCCTGCAGGTACTCAGCCAGGACGCGCATTTCGCCACCCTGAAATTCCAGGTGGCGGACACCGGCATGGGCATCTCGGCAAAGCACCACGCGCGGCTTTTCGAACCCTACTTCCGCGCTGAATCCGGTGATAACCAGAATGTCCCTGGCACCGGCCTCGGGCTTGCCATCTGCCGGCGCCTGTCCGAGATGATGAACGGAACGCTCAGCGCCGTCAGCGAACCCGGCCTGGGCACCAGCATGTCGCTCATCCTGACCCTGCCGCGCGTCGGCGGTGTGCGCACGGACCTGGGTGTGCGGCTGGATTCCAGGCCGGTCTTCGTGCGGGGCGCCAACAACGAGGTGGTCGCGAATCTGTGCCAGTGGTTGCGTCACTGCGGCGCCGTGGCAATGCCCTACAAGGCCACCCTCCATGGCCGGCGCGAGGGCAGCGTCCTTGTGGAAACATGGTCACGCGATTTGACGCCGGCCGTCTGGAGCGGCGCTCGGGTTTTTGCACAACCCCCGGGCGTTCAGCCGCGGCCGACTCGCAACACCTGGACGGCCGACAGCCATAGCCTCGCCAGTATCGTCGCGGCGGTCCGGCTGGCGCAGGACAGCGTCGCCACCAAGACGCTCCCCGTGCTGGAGCCGTCGCGAGACGCGCTCGACATGCACCTGCTGGTCGTGGAGGACAATCCGGTCAGTCGTCAAATCCTGCGCGAACAGCTTGAACACCTGGGATGCACGGTGGTCGTGGCGGCAGACGGCAACGACGCGTTGGCACTGCCCGACCTCCCCGAGTTCCACGCCATCCTGACCGACCTGCACATGCCAGAGCTGGACGGCTACGCCCTCACCCGCGCGCTCAGAAGCCAGGGCTACACCCGCCCGATCGTGGGAATCACCGCCAGCGCGTTCACCGAAGACCTGCGGCGCAGCTCGGAAGCCGGCATGAACACCGTGCTGCTCAAACCGCTGCCGATTGCCGCGTTATGCCAGGCGTTGATGCCGTTCAAGGAAGCCGCATGACGAGAAAGCTGTCGGAGTACAGGGTGCTGATCGTGGACGATCATCCATTTCAATGCGTTCACCTGGCCGACCAGCTCGCCTCGGCCGGATTTGGCCGGGCGGATGTGGCGTCTTGCGCCGAGACCGCCCTGGCCAAGACCGCGCGGCAGCCGTATCACCTGGTGCTGATCGACCTGAACATGGCCGGCATGGATGGCGTGCAATTCATCGACCGGCTGTCCCGGCAGGAACAACCTCCCATGCTGGCTATTGTGTCGGCCTGCCTCAAAGGCATCATCAACAGCGTTGCCATGATGGCCAAGGAAAAGGGACTTGACGTGCTGGGCTCGTTCTCCAAGCCGTTTACCCCGCACCACGCCTCCCAATTGGCCGGCCTGGTCAGCCGCAATCCGCCTGAATCAAAGGCACACACGAAACCGCAACTCGCGCGCCGCACGACGGGCCCCGTATTGGACCGTGCCGCGATCGATAACGCGCTGCATCGAGGGCACCTGCAAGCATGGTTCCAGCCCAAACAGTCGCTTGCAACCGGGCGGATCGTCGGCGCTGAGGCGCTGGCGCGGTGGCTGCACCCGGCATTCGGCTGCCTGCCGCCAGACGCATTCCTCGCCGCGGTGCGGGGGCACGGGCTGGACAAGGCTCTGCTGCGACATATCCTGGAAGCCGCGCTGAACGCGCACATGCACTGGCGCCAGATGGGCTTTCGGGTGCCCGTCTCCGTCAATTTGCCCACCCAGTGCCTGGACGACCCGGATCTACCCGACGACCTCGAGGAAATCGTGGCGGCCAAGCGCGTGGCGGCGTCCGAAATCACCTTCGAACTACTCGAGGACGAGACACCGACCATACAAGGCCAATACTATATGGGGGCCAGCCGATTGCGGTTGAAGGGTTTCGGGTTGGCGCAGGACGACTTTGGCCGAGGATACAGCTCCATGTACAGCCTGATTTCGACGCCGTTCACCGAACTGAAAATTGACCGCGCCTTTGTCAGCGGCGCGGCACACGACGAAAGCCGGTCGGCGGCGCTGGTGTCTTCGGTACGGCTTGGGCGGCGATTGGGCTTGCAGGTCACCGCCGAAGGCGTGGAAACCGCCCACGATCTCGCGTTCCTCCGTCGCATCGGTTGCGACTGCGTCCAGGGGTATTTCATATCACCCCCCGTCACTTCCGACCGCTTCAGCCAGATGCTCGCCAGCGAGCGGCAGGCGGCAAATCCTAAGCATCGGTGAGAACCGGCCATGCGAAAGCCCGATACCCCGTTTGCCCGGATCACCCGTACCTCTCGCTGGCTGAATTTCGCCCTCTTCGGCATCCTGCCCTTTGCCCTCGTCCTGGTCGGCGCGCTTTATTGGGGACTGAACCGCATCGTCGAGCAAGAGAGCGATCGTCTGAAGCTCGACTTCTCCATTCTGGTCGGCTACATCCAGGCCCAGGAGCAATTCCTGGGAAAGCTCCGCGCCCACAGCCCCTCGCTGCCCACCGAAAACCTCTCGACAGAGATCACCCTGCAGGCGACCGACGTGCCAGAGCGCTTCGGCATGCAGCTCTTTGAAGGTCAACATTCCTACGCGGAAATGGCTTTCTCGCTGGCATGCGAGCAGGCCTCTGACTGCCCTACCGCAGGTCGCCGCCTTGCGAACCTGGGCGAGTTCGTGGCGGACTTCTATTCAAGCTACTGGGCGGCGTCCTACTATCCCGCCTCCACGATCTTCCTGATAAACCAGTCGGACAGCATCAGCATGAGCGTGCCCGCCGTCGGCGCCGTGTCGGGTTACGAGCGCCTGAGTCCCGCCGCTTTCCTGACAGTCACCGACGCCATCAGAACGGAGTTGCGCCGCCTGCAGACGGTCCGCCAACGCCTTATCGATCAAGACCTTCCCGGGCATCGCGACCCTCCCAGATCCGGACGCGTCCATTGGTTCAGGTTGGAAGCGCTTTCCGGCAGCATGCTGGGTTTGCTGTACGCCGACATGCCGCAATCTGTCTGGTCCACGGCACGGGATGGAACGTCTGCCGTCTATGCGGCCACGCAATTCAATCATCAGCGGATCAACATCTTCGAAAAGACCCTGCGCAAGCCGCTGCACGGCGGGTTCTGGCTGACGCACCGCAGCGAGGGGCTGCTGCTCGGAGAACCGCCCGGACCGACCGGAACCAAGGACGGCCTGGAATACACGGCGGAAGGGATCGTGCTGCGTATCACGGACCCGTCGGGAGTTTGGACTGGCACTTATCGCGTCAGTTATGGCGCCTTCTTCCAGGACAACCTTTGGCTGCCCGCCATCGCGGGCCTGCTGATTCTGCTCAGCCTTGGGACCGGCATCATGTCTTCGCGATGGTACAGCCGCCACGTCATTGCCCCTGCCTCGAATGCGCAACGCGACATCGTCGAAAAGGAAGAATTCAGCCGGACATTGATCGAGACCGCACCCGTGGCGCTGTGCGTATTGGCGCGGCCCGGTGGCGAAGTCGTATTCGGCAACAGCCTGGCGCTTCAATGGCTGGGCGCGGAGGCCGGCCGGGAGCTGGACAACTCGCCGCAGACCAACCTGTTCCTGAGGCAGGTGCTCGCCGCAGCCGGTCCGGGCACGATCGCCAGTTTTCAGGCCACGGATGGACGTCCGTTGTACGTGGCCTATGCACCTACCCGCTACAACCACCAGGACGTGGTGTTGTGCGCTTTCTCGGACATCAGCGCCCGCGCAGTCGTTGAGCAGGCCCTGACGGAGGCCAAGCGCGAGGCAGACAGGGCCAACGAAGCAAAGTCGACCTTCCTGGCCACGATGAGCCACGAGATCCGAACTCCTCTCTACGGGGTGCTGGGCACGCTGCAACTCATGAGCCTCACCACCCTGGACGCCGAACAGCGCCAGCACCTTGAGCGCATGCAAAGCTCGTCGGCGATCCTGCTGCAGCTCATCAGCGACGTTCTGGACATCACCAAGATCGAAGCCGGGCAACTCGCGCTGGAGTTTTCGGAGTTCAACCCGCGCGAACTGGTCGAAGAATGCACCAACGCCTACGCGGCGATGGCCGAACAGAAGGGGCTGCTGCTCTTTTGCTGCGTGGACGTCGCCGTGCCCGAATGGATGACGGGCGACCCCGTGCGTATCCACCAGATCCTCAGCAACCTGCTCAGCAACGCCATCAAGTTCAGCGACTCCGGGCATGTGATCGTCCGGCTGACAGTGGCGCAAGTGCTGGCCGACCGCACGCATCTACGGCTGCAGGTGGTCGACACGGGGATTGGCATCCCCAAGGAAGGACAGGCGCAGCTTTTTGTGCCGTTCTATCAGATCGACAGCGGCTCACATACCGTGCGCGGCGCTGGCATCGGATTATCCATCTGCGCACGCCTGGCCGGACTGATGGGCACCAGCATCAGTGTCACCAGCGAACTCGGGCTGGGCAGCAGCTTTTCATTGGATTTGCCGCTACAAGTGGCAGCCGGCCAGCCATTCAGCCCGCCCGACTTGAGCGGCCTGACCGTATACGTCCGAAGCCCGCATCACGAACTGTCCGAAAACATCAGCCAGTGGCTGAAACGCTGGGGCGCCAAGGCAGTTCCCGCGCCCGCTCCCCTGCCCGCGGGCACGCCAAACGACATCCTTGTGGATGTCCTGCATCCGGGCAGCGGCAACCTGCACGACTGGGCCGGCCACCATGTGCTGGCCAGCGCAAGCGCCAAGCCACCCACCACGCGCACCGTCCGGGTCATTGCCAGCATCGAACACATTGCGGCCGGCATCCTGGCCGCGGTTCGCGGAGAACATACCGTGGACCCCGAATCCGACATCAGCGCTTTAGCCCCGCTTGGCCTGTCGATCCTCATCGCCGAGGACAATCCGATCAATCAGGCGACGCTGCAGCATCAACTCGAACAACTCGGCTGCGAGGTCACCCTGGCGTCCGACGGCGCAGAAGCGTTGATGTTGTGGGGGCTTACGCGTTACGACGTGGTCCTGACCGACGTGAACATGCCGCGCATGAATGGCTATGAACTCGTGAAGGCATTGCGGGCCCAGGGCGCCACCGTTCCCGTCATTGGCGTCACCGCCAACGCCATGCGCGAAGAAGAAGAGCGCTGTCTGGCGGCGGGCATGACCTCCTGGCTGGTCAAGCCCATCAGCCTTTCCACATTGCGACGGCATCTTCAGGGAAGCCGCGCGCCATCCGCTGACATTGCGGACGCCACGGCCCCGCCGCGCGCAACGCGCCAACCCGAGCCCGCGCCGGCCGTGCCGGAAAAGTACCGCGCATTGTTCGTCGATACGATGGAAGCCGATATCGCACAGATGGTCCGGGCCCTCGAAACGAACGACCAACGCCTTTTGAGCCGCACGCTGCACCGGATGCGTGGCGCATTGAGCGTCATGCAAATGACCGCAATCACGGAACGCCTGGAAGCATTGGAGGAGCAGTTGCGCAGCGCCGGGCTGAATGCGGCTGCCCTGGCGGAAAGCCATGCGGTGGTCGAGCTGCTGCGCGATACGCTGGCCCAGGTCTAGCCTTCAAATTCGGGCGCCGAACAATCCGATATTGCGCCGAAGCCGACTCGCTTTCGAAGCTTGTCTATGTATTGAGTGGGTATCGGGCGGTAGATTCAGCGGCTTTCTCAGTAGCCCTGGCCGCCTGCTTCGCGCGTTTTCTGCCTGCAGCCCAACCGTTTCTCCTCGCCTTTTCAGTGGAGTTTGAACATAAAATGGTCACCGACGGACGTACCGAAATTCCTGGCGCTCTCAGCCTGGCGGGGCCAGCCACGGACCGGCTTCCCCGTGCCGTGTCGCAGTCCGGACACCCGGGATTACCAGGCGCAGTCGAACATCAACGCGATGGCGGGATCATGATGAAGCTTTCGTCCGATCAGGATGTTCGGATCATCGTCGCCGACGACCATCCCATCATTTCCCTCGCGCTCGCGGATTCCCTGAACGATGTGCCCGGGTTTACGGTGGTGGCCACGGCTCGATCAGGCCTCGAACTCGTCACTGCCGTGCAGGACCATCCCTGCCATCTCATCGTCACCGACTTTTCAATGGCCGCCCGGTCCGCGGACGAAGACGGCCTGCGGCTGATTGAGCGGTTGCAACGCCTGTTCCCGGAAATTCCCATCGTGGTCTTCACGATGTTGTCCAACAGCGGCATCCTGAACCAGCTTCGCCAGGTGGGCGTGGCGGGAATCGTCAGCAAGGAAGAGCCGATCGATGAGCTGGTGTCCATCTGCGTGCGCGCGCTGAGCGAAAGCGGGCCAATCCTGTCGCACAGCATCAGCCAGCGGCTCAGCCAGAACGACGTGACCATGGGACGTGCCGGCAAAGGAAAGGGGTTGTCGCCGAAAGAGCTGGAGGTGGTGCGGATGTTTGCGCAGGGCCTATCCGTTACCGAGATCGCGCGGCGCCTTCATCGTTCAGTGGCAACCATCGGCACGCAAAAACAGTCGGCGATGCGCAAGTTGAACATCGAGACCAACGCCGAACTGCTCCGGTACGCGGATGAGCAAGGTTTTTCCTGAAGATTGAGAAGGCAGCGCCCCGGACGATTCGGCTTTCGGGGCATCTTTTTCGGTTCTTTCCCGGCACGCTGCTCGCATCGAAATATACGAAATCGGGCGCGCCATCCACCACGCGTGAATCACGGTCCTTCAGCACGCGCCGCCACTACCGGATCCGCTTGCTGCGAAGACTGCGCCGGTTTTGGCGTTTCCTGGATTGCCAGCAAGCGGCTCGCCAAATCACCGAACTGGGCGTCTCGCGACTTCAATTGCGCCAACAGATCATTCACTTGCGCGGATGCCGTAGCCAGGCGCTGCGCCAGTTCGGATTCGCGCGCTTGACTGGCCTGTAGCGCATTGGCCGCGGCGACGGCTTCGGTTTGTTGCAGGCGCTGGTCGGCCAACCCCTGCGCCTGCAAGGCGACCGCCTGTTGTTCCGACGCGCGAAGTTGCGCTTGGGACGCAGCGAGCGCTTCCCGCAGTTGATCTGCCTGTTGCTGGGCGGCGGCCAGCGATGCATCCAGGCGGGTTTGCAGGCGCTTTACGCTTCCTCGCTCCGCATCCAGTTCGTTGAGCCATCGCCGCTCGTGGGCAGCGTGGCGCGCTTCCAACGCTGCGATGGCCTGTGCGTGGCGGTCGCGATCCTGTTCGGCGTCAGCCAATAACGCTTTGTTGGCGCTGCGGGCGTCCTCCAGGCTGTCCTGAAGGGCGGCTAGCGCCTTGTCTCGCTGGCGCAATTGCGCTTCGGCCGCTTGCAGGCGGGCTTCGGTGGTTGCCAGTTGGGCCGTGGCGACTTTCAACGCTTCCTGCAGGTCGTGCTCGCGCTCAAGCAGTTGCGCTTCGCGCTGTTCCAGCTGCTCGGCTTGCGCCGCAAACCGTTCCCCTTCCCGTGCCAGCTCTTCCCAGCGCTCCTGATAAGCCTGGGCCTGTTCTGCCCTGGCCGCCGCCAGCGCCGCTTCCCAAAAATGCGTCGCCGCTTGTGCGATCGGATCCGGCACGGCAGGCGGTGCAGCGAAAGCGCCGGGATCCTGGATGCGTGCGCCAAGGGCGCGAAACCAGGTTTCCAGATGCGGGCTGACCGTGTTGGGAGAGCCCCGGCCGATCTTCTGCCGTACCCGCTCGATGGTGGGCCGGGCACCTTCGAGCAACAGCGCGTCTGCCGCGGTCCAGACATCTGATTCGGTGATTCCAGTGGCCATGATGATGTTTTTGTCGAGTTAGACGGTCGAATTAGTCACGATAATGGAACCTTATCGCGAATTATCTGCCGTTAATGTTGTATATCTTACATCGTACATATGATTTCGTACATTCAAAGGGAAAGATATGCGTACTTGCCGCTAGCGCGCAAGTCATCAGGACGTCCGCGCTCTTCGAGACGCTTCTGCCGCAAATATTCGGTGGAACTCGGTTAGTCGCTGAGCGAATCACAAGACAGGCACGCGCACGAGGCAACTGCCCCCTTCCCTCGCGACTTCGCAAAAGACCCAGTCGGCTGGCGCGCCGCGCCCGTCGCCAGAATGTCGCCCGCTCGGTTCACCTCACCGCCCCAGATTTGTCCTCGCCAATTCGATTACCTCGTCGCCCCTGCCATTCATGATGGCCTTCAGCATGTACAGCCCAAACCCTTTGGCCTGTTCGAGCTTTATCTTGGGCGGGACGATCAGCTCTTGCGACGAGGTCAACACATCGACCAGCACCGGGCCGGGATGGGCAAGCGCTTCCTGGAGCGCGGCATCCAGGAATTCGGACGATTCAACCCGGATGCCGCGCACGCCGACGGCTTCGGCCATGGCGGCGAAATTGGGGTTTTGCAGGTCGGTGCCCGTATCCAGGAACCCGGCCGCTTTCATTTCCATGGAGACGAAGCCGAGCGAGCCGTTGTTGAAGACGACGATCTTCACGGGAAGCTGCAACTGCGACAGCGACAGAAAGTCTCCCATCATCATCGTGAACCCACCATCGCCGGACATGGAAATCACCTGCCGACCCGGCGCCGCTGCCTGCGCGCCGATCGCCTGGAGCATCGCATTGGCCATGGAGCCGTGGTTGAAGGAACCCAGCAAGCGTCGCTTGCCGTTCATGGTGAGATATCTTGCCGCCCATACGGTGGGCGAACCGACTTCCGCCGCGAAGATGGCGTCGTCATCGGCCAATTCGTTGATGCGCCGGGCCAGATACTGGGGATGCAGCGGCCGGCCGGCGGGCGCGGGAGCGGCCAGGTTGTCGAGCTCTTTGCGGGAGTCCCGGTAGTGTCGAAGCGCGGCGTCGAGGAAGGCGCTGTCCTGGCGCTCATCCAGTTGCTCGAGCAGCGCGGCGATGGTCTCGCCCACGTCGCCAGCAATACCCATCGTCAGCGGCGCGCGCCGGCCCAGGGCGCTGGGATCGCGATCGACCTGCACGATCTTTGCGTGTTTGGGATAGAACGGGCGGTACGGAAAATCCGTGCCCAGCATCAGCAGCAGGTCGGCGTTCTCCATTGCGTGATAGCCGGAAGAAAAGCCGATGAAGCCGGTCATGCCAACGTCGCAAGGGTTGTCCCATTCGACGTGCTCTTTGCCGCGCAACGCATGGATGACAGGAGCCTTGAGCCGCTGGGCCAGCGCGACCACCGCATCGTGGCTGCCGGCGCAGCCGCTACCGGCCAGGATCGACACCTTCCCTGCCCCGTTCAGCAGCTGGGCCAGCTCCTTCACCGCTGTCGCGTCCGGGCGGATATGAGGAGGCGCCGGAGGCTGCGGCCACGAGGCCGGCACGTCCGAAGGCGCTGCAGCGAGCGCCACGTCGCCAGGTATCACCAGGACGGACACGCCTTGCCTGCCGACCGCCGTATTGATGGCGCGGGCCAGTATTCCCGGAAGTTGCGCCGGGTTGGAGACAAGCTCGACGAAGTCGGAGCATTCCTTGAACAGGTCCTGGGGATGGGTTTCCTGGAAATATCCCAACCCGATTTCGGACGACGGAATGTGGGCGGCGATGGCCAGCACGGGGACGCGGCTGCGCTGGCAGTCGAACAGGCCATTGATCAGGTGCAGATTGCCGGGTCCGCAACTGCCGGCGCATACCGCCAGCGTGCCGGTGATGGCAGCTTCTGCGCCGGCGGCGAAAGCCGCGGTCTCTTCGTGGCGGGTGTGCATCCACTCGATCCGGCCCATCCTGCGAAGGCTGTCGTTCAGTCCATTGAGACTGTCGCCTGTCACGCCCCAGATGCGGCGGACGCCAACTTCGGCAAGCACTTTGACAAGATAGTCTGCGACGGTTGCGGCCATGGATTGCTCCTTGAGGGAACGCCGCCGGGACACTTACCGCTACGGTTTGCCCTAGCGTCGGAAGTTGACTTGCGTGCGGGAAATCGTAGCACCGCGCCCGGCGCCATGCGCAACGGCCGGACGCCGGTAACCCCACGCTCACCGGCTAACATGACGGGATTATTCGACTGTTTTATTACCAAAACCAAAGGGACGGCCAACTGCCGTGGGCGCGGAAACATGAATGATTTGCCTGGCATGGCCCCGGCGCTGATAGCCGCCCTGGCGCCGCTGGATCCGGACACGCTCGACAGCCACGCCGACGCCGCCGTGCGCGACCTGATGCGCGAAGGCAGTTCGGCCAACACGGCATCAAGCTACCGCGCGGCGATCCGATACTGGTCGGCGTGGTTCGGGTTGCGGTATGGCAAGGCCTTCGCCTTGCCCGTGTCCGAGGCCGCGGTCATTCAATTCGTGGTGGACCACGCGCAACGGTCTTCCGATACCGGCCTGGAATGGGAGCTGCCGCTGGCTCTGGACCGGGAACTGGTGCGGCTGAAGGCGAAAGGCAAGCTTGGCGCGCCGAGCCTGAACACGCTGCTGCAGCGCTTGTCCGTGCTGTCCAAGGCGCATGAGTTGCTGGGGCACCCGAACCCCTGTCGCGGCGCCGCTGTGCGGGAGCTGGTGTCCAAGACCCGCCGGGCCTATGCCCGCCGCGGCGTGGCGCCCGCCCGCAAAGAGGCGCTGACGCGCGAACCGCTTGAAGCCATGCTGGAGACCTGCGACGACTCGTTGCGCGGCAAGCGGGACCGTGCGCTGCTGCTGTTCGCCTGGGCGAGCGGCGGCCGCCGCCGCTCGGAGGTGGTGCGCGCCACGATGGAAAACACCCGGCGCACGGGCGACGGCTATCTTTATACGATGGCGCTTTCCAAAACCAACCAGACGGGCGCCGTCCGGGCGCAGGACCAGAAGCCGATCCTGGGCAAGGCTGCTGAAGCGCTGGCCGACTGGCTGGCAGCCAGCGGCGTTCAGCAAGGGCCGATCTTCCGGCGGGTCCGGCGTGGCGATGTCGTGGGCGAGCCGCTGGCGGCCGCGGCCGTGCGCGACATCGTCCTGGAACGCAGCCGGCTGGCGGGGCTGGACGGCGCGTATTCGGCGCACAGCCTGCGCTCGGGTTTTGTGACGGAAGCCGGCCGGCGCAACGTGCCGCTGGGCGACACCATGGCGATGACCGGCCACGCCAGCGTGGCGACGGTGATGGGGTACTTCCGGGCCGGGGCGGCGGCGCAATCGCCCGCGGCGCGCCTGCTGGACGACCCGCCTGCCCCAGACCTACAGGATCCGCGCAACCTGCCGTAATGGAGGCAGTGACTTTACAATCACTGCGCTCCGGCCCTCGTCCCGACCGATATCCTTCGAATCAACGGTAAGCGCCCGGACGCCTGGCTCGTCCCCTGCCCGTTCCGATCCCATGCAAATCAATCTCCGCGGGCTTGTGCTTGCGCTTACCGTCTTCAGCGCCATCGCCGCCACGGCCAATGCCCTGTATGCAAGCTATCGCGTGCAGCGGGAGCAATTGATCGAGAACACGCTCGAATCGAACCGCGTCTATGCGACGAAGCTGGCCGAAGGCGCGGCCAGTTTTCTGCGGTCGGCGCAGCAGCAGTTGGGATACAGCGCCCGGCACATGCCCGATCTGATGGCGTCCCCGGATCGCCTGGCTGCCGAAGTGATGCGCGTGCAGCAACAGACGGACAGCTTCAACTCGGTGGGCGTGGTGGGCGCGGACGGCACCATCCTGGCCACCACGGCGTCTTTCCGCAACTTTCTGGGCGTGCAGGTCGACAGCCCCGGCAGCCGCGCCGCCTTGAGCAAACGCCAGCCCATGATCAGCAAGCCGTACGTGTCCATCGCGGGCAATCTGCTGATCAATGTCACGCACCCGATCTTTTCGAACGACGGCGTCTACATGGGGTACGTCGGGGGCACGATCTACCTGCGTAACGAAAGCGCGTTGAACGAGCTGCTGGGCAAGCATCACTACCACGACGGATCGTATCTGTATGTGGTGGATGGCGATGGACAGCTTCTCTATCACACCGATCCCGCGCGCGTCGGCGAAATAGTCCTGACGAATCCGGTGGTCGCCTCGGTGATCAAGGGCAATACCGGCGCGATGCGCGTCATCAATACCAAGGGCGTGGACATGCTGGCCGGGTACGCGCCGGTGCCCATCAGCGGTTGGGGCGTGGTGGCGCAGCGCCCCGCCCAGGTCACGCTGGAACCGATCCACGACCTGATCTGGGCGTTGCTGGGCTATGCCGCGCCGCTGGCAGTGGCTTTCCTGCTGGCCATCTGGTGGTGCGCCCGCATGATTTCGCTGCCGCTGTCGCAACTGGCCACGAACGTGGAGCATCAGGACGTATCCGTGGCGATGCAGCGCGTGCAGTCGGTGAAGGCCTGGTACTTCGAGGCCGAACGGCTCAAGCGCGCCGTGATGGCCAGCTTCACGAGCTTGCAGGACAAGATCGGCAAACTGAACCTGGCGAGCATCACGGACCCGCTGACCGGGCTGCGCAACCGACGCGGCACGCAGGACGCGGTGGACCAGATGCAGGCCGGCAGCACGCCGTTTTCGGTGGTGGCGCTGGATATCGATCACTTCAAGCGCATCAACGATACCTACGGCCACAACGTCGGCGACGAGGTAATTCGCGATATGGCGCAGATCATGCGTGAATGTTCGCGGCCGTCGGACGTGCTGTGCCGCAATGGCGGAGAGGAGTTCCTGATCCTATTGCCCGGCGTGGCGGCGCGGGAGGCGGTGAATGTGGCCGAGCGGCTGCGGGCGCATATTGCAGAACGGCCATTGCACGGCGCCAACCGCGTGACGGTATCGGCGGGCGTGGCCCAGTGGCCGTCGACGGGGCCGGACGTGGATGAGACGTTCCGGGCGGCCGACGCGGCGTTGTATGTGGCCAAGCAGCAGGGGCGCAATCGCGTCGTCCTGCACGAGGCGTGAAGCCCGGCGCGTGAATTCGCGTGGCGGCGCCAAGCCGCAGCGGCTCGGCACCAGGATCCAAGTGCGCGTTCCAGCAAGAGGCCTGGGCAGATATGACACGAAGACCGGCCGCCGCAAGGTTTCGCAGAAAACCGCAATTAACTGCATTCCAGCGAAATATTCTTGCCCGCATAAATTGAAATCCGGCGGAATCTGCCAAAACCCCAATACCAGCAAGGGCAATTACAGTATTCTGCGCAGCTTCGACTTTGCCTGGACCTGCACGCCGAGATGTTGCGCCCCGCCGTCGCGCCAAAATCCCTGGAACGTCATTTCATCGCGCTGGCTGTAGGCGTGCTGTTGCTGGTGTCGGTGCTTGCCGGCATCCTGCTGTACCAGAACTGGCAGTCGTACGGCGCGGCGTCGCAGGCGCGGCAGGCATTTGCCTCGGTGCGCGCGACGATCCGCGTCATGGAGCGAGCCTCCGCCGAGCGCGGCCCCATGAACGCCGCGCTGGGATCCGCCCTGCCCGTGCCGCCGGAGGTCATGGCATCGCTGGCCGCGGCTCGGACACGCACGGACAGCTTGATCCAGGCGCTGCTGGCGCTGCATGCCGGCCCCGACGGCAAAGCCAAGCGCGGCGAGATCCAACGCATACGCCAGGCGCTAGCCGAAGCGCGCCAGGACGTCGACCGACTGATCGCCGCCCCGCGCGATCAGCGATCCGGCCAGATGCTGTGGGACGCGGTCAGCGCCATGGTGCGCATCATTCCGCAATGGCAGGCGAGCCTGGCCGCCAACGCGGGGCTGGTCATGCGCAGCGAAGCCAATGCGCCCAGCCTGTTGACGCTGGCACTGCTGGCCAGCGAACTGCGCGAACAGGCCGGCCTGCTCGGTTCCACCTACACGCCCGCTTTAAGCCAGCGCCGGCAGTTGACCGACGAGGAACAGTTCCGTATCGAACGCGTGCTCGGCAGGATCGACGAGTTGCACGCGCTGATCAGGGCTCGGATGGCGACACATCCGGATGTGCGGGCGAGCGAGGTGTATGCGCGGATGGAAGCGCGCTACTTTGGCGAAGGCCTGGCCTACCTTGACGATGTGCGCGAGCAGGCATCGCGGCAGTGGGACGAAGCCTCTGTCTCGACTGGCGATCTGGCCGCGGCCTATGTGCCGATGATGGGCGCCATCACCGAGTTCCGCGACGTGCTGCTGGACGAGATGGAACGTCACATCGACGCGCACCGCATGTCAGCGGCCCGATTGCTTGCCGTGACGCTGGCGGCGACATCCCTGCTCGTGGCGGCGCTGGCCGTGGCGCTGGTGCAATTCCGCAAGCGCGTGATCCAGCCTTTTGCACTGGCCACGCGCATCATCGGATCAATCGCCAGCGGGTCGACGCCGGCCAAGATTCCACCGGGCAAATACCATGGCGAAGTCGAGGAGGTCTTTAATGCGCTGCGCGTGTTGAAGGAAAACGCGGCGGCGCGCAAGCGCCTCGAGACGGAGCGCGACCGGCTGATTGCGGACTTGGCGCATACCGCCGAAACGGACTACCTGACGGGATTGTTGAACCGGCGCGCCTTCGAGAAGCGGTTTGAGGCGGCGTGCGCCCATTGGGACGAAAGCCAGCCGATGCTGGCCTTCATCCTATTCGATATCGACCACTTCAAGAGTATCAATGACACGTACGGCCATGCGAGCGGCGACCTGGCGCTCAAGGCCGTGGCCGATCTTTGCCGCACAGTCTGGCGTCAGTCGGACGTGGTCGCGCGCGTGGGCGGAGAGGAATTTGCCGTGCTGTGCCGCACGCGCGGCGCGCAGCAGGCGCTGGAGATGGCGGAACGGATGCGTGCAAGCATCGGCGCAAGCACCGTTACGTCGGAAAGCGGCGCCACGTTTGGCCTGACGGCCAGCTTCGGCGTGGCATGCATTTCCTGGAGCCATGCGGAATCCGTCAGCGGCCTTTTCCGGGCCGCTGACGAACTCTTGTATCTGGCGAAACTGAATGGGCGCAATCAGGTCCAGCAACGCACCCTGGGATGACACCGTTTCTGGCGGCCCGGAAGTTCAGCGGCCCAGAAGCTAAACGGCCCAGAAGCTTGACGGCGGCTGGGCCGATTGACTTCTGGGCCGATGGGCGATGCGCTCAGCGGATTACCTGACTACTGCTACCTGCAGCGCGGATTGCCCGCTTGCCGGATTACGACTTGACGCGTGAAACGTCGGCCTGCTTGGAGGTCTCGGCGCTACGGGAAGGCGCGTCGTGACGGTCGGACTGCTTGTTGGATTCGGGCGCTTTCCAATTCAGCGGGGGGATCTCGAAGCTTCCCTTCTTGGCAGTCAATTGATGAGTCATAAGCATGCTCCTGGACAGGCACATGGCTTCCCCCGCCGAGCACCATGCACAGATTCTGGCGGGCCATGAATGCCGCGGGTGCGGGGGAGCATTCAGAAAGCAGGCGGCGCCGGGAAGAGGTATCGGCAGTTTTATTGTTTTTTTGCCGATAGATAAAAGATTTTAGCCCAAAGTTGACAGAAATAGCAAGCAGGAGTACGGGATGCCGCTTGCACGCGGCATCCATTCGATGCCGAGCGGTGCTCGCAACGACCCAAAACTGCGAGTGATTGACTTTGGAGAATGATCGTTCTATCATCCGCCCATTGCAGATAGAACGATCATTCTCCTTATGCCCGACACCGCCCTCACCCCCGCCTCCGACGTGCATGAAAAGCTGCTGCGCGCCACCGAACATCTGATCTATGGCGGCGGCATCAATGCCACCGGCATGGACCTCATCGTCAAGACCTCTGGCGTATCCCGCAAGACCATCTACAACCACTACGGCACGAAGGAAGTCCTGGTTGCCGCTGCATTGACGGCCCGCGACGAGCGTTGGATGCAGTGGTTCATCGACGCCACGACCCGCGCGCCCTCGCCGCGTGCGCGCCTTCTGTCCATCTTTGATGCGCTGCGCGAATGGTTCGCGTCGGACGGCTTTCGCGGCTGCGCGTTCATCAACGCCGCCGGCGAAATTGGCGACGCGGACAGCCCGATCCGCGCGGTTGCCCGGCGCCACAAGGAACGTCTGCTTGCCCACGTGCTGTCGCTGGTGCAGGCCGCAGGTCTGCCGCACGCCGATGAGCGCGCGCGCCAATTGCTCGTGCTGATCGATGGTGCGATTGCCGTGGCCATGGTCACGGGCGATGCGTCCATCACCGACAGCGCCGAACGCGCCGCCCAGGCGCTGCTTGACGCGGACCACTGAGTCCGCGTCCTCCTCTTGCTTGTTTCCACCCCCCCCAGTCCATGAGGCCTTTGCCATGACGACCCCCTCCGAAGTCCGCCCGCCCCTCCCCCCCTTCACGCACGAAAGCGCCATCCAGAAGGTCCGCCTGGCCGAAGACGGCTGGAACAGCCGCGATGCCGACAAGGTTTCGCTGGCCTACAGCCTGGACACGCACTGGCGCAACCGCGCCGAGTTCGCAACGAACCGCGAGGAAGCGCGTGCGTTTCTGGCGCGCAAATGGGCGCGCGAGCTGGACTACCGCCTGATCAAGGAGCTGTGGGCCTACAACGGCAACCGCATCGCCGTGCGCTATGCCTACGAATGGCATGACGATTCGGGCAACTGGTTCCGTTCGTATGGCAACGAGAACTGGGAGTTCAACGAAGACGGCCTGATGTTCAACCGCTATGCGTGCATCAACGACATGCCGATCAAGGAAGCGGACCGCAAGTTCCATTGGCCGCTGGGACGCCGTCCCGACGATCATCCGGGGCTGTCGGAACTGGGCCTGTAGTACCCATCAATAGCCATGCGCGCATGTGATCCGCATGCGCGCAACGTCTGCTTTTCGCTTGAAAACAGCCTAGGGATTTCCCCCGGTTTCGTGGCGATACGCACACCCGCGCGCAACTTTCGCGAACCTTGAAAGGTGAACGGAAGTTTGGATTTTTAGACTCCCGCATTCATTGCAGTGTCAGCTTTTGTTCAGACCGCAGTCAGACATAAGCACAACAACGGGAGGAAAAGACCATGCAATCAAAAAGCAGCGCCGTACGGCGCGAGGCGTGGGCCGCGGGCACGATGATCGTGCTGGGCCTGGGCGCCATCGCGCAGGCGTCAACCTACACATTGGGAAGCCTTGATCGCATGGGTCCTGGCATGTTCCCCGCGATTCTGGGCGTGCTGCTCGTCCTTCTGGGGCTGGCTATTGCCAAGACGGCGACGTCGCCCGTGGTTGCCGAGGAAGATGCCGAAGAAGTCGCGCCGCCCGAGTGGCGCGGCTGGGGCTGCATCATCGGCGGGTTGCTGTCCTTCATTCTGATCGGCAAGTTCGGCGGCCTGGTGCCGGCGACCTTCGTGCTGGTCTTCATCTCTGCCATGGGCGATCGCCAGCACACCTGGCGCAGCGCAGCCATTCTTGCCGCCGGTGTCACGGTGCTTGGCGTGGCGGTTTTCTCCTGGGCCCTGCAGCTCCAGTTTCCGTTGTTCCGCTGGGGTTGATCCATGGAAATCTTCAATAACCTGATGCACGGGTTCTCTGTCGCGTTCGCGCTGGACAACCTGATGTGGGCCATCTTCGGCGTGTTCATGGGCAACCTGATCGGCGTGCTGCCGGGCATGGGCGTGCTGGCCGCCATTTCGATCCTGCTGCCGCTGACCTACACGATGACGCCGACCGCGGCGTTGGTGATGCTGTCCGGCATCTACTACGGCTCGCAGTACGGCGGCGGGATCACGTCGATCATGCTGAACCTGCCGGGCACCGCGTCGCATGCGGTGGCGTGTCTGGACGGCAATCCGCTGGCGCGCAACGGCAAGGCCGGCTCGGCGCTTTTCATGCTGATGTTCTCGTCGTTCTGCGGCGCGTCCGTCGGCATCCTGGCGATGATCCTGTTCTCGCCGCTGCTGGTTGACGTTGCGTTCAAGTTCGGTCCGGCCGAGTACTTCTCGATGATGATGCTGGGCCTGCTGGCCGGCGCCACGCTGGCCAAGGGATCGGCGATCAAGGGCGTGGCGATGGTCGTGGTCGGCTTGCTGCTGGGCGTGGTGGGGACGGACGTCAACACGGGCACGATGCGCTTTCACTTCGGCATCCTGGAACTGTCCGATGGCCTGCAGATCGTGGCGCTGGCCATGGGCCTCTTCGGCGTGGCGGACTTCCTGAAGAACATCAATCGCATCGGCGGCGACAGCAAGGTCACGTCCGCGAAGGTTAGCCTGAAGTCCATGCGTCCGGAAGCCGGCGACATCAAGCAATCGCGCGGCGCGCTGGTGCGCGGCACGGCCATCGGCGCGGCGTTCGGCATCCTGCCGGGCACGGGTCCGACCATTGCGTCGTTCATCTCGTACGCAACGGAAAAGAAGGTTGCAAAGGAACCGCGCCGTTTCGGCCGTGGCGCCATCGAAGGCATCGCCGGTCCGGAAGCGGCCACCAGCGCCTCGACGCAGACCAGCTTCATCCCGACCATGAGCCTGGGCATCCCTGGCGACCCGGTCATGGCGCTGATGCTGGGCGCGCTCATCATCCACGGCATCCAGCCGGGTCCGCAGATGATGATCGAGCACGCCGACATGTTCTGGGGGCTGATCGCCAGCTTCTGGGTCGGCAACGTGCTGCTGCTGCTCTTGAACCTGCCGCTGATCGGCATGTGGGTGCGCCTGTTGACCGTTCCCTTCCGCTATCTGTTCCCCGCCGCGCTGTTCTTTGTCTGCGTGGGGGTCTACAGCACGAACAACAACCTGTTCGACGTGGGGATGGTGACCTTGTTTGGCGCGGCGGGTTACGCGCTGATCCGGCTGCGGTTTGAACCGGCGCCGCTGCTGCTGGGCTTTGTGCTCGGGCCGATGGTGGAAGAAAACTTCCGCCGCGCCCTGCTGCTGTCGCGTGGTGAGCTGTCGATCTTCGTGACGCGGCCCATCAGCCTGGGCTTCATCCTGGCGTGCGTGGGACTGATCGCGTTGCTCGCGGTGTCGGCCCTGCGCGCACGCAAGGCGCGCGAAGCGCTCAAGCACGCGGAGTCTGCTGCGTAACCGCAAGGCAAGTTTCGGGGTAGTGCTGCTTTGGCCGGTCTCGCAAGGACCGGCCTTTTTTTGCGTATCGCTGGCTGACCAGAAACGCCGCGCACGTTCGGCTGGCGTTGTAGGGCTTTTATGCCTTGGCGGCGACGGGAACCCGGAAGGGAACGCCCAACCGATTAAACGCGTTCATGGCAGCGATCGCGATCGTGAGGTCGACCAGGTCCTTCGGTGCGAACGCGGCCGAGGCCGCAGCGTAGGCTTCGTCCGAGGCGTGCGTCTCTCTGACGCGGGTCACTTCCTCTGCCCACGCCAACGCGGCGCGTTCCTGGTCGGAGAACAGGTGGTGAACTTCGTCCCACACGGGCACCAGCGTGATCTTGTCGACCGACATGGTCTTGCGCAGGTCACGGGTGTGCAGGTCGATGCAGTGTGCGCAGCCATTGATCTGCGAGACGCGCAGAAAAACGAGATGCACGAGTTCCGCGGGAAGCGCCGTGCGCTGCGTGACGTAGTGATGGATACCAAAGAGCGCCTTCGCGCCATCGGGTGCGGTTTCTTGCCAGTTCAGGCGGGTCATTCCAATTCCTTTTGCTGTGGTTGATGACCGCAACGTTACCCTGCCGCATGCCGGTGCAACAGGGCCAAGAATTGGCGTATTGACTGATCCAAGATGACCGGGCCCCTTCCTGGCCGGCGGCATTGCCTACCTTTTCCCGAACGCGGCCTTTCAGCGTTCGGGTGCGGATGCGTCGCCGCCGCCATGACCGTCGATATGCCCGAGCGGGCGGCCCGGATCCAGGCGGTCGCGCACGCGCTGCTTCAGCACCTTGGCCTCCGGAAAACCGCCGTCGCGCTTGCGGTCCCAGATCAGGTCGCCGTTGTAGGTGATCTGGAAGATGCCACCTGTACCCGGCTGCAGCGCCACTTCGCCCAGATCGGTCGAAAACGTGGAGAGCAGTTCCTGCGCCATCCAGCCGGCGCGCAGCAGCCACTGGCACTGCGTGCAGTAAAGGATGACGATGCGAGGGCGCAAGGCGGGCGGGTTCATGGGAAAGGCATTCTACGCCAGGCCCGCGACGCGCGATCATGGATAATGTCGGGTTTTCCCGGGTCTGCAATGGGCCCAGAGCCTGCAATGAAGTCTGCCTTGACGCCCCGAGGCCAGCGCTGGCTGATCGGTCTTTTGATGGGACTGGTCACGCTTACGCCGATGGCCATCGACATCTACCTGCCCTCTCTGCCCGCCATGGCGCACGCGTTTGACGAGCCCATCGGAGCGCTGCAGGCCAGCATTACGCTTTTCATCTTCGCGGTCGGTCTGGGTCAGGTCGTGATCGGACCGCTTGCCGACCGCTATGGCCGGCGGCCCGTAGCGCTGTGCGGGGCGCTGGCGTATCTGGCGGGCTCCGCGCTGGGCGCGGCGGCGACTTCGCTCGACGTGTTCTATGCCGCGCGCATTGTGCAGGGACTGGGCGCATGTTCCGCGTCGCTGGTGGCGTTTGCCGCCGTCCGCGATTGCTTCAGCCCGGCCGTCGGCGCGCGCGTTTATAGCTATCTGAATGGCGCGCTGTGTACGGTGCCCGCCCTGGCGCCCATGGTGGGCGGCATGCTGGCGCTCCATGCGGGCTGGCGCAGCACGTTCGTGTTCATGACGGTGTTTGCGCTGGCGTTGGCGGCGCTGCTTGCGCTGCGCTTCGAGGAGACGCGGGCCAAGCCGGCCCTCCGCCCGGGCGCGCTGTACAGCCTGCCCCGCTATGCGCCCATCGTTGCCAGCGGCAGGTTCCTGTACTTCGCGTGCTTCGGCATGGCGGGCATGGCCATGATCCTGGTGTTCGTGTCGGCCGCGCCGGTCGTGCTGGTGCAGCAACTCGGCTATTCAGAGCTGGGATTTTCGGCGTGGTTCGGTGGCAATGCGGCCATCAACATCGTCGCGTTCTTCCTGGCGCCTGCGTTCATCGCCCGGTATGGCCGCTACACCATGGTGCGCGTCGGCATGGCGGCACTGCTGCTGGCGTCGGCGCTGCATCTGGGGGCATGGCTGTGGGCGCCGCTTTCCGCCTGGATCTTCATGCTGCCGGTGGCGGTGCTGACCGTGGGGTTCTCGCTGGCGTTGGGATCGGGGTTGAGTCTGGCGCTGGAACCGTTCGCGGACCGCGCGGGCACCGCTGCAGCGGTTTACGGGTTGTTCCAGATGAGCGGGTCGGCCGTGATCGCGACCGTCTTGCTCGATAGCGGGATGGCGCCGCAGGCCGCCATGGCGTTGATCGGGGCGGTGATTGTGGCGCCGTTGCTGCTGCTGTCGCCGGCACTGGGCCGGCGGATCGATGCACGCAATGGCTAGACCAGCCAGCCCAGCGACCAGCCGCTGACGGCGGCCAGCAGCACCACCCACACCGGCGACCACCGGCCATAGACCAGCAGCGCGAACAGCAGCAACGCCAGGCCGAAGTCGGCCTTGCCGAGAATCGCGCTGGTCCAGACGGGGTCGTACAGCGCGCCGAGCAGGATGCCGACGACGCTGGCATTCACGCCGGCCACCATGTTGCGCACGCCGGGCCGGCGGCGCAACGTCTCCCAGAATGGCAGCGCCGCGGCGAGCAGCAAGGCGCCCGGCACGAAGATGACGCACAGCAGCGTCAGGCCGCCCGCCCAGCCGGACAAGGGGCCGGACGACATGGCGCCCAGGAACGCCGCGAAGGTGAACAACGGGCCGGGCATGGCCTGCGCCGCGCCGTATCCGGCCAGAAATTCCGCGTTGGACACCATTCCGGAAGAGACGGACGCGGTTTCGAGCAGCGGCAGCACCACGTGCCCGCCGCCGAAGACCAGGGCGCCGGCGCGGTAGAAGCCGGCGATCTGGCTGGCCAGCGCCCCGTCCGACAGCAGCGCCCACAATGGCAACCCTGCCATCAACGCGGCAAACAGGCCCAGCGACACCAGACCCGCCACGCGCGGCACGCCCGACGATGCATTGGACAGGACGGGCCGGGGCGGCAATTGCAGGAAGGCCGCGCCGATCACCGCACCCAGCACGACGGCCCCGATCTGCGCCAGCGCGGTGGGCAGCACCACAGTAAGCAATGCGGCGGCGATAGCCAGCGCGGCGCGCGGCCTGTCCGGACAGAGCGATCTGCCCATGCCCCAGACCGCCTGCGCCACAATGGCGACCGCCGCGACCTTCAGGCCATGGATGGCGGCCGATTCGGACAGCCAGCCATAGTGAGCAAGTCCCATGGCAAAGCCGATCAGGGCGAGCGCCGATGGCAGCGTGAATGCGATCCACGCGGCCAGCATGCCGGCCCAGCCGGCCCGGCGCAGGCCGATCGCCATGCCGACCTGGCTGCTGGCGGGGCCTGGCAGAAACTGGCACAACGCGACCAGATCGGAAAACGCGTAGTCATCGAGCCAGCGTCGCCGGTCGACGAATTCAGTGCGGAAATAACCCAGGTGCGCCACCGGTCCCCCAAAGGACGTCAAGCCCAGGCGCAGGAACACCAGAAACACTTCAAGGCAGGATCCGCGGCCCGTCTGGGCGCGTGCGCCAGTGGCCGGCTTGCTGTCGACATGTTCGTCATGGGGGGATGGGTGCGGCATCGGCTCGGGCTTCTTGGGAGTCGGGGCGGCGATGTCTTTCGGGCCCCAGTTCCAAGCTTATAGCCGGGCCACGGCCGGGATTCAATCGGATAAATGTCAGGAATTGGCGCTTGCTGCGCCTTGCTCGCGGCGGATCATGGCCCATACCAAAAGCGGATTCATGGCACTTTAGCGTTAGGCCAATCGGCCGCATCATGGTCCGGTCAGTTCAACTTCCATCGCATCAGAAAGGTATGCACATGAGCCAGCGTTTGAATTACTTCCAGGTGTCCGAAGTCCTGTCGAAGAAGTATGTCGATCTGAGCATGGCGCTCAAGAAAACCGCCGTGGTCCAGGAATTGGGAGACCTGGTCGATATCCGCGCCTCGCAGATCAACGGCTGCGGATTCTGCCTGGACATGCACGTAAAGGAAGCGACGATCAAAGGCGAGCGCGCGTTGCGCCTGCATCACGTCGCCATCTGGCGCGAATCGCCGCTTTTCTCGCCCCGTGAACGCGCTGCATTGGAATGGACCGAGGCGCTGACCACCCTGCCCCCTCATGGCGTGCCGGACGCAATCTACGACGCCGTGCGCGCCCAGTTCACGGAAAGCGAGCTGTCGGACCTGACGTTCCGGGTGGTCGCGATCAATGGCTGGAATCGCCTGAACGTCGCCTTCCGCACTGTTCCGGGATCGGCCGACCAGGCCTTTGGCCTGGACAAGGCGGGCCTGAACTGACCAGCGCTTGCCTCCTGCATTTCACATCAGTTGCAGGATCCGGCGTGCCAGTTGCTCCGCCTGTTCGGCCGACACGATGTTGGTGAAGCTCATGAGCAGGCCGGAGCGCGCATCGGGCGCCGCCGACCAGTGCGACAAGGCTTGCGCATACAGGCCGTGCTGGAGCATGCGCGACGCCAGTTCGCGATCGGTCTGATGGCCTTCCAGGCGCGCCACCAGGTGCATGCCGCCCGGCTGCAAATCGATGCGCAAGCGGGACCCCATGACATCGGTCAATGCTGCCGCCGTGGCGTGGCGCCGTTCGCTGTACAGGCGGCGCATGCGCTGGATGTGACGCGCAAAATGGCCTTCGTTGATGAATGACGTCAGCACGGCCTGCGTCAACGCCGGCGCGCCGCCCGCCAGCAGCATGCACAGGCGCTCGAAACGCGGCACCTGCTCTACGGGCACGACCAGATAGGCAAGCCGCATGCCCGGGAACAGCACCTTGCTGAAGGTGCCCGAATACAGCACCCGGCCCTGCCGGTCCAAACTTTTCAGCGCGGGTAGCGGACGGCCGACGTAGCGGTACTCGCCGTCGTAGTCGTCTTCCACGATCCACGCGCTGTTGCGTTCGGCCCAGTCCAGCAAGGCCTGGCGCCGGGGCAGCGACAGCGACAGGCTCAGCGGACTTTGATGCGCGGGCGTCACGACGGCCGCCCGGGCCCGCGGCTCCTGCGCGATGCCCGCCTCCACCACCAAACCTTCCGCGTCCACACGCACGGGCACGGCCTGCATCCCGGCCTGCGCCAGCAGCACCCGCGTGGGCGGATAGCCGGGGTCTTCCACCCAGACCGAATCGCCGGGCTTGAAGAGCGCCTGCATGATGAGCTGCATGGTGTTGTTGTAGCCCGACGTGATGAACACCTGGCGCGGCGTGCACTGGATGCCGCGCGCGACCTGCAGGTAAGCCGCCGTGGCGGTCCGCAGCCCTGGCAGTCCGGCGGGATCCGGGTAGCCGAGGTCGGGCGGCTGCATGCCGCGCAGATGCCGCGCGCCCAGCCGCGCCCAGATCTTGCGCGGAAAGGCGTCTAGCGCGGGCAGCCCCATCTGGAATGGCAGCGGCGCGGCCGGCCGCGGCCAGCGATCTTCGACCGCCTCGGCGGGCCGGGCCCGGGCCGCCGGGGCCGCCGGGGCCGCCGGGGCCGCCGAGGCCGCCGAGGCCATACGCGCGGCGGGTTGCAGGTTGGGTGCGACCACGGTGCCCGCTTGGCCGCGCGCCTGGATGTACCCTTCCGACGCCAGCAGCGAGTAAGCGACTTCAATGGTGCCGCGCGCCACGCCGATTTCCTTGGCGAGCGCGCGTGCCGACGGGATGCGGTCGCCGGGTTTGAGGGCGCCTTCGGCGATGGCGCTACGGAAACGCTCGTAGACCTGCCGGTACAGCGGGAGGCCGGCGGCGTCGGCGACGGTTTGCAGAGCGTCGGGTGTTGCAGGAATCATGGCATAGTCCGTAAGCGCATTTATGGCCCTTCAAATTATGGCATGTGCTTTTTAAGATTCGTACTCACGGTGGGCGTACGTTCAGCGCCCCAACCCCTGAGGGACTGATCCATGCATACATCCTCCACTGAGCCGGCACTGCGCCATCTGGAGACACCGGAAGAATGGCGGGCTTGCCTGCCGCTGATGCGCGAACTGCGTCCGCATCTGGCCCAGGCGGACGACTTCGTCCAACGCCTGGCCCGGATGCACCAGGAGAACTACCGGCTGCTCGCCGTCATGCGTGACGGCCAGGCAGTGGCGCTGGCGGGATACCGCTATCAGGAGAACCTGATCTACGGGCGCTTCATGTACGTGGACGACCTGGTGGTGGATCCGTCGGCGCGCGGCAGCCGCTGGGGCGCCCGGCTGATCGCCGAACTGGATCATCTCGCTCGCGATGCGGACTGCGACAAGTTTGTGCTCGATACCGGGCTGGGCAACGCGCTGGCGCAACGTTTCTATTTCCGGCAGGGCCTGTTGACCAGCGCCATCCGGTTCAGCAAACCCTTGAAAGGAAGTTCCGAATGAGCATTCTTCGAATTCGCTGCAGCCCGCGGGGGCTCGAGTCCGAAAGCTATCGTCTGTCGCAGCAGATCATCGACCGGCTGACCCGGACGGGTCCGGCCGGCGGCCTGGACGTCGTGGAGTTCGACGCCACCACCCTCACCCATGCGGATGGCGACTATGCGGCTGTGCTGGCGGCGCGAGACGAACCCGAAGCCGAGGGACTGGAAAACGGCTCGCTGCTCGCGTCCGGCGATCTGATCCGGATGCTGGACGAGGCCAGCCACGTCGTGCTGGCGACGCCGATGCACAACTTCACCGTGCCCTCCTCGCTGAAAGCGTGGCTGGACCACGTGGTCCGGGTCCGCCACACGTTTCACATCACGCCCCAAGGCAAGGTTGGCCTGCTCGCGGACCGGCCGGTGTATGTCGCGATTTCGTCGGGCGGCGCGTTCAGCGGTGAAGAGGCCCGTCAGCCGGACTTCCTGACGCCGTACCTGCGTCACGTGCTGGCGACGATCGGATTGACGCAGGTGACCTTTGTCGCGGTCGAGGGAACGGCCCGGGGCCCGGAATGGCTGGAGGTTGCCCGGGCGCGTGCCCAGGCTGCGCTGGGCACAATTTCGTTCGAAAGAACGTCGGAGGAAGCGCCCGCCTGAGGCCGTTTACGCTTGCTTGCGTTTTGATGCGAACGACGCACCTGAAAGTCCCGAAATCCCGCCGGATTTCGGGACTTTTCATTTCCGGATTTAGCGCAAAACGAGGCGCGGATTATCAGGCGATTCGCAATTGATTTATCCGAACCCAGCAATTCGCATTCCCGGATCGCCAGATGAAATAACGTGCCGAAGAAATTTCATAGCAGCCCGCTGCGGCTATATCGTAGAAATACATGCGTATTTTCAATGGCTTGAGACACTATGTTGGATTCAATTCTGCAATCGTATTCAAGTATTTATTTTCCTCATAAATCTGCGAACGATTAAGTATCATTGCGCCGCAACATTATCAATCGCCAGTAATTCAAACTGAAACATCAGAAACTACACGTAGGTTGCATACAGAGATAATCCGCAATTATGTCGAACTATGTCGTTACGTTTGATGCGAATTGTTTACAGCCGCGACCCTCATTTGCCCCCAACACTGACCCCTATTCAGCGGACGGGACAACAACATCAACCGCCGCCGGGTACCTGAAGTTGCAGCACCGCCTTGTCCGTTTGCGGCTGGTTGATGTGTGCGAAAAACGGGTAAGGCTCCTTCCGTCCCCTGGAGCTGACAATGACATCTGGCCACCGGCATGGCTATTTCCCCGTTCCCCTTCATCTGAACTATGTCTGGCGCGTCCTCGCGCTGCTAATGCTGCCCATGCCAGCCGCGCTGGCATGCACGGCGACCGGCTCCAGCATCCTCTGCAATGACGCGTGGACGCTGTTGAATCCGAACACGGTCACCAGCAGCGCCAACGACGTTTCGGTACTGGTGACGCCGGCAGGCCAGTCCTCAGGACCTTTGGTTGCACTGCCGGGCTCGGCCGCCGTCAAGCTGACCGGGCGCAACACCACGCTCACCAACCAGGGACTGATCGATCCCACGCTGTCCCTGGCGGCGGTCGGCACCTCGGGCGCGATCATGGGCAATGCGTCAAACGCCGGCGCAGTGCGCGTCAACAACAGCGGCACGTTGTACGGCGCCGGCCTGTCGGTGCTGGGTCTGCAGGTGCTCACCACGCTGGACGGCGCCGCCCTCTCCCTGCGCAGCAATGCCACGGGCAGCATCAACATCGACAACTCGGGCACGATCGGCCTGAAACCGGGCCTGCTTTCCCAGTCGTTGCTCAATCTCAGCCCCGTCATTGCCGCCTATGGCGGCGCGCCGGTCACCGTGAACAATGCGGCGGGCGGTGTCATCAACGGCCGTGTGGGCCTGGGCCGATCGGCCACCGGCAACAGCTTCGTCAACGCGGGCACGATCAATGGCAGCGTGAGCATGGGGCAAAACAGCACCAACACGTTCACCGCCGTGACCGGGTCAACCATCTCGGCGGGCGGCCCGGACGTGGGCGTCGACCTGGCCGTGGCCGGCCTGGACGTCAGCATCGCGTTGGGCTTTGCCCAGGGCGGCACGGTGGACGGCGGCGCGAACGGCAACAACACGCTGGTGTTGCAAAACCCCGGCGCAACCGGCACCACTGGCACCGGCACGGCAAGCTCGACGGTGTACCGCAACTTCAACAACCTGCGCGTCAATGGCGGCACCTGGACGATCAACGGGCCGCTGGTCAGCGGCCAGACCACGCTGAACGGCGGCCTGGTCAACTTCGACAGCAACACCGCATTCGGCGCTGGCACGCTTGTCGGCAACGGCGGCGCCATTGCGCCGGCCACGTCGGGGCTGTCGTTGGCGAACGCCATCCAGCTCAATGCGGGCGGCCTGGGCGTCCAGGGCACGAACAACATGACGCTGGCCGGCAACATCTCCGGCGCCGGTGCGCTGGACAAGTCCGGCGCGGGCGTCCTGACGCTCAATGGCACGAACACGCACATTGGCGGCGTGCGGCTCGGCGGCGGCGGATTGGCGCTGGGCGGCAACAGCGCGCTGGGATTGGGCGACCTCGTTGTGTACGGCGCGTCGTCGTTGCAGCCCGGCAGCGCCACCAGCCTGTCCAACAACATCGTGCTCGGCGCCGACCTTGCCCTGACCAACCCCTCCGCCCTCACCCTTTCCGGCGCGCTGTCGGGCGGCTCGGCGCTGGTCAAGAGCGGCGCCGGCATCCTGACCCTCACGGGTGCGAATTCGCATGCCGAGACGCGCATCAGCGCCGGTGGATTGGTCGTGGGCAACAACACGGCGCTGGGCGCGGGGCCGCTCACCGTCAACGGTGCGGCGACACTGGCCTCATCCACCAGCGTCGCGCTGCAGAACGCGATGGTGTTGAACAATGCACTGACGCTGAACGGCGCCGAAACGCTGACCTTGAACGGGCCGATCAGTGCCGCGGGATCGCTGGTGAAGACCGGGCCGGGGGTGTTGAACCTCAACGGCGCCAACACCTATGCGGGCGGCACCACGCTGGCTGGCGGCACGGTCAACGTGGGCGCGTTCGGCGCCCTTGGCACCGGCGCGGTCACCGTCAGTGGCGCGACCACCCTCGCCGGTTCGGGCGTGGCGTTGGGCAACAACTTTACGCTCGGCAACGCGCTGACCGTGGCTGGCGCCAACAACCTGACGCTCAACGGCACGTTGTCGGGCGCCGGCGGCACGCTGGTGAAGACTGGCACCGGGTCCTTGACGCTGAACGGCACCAACAGTTTCGGCGGCGGCACGCTTGCGGCGGGAACGATCATCGCAGGCGCGAACAACGCGCTGGGCACCGGCGTGGTCAACGTGACCGGCGCGGCTACCGTGGACAGCACTGCGCCCGTCAGCCTGGGCAACCAGTTCGTGCTGGGCGACCGGCTCACCGTGGGCGGCAGCGAGGCGCTGACCCTGGCCGGCGCGCTATCGGGCGGCGGCACGCTGGTCAAGAACGGCAATGCGAACCTGACCTTGTCTGCCGTCAACACGCACTCCGGCGGCGTACTGATCAACGCGGGCCAGTTGACGCTGGCGAACGCGCAAGGCCTGGGCTCCGGACTGCTTGACGTCCAAGGACCGGCGACGCTGGCCGCGGGCAATCTGACCGTGGACAACAACGTCCGCCTCGGCAACACGCTGGGCATCGCCACCGGCGGACAGGCGTTGAACCTGTCGGGCAACCTGTCCGGCGGCGGCGCCATCGCCTTGAGCGACGCCGGCACGTTGACGCTCTCGGGCAACAACACGCATGGCGGCGGGGTCGCGCTGAACGCGGGGACGCTGATCGCCGCGAGCGACACCGCGCTGGGCAGCGGCACACTGGCCGTCGGCGCAGACGCCACGCTGCAGAGCACGGCGGCGCGAAACTTCGTCAACAACGTTGCACTGACCGGCAACCTGACGGTGGCCGGTGCGAACGATGTCGGATTGGCCGGCGCGATTGCCGGACCCGGGCGCGTGGTGATGAACGGCCCGGGCACGCTGACACTGTCGGGCGCCAACACACATGGCGGCACAACCATCAGCAGCGGCACCGTGCTGGCTGGCGCGGGCAGCCTGGGCGCAAGCGTGCTGAACAACTCGAAGCTTGTGATCGGCCAGAACGTGGATGCGACCTACGCGGGCGCGATCAGCGGATCAGGCAGCGTGGACGTGGCGGCCAACGCGCAGACGCTGGTGCTGAGCGGCAACAACACATTCACCGGCGGTTTGAACCTGTTGTCCGGCACGGTGGAGACGCGCGGCGGACAAGCGCTGGCTGACGGCGTGGCCGTAAACCTGGGCGCCGGCACGGTGTTGCGGCTGGCGGACAGCGAGACGTTCGGCTCGCTTGCCGGCGCCGGCCGGCTGGACCTGGGCGCTGGGGCGACAGTGCAGATGGGGCAGGACAACGCCAGTTCGATTTTCGGCGGCGCGCTGACGGGCGCGGGCAATGTGGTCAAGAACGGCACCGGCACGCTGACGCTTACGGGCAACAGCACGCAAAGCGGCTCGTTCGACCTGGTGTCCGGCGGGCTGGACGTGAACGGCAGCCTGGCCAGTACGCAAGTGAATGTGGGCGCCGGCGCGACGCTGGCGGGTTCGGGCGTCCTGAGCGGCGTGACGACGATTGCCTCGGGTGGCGCGCTGTCGGCCACATCAGGCCAGACCCTGACGCTAGGCGGACTGACGCTGAATCAGGGCTCGCAGTTCAACGTGGCGCTGGGCGCGCCGCAGGCCTCGCCGCAGACGCTGGTGCAGGTCAACGGCAACCTGACGCTGGACGGTGACCTGAACGTCACCGACAAGGGCGGCTTTGGTGAAGGCGTGTACAGGCTGATCACCTACACCGGCCAGCTCACGGACAACGGGCTGGCGCTGGGATCACTGCCCCCGGGCACCGTGCCGTCGAACCTGCAGATCCAGACCGCCGTGAACCAGCAGGTGAACCTGGTGGTGCAGACCACGGGCAGCAGCGTGCAGTTCTGGAACGGCGCCAAACAGCTTGCGGATGGCACGCTGGCCGGCGGTGCAGGCACCTGGCAGGCGGGTTCGACCAACTGGACCAATCAGGCGGGCGCGCTGACCCAAAGCTGGGCGGGCAACTTCGCGGTGTTCGGCGGCGCGTCGGGTGGCGCGGTCACCGTGGCCGGCGAACAGGCCGTGACCGGCATGCAGTTCTTCACCGACGGGTACGCGCTGCAAGACGGCGCAATCCGCCTGGCTGCGGGACCCAACAATTTCCGCGTGGATCCGGCGCTGACCGGCACGGTGAACAGCGTCATCCGTGGCGCTGGCGCGCTGAACAAGCGTGACCAAGGCACGCTGGTGCTGGGCGGCGCGAACGAATACACCGGCGGCACGCAGATCAGCGAAGGCGTGCTGCAAGTCAGTGCCGACAACAACCTGGGCGCGGCGGGCACGGGTCTGGCCTTTGCCGGCGGCACGCTGCGCGTGACCGGCACCGGCTACACCGGCACCTCGCGCGCCATCGACATCGGCGCCGGCGCGGGCTTCGACATCGCCGATGCCGGCAATGTCTTTACCCTGAACCAATCCCTGTCCGGCGCGGGCCGCATCACCAAGTCGGGCGCGGGCACGCTGGCACTGGGCGGCAACAACGCCGGCATCGGCGGCGTGACGCTGGCGGACGGCACGATTGCCGCGGGCAGCAACACGGCATTGGGCTCGGGCGTGCTGAACGTCACGGGCGGCGGCGGACTGACTGCGACAACCGCCCTGACGCTGGCGAACGACGTCGCCATCGGCGCGGGCGCGACGTTGACCAATGCAGGCACGAACGACTTGACGCTGAACGGCGCCGTGTCGGGCGCGACCGGCTCGCTGGCGAAGGCGGGTAGCGGCACGCTGACGCTCGCCGGCAACAACACCTATGGCGGCGGCACGGCGTTGATCGGCGGCGCCATCCGGGTCGGTAGCGACACTGCGCTGGGCACGGGCGCGCTGAACGTAGCCGGCGCGTCCAGTCTGTTGTCCGACGGCACGCATGCGCTGAACAACGGCATCGTGCTGGACGCAGCGCTGACGACCGGCGGGGCCGGCAATCTGACGCTGAACAACACGATCTCGGGCAACGGCGCCCTCATCAAGTCGGGCGCGGGCACGCTCACGCTCAACGGCGTGAATGCGTACGCAGCTACACGTTTGGACGGCGGCCGTCTGGTGCTTGGCAACAATGACGCGCTGGGCGCGGGCGCGTTGACCGTCACGGCCGACGCCGCGGTGGACAGCGCCACCGGCCTGACGCTCGGCAACGCCATCAATGTGGCATCCGGGGCCGATCTGACGCTGGCGCAATCGCAGGACGCCACGCTGCTCGGGACCATCAGCGGCGACGGCGGCCTCATTGCTGGCGGCGCGGGCACCACGTTGACGCTTTCCGGCGCCAATACGTACACGGGCGGTACGCAACTGAACGGCGGCAATCTGCAGTTGGGCCAGAATGGGTCGCTCGGCACCGGCGCCCTCCTCGTCAACGCCGACGCCGGCCTGTCGGGTACGACGGGCGGCCCGGCGTTGAACCTGATCAACGACGCGACGCTTAACGCGGCCCTGAACGTGACCGGAGACCGCGACATCACGCTGAGCGGCGTGGTTGATGGCGCAGGTTCGCTGACCAAGAGCGGCCCATCGACGCTGACGCTTGCCGGTGCAAACACCTATACCGGCGGCACAACGCTGGCGGCAGGCGTCTTGCGCGTTGGAGGCGATGCGGCGCTGGGGACCGGCGATCTCACGGTGACCGGCGCGGCGACGCTGGGTTCGACCCAGGCCGTAACGCTGGCCAATAACGTCATTCTGGGTCAGGCATTGAACCTGGATACGACCAACGGTCTGCGTTTTGACGGCGAGATTTCCGGCGCCGGCGGTCTTGCCGCCACTGGCGCGGGCTCGCTGACACTGGCCGGCGCCAATACTTACGCGGGCGGAACGCAGCTCGATGGCGGCACGCTGCTGGTCGTCGGTGATTCCTCATTGGGGAGCGGCGACCTGACGATTGGTGGCGCGTCGATTCTGCAGGCGCTGAGCGCGCCGGTGACGCTGGCCAACGCCGTGGCGTTGAACGGCGGCCCGCTGCAAGTGTCGGGCGCGCAGAACGTGACGCTGGCGGGCGACGTGTCCGGCGCGGGCGGTCTTGCCAAACTGGGCGCCAACACGTTGACGCTGACGGGCGAGAACACCTATCAAGGCGGAACGACGCTGGGACAAGGCCAGATCGTGGTTGGATCGGACCGGGCGTTGGGCACGGGTGCGCTCACCGTCTCGGGCGATGCGGCGCTTGACACGGCAGCGGCCACGACGCTGGCAAATCAGATCGCACTGGCCGGCGGCGACCTGACCGTGAACGGCAGCCAGGATCTGACGCTGACGGGCGACATCAACGGCGGCAACGCATTGATCAAGAACGGCGGCGCGACACTGACGCTGTCGGGCGATAACGGCTACGCCGGCGGCACGACGCTGTCGGCCGGCACGCTGGTCGCAGGCAGCAGCACCGCGCTTGGGACGGGCGCGCTGGATGTCACGGGTAGCGCAACGCTATCGGCGGCCGACGGCGTGACGCTGGCCAACGCCGTGGCGCTGACCGACTCGCTGACCGCGGATGGCGCGGGCAACTGGACGCTAGCTGGCGACATTACCGGCAACGGCGCACTGGTCAAGACCGGCGCTGGCACACTGACGCTGGCCGGCAGCAACAGCTACGCCGGCGGCACGCAGCTCCAGGCCGGCGCCATCACCGGCGACACCGACAGCATCAACGGACCCGTCGTGGCCAGCGCGGGCACCACCCTCACCTTCGATCAAGCCGTCGTGGGCGCCTACGCTGGCGCGCTGTCCGGCGCGGGCAATCTGGAAAAGGCGGGCTTGGGCACGCTGACGCTCGGCGGCAGCAACGCGCTGACCGGTGGCGTCGGCGTCGCGCAAGGCACGCTGGTCACGCAGGGCAACAACCTCTTCGCTTCGGCGTCCGGTGTGCGCATTGACGACGGAGCCACCCTGCAACTGAGCGGGTCCGAATCCATCGCAGCGCTTTCCGGTGCGGGCAAGCTGCAGGTGGACGGCAGCCTGGGGCTGGGCGGCGCGGCGGATAGCGTCTTCGGTGGCGATCTGGCCGGCGCGGGCAGCATCGCCAAGACCGGCACCGGCTCGCTGGCGCTGAACGGCGCCAGCAGCCACTCGGGCGTGTTCGACATCAACGGCGGCACGGTGAACCTGGGCGGCACGCTGGCCAGCAACACGGTCAACGTCAACGGCCCGGCCGCCACCCTGACCGGCACCGGCACCGCCAACGGCAACGTGAACGTGAACAACGGCGGCCGGATTGCGGTGAGTTCGGCCGCGCCGGGCGCGCTGACACTCGGGTCGCTGACGCTGGACAACACGTCCTTCATAGACGCGCAGCTGGGCGCGCCCAACGCGGGCAGCCTCATCAACGTGCACGGCAACGTCGATCTGAACGGCACGCTGAACATCGATGGCACACCTGACTTTGGCGTGGGGGTGTACCGCATCATTGCCTACTCGGGCACGGCGACGTCGATGAACCTGGCGCTGGGCACCCTGCCGCCGGGCGTCGTCACGCTGCAGACCAACGTGGCCGGCCAGGTGAACGTCCTGAACGAGTCCCAGGCTGGCGAGATCCAGTTCTGGCAAGGCGGCACGGGCACCTGGGACGCAACGACCCAGAATTGGGCCGACGCCACCGGCACGGCTGGTACGTGGGGCAGCCGCTTCGGCGTCTTTGAAGGCACGGCGGGCACGGTCACGCTGGCCGGCACGCAAGGCTTCCAGGGCCTGCAGTTCTCCACCGACGGCTACACCCTGACCGGCGGCGCGCTGAACGCGCTGCCCGGCAGCGATGGCGTTGCCACCTTGCGCGTCGAACCGTCGATGACGGCAACGCTGGACACGACCCTCCAGGGCAATACGACCATCGCCAAGCGCGACGGCGGCACCCTGGTCTTCACGCAGGCCAACAGCTACGTCGGCGACACGCGGCTGGAAGGCGGCGTACTGGAGATCAGCGCGGACGACCAGCTTGGCAACGCCGCCAATCGCGTCGTCTTCGACGGCGGCTCGTTGCGCTATGCCAATACCGCGCCCGGCACGACTGCACGGGAGATTGCGCTGGACGGCACGGGCGCCATCGACGTTACCGGCGGCGCGCTCACCGCGGCCGGCACGATATCGGGCGCCGATCCCGCGGCCACGCTCACCAAGACCGGCGCGGGCACGCTGGTGCTGGCAGGCGCCAACACCTACGCGGGCGGGACGGTGCTGCAAGATGGCGAGATCAAGGTCGCCACGAACTCGGCACTGGGCACCGGCCTCTTCACGGCGGCCGACGGCACCACCCTGTCGAACGACATCGCCGTCGCACTGGCGAACGATGTCGCCCTGCAAGGCGGCGTGACGGTCGCGAATGGCGCGGCCATGACGCTGTCCGGCGATGTATCAGGCACGGGCGGCATCATCAAGACCGGCCCCGGCACCTTGACGTTGTCAGGCGCGAATTCCTACGAAGGCGGCACGCGCCTGAATGCCGGCCAGATCACCGTGGGTGCGCCGGGCGCGCTGGGAACCGGCACGCTGACGGCGGCCAACGGCACGGCGCTGGACGCGTCGGCGCCCGTGGCCCTGGCCAACGACGTGCAGCTTGACGGCACGCTGACCTTGCCGGGCAGCGCCACGCTGACGCTGAATGGCGACATCGGCGGGACTGGCGGCCTCATCAAGAATGGGACGGACACGCTGGCGCTGAACGGCGCAAACAGCTTTCAGGGTGGCGTGGCGCTCAACAGCGGCACGCTCGCGCTGGGCAGCGATACGGCCCTGGGCGTCGGGCGGCTGACCGCGGCCGACGGCACTACGCTCTCGGCCAGCGTGCCGGTCAACGCCAGCAACGCCATCACGCTGGCCGGCACGACGACGATAACCGGCGCCGATTTCGGCTTGTCTGGCGACATCGACGGCGCGGGCGGACTGGTGAAGACCGGCGCCGGCGTGCTGACGCTGTCCGGCGACAACAGCTACCAAGGTGGCACGCAGCTTTCCGGCGGCACGCTTGCCATCGGCAGCGACACCGCCTTGGGCACGGGCGCGCTGACCGCGGCGGGCGGCACCACCCTGCTGGGCCTGGGCGCGGCGCTGACCAACGACGTGCAACTTCAAGGTCCGGTCACCGTTGGCGGCGCGGGCAACCTGGCGCTCAATGGCGTCGTGTCGGGCTCCGGTCCGCTGACCAAGGATGGAACGTCGACGCTGACGCTGGGCAACGCCAACACCTACGACGGGGGCACCGTGCTGGCCGGCGGAACGATCATCGCGGGCAACAACGCCGCACTGGGCACCGGCGGCCTGACCGTCGCGGGTGCGGGCACGCTGCAGGCCGGCGCGCCCGGCATTGCGCTGGGCAATGATATTGGACTTGGCGCGCCACTGACGGTTTCGGGCGTCAACGACCTGACGCTGGCCGGCAACATTACCGGCCCCGGCAGCCTCATCAAGACCGATGCCTCGACCCTGACGCTGACGGGCCAAAACCAGTACACGGGCGGCACGACGCTGGCGGGCGGCACGCTGATCGGCGACACCAGCAGCCTTACGGGCAACATCGCCACCTCGACGGGCACGTCCGTCGTCTTCAACCAGGCGCCGGGCAGCGGCACGTACGCCGGCGCCATCACCGGCGGCGGTGGACTGGTCAAGGACGGCGCGGGCACGGTCACGCTGACGGGTCCCAATGCCTATACGGGCGGCACGGTAGTCAACGCCGGCACGCTGGCCGGCAACGCCACCAGCCTGCAAGGCAACATCACCGTGGTGGACGGCAGCGCCATCGTGTTTAACCAGAACGGCGCCGACGGCACCTATGCCGGCAACATCAATACGGTCGGCAACAACACCGGCACGCTGACCAAGGACGGCGACGCGTCGCTGACCTTGACCGGCTCCAATAACGTTGGCGGCGGCACCACGGTCAACAGCGGCACGCTGCTGGTCGACGGCACGCTGACCGGTGGCCCCGTCACGATCAACCCCGGCGGCAATCTGGGCGGCTCGGGCTCCGTCGCGGCAGACGTGGAATTGGAGGACAACGCGCGACTGGTGGCGGGCACCCCCGGCAATCCGATCTCGTTTGCGCGCAGCCTGGCGCTGTCCAACGGGACGCAGCTCGACTTCACGCTCGGCACGCCGAATTCGGCCACGACGGCCGTGACCGTGGCCCAGAACCTGCGGCTGGATGGGGTGCTGAACATCACGGACGGCGGCAACCTGGGCACGGGCGTATACCGCCTGTTTGCCTACGGCGGCACGCTGACGGACAACGGCGTGCAGTTCGGCACGCTGCCGTCCACCCTGGCCACCGCTGACCTGCAACTGCAGAACCAGCCCAACCAGATCAACCTGGTGCTGCAGACGCAACCCGGCGAGATCCAGTTCTGGAACGGCGCCAAGACCACGCCCGACGGCATCATCGCGGGTGGCACCGGCACGTGGAGCGCCGCGGGCACCAACTGGACCGACACGGCGGGGACCACCGCCGACCGCTGGAACGGCAAGTACGCGGCTTTCTCGGGCGCGGCGGGCACGGTCACTGTCGAAGGCACGCAGAACGTGACCGGCCTGCAGTTCCTGACCGACGGCTACACGCTGGAACCGGGCACCGCCGGCGCCATCGCGATCGCGCAGGCACAGACGCCGGTCCGGGTTGAAAGCGGCGCCACCGCCACGATCTCCGCGCCCATCACCGGCGCCGGCGGCATCGAGAAGCTGAACGGCGGCACGCTGGTCCTGGACGGCATCAACACCTACACCGGCAACACCGCCATCCGCAGTGGCGTGCTGGAAGTCAGCGCCGACGAGCAGCTTGGAAACGGCGGCGCCGTGTCGCTGGACGGCGGGACGCTGCGCATCGCGGACTCGGCCTTTGCCACGACGGCGCGCAACATCTCGCTGGATGGCGTGGGCGGCGGCATCGATGTCGTCGCGGCAGGTCAGACCTTCACGCTGAACCAGGCGCTCAACGGCACCGGGGCGCTCACCAAGCAAGGAGACGGCACGCTGGTGCTGAACGGCGCCAACGGCTACACCGGCGGCACGGTCATTGCGGGCGGCACG
>Ga0213828_1000154_pt1 | contig 81022 bp, 69 predicted proteins | sample MC6MC0897MG_FD_180664 | JGI IMG/M metagenome (GOLD analysis project Ga0213828, IMG submission 180664) | Enriched soil aggregate microbial communities from Iowa State University, Ames, United States - MC6-MC0897-MG | ecosystem: Environmental > Terrestrial > Soil > Unclassified | place: USA: Iowa...
AGCGCCTGCACGCTGCTGGCCTCGATACCCTCGATCAGGCCAGCTTCGCGCAGCTGCCAGAACAGGCGCGACAGGCCGATGGAAATGCCCACGCCCGGCAGCTTGGACTTGCTGTAGTGGCTGGCCAGGTCTTCATAACGGCCACCGGAACAGATCGACCCGATCTGCGGGTGGTCGGTCAGCGTGGTCTCGTACACCGTGCCGGTGTAGTAATCCAGGCCACGTGCAATGGAGAAGTTCAGGCAGTACGCGCTTTCCGGCACGCCCAGTGCCTGCACCAGCTGCAGCACTTCGCGCAGCTCGGCCACGCCGGCACGCAGGATCTCCGAGGAACCCGCACCGTCTTCCAGTGCTGCCAGCTGTGCCAGCGCATCGGCATGACCCTGCGAACGCACGGCGACGAAGGCCAGGATCTTCTCGACCTGTTCGGCCGGAATGCCGAAGCCCTCGCCCACCAGCGTCTCGCGCACGTAGTCGGGGCCACGCTTGTCCAGCTTGTCCACTTCGCGCAGCACTGCCAGCTGGCGTTCACCCTCGGCCACGCCCAGGCTTTCGAAGAAGCCGCGCAGCAGCTTGCGGTTGTTCAACTGGATGCTGAAGTCACCGATGCGCAGTTCGGCGAATACCGCATGGATGACCGCCAGCACTTCGGCGTCGTAACGCACGCTCAGGCTGTCCTTGCCGATCACGTCGATGTCGCACTGGTAGAACTCGCGGAAGCGGCCGCGCTGGGCGCGCTCGCCGCGGTACACGCGCTGCATCTGGTAACGGCGGAACGGGAAGGTCAGCTCGTGTTCGTGTTCGGCCACGTAACGCGCCAGCGGCACGGTCAGGTCGAAGCGCAGCGCCATCTCCGGCAGCGAACGATCGCCGGATTCAGCAGCGTTGGCCAGCGCGCCGGTGGACTGCACGAAATACACCTGGCGCTCGGTTTCGCCGCCGGACTTGGTCAGCAGCACATCGGACAGCTCGAACACCGGCGTCTCCACCGGCAGGAACCCGAAGCGCTCGTAGTTGCGGCGGATGACGTCCAGCATGCGCTGGAACGCAATCTGCTCGCGCGGCAGCAGTTCAAGGGTGCCGGGCGGGGTACGGGGCTTGATCACGGGCGGAGCTCCTGCGGAATCGGGGACGTGGGAGGGGGCGACATTCTAGCGCCCCGCATCGCTCAGCCGCAGATAAGGGGTCCAACGGCCGCTTGAAGTATCATAAAGCCCTCCCCCGCCCGCGATACGCCCACGCAACATGTCCCGGCCTTCCGGCGCTCCGCCCGCCACCAACGACCCCGCCGCGCCGTCCTGCGCCACGCTGGACTGCCTGCACTGCTCGGTACGCCACCTGGCGGTGTGCTCTGCGCTGTCGCCCGATGAGGTGCAGGCGCTGGAACAGGTGACCGTGTCGCAGCAGCTGGCGATGGGCAGCACCCTCGCCCGCAGCGGCGAAGAGCGCCAGCATGTCTATACATTGACCGGTGGCGCGCTGCGGCTGGTGCGCACGCTTGCCGATGGCCGTCGCCAGATCAATGGCTTCGTGCTGCCCGGCGATTACCTGGGCCTGAGCGGCAGCGACCACCATCGCTACGACATCGAGGCCATCGCCGACAGCCGCGTGTGCCGCGTTGCCCTGCCGCAGATGAAGGGCCTGCGCGCCCGCTATCCGCACCTGGAGCGCAAGCTGCTGCAGCGCGCCTGCCAGGAGCTGGACGCCGCACAGGATGCCGCGCTGGCGCTGGCACGCCTGCAACCGGCGGAAAAACTCGCTGATTTCCTGCTTCGCCTGGCCGCGCGCGAGGCCAAGCTGGGCGGAGATGGCCTGCGCGTCTCCCTGCCGATGGGCCGCGGCGACATCGCCGATCATCTGGGCCTGACGATGGAGACGGTCAGCCGCACCTTCACCAAGCTGCGCCAGCAGGGGTTGATCGCCCTGCCCCATCTGAACGTGGTTGAGATCCTCGACGAGGATGGCCTGCGCACGCTGGCCGGTGAAGTGCAGGGCTGAGCGCCCGATCAGTATCGGGTTGCCGGCCAGCGGCCGGCACTACCAGAAGCACGCATCACGGGTAGTGCCGGCCGCTGGCCGGCAACCGCAGAAATCCCCAACCCATCATGGGTAGTGCCGGCCGCTGGCCGGCATCCACGCAGACGCCTCCATCAACGCAACAACACCTCACGCAATGCCGCGTAGTCCGCCGCCAATGGCTCGGCATGTGCCGGACGCTGCAGCAATGCATCCAAGGCCGGCGGCACCGCCACTGCTTCGCCGATCAACGGTTCCACCACCGCCTCGAACTTCGCCGGGTGCGCGGTAGCAACCACCGCCCAGTCACCCTTGGCGCCACCGGCGCGCAGATCCTGCAGCACCTTCACCGCCGTGGCCGTATGCGGGCAGAACAGTTCACCGTCGCTGGCATGGGCGCTGGCGATGGTCGCGCGGATGGTCACGTCATCCACTGCGAACGCGCGGAACGCCGCCCGCAGCTCGGCATCGTCGCCCTGGTACAGCCAGCGCAGCCGCTCGAAGTTGCTGGGCGCGCCGACATCCATGGCGTTGGCCACGGTCGCAATGCTGGCCGCTGGCTGGTACGGATCGCCACTGAAATAGCGCGGCAGCACCGCGTTGGCGTTGGTGGCCAGCACGATCTGCCCGATCGGCACGCCCAGCGCGCGCGCCAGCACTGCCGCCATCGCATTGCCGAGGTTGCCGGTCGGCACCACCAGGTTCAAGCGCCGCTGATGCTGCGCATGATGGGTCAGCGCCGCGTGCGCGTAATAGCTCATCTGCGGCAGCAGCCGGCCCAGGCTGATGCTGTTGGCGGAGCTCAGCGGCACCTGTGCCTGCAGATCGCGGTCGGCCAGCGCCTGCTTCACCATCGCCTGGCAATCATCGAACGAACCGGCCACCCGCAGTGCCTGGATGTTGTCGCCGAAGCAGCCGAGCTGATGCGCCTGTCGCGGCGACACCCGCCCATCGGGATACAGCACCACCACGCGTACGCCGGGCTGCCGATGGAACGCCGCCGCCACGGCCGCACCGGTGTCACCGGAAGTGGCCACGACGATGGTCAGATCGCGGTCCTTGCCGGTCTGCAGCCGCGACAGCGTACCGGCAAGGAAACGCGCGCCGATGTCCTTGAACGCCGCCGTCGGCCCGTGGAACAGCTCCAGCACATGGTCACCGCTGTTGCGCAGCGCGCGCAATGGCACGGGGAAATCGAAGGCCTCACGGCAGATCGATGGCAAGGCCTCGGCCAGCACATCGCCCGCGAAGAACGGCGCCAGCAGGTCAGCGGCGGTATCGGCCAGGCTCGTACCGGCCTGCAGCGCGCGCGGCGCCGGCAGCACCTCCGGTACGTACAGGCCACCATCGGGGGCGAGACCGGCAGCGATGGCCGCACTGAGTCCAACGGCCGGCGACTGGCCGCGGGTCGAAACGAATTGCATGAGGTCGATATCCGGTAGGGAGGAAGGATTCAGCACAAGCAGGCTCCGGGTGCATCCAGCGGCGAAATCCAGGCGTCACTGTCGAAGCCGGCAGCGGCAAACGCCGCACGCACCGGCTGCGTTGCCGCGCGCGCCTGGTCGGCATTTTCAAACCAGGCAAAGACGCTGGGCCCGGCGCCGGAAATGCCTGCGCCCATCGCACCGGCGGCCAGTGCAGCGTCGCGTGCCGCGTCGAAGCCCACGATCAGGCCCGCCCGCCGCGGTTCCACCAGCACATCGCGCAGGCCGGCGCGCACCAGCGCTGCATCGCTGCGATGGCAACCGCTCAACACCAGCGCAAGATTGGCACTCTGCGCGACGAATTCGCCCAGCGCATAACTGCCCTGCAGCGCCTGTCGTGCCCGCCGGGTCTCCAGCACCGCATGCGGATGCACCAGCAGGCTGTGCCAGCAGGCCGGCACCGGAATCGGCACCAGGCGATCAGCCGTGCACAGCGCCACGCCGCCCAGCAGCAGCGGGCCGACGTTGTCACCATGGCGGCCACCGCTGGCCACGGCTTCTCCATCCAGTGCGAACGGATACAGCGCCTTGCGCGGCAGCGGCATGTCCAGCAGTGCATTGGCTGCCACCAGCGCTGCCACGCAGGAGGCCGCCGATCCGCCCATGCCGGAGCCGAACGGAATGCCCTTGTCGATCTCGATGGCGAAACCGAATGCCAGGCCCAGCCCTTCACGCAGCGAGATCAGCGCGGCCCCTGCTGTATTGCCTGGCGCATCCAGCGGCAGTTCGACCGCACTGCCACGGATCGCATCGATACGCACCCGTGGTTCGTCGATGCGGCGCACGCTCACCGTATCGCCGATACCGGCGATGGCGTGGCCGAGGATGTCGAAGCCGACCGCCACGTTGGCCACCGATGCGGGTGCGAAAGCGCGTGCGATCACAGCCGCGCTCCTTCGCCGGCCGCCACCCGCAGCAGATCAGCGAACACGCCGGCAGCGGTGACTTCCGGGCCCGCGCCCGGGCCCTGCACCACCAGCGGGTTGTCGCAGTAGCGGCGGGTACGGAACTGCACCACGTTGTCGGTCAGCCGCAGGTTGGCGAACGCGTGGTCGGCCGGCAGCTCCTGCAGCCCGACCGACGCGCCATCCGGCCCCAGCCGCGCGACATAGCGCAGCACCGCACCGCGCTGGCGGGCATCGTGCAGCCGGGCCAGCAGCGCCTCATCGGAGGCACCCAGGCGGGCCATGAAATCGTCCACACTTCCTTCGCGCAGCAACGCCGGCACCAGGCTCTCCACCTGCACCTGCTCCAGGCTGAGCGCGTGACCGGCCTCGCGGGCCAGGATCACCAGCTTGCGCGCAACATCCACACCGGACAGGTCGTCGCGCGGATCCGGCTCGGTGTAGCCCATCGAGCGCGCCTGCGTGACCAGTGCCGAGAACGGCTGGCTGCCGTCAAAACGATTGAACAGCCAGGCCAGCGTGCCGGAGAAGATGCCTTCGATCGCCAGCACTTCGTCTCCGGTATCCACCAGGTCACGCAGCGTGGTGATCACCGGCAGGCCGGCACCCACCGTGGCCTCGTAGCGGAAGCGCGCACCACTGGCCGCCGCCGCCGCGCGGATGCGCTGGTAGCGTGCAAGCGGACCGGCGCCAGCCTGCTTGTTCGGGGTCACCACGTGGATGCCGGCGGCCAGCCAGCCTTCATAGCGCTCGGCGACCTCGGCGCTGCCACTGCAGTCGATCACCACCGCATGCGGCAGATGCGCGGCCAGCAGGTGCTCGGTGAAGTGGTCCAGATCGCTGGCATGGCCAGCGTCCTGCAGCGCCTGGCGCCAGTCTTCATGCAGGCCATCAGCCTCCAGGCGCATGCGCGAGCGTGACGCAAGCGCGCGCAGGCGCAGATCGACATTGGCCTTGGCCAGCAACTGCGGGCGCGCCGCCAGCAGCTGGTCAAGCAGCGCAGCGCCAACATTGCCCGGACCGATCACCCCCACCGCGAATGTCTGCGGCGACAGCCAGAACCCGGCATGCGCGGCACGCAGCGCGCGGGTCGCGTCGGCGCTTGCCACCGCCACCGAGATGTTGCGTTCGGAAGACCCCTGCGCGATCGCCAGGATGTTCACCTGCGCCCGGCCCAGCGATTCGAACAGCCGTGCGGCCACGCCCGGCTGGCCCGCCATGCCATCGCCCACGGCGGCCAGCACGCTGACGCCCTCGCTGACCTGCACCCGCTGCACCTGGCCGGCAGCCAGTTCGTGCGAGAACGCCTGCACCACGGCATCGCGACCGCGAGCCGCTTCACCCGCACGAACAACGCAGCAGATGGAATGTTCGGAAGACCCCTGCGAAATCATCACCACCGAGACCTGTGCCTGGCGCAGCGCGGCGAACACCCGTTCGGCGGTACCCGGCACGCCGATCAGGCCGGTGCCTTCCAGGTTCAGCAGGGCCAGATCCGCGCTCAGCGTCAGCCCTTTCACTGGGCCACGTGGCGAGCGCTCGGCGCTGATCCGCGTACCCGGATGGCTGGGCTGGAAGGTATTGCGGATGAAGATCGGCAGGCCCAGCCGGATCGCCGGTGACATCGTCTGCGGATGCACCACTTTCGCCCCGAAATAGGCCAGCTCGCAGGCCTCGTCGTAGCTCAGCGCGTGCAGCTGCACGGCCTCCGGCACCAGCCGCGGGTCGGCCGACAGCACGCCGTCGACGTCGGTCCAGATATGCAGTTCATCGGCGGCGAACAGTGCGGCGAAGATCGCGCCGGAGTAGTCACTGCCGTTGCGGCCCAGCGTGGTGACGCGGTCCTGGCGGTCGCGGGCGACGAAACCGGTGGCGACCACGCGCGACTGCGGGTGCTGCAACCGCCACGCGGCAAGGCGGCCGGCACTGGCATCCCAGTCGACATCCACGCCCAGTTCGCCGTGGCCGACCACCAGCACATCGCGTGCATCCAGCACTGCGCAGTCCTCGCCCAGCGCGCGCAGGTGGGTGCCAAGCAACTGTGCGGAGAACACTTCGCCCAGGCCCTGCACGCGGTCGAGCACCTCGCGTGGCAGTTCGCCGATCACCGCCAGCGCGGCCAGCACCTCGGCCAACTGGTCGAAGCGTGCATCGATCCAGTCCACGGTATCGCCCACCTGCTCACCCAGCAGCGCTACCGCGGCACCCCGATGCCGCGCGCGCAGCGCATGCCACGCCTCCTGCCAGCCGGCATCGCCCTGGGCTGCCAGGTGCGCCAGTTCGATCAGCGCATCGGTAACCCCCTTCATGGCCGAGACCACGCTGACCTGCAACGACTCGGGGCGGGCCAGCAGCAGGCCGGCGACATGGCGATAGCGCTCGGCGTCGGCCACCGAGGTGCCGCCGAACTTGTGCACGACAGTGGACGGCGCGGCCAGTGCGGACGCGGCAGGCGAATGGGCGGGAGCGATGGAAGACATGCAGACCTCGGTTGGAGGCCCCGTCGCATGCAGGTGGTCGAGTTTCCCCGTCACCTGGATGGTGCGGGGCCGTTGTTTTCGGGAGTTACACGAAGACGACGGGCCGCACCAGGGCAGTGGTGACGGTGGTGGTGGTAATGGTGGTGGTGATGGCGACCGGCGCAGTCGAACGGCCCGCGGCAGCGGGGGCGATCAGGCGGGCGTTGGCGGCATCAAGGACCATGGCCTACAGAAAACACCGCCGCGATGGCCGCTGTCAAGTGTTGCGGCGCAATATTTCTTTGCGGCGATCATCGGCCAACGTGCCGGCATTTGGTTGCAACTGAGACCAACGGGTGATCGTCGGCCTCAGTGCGTCGATTCAGCCGACATGTTCGGTGATTGCGCGCGGCGTGCGATGCGCATGCGCGCACAACAGCACCCCGCCCACCAGCAGCACAATCGCCAGCAGTTCCAGCAGGCTGGGCCAGCGCCGCTGCCAGGCGAAGGCGTACAGCAGCGCGAACAGGGTCTCGAACACGATCATCTGCCCGGTCAGGGTCAGCGGCAGCAGGCGACTGGCCCGGTTCCAGAACGCATTGCCGAGGATCGAGGCGACCACCGCCACGCCGGCGCTGATGGCCCAGAACCCACCCCATTGCGCAGCCGTATGCGCCTGGTTGTGTCCACTGAACGCCATCGGCACCAGCAGCAGCGACAACCCACCGGTGGTGACGCCGGTCAGCAGTGACCAATCGTGGCTGGAAAGGTCGGGCCGCCGCGACAGCCAGCGGCTGTTGCCAATGGAATACAGCGCCCAGGAGAACAACGCACCGAACGCGCACAGCAGGCCGATCAGGCGTTGCCGCCAGGGCGTGCCTAGATGCTCGGACATCAGCGCCTCCCAGCCGACCATCGCTACGCCGAGCACGCAAAGCGCCAGCGCCGGCAGCAGCTGCTTCAACGGCACCGCACCCTGCTCGCGCACGCCCACCAGGGTGACCACGACCGGTATCAGGCCGACAATCAACGAAGCAGCGGCGCCACCGGCCCACTGCACCGCCGTGGCCAACAGCAGGAAGTACACCAGGTTGCCGGCCAGGCTCAGCCACAACAGGCCGATCCACTCGGCGCGACCGAGCATCGGCGCCAGCCGCTTCCAGCGCGGCAGCAGCAGGACCACGGCGATCAGGCCATAGACCAGGTAGCGGCCGGCGGAAAGCTGCAGGGCATTGAACGTGCTCAACACGGCGGGCGCGAGGAAGACCACGCCCCACAGCGCACCGGCGGCGATGCCATTGGCGATGCCCAGGGCAATCGGGTTGTTGCGCATTGCAGGTTCACAGCAAGAACGGGCCGCGCAGTGTAAGCGGCCCCTTGCCGGCCGGTCTTGACCGAAGCTACTGCCGGTTCGCTTCCGCGGCGTTGGGCGTGGCTCGCCGCCATGCCGCCGGCGTATGCCCGCATTCGCGGCGCAGCGCACGGGTCAGTGCACTCTGCTCGGAATACCCTGCGGCCAGTGCGATATCGCTGATCGATGCCGGGCTGACCCGCAACTGGTGCTTGGCCCAGCGCAGGCGGCTGGCACTGAGCCACGCCTGCGGGCTGAGCCCGAACTCACGCCGGAACACCGCATGCAGGCGGCTTTCGCTGATGCCGACAAAGGCAGCCATGCGCGCTACCGACCACGCCTGCCCCGGCATCGCCTCGACCGCAGCGCACAGGCCCTGCAGGCGGGCACCACTACCGGCAGGCGCGAAGGTCCGCAGCAGTTCCGGCAACAGCGCAGGCACTGGCTGCCCTGCCTGCACCCGGGCAAGCCGCTGCCGCAGTGACGCAGGTAGATGCAGCCAGCGCTGCCGGCACAGATACTCCTGGGTCGCGTCATCGAGCACACCCGGCCCGCAGTCGACAATCACGAAACCGTTGGGACCATCGGCCATCTGGTCGTGCGCCTCGCCGGCAGCCACGAATGCCCCCTGCAGAAGGTCAAGACGGCCGCCCCTGCCCTCCGTCTCGAACTGCAGCTCACCCAGCAGTGGCAGCACCCACTGCGCATAGTCGTGGCGATCCAGGCCGGTGGCCTGACCGTAGTGCCGTAGATGGAAAATGGCGCCCATTCGCCCAGTGTGCGCGCGCCGCTGCCGGGCCGCAATGTTGCGCTAACCCTCCACGCCGAGGAAGGTAAACGGTGCGCTGGGCACGAAGTGCTGCAGCGCATCCCCGGCAAACGTATTGCGCTGGTCGCGGCCCAGATCAAGCTTGAGCACCTTGCCGCCGAAATCAACCTTGGTCAGATCGACCCAGAACGTATTCGGGGTCAGCGCCGACTCGAAGAAGTACAGGCGCCGCTTGTGGTCGGCGACCGTGCGCCAGCGGGTGGACGAGATGTTGGGCTCGCCCGGCGTGGTGATGCCGAACGGTACCGATACGTTGCGGATCACGCTGAACACACTGGCCAGCGCCTCCACCGGATCTTCCGCTTTCGGAATCGCGTTGATGTAGAAGGAGGCCCGCGCGAAGCGGTCGGCCGAACGGTTGGTGCCCGGCAGCATCACCGTGCCACCGATCTGCTGCCAGTAGCTGTTCAATGCCAGCTGCTGGTCGAAGATCGGCGAATTGGTCATCACCTGGTAGCGCCGATCATGGTGGATCACCTGGCGCCCGCCGATGTATTCGACGATCGCGCTGTCACCCGTGGCGTCGGACAGCGACAGATGCAGCGTCGCTTGGCGGTCCTCGCCTGGCACCTTGTCGGTGACGATCGCGTACGGCTCGCGCTGCAGTGCGGTCACGGCTTCTTCCACCGTCGCGAAATTATCCAGCACGTACTGCGCCCACAACGAGATGGACAGGCCGGGCTTGCCGCTGCGCTGGGCCGGGTACTCCGACTCGACCAGCCACAGCAGGTTGGCGACCAGGCCCTTCTCGTTCATGCCATCGGTGGTGGAAATGTCATAGCCGGTGGCCACCACGCTGCCGTAGCGTGCAGTCCAGGCGATCGACCCCGGCCCCGCCTTTCCGGTGCGCGCAATGCCACGCGGCAACACGTAGAGATTGGTCGCCACGTCCACTTTCCAGTCCATCGAGCGGGCGGTGATGACATCGCCGTTGTCGCCCAGATACACCGCGCGCGTGCAGGCCATCGCCGGCGTTGCCGCCGTCGCCAGTGCCGCCGCCAGCAACGCGCCACCTTTCCATTTCATCCGTGCCATGTCGTCCTCCGTTTCCCGGGAAAGGTGATCTGAACCCCGCAACGGTGAGACGAACGTGAAGCCTCAGCGCAGCCAGCGATCATGCAACCAGAAACCGGCAGCCATCGCTGGCACGAACCACAGGGCTTCGCGCGCCCCCACCGCCAACGCGGCCAGCGCTGGCCCAGGGCAATAGCCGACCCAGCCCCAGCCGATGCCGAACACTGCAGCGCCCAACAGCAAACGTGCGTCGACAGTCTGCGTCGTCGGCAGCTCGAAACGTTCGGCGCACCATGGCCGCTGCCGCCGCCGCAGCCAGAATTGACCCAGTGCGCTGACCAGCAGCGCCGACGCCAGCACCCAGGCCAGCGTGGGATCGAAGTCGCCAGCCACATCGAGGAAACCGAGCACGCGACGCGGGTCGGTCATGCCGGCCAGCGCGAGGCCGGCACCGAACAGGCCACCGGCCGCGCCTGCGAACCAGACGCTGCGGCTCACGCCAGGCCTCCGCCGTGACGTACCAGGAACGTGGTGAGCATCGCGCAGGCCATGAACACCAGCACCGCCACCAGGGATCGTCGTGAACCACGGGCGAGGCCGCAGACACCGTGGCCGCTGGTGCAGCCATTGCCCAGCCGCGTACCGAAGCCCACCAGCACACCGGCACCGATCAATTGCCAGGCCGGCAGTGCGTCACGCAGCAAGGCGCTTGGTGGTTGTCCCGTGCCCGCCTGCCAGCGCAACACCGCAGCAGCAGCCAGCATCAGTCCGAGCAGGAAGGCCCAGCGCCAATCACGATCACCACGCGGTGCGGCCGCGGCGCCGGCGGTGATACCGCTGACGCCCGCCACCCGACCGAGCGTGGCGAGCAGCAGCACCGCCGACGCACCGATCAGGCCGCCGCCTGCAATTGCCGCCCATGGCAGGTTCATGCCCTGCCCCCCTGCATCGCGCGCATCGGCTTGCCCTTCAATTTAGATTTCTCTAAATTAGACTTTCCTGAACTACCGGGTCAAGCCGTGCCCAGCATCACCACCGACAGTGCCGCGATGGCTACGCATGCCGCACAGGCGGCCGCCCTGCTGAAATCGCTGGCACACCCGGCGCGACTGCGCGTGTTGTGTCGCCTGGTGGAAGGCGAAGCACCGGTGCCGGAACTGCTGGCCCTGACTGGCCTGAGCGCATCGGCGCTGTCACAGCATCTGGCCGTGCTGCGCAATCTGGAGGTGGTGGCAACGCGGCGGCAGGCACAGACACTGCACTATCGGCTGCTGGAGGGTCCGGCGCTGGGGGTGCTGCAGGCATTGCACGCGGCATACTGCGCCCCGCAGCGTTAGCGGTCAGCCCGCGCTGAGTACCGGCCGCACGACCTCGGCCAACAGATCCACCGCCGTAAGCACGATGCTGTCACCATTCACCGAGCGGGCGAATCCCGACCAGTCGCCTGCGGAAAGCTGACGCAGCAGCGCGGCGTCGACCGGCAGCCCGCGCATTGCCCAGTACGGAAACTGGCGCTGGCCCAGCCGGCCACGCGCCAGCTCGACGATGTCGACATGGCTGCCGGCCTGCAGGATGCGCTCATAGACCGAATCGATGCCATCAGGCGGGCCTTCGATGTACTGCAGGAAGCGTTCGCCGTCATGCAGCAGCACACCCGTCACTCCTGCCATCTTGTTGAAGCGCGCGGCATCCTCGACCAGCGTCTGCAGACGTGCGGCAGACAGATCCGGCTTGGCCTGGCTGACATAGGCGATGGCACGCAGTGGCATGGAGCTTCCTTTGCAAGAGTGGTGCCACGGTAGCAGTTGCGGACGAGCCCGTCTCAGTTCGCTCACGCGCCAGCTGAAGAATTCAGGAAACCGCCGGACTGCGCAAATCGGATCGACGAGGCAGCAGCGCCTCGAACACCACGTGCCCTGCCTCGTTGCGCGCGCTCAACTGGCCACCATGGGCACGCACGAACTGGTCAACGATGTACAGCCCCAGCCCGAGCCCGTTGCTCTGGTGGAAGCTGGCCTTGAAGGGTTCGAACAGGCGCGGCAGCAATGCCTCATCGACATGGCCGGTGTTGCGTACGCGCAGCGCGACCACCCGTGCATCGCCACCATCGACCTGCACCTGCACCGTCGCGTCGGCGCCATGGGTGAGTGCGTTGCCGACCAGGTTGGCGACGATCTGACCAAGGCGATCCATGTCGCCCTGCAGCGTCGAATCGCCACGGACGTCCAGCGCGATCCGATCGCTTCGATGGCCGGCACCGGCCTCGACCAGCACCGCACGCGTCACCTCGGCCAGGTCACAGACGCTGCTCTGCAGGCGCAGGCCACCGCTGCGGATCCGCGAGAAGTCCAGCAGCTGCTCGACCATGCGTGCCATCCGCAGCGTGCTGGCCTCCAGGTAGCTCAGTGTCTGCTGCGCACCGGCATTGTCGTCCGGCAGTTCCAGCGACAGCTTGTCGGCACACAGCAGGATGGCCGACAGCGGCGTGCGCAGGTCGTGGGTCAGCACCGCGGCCATGGTCTCGTTGAGCTTCAACGCGCGCTCCAGCGCTTCGTTGCGCGCCTTCAGCAGCTGCCGCTGCTGATAGAGCTCGATGAACACATTGACCTTGCTGAGGATCACCTGCGGCGCAACCGGCTTGTGCAGGAAATCCACCGCGCCGGTCTCGTAGCCCTTGAACACCCGCAGCGGATCATCCGGCGAGGCGGTCAGGAAGATGATCGGCACATCCCGGCTGCGCTGCGAGCCGCGCATCAGCTCGGCCAGCATGAAACCGTCGATCTCCGGCATGTGCACGTCCAGCAGCGCCAGCGCTACCTCATGCTCCAGCAGCAGCTCCAGCGCCTGCGCGCCAGAGTCCGCCAGCAACAGGTTGACGCCCTCGCGGCGCAGCAGCGCCTGCATGGCCACCAGGTTCTGCGGCACGTCGTCGACGATCAGCAGGTTGACCGGCGCCTGCGACTGGGCAGGGTCCGGCGGCAGCAGGTTCATGCAAACAACTCCTTCAGGCGGCGGCACATCAGTTCAAGGGGCAGCACGGCGTCGGCGCCGGCATGCTGCAGGGCAGAGGCCGGCATCATCGATGCCTCGGCCTCCTCGGGACATTGCAACCAGGCCTGGCCGCCCGCGGCGCGCACTGCGGCCACGCCATCACTGCCATCGCTGCTGGCACCGGTCAGCAGGATCGCCAGCACACCCGTGCCGAACGCGGCTGCGGCCGATTCGAACAGCGGATCGATGGCCGGCCGCGAGAACAGCACCGGTTCGTCCATCGACAATGCGATGGCCTGCGTGTCCTCCACCAGCAGGTGGTAGTCCGGCGGCGCGAACGTCACCGTTCCAGCCTGTAGGGGCTGCTTGTCCTCCGCTTCGCGCAGGACCAACGTGCAGTACGGCGCCAGCACCTCGGCGATGCGGCTGGAACGGTCGCGCGGCAGATGCAGCACCACCAGCACCGGCACCGGCAGGGTGGCTGGCAACGCACCCAGCACGATCTGCAGGGCGGCCACGCCACCGGCCGATGCGCCGATCACCACCACGTCAGGGTGGGACATCGCCGCCATCAGGCCACCTTCCGGTACAGGCGGTGCTCCCGCGAACAGGCTTCGAAGGCATCGTGATGGCGACCGAACTGCAGCGACTCCTTGCTGCCCAGACCGAGGAAGCCGCGATGCACCAGGGCCTCGCGGAACAGGCCCACCGCCCGATCCTGCAGGTCGCGGTTGAAATAGATCAGCACGTTGCGGCAAGACACCAGGTGCACTTCCGAAAACACCGTGTCGGTGGCCAGGCTGTGGTCGGCAAACACCACGTTGCGGCGCAGCTGGCGGTCGAAGACCGCGCCGTCGTAGGCGGTGCTGTAATAGTCCGACAGTGACGCGGTGCCGCCGGCGGCAAGATAATTCCGGCTGAACTGGGCCAGGCGGTCGATGCCATAGGCGCCGGCCTCAGCCGTGGCCAGTGCAGCGGGGTTGATGTCGGTGGCGTAGACGATGCTGCGCTCAAGCAGCCCCTCCTCGTGCAGCAGGATCGCCAGCGACCACACTTCCTCGCCGGTACTGCAGCCGGCCACCCACAGCTTCACCGAGGGGTAGGTGCGCAACACCGGTACCACCTGTTCGCGCATCTGCCGGAAATACTCTGGGTCACGGAACATCTCCGAGACCTGCACGGTGAAGAACTGCATCGCCTGGGCGAACAGCTCCGGCTCGTGCAGCAGCCGATGCTGCAGGTCCGACAGGCGCTCGCACTCGTAGCGCTGCATGGCCTGGCTGACGCGACGGCGCAGCGAGGACACCGCATAGCTGCGGAAGTCGTAGTGGTAGCGCTGGTACAGCGCCTCCAGCAGCACCTTCAGCTCCAGGTCGAACAGCGCCTGCTCGTTCATTGCCGCGAGCACCAGACCCGGCACAGCGATACCAGCTTGTCCACGTCGATGGGCTTGGCGATGTAGTCGTTGGCACCGGCCTGCAGGCAGCGTTCACGGTCATCGGGCATGGCCTTGGCGGTCAGCGCGATGATCGGCAGGTCCTGCAGGTGGCGCTGCGCGCGGATCTCGCGCATCGCCTGCAGGCCATCCTTCTCCGGCATCATGATGTCCATCAGCACCAGGTCCACCTCGCGCTGGGCCAGGCGGTCGACGGCCTCCTGGCCGTTGCGGGCGATCTCCAGCGTCACCCCCAGCGGCTCCAGCACGCTGGACAGCGCGAAGATGTTGCGCACGTCGTCCTCGGCCAGCAGCACGGTGCGTCCATCGAGCACGGTGTCGCGGCGGCGCGCTTCGCGCAGCAGGCGCTGCTGGTCGCTGGGCAGGTTGGCCTCCACGCTGTGCAGGAACAGCGTCACCTCGTCGAGCAGGCGCTCGGGCGAGCGTGCACCCTTGATGATGATGCTCTTGGAGTAGCGGCGCAGGCGCTGCTCTTCTTCGCGGCTGAGGGCACGGCCGGTGTAGACGATGACCGGCGGGAAGCCGACATCATCGTTGCCTGCCATGTGCTCGAGCAGGTCGTAGCCACTGCCGTCGGGCAGCGACAGGTCCATCACCATGCAGTCGAAGGTGACCGTGCTCAGCTGCTCGACCGCTGCGGCAAGCGTACCGACAGCGGCGATCTGCAGCTGATCGCGGCCCAGCAGCAGTTCCAGGTTGCGGCGCAGATCGTTGTCGTCCTCCACGATCAGCAGGCGCCGCACGTCGCGCTGGCTGGTCTGTTCAAGCTGTTCGATGGCAGCCACCAGGCGCTCGCGCGTGGTCGGCTTGATCGCAAAGCCGATCGCGCCCAGTTCGCGTGCCACCTGGCCGCGGTCCATGCCCGAGACCACATGCACCGGAATGTGCCGGGTGTCGGGGTTGCGCTTGAGCCGTTCGAGCACGGTCAGGCCCGAAACGTCGGGCAGGCCGATGTCCAGCAGGATGCCGTTGGGACGCAGGTCCGCCGCCAGCGCCAGCGCCTCTTCGGCGGTGGTGGCCACCACGCAGTCGAAATCAAGCTCGTGCGCCAGCGTCACCAGGGCTTCGGCGAAGACCGCATCGTCCTCCACGGCCAGGATCAAGCGTCCCGCATGGTGGCGGCGGCCACGGTCATCGGCCACCGCTGCCACCGGTGCGGCACTGGACCGCTGGGCAAGGGGGGCTGGTGCCACGGGGGTGGCGGGTACTGGCTGCACGGGCACCGGCGCTGCGGCGCCTGCGGCGGCCTCGGCTGCCGGCGCGCCCTGCAGCGGCAATTCGAGAATGAAGCAGCTGCCGCGGCCCGGCTCGCTGTCCACTTGGATGTCACCGCCCATGCGCACCGCAAGATCACGCGAGATCGACAGGCCCAGGCCAGTGCCGCCGTAACGGCGGCGGGTGCTGCCATCGGCCTGGCGGAACGCTTCGAAGATCAGCTGCAGCTGGTCGCGTGCAATGCCGATGCCGCTGTCGGCCACTTCGAATCGGATCCGGCCATTGCCGCCGCTGCGAACGTGCAGGCTCACCTTGCCGTGCTCGGTGAACTTGACCGCATTGGCCAGCAGGTTCTTCAGGATCTGCTGCAGGCGCTGGTTGTCGGCCACCAGCTGGCTGGGGGCCAGGCCATCGGACTCGATCTGCAGCGTCAGGCCCTTCTGCCGCGCCATCGGCTCGAAGGTTTCGCGCAGTCGCTGCAGCACACTGTCGACCACCACCACTTCGTCGGCCAGTTCGACGTGCCCTGCTTCGATGCGCGACAGGTCCAGGATGTCGTTGATCAGCGCCAGCAGGTCGTTGTTCGACGACAGGATGGCGCGGGCGTACTTGACCTGCTCGTCGCTGAGCGAGCCGTCCTTGTTGTCGGCCAGCAGCTTGGCCAGGATCAGCGAACTGTTCAGCGGGGTGCGCAGCTCGTGCGACATGTTGGCCAGGAACTCGGACTTGTAGCGCGAGGTGGCGGCCAGTTCATTGCTGTTGCGCACCAGCTGCCCCTGCGCGACCAGCAGCGCCTGCTTCTGCGCCTCCAGCTCGTGGGTGCGTTCTTCCAGCTGCACGTTGCTCTGTTCCAGCTCGGCCTGCTGCTGTTCCAGATGCGTCTGCGACTGCATCAGGCTGCGGCTCTGCTCTTCCAGTTCCTCGTTGGCCACGCGCAGTTCTTCCTGCTGCGCCTGCAGTTCTTCGCCCTGGCGCTGCGACTCTTCCAGCAGCACCACCAGCTGTGCACGCAGCATCGAGGTGCGCAGGGCCATGCCGATGGTCTCGGCGCAGCGCAGCAGCAGCTCGTCATCCAGCGCCCGCTGCTCACCGACAGCCGCCCGGCCCAGCTCGAGCACGCCCACGATCGCGCCGTCGCTACTGACCGGGGCAAGGATCCGTTCACGCACAGGCACGCGCCCCAGGCTGGTCTGCAGCTCCAGCGGCGCCGCTTCATCCCCCTGCAGATGCCGCGCCCGCTGGTCGCGGGCCACCTGCCCTGCCACCCCTTCCTGCAGGCCCAACGTGGCCGGGATGCCGTTCGGCAACGCCAGCCCACCGGTCAGCTGCAGGCGTCCGCCTTCCAGCCGGTAGAGCGCACCGACATCGGCACCCAGCTGGGTCGCCAGCGTCGACACCGCCGCTTCGGCGATCTGTTCCGGCCCGAGCTCACCGCGCAGGCTGAGCGCCACCGCGTTCTCCGCCTCCTGCAGCCACAGCGCACGCATCGCCTCGCGTCGCGCCTGGATGGCGCGCGAGGCGATGAGTGCGATCATCAGGAAAGCCGCGCCACCGATCGACCGGTTGACGAACGAGAAGGATGAGTTGTTGCTGGCCGGCGCCACGTTGTAGCCCACCGCCAACAGCACGCAGGCGATGACAGCCACCACGAACGGCACCCGGGCGCTGCGCTGGAACACAGTGACGCCGATGGCCATGAAATAGGCCAGCCACACGGCATAGCCCAAGGGCACCACCAGTTCCAGCGCGGCCGTAGCCGCCACCAGCACCGCCGACGTCATCCAGATCCAGCGGTCACGCGTAGTCGCACCAGGACGCATGCAGGTCGGTTCCAGTTTGGAAAAGGGGACTGATGTTACTCCTTGTCGCATTCAGCCGCATACGACCAATGGCACAGGCGTCGCATGCACGTCCTCTTCACACTCCACTGCCTACGTTCTCGTGCCTGACAGAGGTAATACGCATTTCATCGTGGTCGCTGCCGCTTCGACGCCGTCCGTGTTGACGGACCCTTCCCGACAGCTGCGATTGCTGATCGACAGCGTGCGCGACCATGCGCTGTACCTGCTCGATCCCGATGGCATCGTCTGCAGCTGGAATCCCGGCGCCGAACGAATCAAGGGCTATCGGTCGGAAGAAGTCATCGGCACCCACTTCGGGCGCTTCTACCTGCCCGCTGATCGCGATACGGGAGAGCCGCAGCGCCTGCTGCGGCTGGCGGCGGAATGCGGGCACCATGCCGCTGAGGGTTGGCGGGTACGCCGAGATGGGTCTCCGTTCCGTGCCAGCGTGGTCATCGAGTCGGTGGTCGAGAACGGTGAGCTCGTGGGCTTCGTCAAGATCACCCGCGACATCACCGAACAGTGGCAGGCGCAACGGCTGCTGCGCGATGCGCAGCGGGCGCTGCGCCAGACCCAGCAGTTCGAGACGGTCGGCCAGCTCAGCCGCGGCCTTGCCCATGAGTTCAACAACCTGCTGACCACCATCGTCAATGCGCTGGACCTGCTGTCGGCACGGATGGGCGATGACGAGCGTGCCAACGCCCTGCTGACCACCGCGCAGGCGGCCAGCGATCGTGGCGCACTGCTGACCCGGCAGCTGCTGGCCTTCAGCACCGGGCAGACCCTGATCCGCGAAACGCTGGACATCAATGCGCGGATCCGCGACTGGTTGCCCGCCCTGCAGGCCACCTGCCCTGCCGGCGTCACTCTGGAAACCGCGCTGGCTGCGGGCCTGCCTGCCATACTCAGTGATACCGTGCAGCTGCAGACCGCGCTCGCCAACCTGGTCGGCAACGCTGCGGACGCCACCGTTGGTGGCGGCCGGGTATTGATCGCCACCGCGCTGGAACACCGCATGGACCCCGACGCCGACACATCCCGGCAACGGACCTATGTGACGTTGAGCGTCTGCGATGAGGGCCACGGCATGGCCCCGGACATCGCCGAGCGCGCGACCGAGCCTTTCTTCACCACCAAGGACATCGGCAAGGGCAGCGGCCTGGGCCTGAGCCAGGTGTTCGGATTCACCACCCAGAGCGGCGGCTTCGTAGACGTGTCCACCACGCCCGGTGTTGGCACCACGGTCAGCCTGCTGCTACCCGCCACAGAGGAACCCAACCCATGACCGATGATCCGATCCGCGTGCTGATGGTGGAGGACCAGACCGATCTGCGCGAAATGATCGGCCTGGCCCTGCGCGACTTCGGCATCGACGTGGCTACCACGGCCGATGCGCAGGAAGCGGTCGCGCTGCTGCAGGGCAATACGCGTTTCGATGTGGTGTTCAGTGACATCAGCATGCCCAACGGCATGTCGGGCATCGAGCTGAGCGAGCATGTTGCGCGCGACCAGCCGCAGGCGCGGATGATCCTTTCCTCCGGCTACGCACGCTCGCAGTTGCCGCCGCTGCCCGAGCAGGTGGAATTCCTGCCCAAGCCTTACCGGCTGCGGCAGCTGGTGGAGTTGCTCAGGCAGGCCTGAGCCGTTGCTGCTCTGCCAGGCGTGGCCTGGCACTACTGGGTAGCGACCGTCGCGGGCCCGCCAGGCGTGGCCTGGCGTTGCCCGGTCCTCGGTCACCGGCACCTCAATAGCGACCCACCAGGTTCAGGTACCACCCGCGGTGGGTGTAGTCGAACTTGGTCAGATCGTCACTGAAGTCGGTGAAGTTGTAGCCCACGCCAACCCGGAAGTTGCGGCCGACGTCGCGGTCCACGCCGGCCAGCCAACCCTGCCGGCGACCGCCATCCCGCACGTCCAGCAGGCGGTACTCCAGCAGGCCATGCCATTGGTAGTACAGGTCATAGCGCAGCTGTGCTGCACCGAAGTTCGTGGCTGAATCGAACCACGGACCGGTGCCCCGGCCATAGCGGACCTCGCCTTCGCGTCGGGCCAGCTTGGCCGCCACTTCCCAGCGCTGGTCGATGCGGTACACGCCTTCCAGCGACAACACCTGGGTACGCTGGTCATAGTCCACGCCGTTGACCTGGCCCATCGTCGACAGGTCGTACAGATAGCTGTAGCGGCCGAACAGCGCCCAGCGGTCATTGTCCCAGGGGCGGTAGGCAAAGCCGAGATTGCCCTCGATGAAGCGGGCGCCGGCCACCGGATTGATCGCATCGTCGGTGTCGGCGTAGTTGAACCGCGCAGCGATCCGCCAGCTGTCATTGAGACGATGGCTGAGGCGGTTGGTGCTGACCCATTGCGTGCGGCGCTCGGCACCGGTGTCGCGACGCCACTCCAGCTTGCTCTGCCAGTCGGTACCCGGCGACGTGCGGCCGCCGGACAGGCTGACGGCCTTGCGGTCGACCTGGCCACTGCTCGCATCCAGCTTGCCGTCGCTGAGGGTGAATCCCGCATTCCATCCCACTGCCGGATAGAAATCCATGCCGAAGGTATTGGCCAGGCCGGATTCCTGGCCGGATTTCAGGAACTGGCTCTCGTTGAACACGTTGACCTGATCGGACAGGCGCCAGCGCTGGCCCAGCGTCCAGCCATCCTGCGCATTCGGGCTGAACAGCGGGTCGTATTCACTGCGGTCGGTGGACTGGGTGAACGCACCATAGAAGCTGTGCTGCGGGGTCAGCTTGTACTCGGCATTGACCTGCGTGGCACTGCCCCGATCACCATCGCTCACCTCCGCGCCGATCGTGGACAGGTTGGCGAAGGTGTAGGTACCACCGGCGACCACCGCATCATTGTCCGCGTAGCGGCCATGATCGTCATCGACGGTCAGCTGGCCGCCACCATAGATGTCCAGCGCGGTGCCGATGCGATGGGTGTAGCGCGCTGCCGCCAGCACACCTGCGTTGCTGCCGATGCCGCGGTCTTCCTGCACCCGTCGCAGCTCGGCCGACACGCGGTCGTTGTCACCGATCCGCCATTCGGCGGTGGCCTGGGCCTGGATCAACGATTCATTGCCACGCCGTGCTTCGCTGTAACGCGCATACAGGCTGAAATCGTCGGTCACGTAGCCCAGCAGTTCGGCGCCCTGTTCGCGCACGCGCTGGCCGGTGTCGAAGCGGCCCACCGAATAGCCTCCCTCGACCTGCCGCCACCAGGCGCCGGCACTCCAGTCGCGCTGGGTCCAGCCCAGCTCGCGCAGGTTCACCCGTGCCTCCACCGCGGTCGCCTCGCCTTCGCGCGGCCCCTCGGGGTTGAGGCGGGTGAAGCTCAGGCCACCATTGTCGGAGAAGAACACCGGCGCACTGGTCGCCTCGCTGCGGCTGTGCTCGACCTTCAGGTAGGTACCACGCCCGGCCTGCAGGGTCAGGTCCGCACCGCGCAGCGAATAGTCCTGCCCAGCGCGCTGTTCGTCCACATAGGTGGCGCCCACCGCCACGTGATCACCGAACCAGTGCTTGCCACGCACGCCAGCGGTGATGTCGTCATTGTCGAAGCCGGTCGGCACCCATTCGTAATCGACGATCAGGCGCTGCTCGTAGCCGTCCAGCGGCACGTCGCGGCTGATCCGGCGCAGGTTCTCGCGGCTGACCTGGGCCAGCGGCCGGGTCAGCAGGATGCGCCCCTGCAGCGCGTCGATCTCGTAGTCGGCACCGCGCACCAGCGACACCCGCTGTTCGACACGGCCGGTGGTGCGGTCACGGATCTCCAGCACCACCTGGTCCGAGCCGCGCAGGATGCTGGCGTGGCGCAGGTAATACAGGCTGCCGCCGGTGCCGATGAACTCGCTGTGGCCCGGCGCGGTCTCGGCCTGCGAACCGAACAGGCGCAGTTCGGTCTGCGCATCGCCCCACGCATTGGCGCCGCGTGAGCGCCACGACAGCGCCGCACCGTACAGCGAACGCACGTACTGGGCGTACTCGGTGCCGCTCAGCCCGGTGTTGTAGTTGCCCCACAGCGCCTGGTTCTTGTCCCAGTCCATGCGCAGGTAGAAGCGACCCATGCTGTCGACGTCGCGCTGGGTCAGCGAATCGTCGCCATAGGTGGGGTAATACAGGTCCGGGTCCACGCTGCGGAACAGGTCCTGCGGATCGGCCGTGGTGAAACCGGTGAACAGCTCGTCCAACGGCCGGTTCTGGGTATCGGCCTGCGCCGTCAGCAGGTAGCGGCCACGGGTCTTGGCCTTCAGATAGAACGCCAGCCGCCCGTCACTGAGCACATCGTCATCGCGCTCACCACGAGCGACATCGCGGCCCGCACCACTGGCCTTGTTCTGGTACAGCGTGACATCGGCCAGGCCCACACCGAACAGATAGCTGCCGCTGACATCCACCTCCAGCGTGCGTGCGATCGCCGGCGCGTCGGGCCGCTCGACCCGCACATCGAACACGTGGCGGCCGATCGGCATCAGGTACTCGGCGGCGAATTTGCGGTCCTGGTCCAGCGGGTAGCTTTCGCCATTGATCTTCAGTGCCGCGCCAAGCGGCAGGTCGCGGCCCCGCAGGCGCACGCGCGAGCCGTACACCGGGATGTTCTGCTGGCGAAGACCGTTGCTGTCGAACACCTGCTCCAGCAGCGACAACGAAGCGGCCTGGTTGGCATCGACGGCAGTACCGCGGCGATCTTCCAGGGCGTCACGCAGCTGCTGGTTGCCACGCTCCACTTCGGCCAGCGTCACCAGCTGCATGGACTGTGCCGAGGTCTCATCGACATTGCCCTCAGCATCGTACGCGCGCAGCACATAGACCAGGCGGTCGCCACGGCGCAGCGGCGTGGACGCCGGCAGCGTACCGTCCCAACTGCCCTGCCCGACCGCAGCCACAGGCAGTTCAAAGGTCGCCAATGGCGCGACCCGGTCACTGTCGTTGCCGCGATAGATACTGACCTCCAGACGTCTGATGAACGCGGTGTAGTTGCCACGCACGAAGAATTCGACCGGACGCACGATGCGGCCCTGGTCGAACGCCACCATGCCCGGCGCCGAGATCGACAGCTCGGGCTGGCCCATGGCCGGGTCTTCGGTGGCCCAGATCGCGCCACCTTCCGGCAGGCGGATCATGAATTCACCGCGGACGGTCGCCTTGCCCGGCTCGTCCAGCGCCACGCTTACGCGCCGGTCCGGCTGCAGTACCTGCGATGACGAGCGCGTCGACGTGCCTTCGGTCACCGGCTCATCGAAGCTGCGCGAGCGCAGGGTGAACAGCAGGTCGCCCGCGGCGCTGCACTGGTTGCCCTCGCAGTGGATGGGCGCGCCATCAATGGACGCGTCGTTGGCCGGCGGCGGCGCGGCCTGCGCCGTTGCTGCCAGACCCAGCAGCAGTGACTGGTACAACGCAGCGCGATGCAGGCGGGCGGGACGCCGGACGACAGAGTGATGGGCGCTCATCGGCGGGCCTCCTGTTGGTGGGCCGCCGCGCGGGTGGCGGCGGTCTCCTCGTTGCGCACGCGCAGGCGTTGCTGCACGGCAGGGCTGAGCTGCACGCGCAGCGCTTCGAACACGGCATTGGCACGGCGCAGGCCCAACGCCTGGTTGTAGGCGTGGCTGCCACGCACATCGGTATGGCCGACCAGGCTGACCTGGCCGCCCCCCATCTGCTCCAGGCGCGCGGCGATGGCAGCCAGCAGCGGCTTGAACTCCTCGCGGATCACCGCCTTGTCGGTGTCAAACAGCACGTTGCCGAGCAGCGCGCCGCCGGCATCAACGCCAGCGACCAGCGAGTGCGGATCGCGCACGTCGGTACGCAGCTGCACCGTCAGGCCAGCGCGCGAACCTTCAGCCACTTCGGCCTGCAGCGCATCACGCACGGCCACCGCACGGGCGAAGGCCAATGCCTGGCTTTCGCCGTTGGCGGCAATCACCACGTCACCGCCCTGGTAGCGATCGACCACCTCGGCCATCTTCGCCAGCACCGGACGATAGCTGGCACGCAGCTCGCTGCTGCCCGGGGCAAACAACACTTCGCCCAAGGCCAGTTCGGCGCGGTCGGCGGACGCCTGCGGCGACGGCGGCAGGCGCACGCCGAAGCTGAAGCGGGTCGGCACGCCCTGGGTAACCCGCCGCAGCAACGGATTCTCGGTGGTCAGTCCGGAACCCGCCGGTACCGTTGCCGGGTCCAGCTTGACGATGAAGTTGCGGCCCAACCGCGCATCGCCACCGTGCACATCGGCCAGGTGGTAACGACCGAACGGATCGGTTTCGATCAGCAGGCCCTCCACGGTGGCCAGGCGCACGCCGGGAATGCCCTGCTCCTGGATGCCGCTGTTGCGGATCACGTAGGCCACTTCATAGCCCTCGGCCACCCGCGCGATCTCGCGATGCACGGCCGGCTCGGCTGCGGTCAGGCCCTTGGCCGCCTCGCCACTGCGCTGCGCGGTTGCCACACCCTGCGCATCCAGCTGCAGGCGATGGCCCTGGGCGCTTTCCAGCACGAAATCATCGGTGAAGGACAGTTCGCGCAGGCGCTGGCGGATCACCACCTGATGGCTCTCGACCGTGTCCGACGTAGACGCCAGGCCGTGTACCACGCCCACCTGCACGCCATGCAGCAGGGGCGCGCTGGCATCGGCCAACGGCTGCGGTCCATCGCCACGATCCAGCGTTGTCGAACCCGGCACGTACGCGGCAGGCGCGAAACCGCCCTGCACGCGAACACCGGTCAGTTCCGCACTGTCCTGCCAGCCGTCGCCATCGCGGTCATCGAACACGGTGCCGAACACCAGGCTGTCTTCCAGCAGCGGATCGGCATCCATGCGCACCTCAGCGGTCGCCACGTTCGACAGCGGCGTGCCGTCGCCGGCAGTAGCCACGGCCTGGTTGATGTGGTTGCCGGCACGCACGCCCGCCCCCACCCGCAACAGGTAGGTGATGGTGGCACTCCGGCCCACGGCGATGTCGACCGCGCCGATGCGCAGCGGGGTCTGGCTGCCGCCCAGCGAGAACGCGCCGTCGTCGTCGGCCACGCGCATCGAGCCATCCACATAGCTGAAGCCCGGCGGCGGCGTATCGACCACCACGCCGTCGCGCCAATGGCTGCTGCCGACGTTCTCGACCACCAGCTGGTAGCGCACCAGGTCGCCCACCTTCACCAGCCGCGGGTTGGCGGTCTTGGTGATGCGCAGCGCGAAGTCCGAGATCACCTTGTGCCGCGTTTCGCAGGTGGTGCACTCCGGCGGTGGCGATCCATCCGGATACTGGCCGCGCAGGCGATTGAGCACCTCCGTGCGCGCCTCCTGGTTGACGATGGCCTGGTAGACGAATTCATGCTGCCCCACCGGCGTACCGGTCGGCAGCGTGCAGACGATGTCGGTGCCCTGCTGCACGCAGCCTGCCGGCAGCGTGTCCACGCTCAGGCCAGCATCGGGCGTATCCAGCAGCTGCAACGGCTGCCGCAGCGAAGCGCGCTCGACCGTGGCCCGCAGGGTGTAGCGCAACCGGTCACCCGGACGGACTTCGCTGCCACTTGCAGGGCCGGACAGTTTTTCCAGCACCACGCGCGGCTCGGCCAGCACGTGCTCGGTGCTGCAGGTTCCCGTGCAGGTGGGGGTATCGCCGCCACTGCCCAGCACCGCGTTGCGGACGCTGCCACTGGCCTGCGCGTTGACCTGCGCGCGGTAGCCCAGCGTGTAGGTGCCGGGTGCGGTACCTGCCGGCAACGTGCACACCAGCGGATTGCTGGCATTGCAGGTGAAGGCGCCTGGCTGGGTCACCGACTGCAGGTCCAGGCCTGCGCCCAGGGTATCGGTCAGGGTGAGCACATCGGTGGTCTGCGAGTTGGCGACCACCACCTCGACGCTGTAGTCCACCGCATCGCCGATGTTGACCGGCGATGCCGTGCTGGAGGACTTGCGGTAGGTGACCGTCGCCGCCAGCACCGGGGTGGTGGTGGTGCAGTCGGTGGCACAGGTGTTGGTACCGGTGCCGCTGCCAAGCACGGCATTGCTGACGCTGCCCTTGGCCTGCGCGTTCACCGTCGCGGTGTAGTTCACCGTGTAGGTGCCAGGTGCGGTGGCGGCCGGCAACGTGCACACCAGCGGGTTGGCGGCATTGCAGGTGAAGCCGGTGGTGGCGGTGACTGAACCGAAGTCCAGGCCCTGCCCCAGGGTGTCGGTCAGGGTGAATACAGCGGTCGTGCGCGAGCGGCTGACCACGGCGGTCAGGGTGTAGGCGATGCTGTCGCCCACCTTGACCGCGCCGGCCGCAGCCGAGGTCTTGCGGTAGTCGATCTGGCTGCCAGCCACCGGCGTGGTGGTATCGCAGTTGACGGTGCAGCTGGGATTGTCGCCACCGCTGCCGAGCACCGCGTTGGTCACCTGGCCGGTGGCCTGGGCATTGACCACTGCGGTGTACGACAGGCTGTAGCTGCCTGGCGCAGTGCCGGCCGGCAACGTGCACACCAGCGGGTTGGCCGCGTTGCAGGTGTAGGCGCCGGCACTGGACACGCTGCCGAAATCGAGGCCGCTGCCCAGCGTATCGGTCAGCGTCACCACGTCGGTGGTGCGCGAGTTGGTCACCACCGTGGTCAAGGTGTAGGCCAGGCTGTCACCCACCGACACGGGGCCGGCACTGTTCACCGACTTGGCATAGCTCACGCCCGGCGTCGCCACCGGCGTGGTGGTATCGCAGTTGGTCGTGCACGAGGGCGTGTCGGTGCCGGTGCCGAGCACGGCATTGCGTACCGTGCCACTGGCCTGCGCATTGACCGTAGCGGTATAGCTCAGGCTGTAGGTGCCCGGCACCGTCCCTGCAGGCAGCGTGCACACCAGCGGATTGGCGGCATTGCAGGTGAAGATGCCCGCGCTGGTCACGCTGCTGAAGTCCAGGCCGCTGCCCAGCGTATCGGTCAGGGTGACCACATCGGTGGTGCGCGAACGCGCAACGGTCACGCTGAGCGTGTAGCCGATGCTGTCGCCCACCCTTACCGGTCCACCGGTGGAGGCCAGCTTGGCGTAGCTCACCTGCGGGCTGGCCAGTGGCGTGGTGGTATCACAGCTGCCGACACACGACGGATTGTCGGGACCGCTCGGAACTACGGCATTGCGCACCTGGCCAACCGCCTGTGCGTTGACGATGCCGGTATAGGAGAACGCGTAGCTGCCGGGCACGGTGCCGGCGGGCAGCGTGCATACCAGCGGATTGCCGGGCACGCAGATGAAGCCGCCGGCATTGGTCATGCCGCCGAAGTCCAGGCCAGTGCCCAGGGTATCGGTCAATGTGACGGCAGCGGTGGTGCGCGCATCGGCCACGACCACGCTCACCGTGTAGGCAACGCTGTCGCCCACCGCGACCGGGCCGGCCGTAGCGCTGGCCTTGGACACCGAGATGCGCGGCGCCGCCACCGGCGTGGTGGTGGTGCAGTTGCTGCTGCAGGTGGGAGTGTCGGTACCGGTACCCACCACCGTGTTGACCACCTGGCCACTGGCCTGTGCGTTGACGGTGGCCGCATAGGTCAGGCTGTAGGTGCCCGGCACGGTGCCCGCTGGCAGCGTGCACAACAGCGGATTGGCGGCATTGCAGGTAAAGGCGCCGGCATTGGTCACGCTGGCGAAGTCCAGGCCGGTGCCGAGGGTATCGGTCAGGGTCAGCACGTCGCGGCTGTTGCCGTCGGCAATGGTGACATCGACGGTGTAGCTCACCGTCGCCCCCACCGCCACCGGACCGGTGGTGTTGGAGCGTTTCGCGTAGCTCACCCGTGTAACCGGAACGGTCACATCGCTGCGGGTGCAGTGGTTGGCATCGGTGCAGGCCTCGCCCGGTGCGGGCGCATTGCCACCATTGAACGGATCGTAGCCACCGCCGACGCTGGCGTGGTTGCGCAACAGGCCGCTTGCCGATGCGGACACGGTCACCGGCAGGGTGAAGCTGCTGCTGTCACCGGCGGTGCCGGCTGCCGACAGTACCTGGCTGCTGGTGCAGCTCACCGCCTGGCCGCTCGCCGTACAGCTCCAGCTGCCACTGCTGAGGGTACCGGTCCAGTTCGGCACGATCCCTGCCGGCAACTGGTCGCGCACAGTGATGACACCTGCCGGCACGTTCGGCGGATTGCCGGTCGGCACGTTGGTGGTGTTGCTGATCGTCAGCGTGTACTGGGTGCCGGCCTGGCCGTAGTTCCAGATGCCGCCGGTGGCATTGTTGCTCTTCACCACCTTCAGCGCGGGTGCGGTGATGGTGATCAGGTGGTCTTCCACTTCGCCGTCGTCGGCCACGCCGGTCGGCTGCTGGATCTGCGCTGCATTGGTCGCATAGCGCAGGCGCACGTAACTGCTGCCTGCGCTTACCTGCGCGGGCACGGTCCAGCTCAGGTTGGCCCCGCCACCACTGCATGCAGCGATGTTGCTGCGCTCGCCCGGGTCGAATGTGCCGTTTCGGTTGAAATCGATCCAGCCGGCCACGCTGCCGCTGCCCACGCACGCCACAGGTTGGCTGATCTGGGTACCGGCCTGCATCACCGTCAGCACGTAGCTCGCCGGCCAGGCATTCTCTTCGTTGGGATTGCCCGAAGGGAAGTTGTCGTCGCCCTTCGCATCGGCGCTGTAGCTGCTCTTCTGCTCGGTATCCGGACCCATCGTGCCGAGGAAATCGGTCAGCGGCGGTGCCAGGCCACCCGGCGTATAGGCGGCGGTGTTGATGTTGGTGGGGGTGGCGTTGACCGGCAGGCCATCCGGGCGGAACTGCAGATCGTCCACCACATGCATGGCGTCGCCATAGCTCTGCGGCGCATCGCCGAAGTCGGCATACGGCACCAGCAGGCCGATGGCGATGGCGGTGGTGCCGCCGCCGCGCATCGAGAAGCCCATGTTCACCGCGAGGTTGCCCGGCGCGTGCGCGGCGTTGTCGAAATTGAGGAAGGTGACCGCAGCGGTGTTGTTATCGTTGCCCGGCCCGAAGCGGATCACGCTGTTGCCGCCGCTGCTGGACTTGGTCACGTTGTAGGCACCTGCGCTGAGGTTCTTGCGCATCTCCACCACGTTCCAGGTGCCCAGTGCACTGGCTTCGACGAACTCGCCGCTGTTGTTGATCGACTCGGCGTCGGCCATCACCACGCCGCGCAGGCGATACGGCGCGCCGCCCAGGGTCGAGACGCAGTTGATTTCGAACGAGGAGGTGCCCGTGCTGCGCGAGATGCCCGCGATCAGCTGATTCGCGCCGCCAGTGCCACCGACGTTGTACAGGTCGTCCAGGCTGTCGCCGCTGAAGTTGCCCGGGCGATAGCTCTGCAGGAGTCCGCCGCCACTGATGTTGGCCAGACTGCAGCTGACACTGAGGTTGATGCCCGCGGCCACCGGCATCGAGATCGACGAGGTATCACCATTGTTGAGCGTGACCCCGGCAGTGCCCAGGTCCGTGCCGCCACCCCAGGTCAGCCACAGCACCGTGTTGCGGTACGGGCTGGTGCCGCCGGTCGCGTAGGCTGCAGCCCAGGCCGACGATGGCAGCACCACCGACAGCAGCAGCAACAGCAGACCGGCGGCCAGCCATCGCCCGGTCCGGCCGGGATGTGCACTTTTTTCAGGATGAACGGATTCACCGCCCGCGCTGATGCGCGACGTCGTCGACTGCCACATGTTGGTTTTTCCCCGTCATCAGCCCCACAGGGGAGCCGCTGTTCAGTGGGTACCGGGGAGGGTTCTGCCGGACCCGGAGACGCGTACGAATGCGTGTCTGCCGGTTCCGTGGCGACTACAACCGTCCCTGGACCCTGTTGGTCAGGTTCGCAAAACTGTGACGAAGATAACACAATACGAACAATTGTGTGATGGAGGTCACATTTAAGTTTGCCAAATCTGGCGCCGGCCCCACGAACACAGTTGTAGCAACCGCCCTCCCGTGCCTCGTGCACGGATCCGGCAGGCGGACCGCCCTTTCCGGCAATTCGTCACGCATTTTCGGAGCCGGAGCGACGCGTCCGGCGGGGGCGCGCACAGAAAAACCGCCGGGCCATGGGCTACCGGCGGGAGCTGAAGTCGAAGGGTGATCGCGCCGCGCTTGGCGGCAGCCAAGCTTCTACCAGGGCACGAAGAGCAGGATCAGGACGATCACCAGCAGCACGGCGGCGACGGTCAACAGCACGTTGCGCTGGCGCCAGGAAGGCTTGGGGGTGCCGGGGGTATTCATGGGGGCGCTCCTAGGCAACCGATGGGGACGGCACCAGACTGCCGAGTCCGCTTGCAGCAGCGCGTGCACAGGATGTGCAGCGGGAGTGCAGAGCCCTGCCCTTTCCCGCTCAGGTTGTACGGCATGCCATGAACAGCAGCTCAGGCGTGGAGGCGTCTTCGCTGGCGACGAAGCCGAGGTCGCGGTACAGCGCCACGGCCGCCTGATTGTCCCTATAGACCTTCAACGTCAGTTGCACGGCAGCGCTGCTGCGAAGGGCTTCGGCGCACAATGCGGTCATCAATTCCCGGCCCAGGCCACGGCCGCGCGCCTGCGGCGACACGATGATGCGCCCGATGTGCATGCTGTCAGGTGTTGTCTGCCAATACTGGCCGAAGCCCAGGCAGGTGCCGTCGGCATCCTGCAGTGTCCAGCCCGGACGCGAAGGCAACGCCAATGCAGCGGCGAAGGCTTCGGCAGGCAAGGGGAAGGGAATGCCGGGACCTGCCCAGCGCAGGGTCGCCTCAGGTGAGTCGAGCCAGCCGGCAACAACGGCAAACTGCGAAGGCTGGACAGGCTGCAGGACGTAATCCATGGCGCCGGCGCTGTTGCGGGCGCGCGTCCATGCGCCCGACGTGGGCAGACGCTTCACAGCGTCATGCGGGTCCAGCTGCTCCCAACCTTCCACGTTGTCGATCATCAGATGGCCGATCTTGTGAATCAGATAGTGCTGGCTGCCGTCGCGCGGCTGCTTCAGCTCGCCGCGGATCTACGACCGGGCGGCGATGCGGAAGCTGTACCGTGCGAACCCCCGCCGGGCGCCCCTTATGGCTGTTCATGGCCCACACGGGATTGTACCGCGGGGAGCTGGTCGGACTGGGCAAGGACTCGGTGGCCGGGCGCAGGCTCAGGGTCGAGAGCGATCCGGACGAAGATGACCAGGGACGCACGAAGTCGGGCAAGTGGCGCGAGGTGCCACTGAATCGGTATGCGCGCTGGGCGCTGCGCCACCTACCCGATCCGCTCGTCGCCGTGCACAAGGACACGGTATCCGACTGGTTCGCCTCGGATGCCAAGCGTGCGGGAATCGGCGGCAGCCTCCACCGGCTACGGCACACCTTCTGCGCCCACATGGTCATGGCCGGGGTGCCGTTGCGAAGGGTGCAGATCCTGGCCGGGCACGCTGATTACGCCAAGACCGAGAAGTACTACGCCCATTTGACGCCTGAAGGCGATGATGGCGCCGTGGCGAAGCTCCGGTACTGACCGGCGCCGCTGGGACCATTGGGACCAAATCCTGTGGATATGCGGGAAACAGTGGGAATTGCACGCCACTGCGCTTGCCTGACTCATTGATTTTGGCAACCCCGGCCCGATGCTCGTTTCGTACAATCGGCAGTCCCGAACAAAGGAGACGACGATGCCGGGAGGTACCACCGTTGCCACTGCGGCGCTCATTGATGAGGCAGAGCGGGAGCTGTGCGTTGTGTTTCCAGTTGAACTCAGGGCCGTCTGGCTCACGCACAACGGCACCGAGCTACCGGGTGGGTGGCGATTTTTCCCGGTCTTTGACCCTGGCAACCCGCGGAAGACGGCCGGATCGGTCACGTATGAGAACCTGCGCGGTGCGTGGGGAATGCACCTTCGATCACTTGATCTTGTGGCGCTCGCGTCGAATGGAACCGGCAACCATCTGGTGATGCGGGTTGTGGACGGCGTCGCGATACGGGACATCCTCCACTGGAACCACGAAACCGAAAAGCTGACCCGCTGGAAGCCTGGCATCGATGCCGTGATGCGCTCCGCCCGAACGTCGGCGGAAAGGCTCGCCGCCATTCGCGCCACGCTCATGAAGGACACCCCGCGCGCTCGGCTTCCTGCCAGATAGATTCGCAGACGCAGACCGACTGTGACTACTGTGACCAAACGGCATGGATATGCCGAAAACAGTGGAGTAGACGCTATGCGCCGAATGGCTATGCGCCGAATGGCCTAAGCCATTGATTATGGTGACCCCGGCCCGATTCGAACGGGCGACCTTCCCCTTAGGAGGGGGACGCTCTATCCAGCTGAGCTACGGGGCCATGCAGCCGCCAAGTTTACAGGCAAGCCGCCCTGCCCTCCAAGCTTTCATCTGCCACACCATTGCCACTGGCGCGGCGCACCATGGCCAGTCCGGGCGCTCTGCTACCATCGGCGGCTCAGTTCGTCGCGCCCCCACCTGCCCGCGGCGGCACCAAACACAACGTAACGAAACACAGGAGTCTGCATGTCTTCCGAGCTGCTCAAGTCCCTTGGTCTGGACGCGATCAACGCTGGCACCTACCTGGGCAACGGGGAGTGGTCGAGCGCTACCGGCGGTGAACTGATCACCCCGATCAATCCGACCACGGGCGAGCCGATCGCGCAGGTCCGCGCCACCACCGAAGCCGAGTACGAAACCGTCATCGCGCGCGCCCAGGAAGCCTTCAAGGTCTGGCGCACCACGCCGGCCCCGCGTCGCGGTGAAGCCGTGCGCCTGTGCGGCGAAGCGCTGCGCAAGCACAAGGATGCGCTGGGTTCGCTGGTCGCGCTGGAAATGGGCAAGAGCAAGCCTGAAGGCGACGGTGAAGTGCAGGAGATGATCGACATCGCCGACTTCGCCGTGGGCCAGAGCCGCATGCTGTACGGCTACACCATGCATTCCGAGCGCCCCGGCCACCGCATGTACGAGCAGTACCAGCCGCTCGGCCTGGTCGGCATCATCAGCGCGTTCAACTTCCCGGTGGCGGTGTGGGCATGGAACTCGTTCCTGGCCACGATCTGCGGCGACATCTGCCTGTGGAAGCCGTCCAACAAGACCCCGCTGACCGCCATCGCCTCGATGCGCATCTGCAATGAAGCGCTGCGCGATGCCGGTTTCCCGGACCTGTTCTTCCTGATCAACGACGCCGGCACCGCGCTGTCGGAAAAGATGGTGGCCGACAAGCGCGTGCCGCTGATCAGCTTCACCGGCTCGACCCAGGTCGGCCGCACGGTCGCCGAGAAGGTCGCCCACCGCCTTGGCCGCTGCCTGCTGGAACTGGGCGGCAACAACGCGATCATCCTCGACGAAACCGCCGACCTGAAGCTGGCCATTCCCGGCATCGTGTTCGGTGCTGTCGGCACCGCCGGCCAGCGCTGCACCACCACCCGCCGCCTGATCGTGCACGAATCCATCCATGACGACGTGCTGGCCACGCTGGTCAAGGCGTACAAGCAGGTGGAAGGCAAGATCGGCGATCCGACCGACCCGGCCAACCTGATGGGCCCGCTCAACAGCGACGGTGCCGTGCAGCAGTTCCTGGCGTCCATCGAAAAGGCCAAGGCCAGCGGCGGCACCATCGAAACCGGCGGCACGCGCATCGACCGCGCAGGCAACTTCGTGCTGCCGGCCATCGTCACCGGCCTGAAGAACAGCGATGAAGTGGTGCAGCACGAGACCTTCGCGCCGATCCTGTACGTGATGAAGTACAGCACGCTGGACGAAGCCATCGACATGCAGAACGGCGTGCCGCAGGGCCTGTCGTCGTCGATCTTCACCACCAACCTGAAGACCGCCGAGCGCTTCCTGTCGGCGGCCGGTTCGGACTGCGGCATCGCCAACGTCAACATCGGCACCTCGGGCGCGGAAATCGGTGGCGCCTTCGGTGGCGAGAAGGACACCGGCGGTGGTCGCGAGTCCGGTTCGGATGCATGGAAGGTCTACATGCGCCGCCAGACCAACACCATCAACTATTCGGATTCGCTGCCGCTGGCCCAGGGCATCAAGTTCGACCTGTGATGGCGGAGAGCGCCTCCCCGCGCGACGGCCGGCCGGTGATCGATTTCACCGGCCGCCGGGTGCTGATCGCCGGTGGCAGCAAGGGCATCGGCCGCGAACTGGCGCTGGCCTTCGCCCGCGCCGGTGCGCAGGTCTCGGCCTGCGCCCGCGGGCAGGCGGGGCTTGACGCCCTGCAGGCCGATGCGCAGGCCCAGGGCACGCAGCTGCACACCTTCGCCACCGATCTGGGCGACCTCGACCGCATCGGCGCCTGGCTGCAGGCCGCTGCCGATGCGCTCGGCGGCATCGATGTGCTGGTCAACAACGCCACCGGCTACGGCATGGCCGATGACGAAGACGGCTGGGCCGCCAGCCTGCAGATCGACCTGATGGCGGCGGTCCGCGCCTCGCGCCTTGCGCTGCCGTGGCTGCGCGCCTCGTCCGACGCCTGCATCCTCAACCTGTCCTCGATCGCCGCGCAGCAACCGCGTCCCGGCGGCGCACCGTATGCGGCGGCCAAGGCCGCGCTGTCGCACTACACGACGTCGCAGGCCCTGGCGCTGGCGCCGGACCGGATCCGGGTCAACGCCATCGCACCGGGCTCGATCGAATTTGCCGATGGCCTCTGGGATCGACGTCGTGTCGAAGATCCCGCCCTGTACCACGGCACCCTGGCGAAGATTCCGTTCGGCCGCTTCGGGCAGCCGCGCGAGATCGCCGATGCCGCGCTGTTCCTGTGTTCGCCGCTTGCGCGCTGGATCACCGGCCACGTGCTCAATGTCGATGGCGGCCAGGTGCTGATGGGCTAGCGCCGATCCCTCGGTAGCTACCAACCTTGGTTGGCGCCGCATTCGTCGACCAAGGTCGACGCCTGCCAAAGCCACCCCGCGCTCGGCTCCGATGGTTGCCAACCTTGCCTGGCAGCCTTGCATTGGCCGGACCATGGGATTGCCGGGGCAGACGCACTATCATGTCGGCACTGCCACGGAGGACTCGATGAGCGTGCCACCCCGACAGAGCAACGCCCTGGCCGTGGTCAGCCTGATCGCGGGCATCTGCAGTTGGACCGTGCTGCCGGGTGTCGCTGCCCTTGTTGCCATCATCACCGGGCACCTGGCCCGCGCCGAGATCCGCCGCCGCGCCGGCGAACAGGACGGCGATGGCATGGCCTTGGCCGGGTTGATCATGGGTTGGCTCAACATCCTCGCTGCGGTGGGCCTGGTGGCCATCCTGATCTTCGCGATGGTGGCCGCCGGCGCCGACGCCAAACCTGGACTGCGCTGGTGAAAGCACGATGACCTCCGCCGACAGCACTGAACGCTTCAGCAGCCGCGTCGCGGACTATGTCCGCTACCGCCCGGACTATCCGCCTGCCCTGATGGACTGGCTGCATGGCTCCATGGCCGTGGCAACCAGCGCGCGTGTCGCTGACATCGGCGCCGGCACCGGCATCTCCAGCCGGCAGTTCCTGGCCGCCGGCCATCCACTGGTCGCCGTCGAACCCAACGCGGCGATGCGCGCGGCCGCCGAGCACTGGCTGGCGCCGCAGTATCCGCAGTTCTCCGCCGTCGATGGGCGCGCCGAGGCCACCGGGCTGGCCGATGCCAGCGTGGACCTGGTCAGTGCCGCGCAGGCCTTCCACTGGTTCGACACCGTGGCCGTGCGCGCCGAGTGGCAGCGCATCCTGCGCCCGGGCGGCCTGGCGCTGATCTACTGGAATTCGCGCCTGCTCGATGCCAGCCCGTTCCTGGTCGGCTACGAACAACTGCTGCTGGACTACGGCACCGACTACACCGCCGTGGCCGAACGCTACCAGGACGACGCCACCATGCAGGCCTGGTTCGGCTCCGGCCTGCGCGGCATGGTGCAGCTGCCGAACGTGCAGCACCTGGACCTGGACGCCCTGCGTGGGCGCCTCCTTTCTTCTTCCTACGCGCCTCAGCCCGGCCATCCGCGCCACGCGCCGATGCTGGCTGCGCTGCAGGACCTGTTCGCCGCCCACGCGGTCGACGGCCAGGTCGCTTTTGAATATCGAACCCGAGCCTTCCTCGGCACGCTGGACTGAAACCAACGCATGTATTCGCTTGCCCGCCCCTTCCTGTTCTCGCTCGACGCCGAACGCGCCCACGGTCTCGGCCTGTCCGCTCTGGACCTGGCCTATCGCACCGGCACCACGCCGCTGGTGGCCGCACGCATCGCGCCGATGCCCAGCACGGTGTTCGGGCTGACGTTCCCCAATCCGGTCGGCCTTGCTGCCGGCCTGGACAAGAATGGCGAGCACATCGATGCACTGTTCGCGCTGGGCTTCGGCTTCGTGGAGATCGGCACGATCACGCCGCGACCGCAGGCCGGCAACCCCAAGCCGCGCCTGTTCCGGCTGCCTGCGCACAACGCGATCATCAACCGCATGGGCTTCAACAACGCCGGCGTGGATGCGCTGGTGCGCAACGTCGAACGCGCGCGCAACCGGCGCGGCCTGCTCGGCATCAACATCGGCAAGAACAAGGACACCCCCAACGAACAGGCGGCCGATGACTACATCGCCTGCATGGACAAGGTGTACCCGCTGGCCGACTACATCACCGTCAACATTTCCTCGCCCAACACGGCCGGCCTGCGCGAGCTGCAGGAAGAGACCGCGCTGCGGCAGCTGGTCAGCCAGCTGCGTGAGCGCCAGGAAGCGCTGGCCGCGCAGCATGGCCGGCGCGTGCCAATGCTGGTGAAGGTAGCCCCGGACCTCAGCGAGCGCGACATCGATGCCGCCGCGCGCGTACTTGGCGAACTGCAGGTGGACGGCGTGATCGCCACCAACACCACCATCGACCACAGCCGGGTTGCCGGCGATCCGCTGGCCAATGAAGCCGGCGGGCTGTCCGGCGCACCGGTGCTGGAACAGTCCACCCTGGTACTGCGCCGCCTGCGTGCACGCCTGCCCGAATCAGTGCCGCTGGTCGGTGTCGGCGGCATCCTGTCCGGTGCCGACGCCGTGGCCAAGATGGCCGCCGGTGCGGCGCTGGTGCAGTGCTACAGCGGCATGATCTTCAAGGGCCCGGCATTGGTCGCCGACTGCGTTGAGGCGATCCGTCGCCGACGCGAGGCGCCCAGCCGCGGCGCGGTGGCACCCCTGTGAGCACGCCCATGGACGACACCAACAACGCTGCAACACCGCTGCGCTGGACCCTCACCCACAACGCGCCACTGCAGGCCCTGAACACGTTCCACGTGCAGGCCAGCGCAGCGCAGTTGCTGGAACTGCACGATGCCGCACTGCTGCCGGAGGTTCTGGCGTCGCCGGAAGTGGCCAATGGCCCGCTGCTGGTGCTCGGCAGCGGCAGCAATGTGCTGATCGCAGAGGACCTGCCCGGCACCGTGCTGGTGTTCGGCAACCGCGAAATCAGTTTCCTCGAACACCGTGCTGACCACGCCGTGATCCGCGCCGGCGCTGGCGTGTCCTGGCACGGGCTGGTGATGTGGTCGCTGCAGGAAGGCCTGTCCGGCCTGGAAAACCTCGCGCTGATTCCCGGCACCGCCGGCGCATCGCCGATCCAGAACATCGGCGCCTATGGCGCGCAGGTCGGCGAGTTCATCCAGACCGTAGAGGCCTGGGACTGCCAGGAAAAAACCTGGGTACGGCTGGACAACGAACAGTGTGGCTTCGCCTACCGCGACAGCGTGTTCAAGCAGCAGCCGGACCGCTACCTGATCACCGCCATTGAACTGAAACTGCCGCTGCTGCACGACCTGCGCATGGGCTACGCCGGCATCCGCGAAGAACTGCAGGCGCAGGGCGTGGAACTGCCGAGCGCGGTGGACGTGGCCAATGCGGTGATCGCGATCCGTCGCCGCAAGCTGCCCGACCCCGACGTACTGGGCAACGCAGGCAGTTTCTTCAAGAACCCCGTGCTGCCGCTGGAACAGGTGGAGGTGCTGCTGCAGCACTTCCCCGAGCTGCCGGTGTTCCCGGCGGACCGTGATGACCGCCGCAAGGTCTCGGCGGCCTGGATGATCGAATCCTGTGGCTGGAAAGGCTTCCGCGAAGGTGATGCCGGCGTTGCGCCCAGCCACGCGCTGGTGCTGGTCAACCACGGCAATGCCACCGGCACTGAACTGCTGGCGCTGGCACGGCGGATCTCTGCCTCGGTACTGGAGAAGTTCGGCGTGCCGATCGAACCGGAGCCCCGCCTGCTCGGCGCACAGTGGTGAGCACACCCGCCCTACCCGCCAGCGCCACCCCATTGCGGGCGGCGCTGCTGATGCTCGGCAGCACCATGGCGTTCGGCCTGATGGCGGTGGCGATCCGCTACGCCACCCGCTACGTGCCGACCCAGGAAGTGGCTTTCTTCCGCAATGCCTTCGGCCTGCTCGCCCTGCTGCCAATGCTGCTGCGCCCAGGCCATGCACCGTTGAAGACCCAGCAGCTGCCGCGCTATTTCCTGCGCAGCGCGATCGGCCTGGGCTCGATGCTGTGCGCGTTCTGGGCGTTGGGCCACCTGCCCCTGGCACAGGCCGTTTCGCTGTCCTACTCCACCCCGTTGTTCGTCACCATCGCGGCGGTGCTGTGGCTGGGCGAAACGGTACGCGTACGGCGCTGGGCAGCGGTGGTGGTCGGCTTCATCGGCGTGCTGGTGATCGTGCGGCCGGGCACGGCCGGCTTCACGTCCGGCAGCCTGATCGCCGTGGCCGCCGCCGTGCTCAGCTCGCTGGTGGCGATCCAGATCAAGCAGCTCACCCGGATCGACAGCGCCGACACCGTGGTGCTCTACACCTACGTGTTCTGGGTACCGCTGTCGCTGATACCGGCCTTGTTCGTATGGGTGTGGCCCACCGGCATCGCCTGGGTCTGGTTGCTGGCCACCGGCGTGCTGGGCACCATCGGCCAGTTGCTGTGGACACGCGCACTGCGCCTGGGCGAAGTCTCCGCGTTGACCCCGATCAGCTTCCTGCAACTGCCGCTGGTGACCTTGTGTGGCTGGCTGTTGTTCGCAGAGACGGTGGATCGCTGGACGATCATTGGCGCCGGCATCATCCTCGCCGCCAACGCCTACATCGCCCATCGCGAAGCAGTGCTGTCACGGCGTGCAGCGAGCGTCGCCGCGAGCGCAGCGGCCAAGCCGGCAGAGTAAGGGTTCCGGCCGGGCTGCGCCCGGCACCCTCAACAGCAGCAGCAGCAACAGCAACAGCGGGCATTCCGTGGGATGGCGGGGCGGTGTCGGATTGCGGGGACGCCGTAAACCCATCCTTGGGGGCTTGGCCGCGGCATCCATGCCGCGGACACCCCGCAATCCGACACCGCCCCGCCTTCGACAATTCCCCGGTGTCTGGTAGATCCACGCCATGCGTGGATGAACTTCCATCGAAATCGAATATTTCGACAATTGATCAAATGATCGAAGAGCATCCACGCATGGCGTGGATCTACGTGTCGACCAAGGTCGACACCTACCAACAGCAGCGGGGAATTGTCGAAGGCGGGGTGGGTCCGGTTGCGGGGGCGTGAGCGCCATGGATGGCGCGACCGAGCCTCCATGGGTGAGGGCGCTTTGATTGCGAAGCACTGCTTCGCAAGCGCCCGAACGCACAGCCGCCAGCGGCTGGGCCGGTCTGGGGATTTACGGCGTCCCCCGCAACCGGACCCACCCCGCCATCCCACAGGAGGCCAGCTTTTGCTGTTGCTGTTGCTTCGGCTGTTGCAGTTGCTTCGGCCTCTGCAGGTGCCGGGCGCAGCCCGGCCGGACCCCCTACAGCACCTGGTACGCGCGCTCGGCCGCATCGAACACATTGCCCGGCGCGAACTGCTCGCCAAGGTAATGCAGTGCTTGCCGGTGCTGCTGCAACGAGCGCTGCGCCGCGCCGGGGCCCAGCAGCATCTGCTCGAATTCGATCAGGTCCTGCAGGATGCGCCAGTGCCTATACCACGCAATCCAGCGCGGATCGCCCAGGTCGCTGCCATAGCCTTCGGCGAAGCCCAGCGGATGCTCGCGCCCCCAGCGACCACCCACTGCGGCGCCGACAAACATCAGGTCGCGCTCGCGCGGGGCCAGTGCCAGTCCGTCCCAGTCAATCAGGTGCAGTGCATCGTCCTGCCCCATCAGCAGGTTGCCCGCGTGCAGGTCGGTGTGGCACAGGCGCAGCGCCGGTGCCTCACCCTGCAATTGGCGATGCAGCGCTTCGGCACGCTGGTGAAGTTCGGCGATGCGCGGCCGCTGCTGCTGCCACAGCGCCAGGAACGCACTGCCGGACCGATCCTGCGCCTGCGCCAGCGTCGAGGGATCGCGCAACCATGTCCCCACCGTGTCGACCGCTGCGGTTTCAAGCCGCAACGTCGGCAGTGCCTGGCGCAACGCCGGCGGAATCTCGGCCTCATGCAGGCGACGCAGCACTTCGCCCAGCTGGCGCCATTGCGCACAGCTCAGCGGCGCCTCGAAGCCCGACTGCCCTTCGATGTAGGGGAACAGCGTGAACTGCAGGCCCCAGCGCTGCACCGATGCGCCACCGGTCAATGCCGGCCACGGCGCAACAATCTCGTCGATGCCCAAGGTGCCACGCAGCCAATGCAGGCTGCCCCACACCGCGGGTGCCACCTGGAAGTTGCGGCACTTCAACCACCAATGGTCGTGGCGGGCATCGATGCGGAACACGCACGCATTGGCGTCGGCGCCCACCGGACGCGGCACCACCGCGGTCGCGTTGATGTCGTAGGACTGCTGCAGGACTTCAACGATCTGCTGCGCCGAAGCGAATGACATGGATGCAGGCGTGCTTTGGTGACGACACCTACTATCGCAGATGGCCTTGCATCCGCACAGGCAAACTGGTCACAACATCGCTCTCCTGCGACAAAAGAACTAGCCGGCGATGCGTCGCATGACCGCTTCCAACGGACCGCGCGCGAACTGCCACGACCACAACCAGGCCGCCGCGGTCGCCAGCATCACGAACAACAACGCGGCCATCAGCACCCACGACAGGCTGGCACTGCCATCAAGCAGTCCAAGCGATTCCAGCACGCCCATGCCGATCAGGATGTGCGCCACGTACAGGCTCAGCGTCATCCGTCCGGCCGCAGTGAACGGTTCCAGCCAATCGCCAGGATGCAGCCGCACCAGCCACAGGCATCCCGCGATCAGTGCACACGCCGCGCCTGCGCCGGTCAGCAGATAGGCCGGACCGGGCGGCATCGGCTGCGTCGCCAGCCACACCTGCCACGGCGTGCCGTGGCCCCACTGCTGCAACACCTGGCCGGCCCCCATCAGCAGCAGGCCAAGCAGCAGCAAGGCACGCTGCGCCCGGGGTTGCGACAGCGGCAGCCGCGCCAGCAGCATGCCCAGCAGGAAAAAGCACAGCCACGGCAACACCGGATGGAAGCCATTGAACAGCAGGTTGCGCATCGCACCCGGCCCTTGCCACAGCCCCTCGTAAGCCAGCGTCTGCCAGTTCCAGCCCTGGCTGTAGTCCCAGCGCAGCAGGGCCCAGAACGCGACCATCGCCAGAGCCACCATGCTGCCCAGCAGAACACGGGGCGACGCGCGCAGCCACAGCACCGCCAGCGCGAAGTACACCGCGTAGTAATGCAGGATATCGGCAGGAAACACGGTCAGGTTGAGCAGGCCGAGCACGGCCAGGAACACGGCCCGCCGCCAGGTCTGCACGCTTGCCTGCCACCACGCCAGTCGCTGTGTGGCCAGCATCAGGCCCACCCCGGCCAGCGTCACGAAGGTCGCCGAAGCCTTGCCTTCCAGCAGGTGGAAGAATCCAGCAAGCCAGCCGCCGCCGTCGGTCTCGACGGCCATCGCCAGGCGGAAGTTGACCAGCACCATGCCGGCCAGGGCGAGGTAGCGCGCCAGGTCCAGCCCATGCAGCCGCCGATCGTCAGTGCTCACGCACGCGCCCCAAGCAGAGCTGCCAGCAGAGCGGGATCAAGCACGTCGGTATCGGCATCGCTCGCCTCACCCAATCCCTGCCGCAGCGCAGCGCTCTCGATCGCATCCAGCAGCACCTGCGCCTGCAGCGCGGGCGCCAGCACGGGCCGGCGGCGCTCACGACGTGCGACCTCCTGCAAAGCCTCGGCAAGACCGCGCTGCAACTGCGCGCGGTTGCCAGCGAATGCCGCCGCCACCGCCGGATTGCGCGCGCTCTCGGCCAGCACTTCCACGCTCAACAGCGCCCATTCCGGCTGTCGGCACAGGGTGTGGAAGTCCCGCAGGAACCCCTGCACCTGCGCACGTTCGCCATTGCATCCCGCCAACCGCTGCAGCAACGGCTGCAGTTCGTCCTGTTCGGCCTCGGCCGTCGCCAGGATCAGCGCCTCCTTGCCGGGAAAGTGGTTGTAGAGATTGCCCAGGCTGACCCCGGCCGCCTGCGCGATGTCGCGCATGCTGGTCTGATGGAAGCCCTTGGACAGAAAGCATTGCAGGGCCGCCTGCAGGATCTGCGAAGCGCGTTGCTCATTGCGGTCGGTGCGGTTCATGCGGCAAACAATGAACGAACGTTCGTCCATTTGAAAGCCGAATCCAAGGCGTCGGCCAGTCACCATTCAGGCCGCCGCGCTTGACCTCAACCGCTGTTGAGGACCGATCCTGCCGCGCCCTGCTGCGACTGCGGACCCTGCATGCCCCTAGAAGAACTCGTCCAGCAGGCGGTAGAACGCGAGTCGGCGCTCATCGGCACCGATGCCATAGCGGGCCAGCAAGGGTGCAACCCAGCGGGTGTCGTCATAGTTGTGGACCAGGCTGCGTGCGGCCAACGCCAGGTCCTGGCAACGATCAGCCACACCCAGGCGGCCGCAATCGATGAAACCGCTGAAGCGGCCGTGGACCGCCATCAGATTCGGCAGGCATGCATCGCCGTGCGCTACCACCAGATCCTCATCCGCCGGGCACGTTGCGATCAGCTCGGCATGCACCTGCTCGGCGCTCTGGCCCAGGCGCTCATCGTCGAAATCATCCGCATCGATCAACCCTGCGGCAACGCGCGCAGCGACCTCCGGCAGGCGCGATGCAAGACGATGATCGAACGGACAACCGGCAACCGGCAGCGCATGCAGGGCGCGCAGCGCGTCAGCCAGCAGCACGACCACCTGGGCGGGCGCCAGCGTCGGCGACGATGCCAGGTCATGGCCGGGCAACGCGCTCATCAGCAGCCAACGCCGGCCGCCCTCCTCCGCCGTATCCAACACCGTTGGCACCGGCTGTCCCTGTGCCCGCAGCCAACGCAGACGCAGGATTTCGCCCTCCAGTTCGCTGAAGGCATCGATCACTTCCGATTTCAGGAACGCATCCGGCGTTCCCGGGCGTCGCACCCGCGCCACATCGGCGCGCGACACGCCGATGCCCTGCATCTCGATATCTGCATCGCGCAGCACGCTGCGCCATTGCGACGGCAAGGGCATTACACCGCCATCGCTCGATACTGCTTCCATCCCCACCGCTCCGGCCCCGGTCACCCCCTGGATTCTCTCCGAATCGGACACCTGACAGCAAAGGACATCGCATGAAACTCATGGTCATCGGCGCCAGCAAAGGTCTTGGCCGCGCCTTTGTGTGCGCGAGCTGGTGCTGCCCGCCATCGCCGATCCGCGTTACTAGACCAGCGCTCAGCACACACTGGCAGCCCCGGTTTGGCCGTACACGCGGCCGTGGTTTACTCTGCGTCTACTGGCGGTTGGCCGCACACAGGACCGGCTATGGCTATCGATGCGCTATCGAGGCTCTCGACCCGGGTTCTGGACAGCGCCCTGCCCAGCCTGCCGCTGTACCTGCTGCAGGCCACTGCGGTGATCGGCATGATCGGCGTGTTCCTGATCGCCACCCGCCGCGGCGGCCATGCCGTGGAAGGACGCCGCGTCTACATCGGCGCGATCCTCGGCCTGATCTACCTGTTCAATTCATGGTTCGTGGCCGGCTACGCGCAGGGCGTGGTCAAACTCAACCTCGGCATCGACATCCTGCTGATCAGCGGTCTGCTGGGCGGCTGGCGCGGCGGCGTGACCTGCCTGCTGGCCAGCCTGCTGGCGCGCTACCAGTTCTCCGGCACGCAGTATTTCCTGCCCGCCAGCCTGGAAGCGGCGCTGCAGGTGCTGGCAGGCATCTGGCTGCGCGGGCGGATATACCCGCGCATGCTCACCCACTTCTCGCTGCGGTTGATCCTGCAGGCCTGGGCGGTGCGCATCGCGGTGACCTTGATCGGGCTGGTGTTGGGCGTGGCGATCATCGGCAGCGCGCAGCTGCCCCTGCTGGAACTGGCCACCCAGCGCGTGCTGGCCCTGCCGGTGTCACTGCTGGTGCTGGTGGCCGTATTCGCGCTGGTCTACAACGATGCGCAGATCGATGCCCAGCGCCAACGCGAACATGCGTGGATGCGCATCGACCCGGTGAGCGGCCTGCCCAACCTGCGCGCCCTCGACGAGCGTCTGCAGCGTCATTGGCGCAGCAGCGAAGACCGGGGCAACGCGTGCCTGATCGTGACCGAGATGGGCAACCTGCAGGACCTGCTGCTGCGCTATGGCCCTCTCAATGACAGTGGCCTGTGGAACCCGCACAACGCCGAGGCCGTGCGCCGCACCCTGCTGCATGCGCGACCGACCGATGCGATGGAGATCTATCAGTTCGGTGACAGCGCGCTGGCGATCCTGCTGCTGGATGCTAGCCTTGCCGATCTCCGCGCGGATACCGAACTGCCTGCATTGGCCGACCGCCTGTCCACGGTGATCGGCGATGACTGGCCGGGCTTCCGCCCGGTGTTCCGCTGCGCGGTGGTCGAGCTGCAGCCGCCCACGCAGGACGACAGCTCCATCCCGTTCCGCGCGGTCACCCTGGCCTTGAACGCGATCGAGTCCGGTGTGGTGTTCTTCGATGATCCGATCCAGCGCGACAGCGAAGTGGATGCCCTGATCGAGACCGCGCTGGACCAATGGCTGCAGCACGCCGATGCACCACTGTACTACCAGCCCAAGTTCCGCCTGCAGGACCGCCACCTGGTCGGCGCCGAGGCGCTACTGCGGATGCGCGATGGCGATGGCCACCTGATTGCACCGATGCGGGTGGTTTCGCTGCTGCGCCGTCGCGGACGCCTGGCCGAACTGGAATGGGCCACGCTGCAGGCGGCCACCGCCTTCCTTGGCCACTGCAGGGACGATGGGCACACGCTGACGATCGCAGTGAACGTGTCCGCCGAATCGCTGCGCCAACCCGGCTTCGGCGCACGCCTGTGCACCTTGCTGGAGCAGCAGCGCATACCCGGCGCGATGCTGCGGCTGGAGATCGTCGAGTGGACCGAAATCGTCGAGCGCGACGTCGTCGATGCCAACGTCGTCGTTCTGCTGGCCGCTGGCATGAGCCTGTCACTGGACGACTTCGGCGCCGGCTATTCGACCCTGATCCTGCTGTCGCAGCTGTCGGTGGCCGAGGTCAAGATCGAGCGGGCATTGATCGCCACGCTCTCCGATGCCAAGTCGCAGTCCATCGTCCGCTTCATCGTGGAAGTAGCCCACCGCTGCGGTGCCATCGTCGTTGCCGAAGGCACCGAGACCCCGGCGCAGGAGCAGCTGCTGCGTGCGCTGGGGGTGGATGTGGGCCAGGGCTATCTGTATGCACGGGCCCTGCCACCGGAGCAGTTCCGGCAGTTGGCCTGAGCGGCCTTCAGGCCAGCCGCATCGACAGCTCCACATCGTCGGCGAAGGGCACGGACAGATAGCCTGCATTGCCCGAGCGCATGCGCTGCTGGTAGCGCGGGCTGTCGTCGGCGTTGTCGGCGATCACCACTGCGCCCGGGCGCAGCCGCTCGTGCAGCAGCTCCAGCACATCGTCGTACAGCACCTTGGCACCATCGAGCAGCACCAGATCGATCGTATCGGGCAGGTCCACCGCCAGGGTCTCCAGTGCGTCGCCCACGCGGATCTCCACCAGATCGTCCAGGCCCGCTTCACGCAGGTGGCCGGCGGCACGGCGCGCCTTCTCCGGCTCGAACTCGGTGGTGATCAGGCGGCCGCCGCCGTTGTCACGCAACGCCGCAGCCAGATGGATGCTGGAGATGCCGAACGACGTACCGAACTCAACGATGCTGCGCGCGCCACTGCTGCGCGCCAGCAGGTACAGCAGGCGGCCGGTTTCCGGCGACACCGGCAGCCACAGGTCCTTCAGCAGCTCGCCATACAGGCGCCGGTATTCGGTGCGGCTGCCCAGCAGGCGCTGCCGCTCTTCGGGGGAAACGGAGGTCAAGGCCGGGCTGAGCGCGCTGTCGGCTTCGGTGAACAGGCGCGCAAGCAGGGGCGCGACCGGGGCGGAGATCAGCGTGGACATGGACGGGTGTTCCTTTCGTTGGCGGGGTTAGAATGCGAATGATTCGTCGCAATCAAGAATACGGACGATCCCCCGTTCCGCCTATTCGCATTGGAAAAGCCTCATGTCCGAACGTCGTCCGCCGCAGATTTCCTCGAGAAAACAGCCTCGCCAGTCACGATCGAACGACCTGGTCGCAGCCATCCTGGAAGCTGCTGCTCAGGTTTTGAAGCACGAAGGTGCCACTCGGTTCACAACCGCGCGGGTAGCCGAACGCGCCGGCGTCAGCGTCGGCTCGCTGTACCAGTACTTTCCCAACAAGGCAGCAATCCTGTTCCGCCTGCAGCGCGACGAGTGGCAGCAGACCGGCGCGATGCTGCGCGATATCCTGCAGGACACACGACAACCGCACCTGCAGCGCCTGCGCACGTTGGTGCATGCCTTCATCGTGTCGGAATGCGAAGAAGCGCAGACCCGTGGCGCGTTGAACGATGCCGCGCCGCTGTACCGTGATGCGCCGGAGGCGCAGGAAGCACGCAGCGAGTCCGACGAAGCGATGCTCGTGTTCATGGCCGAACTGCTGCCGCAGGCCTCGGCGGGCACGCGCCAGCTGGCGGTGGATCTGATCGATACCACGCTGGGTGCCACCGGTCGCGAATTCTCCAGTGAACCGCGCACTGCCGCCGAGATGCGCGTCTATGCCGATGCGGTCGCGGATATGTTCTGCGCCTATCTCAGGCAGCTGGGCGCGCACTGACGTGCAGCCGCTGGCTTACACCGCGTAGAAGCCCAGGAACATCGCCACGGCCGACTCGGCCACGCGCGTGCGTTCGGCCTGCGCCAGCGGCGCCTGGCCCATCGTCACCTGCGGCCAGAACGCGAAGCTCTTCACCAGGCCCTGCAGCTGATGGCCGGCGAATTCCGGATCGATCTCGCGCAGCCGCCCATCGGCAATGGCTGCACGGATCCACGCGCTGACGCCGCTCTCCTTCTCGCCCATGCGGCAGACGATCGCCTGCGCGCGCTCGGGTGAATGGATGATCTCGGCCATCGCCACCCGCGCCAGATCGATGAAGTTGGCATCACCCAGCAGGTCCAGCTTCTGCCGCAGCAGCTGCAGCAGCTGCACATCCAGCGGCTGGTCGGCGCAGTACGGCAGCTCGACGCTGGCCACGCTGCTCTGCCACAGCTCTTCCAGGATAAGCGCGAACAGTTCTTCCTTGCTCGGGAAGTGGTTGTAGACGGTGCGCTTGGAGACGCCAGCCACCGCCGCGATGCGGTCCATGCTGGTCGCCTCGTAGCCGGCCGAACGGAACTCTTCCACAGCCGCGCGGACGATGGCCTCGCGTTTGCGGTCGGTAAGGCGTTGCGGGGCACGGGGCATGGCGGAACCAGACAGCTGAACGGATGCCACCATTTTACACCCAGTAGTGTACTTTCTGAAATCCGGAAACTACACTGTGCAGTGTACCCTGCGGACGTCAGCCATGAAGCGCCTGCTCCTTGTCCTCCTGCTCGGAATCCTCGCCGTGACCGCCTATACCTTCTGCAAATCCTGGTCCCTCCCCGACTTCCCCGATTCGCCGCAGTACCGCGAAGGCAAGTTCCGCAATGCCCTGCCGAAACCGGCAATGGGCTTCCGTGATGGCCTGGAGATCTGGTGGACCTTCCTGTTCAACAAGCCCAAGGGCACCGTGCCCGACCACCCCATTCCGGTGCAGGCGCTGGACCGTGCCACCCTGGACGCGGCGCCCGACCGCAGCCTGTTCCGCCTGGGGCACTCGACGATCCTGCTGAAGCTGCGCGGCCAGTACTGGCTGACCGATCCAGTGTTCTCCGAACGCGCCTCACCCGTGCAATGGATGGGCCCGGCGCGCTTCCACGCGCCGCCGATCAGCATCGACGAACTGCCGCCGATCGCCGGCGTCATCCTCTCGCACAATCACTACGACCACCTCGACCACGCGGCGGTAATGAAGCTGGCCGGGAAGACCGCGCGCTTCATCGCACCGCTGGGCGTGGGCGACCAGCTGATCGCCTGGGGCGTGGATGCGGCCAAGGTCGAGCAACTGGACTGGTGGCAGTCCACCGAAGCCGCTGGCCTGCGCCTGACCGCAACCCCCGGCCAGCATTTCTCCGGCCGCGGCCTGGGTGACAGCGATCGCAGCCTGTGGGCGTCGTGGGTGATCCAGGACGGCGACTTCCGCATCTTCTTCAGCGGCGACACCGGCTACTTTGATGGCTTCAAGGCCATCGGCGAGAAGTACGGTCCGTTCGACCTGACGATGATCGAAACCGGTGCCTACGATCAACGCTGGGCCTTCGTGCACATGCAGCCCGAACAGACCCTGCAGGCGCACCTGGACCTGCGTGGCAAGTGGCTGCTGCCGATCCACAACGGCACCTTCGACCTGGCCCTGCACGAGTGGCAGCAACCGTTCGAACGCATCAGCGCATTGGCTGCAGCGAAGAACGTGCCGGTGGCCACGCCGATGATGGGCGAGGCGCTGGACATGCAATCACTGACCGCTGGTACGCGCTGGTGGGAGCGTGTGCAACTGTAACGGCCTGTGGCGCAGCGCCCCTCAGCCGGGAGGCTGAACCAGCCGTTCCTGCTCCTTGGCTACATTGATCTGCAGCGCCGCAGCAGCGAGCTCCGCCAGCTCGCTGCTGACCTTCTGGCTGCCGCGCGCCTGCATCCACGAAAGAATATCGGCCAGATGCCAGATCGACGCGCTGCCTTCGTGCACCGGTGCCGGAAACGTCTGCGGGTGCGCGAGCAGCAACTTGCGCATGTTCTGCCTTGACATGCCCAGCAGATCAGCGACATCCGTCAGCCCTACCAGATCGGGACTGACTTCGATCAGCTCTGCACCGGGTACGGCACGCTGGATGTCTCCCAGCGCGGAGCGCATCGCCTCAGCGGCACTGCTCGCCTCACGACAGAATTCCAGCGCCAACCTTGCCGGGCTCCCTACACCCAGCAGTGCATCTCCACATCCAGCATCGAGCAGGTGCCGTTCGAGGACACCAGGATCACCCGAGGTATCGGGCAGGCGGTATCTCAGGGTGAAGTTGAATTCCGTCTTCAAAGGACCTGCGTCTCCCTGAGTCAGCAAGGGCGGCTACCGCGAGCGCCGCCAGACTGCCGAACCTACAGAATCTCCGTCGCGTTTCCAAAGGCGAATGCGCCACTCACAGTTCGAGGTGAACTCCCAACCCTGCCTCACCCTCGGCCAACTCAGGCCGCAGGCTCAGTGCAGGGATCAGATAATCACCGCCGTTCTGCCGCCGGTAGGCAATCACCGGATCGCTTGCCAGCCCATCCAGCCGCGCGCCCAGCCCCTCCAGCACGCCAGGCAACGAAGCCTCATCGATACGACTGCTGCGGTAGATCACATGCGCGGGCAGCACGTCAAAGCCGGGATAGAACAGGATGCCGTGCTGGATCGGGAACAGCACGTCGTCGATCGGCCCATTGATACCGCGCGGACCGTAGTGCGACTCCCAGCCGCCGGTGGTCACCACCAGCATCGCGCGCTTGCCGGACATCGCGCCCTCGCCATAGCGGTCGCCCCAATGCCGATCGGAATGTTCGCCCACGCCGTACGCAAAACCATAGGCGTACACGCGGTCCACCCAACCTTTGAGGATGGCCGGCATCGAGAACCACCACAGCGGAAACTGCAGAATCACCGCGTCGGCCCAGCGCAGTTTTTCCTGCTCGGCGGCGATGTCGGCACTCTGGCGGCCGGTAGTGAACGCTTCGCGTGAATCCAGTGACGCGTGGAATGGCACCGAAGGGTCCCGCCCGATGTGATCGTCAGCATCGATCTGCGCCTTCCATTGCATGGCATGCAGATCGGACACCTGCACGGTGTGGCCGGCGCGCTGCAGGCGCTCGACCGTGAAGGTCTTCAAGGTGCCGTTGAGCGAGGTGGGTTCGGGGTGGGCGTAAACAAGCAGAACGTTCATGGTGGCACCAGGGAGGGATTGTCGGCCACGTTAGGCGTCGACGCGCTATAGTTGAAATGAATTCCTGCAATCCCCGTCATTGCCATGGACAATACCCTGCGTCGCATCGACCTCAACCTGCTGGTGACCCTGCAGGCCTTGCTGGAAGAGCAGAACGTCACCCGCGCGGCCGAACGCCTGCATCTGGCCCAGCCCACGGTCAGCGTGCAGCTGGCGCGCCTGCGCCACCTGTTCGATGATCCGCTGCTGCTGCCGGGGCCACGCGGCATGCGTGCCACCGCACGTGCCGATGCGCTGCGCGAACCATTGGCCGAGGCACTGGCTGCACTGCAGCGTGCGGTCGCACCGGTGCAGGCGTTCGATCCGGCCCAGGCTACGCAGACCTGGCGGATCATGGCGTCGGACTTCGGCGAAACCACGATCGTCCTGCCGGCATTGGCTGACCTGCGCGTGCGCGCACCCGGCACGCGCCTGGCCGTGGTCAGCCTGGCGCCGGCGCAGATGGTGGCGCAGAGCGAACGCGGCGAGATCGATCTCGCCCTCCACATCACCTCCGACGCGCCTCCCTCGCTGCACCATCGCCCGCTGTTCCAGGAACGCTACGTGCTGGCCGGGCGTCGCGACCATCCACGACTGAAGCGGCGGCCGACGCTCAAGCAGTTCTGCGCGCTGGACCATGTGATCGTGTCACCGGATGGCGGCGGTTTCCATGGCGGCACCGACAGCGCGTTGGCGCATGTGGGCGCGCGTCGCAACGTGGTGCTGTCGGTGCCGCACTTCCTGTTCCTGCGCAGCGTGCTGCTGCGCACGGACCTGGTGGCGATGATGCCCTCGCGCCTGGTCGCGCAGGACCCGGCCTTGAAGGCGGTTGCGGCGCCCATTGATGTGCCCGGGTTCGAGATGGTGATGCTCTGGCACGAACGCGTGCATCGCGATCCGGCACATCGCTGGCTGCGCGAGCGTATCTGTGCGCATTCATGAAACCTCGCGCCAGGACGCGCCCGGGAAATATTGCGACGCGTCATGTAACCGGTTACATCCCTTGCTAGCGTAGGCCCGCCCGTTCCCGGGCCCTGCCGATGTGAGGCCTTCGCAATGACGTTGTGCGCTGACCGCTGGACCGCTCCCTGCCTGCCGAACCGGCGCCTTGCCGCGGCCCTGCTGCTCGGCCTCTCACTGGCCGCCACCGCCACCGCACAGAACCTGCCACCGCGCGCGCAATGGCAGGCCAGCGCGTCGTCGCAGCAGGTTCCGGCGATGGCGATCAGCCACCTGATCGACAACGATCCGAAGACGGTGACCGGCGGCGCGTTCAGTCCCGGCCACTGGTTCCAGGTCGATCTCGGCAAGCCTGCGATGCTGGCCGGTGCACGCCTCACCTGGGATGTCTCCAACCCCGAAGGCTATTCGCTGCAGACCTCGCTCGACGGCAAGCAGTGGCAGAGCGCCTACGTCATGGGCGATTCGCTGGGTGGCATCGAGACCCTGTACTTCGCGCCACGACAGGCCCGCTACCTGCGCCTGGCCAGCCCGCAGCGCACTTCCGACTGGGGCGTATCCATCTTCGAAATGGAACCGCTCGACACCGCACTCAGCGCACGGGTGACCGGGCTGGACGCCCCCCAGTCCGCTGCGCTGTGGCAGGGCGGCGGCACGGTTGCCATCCCCGCAGGCAAAGGCGGCATCCACACGCTCGACATCACCCTGCCCCGCGCCCAGCCCAGCACCGGGCTGGCGGTGGACTGGGCCAACGTGCACGGCGCTGCACGCCTGCAGGCGCAGGACACACAGGGCCGCTGGCACGAACTGGCGCGCGACGCGCAGGCGGCGACCCGGCAGCAGAGCTGGCTGGCGGCCGACGCGCCACTCGACATCAAGGCACTGCGGCTGACCGTGGAAGGCGATGCACCCCAGGTCAAACGCATCCGCCTGCTCGGCCCGAAGGCGGTGATGACGCCGATGAAGCGCTACCAGATCGCCGCCAGTGGCGCGCAGCGCGCGTTGTTCCCGGCCTCGCTGCAAATGCAGCAGACCTACTGGACCGCAGTCGGCGTGCATGCGGGCCGGCAGAAATCGATCTTCGACGAATACGGCAACATCGAGGCCTACAAGGGCGCACCGCTGGTGCAGCCGATCTGGCGCAGTGCCGATGGCCGCGCGACCGGTGCCGCCGAACAACCGGTGCAGCACGCACTGCGCGATGGCTGGAAGCCGATGCCGTCTGCCACGTGGTCACCGCAGCCCGGGCTGGAACTGCGCAGCGAAGCCTTTGCCATCGAGCGCGACGGGCAACCGGTCACCTTCGTGCGCCATCGCCTGCGCAACACCGGCAGCGCGGCCATCGAAGGCACGCTGACCCTCGCAGTGCGACCGATGCAGATGAATCCGCCGTGGCAGAACGGCGGCCTGTCGCCGATCCGCCAGGTGGCCATCGAAGGCAACAGCGTGCGCGTCAATGGCCGCACGCTGCTGCAGTCACTCAGCGCAGTGGATGCCGCTGGCACCGCCCCCTTCGGCAACGAAGGCGACACCGAGATCACCACGGCCATCGCCAGCGGACAACTGCCTGCCGCACAGCAGTCCAGCGATGCCGCAGGCCTGGCAGGGGCGGCGTTGAGCTACCGCGTCACCCTGGCACCCGGTGCCAGCGACGCGGTGGTGGTGGCCTTCCCGCTCGGTACCGCCACTGCCGATGCCAATGGCGTGCTGCCGGAAGCGCCGGCCCTCAACCTCGCGTCGCTGCCGCGCGACGGCGACAAGGCGTTCGACACGCTGGCCAGCCGCGCCTCCGCCGATTGGCAGGCGCGGCTGGGCCAGGTCGGCCTGCGCCTGCCCGACCCTTCACTGGTGGACATGCTGCGCGCGCAGGCCGCCTACATGCTGATCAACCAGACCGGCCCGGCCATGCAGCCCGGCCCGCGCAACTACAACCGCTCCTTCATCCGCGATGGCATGGCCACCTCGGCCGTGCTGCTGCGCATGGGCGAAGCCAAAGTGGCACGCGACTACCTGGCCTGGTACAGCGAACACGGCGTGCACGGCAATGGCCTGGTGTCGCCCATCCTCAACGATGATGGCAGCGTCAATACCGGCTTCGGCTCGGACATCGAGTACGACAGCCAGGGCCAGTACGTCACGCTCGTTGCCGACGTCGCCCGGCTCGATGGCGGGCCGGAAAGCGTGCGTGCCTACCTGCCCAAGGTGAAGGCCGCGCTGCGCTTCCTGCAGGAACTGCGCGAACGCACGCTGGTGCCGGGCTACATGGCCGACCAACCATCGCCGGAGCGCTTCGCCGGCATCCTTGCGCCGTCGATCAGCCACGAGGGCTATCCCTCACCCACCCACAGCTACTGGGACGACTACTGGGGCCTGAAGGGTTGGCATGACGGCGCGTGGCTGGCCGAATCGCTGGGCGACCACGAAACCGCCACGTGGGCGCGCGAACAGTACAAGGCGCTGTATGACGCACTGCACGCCTCGATCCGCGCGACGATGGCGTGGAAGGGCATCGACTTCATTCCGTCATCGGCCGACCTCGGCGATGGCGACCCGACCGGTGTATCGATCGCGCTGGATCCCACCGGTGCGCAGAGCGTGCTGCCGGCCGAGGCCCTGCGCACCACCTTTGCCCGCTACCTGGACGATGTGCGCAAGCGCAACCAGCCTGGTGCGCTGTATGCCTACACGCCGTATGAAATCCGCAACGTGCTGAGCTACGTGCACCTGGGCCAGCCCGAAGCGGCCGACGAGCTGCTGCAGGGCCTGCTGCACGATCGCAGGCCGCTGGAATGGCAGGTGCTGGCCGAGGTCGTGCACTCGCGGTTGCGCTTCCCGCGCTATCTGGGCGACATGCCGCACACCTGGATCGGCGCCGAATACGGCCGCACCCTGTTCGGCATGCTGATGCGCGAGGATGACGACGCGTTGTCGCTGCTGCCGGGCACGCCCCCTTCCTGGGTCGCTGGCGAGGGCCTGGCCGTGGACCGCCTGCCCACCGCCTATGGCACCCTGCAGATGCAGGCGCGGCAGCGCGACGGCAACCTGACCGTGTCGCTCGGCAAAGGGCTGCGCAAGGGCACGCCGGTACGCGTATGGTGGCCCAGCCGTACCCTGCCCAAGGACGTGCGCGTGGATGGGCGATCGGTACGGAACTTCGACAAGGACGGCGTGCTGCTCGACGGTCCGTTCCGCACCTTGGAGGCACGCTGGCAGTAATGCCGATGCAGGAACCGAAGTGATCGAACTTGTACTCGATTGGCAGCCCTGACCCCGGTAGAGGCCGACCTTGGTCGGCAGCCCTGCCTCGCGTTCCGGTGGGTGCCAAGCGTTGGTTGGCACGCCCTCCGGTAGATGCCGACCTTGGTCGGCAAGCCTTCCGTCGAGCAAGCTCGACGCCTACCAAGCGGCATCGCTAGAACCCCGGCAACCCCGGCGGATTGGTCTGCGACTGCGGCACCGCTTCTTCGGCCACATTCCAGCGCGCCAGCACCTTTGCGTAGGTACCGCTGCTGATCTGGGTGTTCAATGCCTGGGTCACCGCATCGGCCAGGCCACTGCCCTTGCGCGTGGTCACCGAGATCGCCGCTGCGTCCGGCCAGCCACCCGGGAACAGGCCAACCCGGCGCACCTTGCCATCGCGCGCGGAATAGGCGCCGGTGGCATTCGGCTCGAACGACACGTCGGCGCGGCCGGTGATCACTGCCAACCGCCCGATCACCGCATCATCGAAGTACTGGTACTCCACCGGTTTCAGGCCAGCGGCGATGTTCTGCTTGTCCCATTGGCGCAGGATCTGGTCCTGGTTGGTGCTGGCCCCCACCACCACTTTCAGCCCTGCAACGTCGGCCGGTGTGGCGATCTTCTGGATCGGTCCATCGGTGCGGGTATAGATGCCCAGCAGGTCGAAACGATAGCTGGAGAAATCGAACTTCTTCTTGCGTTCTTCAGTGACCGTCACGTTCGAGAGCACCGCATCGTACTTGCCCGACTCCAGCCCCAGCGGCCAGTCGGCCCAGGCCACCGGCACCACCACCAGCTTCAGGCCCAGGCCATCGGCGATCAACCGCGCGATGTCCGGCTCCACGCCCACCACTTCCTTGCTGTCGGCACCGTAGTCGGCCAATGGCAGCTGGCCGGGATGGGTGGCGATGGTGAACGCGCCCGGGGTGACGAAGCGATAGCCGGCCGGAATCAGCGCCTGCGCCTTCGGATCCGGCGTGCCCTTCAGTATCTGCGCGTTGCTGGCGGCCAGCGAGGTCGCCGCAACGGGCACGCCGTCAGGGCCCTGGCGCACGCGCGAATAGACGATGCCGGCAATGCCGATGACCAGCACACCGACGATCAACAGGGTGCTGCGGGCGGGACGTCGCTGCGATGCTGGGCTCATGGCGGTTCTCGAAAGGGGTTACAGGGTCTTGGCCAGGAAATCGGCGGTGCGTTGCTGGCGTGGGTGTTCAAACAGCGCGTCTGGCGTGCCCTGCTCGATCACCCGGCCCTGGTCCATCATCACCACGTGGTCGGCCACGCGGCGGGCGAAGCCCAGTTCGTGGGTGACGATCACCAGCGTGGTGCCGGAACTGGCCAGTTCCTCGATCACGCTCAGCACCTCCGACACCAGCTCCGGGTCCAACGCGGACGTCGGCTCGTCGAACAGCAGTACCTTCGGCTGCAGGGCCAGCGCCCGGGCGATGGCCACACGCTGCTGCTGGCCGCCAGACAGCTGGCGCGGGAAAGCGTCGGCCTTGTCGGCCAGCCCCACCCGCTCCAGCAGGGTGCGTGCCTGCTGCTCGGCCTGGGCGCGCGAAATGCCGCGCACCGCGATCGGTGCTTCGATGATGTTCTCCAGTGCGGTCATGTGCGGGAACAGGTTGAAGCCCTGGAACACCATGCCGACTTCCGCGCGGCGACGGCGGATCTCACCTTCCGGCAGCTCGTACAGGGTGTCGCCGTCGCGGCGGTAACCGATCAGCTGGCCGCCCACGGTGACGAAGCCGCTGTCAGCGCGTTCAAGATGATTGATCAGCCGCAGCAGCGTGGACTTGCCCGCACCGGACGGACCAATCAGCACCGTCACGCTGCCGGCCCTCAGTTCCAGATGCACGTCATCAAGCACCGTCTGCTCGCCGAAGGCCTTGCCCACGCCCTGCAGGGACACAGCCGCGCCCGTTCCGGCCTCGATCGGCACGGCAAATGCCGCACGGCTGGGCACGCGTGCAGCGGTCGCCGCCGGCCGCGGTGCCGCAGACGATACCCGCGACACGTTGCGCTCGTGCTGCAGCTGGCCGCGGGCAAAGCGCTGCTCCACCCGCCGTTGCAGCAGCGACAGCACCGTCAGGATCACCAGGTACCAGACGGTAGCCACCATCAGCAGCGGCACCACCTCCAGGTTGCGCCGGTAGATCACCTGCACGGTGTAGAACAGCTCCGGCAACGCCAGCACGTAGACCACCGACGTGCTCTTGGCCAGGCCGATCACATCATTGAACGCTGCGGGCAGGATCGAACGCATCGCCTGCGGCAGGATGATGCGGCGCACCTGGCGCCCACGCGGCAGGCCCAACGCTGCGGCCGCCTCGTACTGGCCGTGGTCGACCGACAGGATGCCACCACGGATCACCTCGGCCGAGAACGCCGCCTGGTTCAAGGTGAGGCCTAGCACGGCGGCAGTGAACATGCCGATCAGCTGCGTGGTCGGGTACGAGAACAGGCTGATGCCGGTGAATGGAACGCCCAGTTCGATGGTGCTGTACAGGTAACCCAGGTTGTTCAGCAGCAGCAACAGCACCAGCAGCGGAATCGAACGGAACAGCCACACGTAGCCCCACGACACCGCCGACAACAGCGGTGAACCGGAGACCCGGGCCAAGGCCAGCAAGGTGCCCAGCGCGAAGCCGAGGCCGGTACCGAGTGCGGTCAGCAGCAGCGTTCGCCCCAACCCTTCCAGTACCGGCCGGGCAAAGAACCACTCGGCGAACGTGCCCCAGCCCCAGCGCGGATTGCCCAGCACCGACTGCAGGCCGATCAGGATCAGGGCGAGTGCCAACACCGTGCCGATCACCTGCAGCGGATGCCGCGCCGGCACGATCTTCAGCGCCGTGGCCGGCTGGCGGACAATGCCCTCGATGGCAGTGGAAGGCGTACTCATGCCGCCGCTCCATGCAGTGCGAGGGTAGCTGCGTCGCCCGCCTGTGACTGTGGCACCAGGTGTTTCTCGAACGGCAGATGCGCGATGGTTTCCGGGTCCGCATCCAGATCGAACAACGCGGTGTAGCCGTGGCTGAGATACAGGCCGACCGCCTCCGGCTGGCGGAAGCCGGTGGTGAGGAACACGCGCCGATAGCCCTGCCGTGCAGCCTGGTCTTCCAGTTCCTGCAGCACGCGCCGGGCGATGCCCTGCCGACGCAGGCCAGGCAGCGTCCAGATGCGTTTGAACTCAGCGGTGTCCTCATCGCGATGCGGCATGAACGCGCCACCGGAAATCGCCACGCCGTCGCGCAGCAGCAGCACGAACGCACCGACCGGGGCAGCGAAGGCTTCGGCCGGATAGCGCTGCAGTTCCTCGCGCGCACTGCCACCGATACGCCGGCGCACGTCCGCATAGCGGTTGTCGTACTCCTGCTCCAGGCCGTCGAACAACGGGCGCGCCAGCGGGTCGTCCACCGAGGTGTACAGGAACCGATCGTTGTCGTACCGCACGCTCATGCCACGTCCTCCACCAGATAGTGCTCGGCCAGACGCACCCACAGGCTGGCCGCCGGGGCGATGGCCGCGTCGTTGAACACATAGCGCGGGCTGTGCAGCGGCGCGCTGTCACCGTTGCCGACGAACACGAAACTGCCCGGCCGCGCCTGCAGCAGGAAGGCGAAGTCCTCGCTGGCGGTACGCGGTGCGAAGGCCTCCACCACCTGCCCTGCGCCGAAGCCCTGCACCGCCACCTCGCGGACGTAGGCCGTCTGCTCGGGGTGATTGATCACGCTGGGGAAGCCGCGCGGGAATTCGATCTCGGCACGCGCACCGAAGGCAGCGGCGGTCTGCTCGGCAATTTCGGTCACCCGCCGGCGCAGCGTATCGCGCACCGCCGGCAGGTACGCGCGCACGGTCAGCTTCAGCTCCACCACATCGGGGATGACATTGGCCGCCTGCCCACCGTGGATCGAGCCGACGGTGACCACGCCCATCTGCCGCGGATCGACATTGCGCGACACCACGCTCTGCAGCGCGGTGATGATGTGCGCGGCAGCCAGGATCGGATCGACGCTGCCCTGCGGCTCGGCGCCGTGGCCGCCCTTGCCGATCACCCGCAGACGCGCCCAGTCCACCGAGGCCATCGCCGGTCCGTCGACGAAGCCGAAATGCCCCACTGGCACGCCCGGCCAGTTGTGCAGGCCATAGATGGCATCGACCGGGAAGCGTTCGAACAGGCCATCGGCGATCATCTTCGAAGCACCCGAGCCGGTTTCCTCGGCCGGCTGGAACACGAGCTGCAAGGTGCCATCGAAACGCCCGTGGTGCGCAAGGTAGTGGGCAGCCGAGAGCAGGATGGCGGTGTGGCCATCGTGGCCGCAGGCGTGCATCAGGCCTTCGCGCTGGCTGGCATAGGCCAGCCCGGATTCTTCATGGATCGGCAGCGCATCGATGTCGGCACGCAGACCCAACCGGCGACTGCCCTGCCCACGCTGCAGCGTACCGACCACGCCGGTGCCACCGATGCCGGTGCTGACCGCATAGCCCCATTGCTGCAGCAGCTCAGCCACGCGGGCGCTGGTGCGGTGTTCTTCGAAGGCCAGTTCCGGGTGCTGGTGCAGGTCGTGGCGGATCGCGATGGCCTGGTCGGCACGTGCCGCGATTTCGGGCAGTACGCCCGTTGCCGGCGAATTCCGCCGGGCATGGCCCGGCGCTACCGAAGTGTCTCCGCTCATCGCCTTATCCCACCTTCCGCGCCGGCTCGGCATCGGTGCTGTAACGGCTTGCCTTGCGTGGCAGGCCCAGGTGGTCGCGCAGGGTCTGTCCTTCCAGCGCACTGCGGTGGTAACCGCGTGCTTCCAGCAGGGGCAGCACCAGCGTTACGAAATCATCCAGGCCTTCGCGCTGCGCGGCGAAGCCGAGAATGAAACCATCGCTGGCGCCGGCGTCGAACCAGCGGATCAGTTCGTCGGCCACATGTTCCGGCGTGCCGATGAAGTTCGGCCGCGGGCTCACCGCCTGCAGCGCCACCTGGCGCAGGCTCAGGCCCTGCTCGCGCGCATCCTGCTTGATGCGGTCGGTGGTGGAGCGGAAGGAGTTGGCGCCGATGTCGCCCAGCTCAGGGAACGGCGCATCCGGGTCGTACTGGCTGAAATCATGGTGGTCGAAGAAACGGCCGAGATACGCCAGGGCATCGTCCAGCCCGGCCAGCGCGGCAATCGCCTGGTACTTGGCCTCGGCTTCTTCCGCCGTACGGCCAACGATCGGGCCGATCCCCGGGAAGATCTTGATGTCACCAGCGCTGCGGCCATGGGCGATCGCCGAGTTCTTCACCTTCTGGGTGAACGTACGGGTCTCCTCCAGCGACGGCGCGTGGGTGAACACCGCATCGGCGTACTTGCCAGCCAACGCAATGCCATCGTCGGACGAACCGGCCTGGAAGATCACCGGCTGGCCCTGCGGCGAGCGCTGGATGTTGAGTGGGCCTTCCACCTGGAAAAAGCGGCCCTTGTGGTCGAGGCGGCGGAACTTCTCCGGCGCGAAGAACGTGCCGCTGTCGCGGTCACGCACGAACGCATCGTCATCCCACGAATCCCACAGCCCCTGCACCACCTCCAGGTACTCATCGGCAATCTGGTAGCGCAGCGCATGCTCAGGATGCGGACGCCCGTAATTTCGTCCCGAGCCTTCCAGCGGCGAAGTCACCACGTTCCATCCTGCACGGCCACCGCTGAGCAGATCCAGCGAGGCGAACTGGCGCGCCACGGTGAACGGATCGCTGTACGAGGTGGAGAGCGTGCCAGCCAGGCCGATCTTCTTCGTCGCCGTCGCCAGCGCCGACAGCAGCGAGATCGGCTCGAAGCGGTTGAGGAAATGCGGAATCGACTTCTCGTTGATGTACAGCCCGTCGGCAACGAAGCCGAAGGCGATGCCGTTGTCCTCGGCGGTACGCGCGATGTCGATGTAGTAGCCCAGGTTGACGCTGGCATCGGGCACGTTGGACGGGTGCTTCCACGCATGCATGTGGCTGCCGGGGCCCTGCAGCATGATGCCGAAGGGGATGGGACGCGGGGTCGTGCTCATGGGGTGGCTCCAGCAGTCAGGCCACCGCCGCGCGGGGCGCGGGCGACAGCAGTTCAAGGGACGTCAGGCGTGCGTCGAGGTCGGCCACCGGCGCGTCGAGGATGAATTCACCGACGCCGAAGCGGCGGTGCAGCGCATCCAGCTCGCTGCGTACATGCTGTGCATCGCCAGAGAGCACGCTGGGGCGTGTTTCTTCGACGCGGAAATCAGCAACCCCCACCTGCCGCGCGTATTCGGCAGCGGCCTCGGGACTGGGCAGGTTCACCGTCTGCCCTGGGGCCAGGTGCAGCTTGTAGACACGCAACGCGCCAATGTGGCGGGCGGCGGCCTCGCTGGTGGGCGCGGCGAAGGCCACAGTCGCCAGCAGCGGTGCATGCGCGGACACCGCGCGATAAGCCTCGAAGGCGGCCTCGATGTGCTTCGGGTCGCCATCGAAGTGCGCGGCGTAGACGAAGCGCCAGCCGAGCTCTGCGGCCTGCCGCGCACTCTGTGGACTCGCGCCCAGCAGGAAGCGCTCTGGCGGCGTCTGCGGAATCGGTCGCGCCTGAGCGTCTGCCTGCGCATCGGACAGATAGCCTTCCAGGTCGCGTACCTGCTGGTCGAAATCGGCAAACGGCGGGCGACCGGCGGCCAGTGCGGCAGTCGATGCCGGCAGACCACCCGGCGCCTTGCCCACGCCAAGATCCACGCGTCCGGGCGCAAGGGCGGCCAGCAGATTGAAATTCTCGGCCACCTTGTAGGGGGCGTAGTGGCGCAGCATCACCCCGCCACTGCCGATGCGGATGCGCCGGGTCTGCGCCAGCACCCACGCCGCCAGCACTTCCGGTGCCGGGCTGGCCAGCGTCGGCGCGGCATGGTGTTCGGCAAACCAGTAGCGGTGGTAACCCAGTTGCTCGGCGCGCTGCGCCAACTGCAGGCTGTTGCGCAGCGCCTGTTCGGGCGTGCTGCCGTCGGCCACCGGACTCTTGTCCAACACGCTGGTGAGGTAGCTCATCGTCACGTCCTCGCTCAGGGATGGGCCACGGGAATGCCGAGCAGGCCATTCAGTGCCGCCAGGATCGGCTCGGCACCGGAGATGTACTGGCGTTGCTGGTACTCGCCACTGGCGTGCTCATTGACCACGCCCTGTGGCAGCACCAGCTTCGGCAGCGACTGGTCCTGCTCGCCGATCTCGGCGATCACCTCGCGGCGCGGCCGGCTGAAGCCGATGCGGCGCACATCCAGCTGTGCGTCCAGGCCCTCGATGCTCGACAGCGCACCTTCCAGCAGCAGGCTGTGCCGGCAGAAGAAGCGTTGGCCAGGCAGCTGGCCGTCCTCGAACTCGCGGTCCAGCAGGAACAGGATGGGTTTGTGGGTTGCGTCTACAGCCACGGGATCGTCCTCGTTGGGGCCGGCAATGCACTGCCGCTTCGATATCGATGCTAGAGAAGGACGGCCCGATGCCAGCGCCGGAACTCGACAATCCACGGTCGGATCCGGCCATGCAGATGCAGGTTGGCAATAAGCAGACTGCCGGCCGTTATGGGCGCGGGCGGCATCACGCCGCTTGCGCAGGTGCGCGCCAGCCCAGCGCCGGCGCGATGTCCTCGATCACCGTGCTGAGGATGCGCCGGTAGTCCTGCTCGGGCAGCTCATAGGGCAGCTCCACCCGCAGCTCGTCCACCTGCTGCAGCAGCGGATCGGCCTGCAACCGCGCGATGATCTGCGCCGTGCTGCCGACCACGTCGGGTGCGAACAACGTGCGTCGCGGCCCTTGCGGGGCGAGGGTGCGCGCATGCCGCTGCGCACTGAAGGCCTCGATCCGCTGCCGCGTGGCCGCATCCACACCCTCGGTGGGCACCAGCACCCGCCCCACCGCCACGCGGCGTGCGCTGCCCACCGGCAATGCCGCACGATAGGCCTGCAGGTGCTGCAACTGCGCGCCAAAGAAGTCCTCACTCAGCTCGGCACGGTTGACGTTGCCCAGCAGCAGATGCAGCCCCTGCTCACCCGCCGAACGCGCCGACTGCAGAGAGCCAGCGCCATACCAGACCCGGTCCACCAGCCCCGGCGCGTGTGGCTGCAGTCGCGGACGATAGCGCGTGGCGGCATTGCCAACCTCGGCATCCGCGTCACCCAACGGCTCACCCCGCAGCGCTTCCAGCAACCGCGCCACCCGGCCATGGGAAAAGTCGATGCGCGCAGGGTCGCTGTCGTACAGCAAGGGCCCTACCAGCCCGCCGTGTGGCGGCGCGCCGGTACTGACGCCTACCTGCAGCCGGCCACCGGCCAGCGCGTCCAGCAACGACAGATCCTCAGCCAGGCGGAAAGGTGTTTCATAGCCGAGCTGGATCACCGCACTGCCCAGTTCGATGCGCGTGGTGTGCTGGCTTGCCGCCGCCAGGAACACCGCTGCCGAACTGATGCCTGGCTCCAGGTGGCGGTGGCGAACCCATGCGCCGTCATAGCCCAGCTGTTCGGCAAACGCGATCAGCGCCAACGTCGCGTCCAGGCCTGCGCGCGGTTGTTCCGGCAGATAGCTTCCCGGCGTGAGGAACGCCAGGTGCCGCAGCTGCACCGCCACGTCCTAGGCGATCCTGCGCAGCGGCGCCGACGGTGCCGCCGCCAAGGGTGCTACATGTCCAGCAGCACGCTCGGCCGCCAGTTGGATGCGCGCCTGCAGTGCGGCGCTGTTGATCCGGTCGCCGTCGAAGTCAGCCGGCGTGGCATACACCCCGATCGGCAACGTATGCGCCTGCAGGAAGCTGAAAAGCGGCCGCAGCTGATGGTCGATCACCAGCGCGTGGCGCTCACTGCCACCGGTAGCCGCCAGCAGCACCGGCGTATCCACCAGAGCGTCCAGCCCGATGAAGTCGATCAGGTGCTTGAACAGACCCGGATAGGACCCGCGATACACCGGCGTGGCCGCCACCAGCAGCTGCGCCGATTCTATCGTGGCCAGCGCGCGCTCCACCTGCGGCTCCACTTCACTACGCTGCAGCGCCTGCCCCAGCGAGCGCGCGATCGGCGCCAGCTCGACCAGCTCCACGCTGATGTTGACCCGCTCGCGCAGCTCTTCCAGCAGATGCCGCACCAGCAGCAACGTGCGCGACGTCGCCGAACTGGTCGGCGACCCCACCAATGCAACCACCTTCAATGCAGAAGACATGACCCCCTCCTCGGTAGCGCCGGGCCATGCCCGGCGACGTTTCACATGAACCTCAGAACCGGTAATTGACGCGCCCGTACCAGAACGTCCCGACGTTGCTCAGCACATCACCGCTGTCCCAGGTGGTCTCGATGCTGGCCACATCGGTGGCGCTGCGTGCGTACGCAGGCACCTTGCGGGTGCGCTTGTCGAACACGTTGTTGATGCCCAGCGCCGCACTCCAACCGGCACCCAGCTCGACGCCACCGGACAGGTTGGTCACCAGCACCGGCGGCTGCTTGTACTCCACGCCGTTGTTCAGGCGCTTGATCGGGCCGTAGTAAGTGAAGTCCACGTTCGAACGCCAGCGCCCGTTCTGCCAGCCCAGTCCCGCCACCTGCGTGTACGACGGCGTGCGGAAGCGCAGCGCGTACTCACTGGATTTGGTCAGCAGGTTGATGTTCGGCAGCCCCTGCAACGCCTGCGGAATCGCGCTCACCTTCTGAATGGTGGTGCGGCCCACGTTGGCCGCGTAGCTCCAGCGCAGCTTGCCCCACTGCGTTTCCTGGTTCGCCTCCAGGGTCAGCTCCACGCCGCGCGTGCGGGTGTCGCCCACGTTGGTGAAGTAGCTGGCATAGAACGCATCACCGGGCAGGATGCTGATGCCGGCCGTGCCCAGCAGCGCATCGATGGTGTTCTTCTGCGCGGCGGTCAGCACGGTGCCGCTGTTGTCGGTCACCCGCGCCGGGTCCTGCGCGTTGTAACCGATCTGGCTGGACTGGCCCAGCTGGCCACGGATGTCGATCTGGTAAGCATCCACCGCCAGGTGCAATGCCTGGCTCGGGTCCCAGGTCACGCCGAGGCTGTAGTTGGTGGCCTTCTCCGGCTTCAGTGGCGTAGCGCCCAGCGCCACTGCTGCCGGAGAAGCGACCTGCGCCACCAGCGTGGTACCGCACGGGCAGCTGCCGGTGGCCTGGTAGAACTGCGCGCCCAGGCTCGGCGCGTGGAAGCCATTGCTGACCGTGGCACGTACGCCCAGCGCATCGGTGAAGTCGAAGCGCGTGGTCAACCGACCGGTCGACACCGTGCCGAAGTCCGAGTGGTCTTCCCAGCGCGCGGCGGCATCCAGGTACCAGCGCGACGTGATGTTGGTCGCTGCACCGGCGTACACCGCCTTGCTGTTGCGGGTGGCCTTCACCGCATCGGCGGTGGAATAGCCGACGAAGGCAGCCGCACCAAAACCGGTGTACGACTCCCACTGCCCTGCCCCGCGTTCGTATTGTTCGTGCTGGTACTCGGCACCGGCACTCACTTCCAGTGGCGATGCGAAGGCCGCCACTTCGAAGCCGCGGCGCAGGTCGAGGTTGGCGATGCCCTGCTGGTAATCCAGCTTGCCGTCATAGAAGTCGGTCGGCGAGCCCGGGTACGGCAGCGAGTAGTTCACCGAATTGCGGGTGTAGGTGCGCACCGTGTTGCGGTTGCCGGTCAGGCTGAAGTCGTAGTCCCACCCCGCAACCTGGCCCTTCACCCCGGCCGTGCCGGTGTACTGCTTCTCCTTGGTTTCCAGCACCGGCAGGAAGCCATCGGGAAACACGCTCAGCACGCCCGGTGCCTTGTAGGTGGTGAAGATCGTTGCCGGCAGGCGGAAGTTCTGGATCGCCTGCGCGGTGCGGTCGCTGGCGGTCGCATTGGCGTAGAACTGGGCGTTCTCGCCCAAGCCATGGCCCACGTTTACCGCGAAGGCCTTCAGCGCATACGACGGCGAGCTGAGGATGATGTTGGCCTCGGCATCGCGCCCGGCCTCGGCCGGGTTCGGCGTCGCTCCAGCCGGCAAGCGGTTGTTTGGACGCAGCGCCACCAGGTTGCCGTTGCCATCCACGGCGGGATAACTCAGGTAGCCGTCGATGTAGCGCCGCGTGCGGATCGCATGGTGCTGGCGCGTGCTCTCGCCGGACAGGTTGATGAAGCCATCCTCGCCCCACGGCAGGCCGATGTTGGCGCGCACGCTGGTGCGGCTGCCGTCGCCATCGGTGCTCTGCCCGCTCTCCACCGACACATCGCCACCGTGCGCCTGCGATTTCAGGATCACGTTGATCACTCCGGTGATCGCGTCCGAACCATAGATGGCCGAAGCACCATCACGGAGCACCTCCACATGGTCGATGGCCGACACCGGAATCAGCGCCAGATCGGCCCAGGCATGGCCGGGGTAGCCGCCACCATTGGCGCCACTGACATACGCGCTGGCGTTGCGGCGCTTGCCGTTCACCAGCACCAGCGTGTAACCCGGCGACAGGTTGCGCAGCTGGTAACCGCGGATCAGGCTTTCCTGGTCGCTCTGGTAACCGCCGATCTGGCTCAGCGATGGCAGGCTGCGCTGCAGCGCTTCCAGCAGGTTGGCCTGGCCGGTCGCGGCCAGGTCCTCGGCGGAAATCACGTCGATCGGTGTCGAGCTGTTCTTCACCGTGCGCGTGCTGGTGCGTGAACCGGTCACCACCACCGCATCCAGCGTGGACGCGGCAAGGTTGGCGGAGGTGGCGGTGGTGGCGGTGGTCGCCGACGGTGCATCGGCCTCAGCCGCATACGCCGGGGCAGCGGCAAGAGTGGCGGCAATCAGCAGGGAGAGCGTGGACAGCGCAGGAATGTGGGCAGCAGGCATGGGGGCTCGTGGGGGTGGGCCGGAGACACGCCTCCATTCAAGAGCCCACGCCCAACACGCAACAGCGGATATCGCGTCATGTGACCGTCACATCGCGCCAGCCACATGACTGCTGGTAATGACCTTACGCAGCCTGCACACACCGGATCGGATCCGTTTCCAAAGGAAAGGGCTCCGACCCCATACACGCGAATCCGCAGGGTCAGAGCCCTTCCTGCGGAAAGGATCTGACCCAGGCCTCCATATACCCTGCGGGCATCACCTCATGCCCGCGCGCCACTCAGCGGCACGTGCCTGCGTCGGTAGCATCAAGCCATGCCCACCCTGCCTGCCGATCCGACCGCGCCCACCGTCGCCATCGTGGCCTGCCACGGCCAGGGCCTGTTCGAATTCGGCTGCGCGGTCGGCCTGTTCGCACCCATCCGCCCTGAACTGGGCGTGGCCTGGTACCGCACCCAGCTCTGCGCTGGCGAACCCGGTGCACTGCGCATGCTCGGCAGCGCGCAGGTGCAACTGCCCTACGATCTGAGCGCTGTCGACGACGCCGACATCATCGTCATTCCCGGCTGGCGCGAACCCAGCGAGCGCCCGCCGCAGGCGTTGCTTGATGCCCTCACCCGCGCCCACGCGCGCGGCGCACGCATCACGTCCATCTGCTCCGGTGCATTCGTGCTCGCCTGGGCTGGATTGCTCGATGGTCGCCAAGCCACCACCCACTGGCGCCTCACCGAAACGCTGGCGCGCGAATTTCCGCGCATCCACGTGCGCGACGATGTGCTGTACGTGGACGCCGGCAGCATCATCACCTCGGCCGGCTCGGCTACCGGCATGGACATGATGCTGCACATGGTGCGCAAGGATTACGGCGCGCGCGTGGCCAATCTGGTGGCCGAACGGCTGGTGCTGGCACCCTGGCGCGATGCCGAACGCAGCCAGCGGGTCAGCCGCGCGATCCCGCTGGGCGAGCCCACGCGGCTGGCGAAACTGATGGAATGGATGCGCCGCAACCTGCGCGAGCCGCATTCGCTGGGCAGCCTGGCCGAACAGGCCGCACTCAGCCAGCGCACCCTGCAGCGGCAGTTCCTTGAAGCCACCGGCCTGTCGCCCATCGACTGGCTCATCCGCGAACGCGTGGCCTACGCACGCGAACTGCTGGAAACCACCGACCGCCCGCTGCAATGGGTGGCCGAACAGGCCGGGTTCGGCTCGCAGGAATCGTTCCGCCGGCACTTCCGCGGCATGGTCGATGCCAGCCCCATCGAATACCGCAACCAGCACCGCAGTGGCCTCAGCGCCGACCGGCTGGTGGACTGCTGACAGCACCTCCGTCTTTCCACGCAGCCACCCAACCGGCACGATGCAGGCACGCCCTGGCCTGCCGATGGAACGGTGATGACTGCTACCCCGTACAGGAACTTCCGCTTCGGTATCGGCGTCTCGCTGGTCCTGGCCAGCCTGCTCGCCGCGCTTGGCCTGATCGCGGTCTGCACCCCGAATCTCGGCTGGGGCGTGGTGGCGTTGATCACCCTTGCGCTGTGGATCGGGGTGCCGCTGCTGGTGCTGCTCCTGCTGGCCTGGGGCCGCTACATGGTGCGCGAGCGCGGGCACGTGCCGGGCCGGGTGCATGCCCTGATGTTCGTGCCCACTGTCCTCACCCTGCTCATCTATCCTCTGGGTGATTCACTGCGCGGGCGCTTGGATACCGCCACCGGTGGCTCGCGTGCGGCCATCGCAGAAACGCACATCAACCTCAGTGGCCATGCACTGTGGCTGGACACCTCACCCTATGCCTCCACCTACTCCGGCGCGGGACCGGACCTGCCCATGCAAGGCGACAACCCCCAGCGCTTCGTTGCCTTCCACCGCTATCCGAACGCGCAGTCCGATGCAGACAACGCCTTCCCCTATGACAACGCACGACTGAAGCCGGGCATCGACCGCTACCGCTATGGCGCGCCCTCCGAAGGCACTGCAAGCACCCTGCCCCTGCGTCGCCAGTCCTATCCGGATATCACAGCGCTCACCCGCGTGTGGGGCACATCGGGGGGGCCAAGCATCGTGCACCTCTACTACCACTATGCCGACCACGTCGAGGTTGCCCCCGCGCTGGCGCGTCTGGCCGGCGCTACCGAATACGAGCTCGAGCGCAGCCGCGTGGAAGGGCTGGTGCAGTTCAAGACGCACAACTACGGCGCCGCGCCGATCGTGCGCCTGGAAATCAATGGCGCGACGTTGGACATCGGCGACGACGCCATCGCGCCCATTCCTGCGCCCCCGGCCGCGTGCACGGCGTCCAACCACACCACCGGCGTCGCGCTGTTGAATCTCGACCAGCCGTTGCAGGTTCGCTGGCAGACTGCCGCCGCACCGCAGGTATGGCATCGCGCACGCGTGCAGGTTCCTGCATTCCGCCAGCCACAGCCACTGGATGACCAATCCACCCTGCAGCGCGTGCTGCTCTATGTTCTGCCCGACGGCACGATGGCAGCAGAGCGCTACGTGGAAGTGCTCACGGGCGATTCCCGGCGTGGCATCAGGGCCACCGGCCTGCCTGCCAATGCGGCGGCACACGCGACGTGTGGCAGCGCCTACGCCACTTACGGCGAAGACGCACCAGCGCCGCTGGCGGACTGATCATCCGGACTGTCCCTTGCAGCGTCAGACGCGTGCGCGTGCGTTGCCCGCATGTATCCGCCAGCACTGCGCCACAAACCCAACCGCAAACACCACCGCGCACCCCAGCAACGTCTGCAGGATCACCGGCGCCAACGGTGCAGGCGCAATCGGGTGCGCCACCGGCAACCGTGTCAGCGTTTCATTCACACCCGGCACCAGCGACAACAGGAAGCTGAAAGACAGTGCGAACGTGGACAGATAGGGCGCCAATCGCCCAAGGAACCGCAACCGAGCCGCCAACACCCCACCGAATGCAATCAGCAGAATCACCACACCAAACGCGTGGCCAGGATTGAGGCCCCCGGTGCTGGAGACGGTGAACGAGGTCACCACCGACAGCACCAACCCCAGCAGATAGAGCTTGCCGGCGCGCGTAGCCGGATCAATGGCCCGATACCGGATGAAACCGAACAGGCCAGCGGCGATGGGAACCAGGCTGATCGCGGTGTGCACGATGCCCAAGGAAGAAAGCGGATGACTCATGGCGACCTCTGCTGGAGTTTTTAACCTACTAGTAGGTAGGCTCAGTGGACAAAAAGAAGGCCCGCTCCATGCAGGCCTTCGTCGAAACATTCAGACCGCCGGCACCAGCCGGGCAATCGACAACCGAGCCAGCGCCGCGAACGTCGCCGCATCACCAAACCCACGCGCGGCCAGCATCGCGCCGTGCACCGAGGCCATGAACGCCTTGGCCTCATCCGCAGGCGTGCCCTGCAGCCTCAGCCGCCCCTGCGCCGCACCCTTTTCCAGCGTGATCGTCAGCCAGCCGCTCAGATCCTCGAAATGCCCGCGCACTTCATCGGCAATCTCGTCGGGGATCATCGGCGCTTCGGCCGCCAGCATCGCGCAGATGCAGAACGACGAGGTGCCACCGGAAATGCAGCTGGACCAGTAATCCACGTAGGCGTTGAGCGCCAACAAAGGATCGCCCAGCTGCCGGTCCAGCAGCGCCAGGCCTTCCCGTGCCTCTGCCCGGTACAGCTCCACCACCGTCCGCACCAGATCCGCCTTGCTGGGGAAATGGTGGTGGATGCTGGCCTTGCTGATGTTCACCCGCGCGGACACGTCGGCATAGCTGAAACCGTTGTAGCCACCGGCTTCCAGCAGCGAACGGGCGTGGGCCAGGATCTCGTGGGCCTTGGGGGACAGTGACTCTTTCATGGGTACAAACCTACTAGTAGGTAGACGCCCTGTCAACCGACTCGTTCGCCGGGCATGGCCCGCCGCTACCTGACACGGGCGTCTCTGGTAGCGCCAGGCCATGCCCGGCGAGCGCAGCGGTCAATGCGAAGACACATACAGCGCATCGGCTGGCGCCGGCGGCAGCGCAAAACTTCGCCGCATGCGCGCCACCTCGGCCGCCGGCGGCAACCCGAACAAGCGCTTGAACTCCCGATTGAACTGCGACGGGCTGGCGTACCCCACCGCCAACGATGCCGCCTCGGCCGTCATGCCCTGCCGCAGCATCAGCAGCCGCGCCTGGTGCAGCCGCGTCGACTTCACGTACTGCATCGGCGAGGTACCGGTAATGCTGCGGAAGTGATCATGGAACGTGGCCACGCTCATCTCCGCCTGCGCTGCCAGCGCATCCACATCCAGCGCCGTCGAGTAGGCCGCATGAATATGCCGCAGCACCTTGCCGATGCGGCCGAAGCGCCCGCGCATCGCCAACGCCTCGCGCAGCGCCCCACCCTGTGCGCCGGTCAGCACCCGGAAATACAGCTCGCGCACCAGCGAGGGCCCCAGCACGTCGGCCTCCAATGGATCGGCCAGCGCTTCCAGTAATCGCAGCACCGTGGCCTGCATCGCAGGCTGCATCGGGCTGGACATCATGCTTCTTGCCGGCGCTTCGGTGCTGGCAGTGCGCTCGCCCAGTTCCATCAGCAGATCTGCGGCCAGCTGCAGATCCAGATGCAGGTAGATCGCCAGCAGCGGCGCCTCGGCCGTGGCCTCGGTCTCCATGGTGAAGGGCACCGGCACCGACACTGCCAGGTAGTGCTGCGCGTCGTACTGGTAGACCTGCCCGCCCAGATAGCCACGCTTCACGCCCTGGCAGACGATCACGATGCCGGGGTCGTACAGCACCGGCGTGCGCGCCAAGGGACGGTTGGAGCGCAGCAGCCGCACCCCAGGCACCGCCGTCAGCGTGTAGCCCTCGTCCACGGCCAGCGCCTGCAGCAGGCCGACCATGCGCGCCTGTGCGGGATGTTGCAGCGGATCATCGGCCGACCGCATCGGGCGCCCCAGAGGAATAGGCAAGAAAGCCCGAAGCTTAGGCCTGGGCGGCCGCGCACTCAATCACTAACGTGCAACTCCCCAGCCACGAGCCCTCAGCCATGACCGCATCCCGCCTCCTCCTCATCACCGGCGTCAGCAGCGGCTTCGGCCGCGCCCTGGCCCAGCAGGCCCTGCTGGCCGGCCATCGCGTGGTCGGCACCGTGCGCAGCGAATCTGCCCGCCAGCAATTTGCGGCCCTCGCCCCCGGTCGCGCCTTCGGCCGCCTGCTGGATGTCACCGACGCCGCGGCCATCGATGCACTGGTGACCACCGTCGAAGCCGACATCGGCGCCATCGACGTGCTGGTCAACAACGCCGGCTACGGCCACGAAGGCATCCTCGAAGAATCCACGTTGGACGAACTGCGCCATCAGTTCGAAGTGAACGTGTTCGGTCCCGCCGCGCTGATCAAAGCCGTGCTGCCGCACATGCGCGCGCGCCGCCGCGGCCACATCCTCAACATCACCTCCATGGGCGGCTTCATCACCTTGCCGGGCATCGCCTGGTACTGCGGCAGCAAGTTTGCGCTGGAAGGCATCAGCGAGGTGCTGGGCAAGGAAGTGGCGCCGTTCGGCATCCATGTGACCGCGATCGCGCCGGGCTCGTTCCGCACCGATTGGGCTGGCCGTTCGATGGTGCGGGCCTCGCGCAGCATCGGCGACTACGACGCGCTGTTCGACCCGATCCGAAGCGCACGCGAAGAAAAGAGCGGCCATCAGTTGGGCGACCCGATCAAGGCCGCGCAAGCCATGCTGCAGGTGATCGACAGCGATGCACCGCCCAGCCACCTTCTGTTGGGCAGCGATGCAGTGCAGCTGGTGCGGGCAAAGCTGACATCGATGTCCGGCAGCATCGACGCGTGGGAACAGCTGAGCCGCTCGACCGACGGCGAGGTGTAAATGCAGGCGGTAGCGCCGGGCATGGCCCGGCGCTACCTGCGCCCCGCTGCCTCAGTCGTCCTGCACCAGCTTGAACTCACGCAACAGCCCACCGATCTGGGTCTTGTCCAGCTTGTTCATCAGCAGGTTGCGCAGGAACGCCGGCCCCGGAATGTCCAGTTCCTTGCCATCGCGAAGACGCCCGGTCGCGGCCAGCAGCGTGCGCACGTCGTAGGTGGAATTGAACACCTCCGGCACGCCGCGCTCGATGCCCAGCAGCGTGTACACCGCTTCCATCGGCGTGCGCACCGAATACTCGGTGGTGAAGATGCAGTCGCGCTGCTTCGATTCGGCAAACTGGCCGATGAAGGCGAAGTTCACCGCGCCCTCCGGCACCACGTCCGGGCGATCACCGGCCTGGCGCGGCATGAAGAACGCAGTGATGTACGGCATCATCACCGGCACCGTCTTCGCCCCGGTCGCCGCCAGCTCGTCGATCTCCTCCACCGGCACACCCAGGTGGTACAGCCACTCGCGGGTGATCTCCTCGCCCGTGCAGTCCTGCATCGGCTTGTTCACGTAATCGCCCGGCGTATCCACGAACAGCGAATACACCCACACCACGATCTGGTCCTTCGGCTGGTTCTTGAAGTGCGGCTGGCGATTCACCGTCCAGCTCATCAGCCAGCGCGAGTCGCGCACGCTCACGATGCCGCCGGTCACCACCTTGCCGCTGAACGGATCGCGCTTGGCAATCTTCTCGATGTACGCCGGAATGCGCGCGTCCAACGTGGTTACCGTCGCCGATTCCCACTTGGTTTCCGGTATATGCGCACCGAATACATCCGGGCGTCCGAACGCCGCATCCTTGGCCGCGATGCGCCGCCACAGGTCCCACGCCGGTGCCGGGCCTTCATTCAAGCGTGCGGCGGTGTGGTGGTCGCCGTTGTCGGAATTCTCGGTCAGCGAGCCGATCGTCATGAACACCAGATCGTCCGCGCCCAGGTCCACGCCACCGGCCTGGCCGTCCCGCGTCCAGTGGATGCGCGTGGCCTGCTTGCGGCCCTCCTGCAGGTCGAAGTCAACATCGGTCACTTCAGTCCCGTACTGGAACCGCACGCCGCGCTCCTGCAGCCACTTCACCAGCGGCAGCACCAGCGATTCGTACTGGTTGTACTTGGTGAACTTCAGCGCAGAGAAGTCCGGCAGCCCGCCGATATGGTGGATGAAGCGATGCAGGTACAGCTTCATCTCCAGCGCCGAATGCCACTCCTCGAACGCGAACATCGTGCGCCAGTACAGCCAGAAATTGCTGTCGAGGAAATCGCGGCCGAGCACTTCGTTGATGCGCTTGTTCTCCATCTCCTGCCGGGTGGCCAGGAACAGCGCGATCACGTCCTTCTGCGCCTGCTCGCTCAGGGTGAACAGGCCATCGGTATGCGCATCTTCGCCGCGATTGATCGTGGCACGCTGCAGCGAATAGTTCGGGTCGTCCTTGTTCAACCAGTAGAACTCGTCCAGCACACTGGCATCGTCGATTTCCAACGATGGAATCGAACGGAACAGATCCCACAGGCACTCGAAATGGTCTTCCATCTCGCGGCCGCCGCGGATCACGAAACCCTTCTCCCGCACCTTCAGGCCATCCAGCGCGCCACCGGCAATCTGCTGCTGTTCCAGGATGGTGATGCGCTCGCCGGGCATGCGCCCATCACGCACCAGGAACGCCGCACCGGCCAGCGAAGCGAGGCCCGAACCCACGAACCAGGCCGTCTTGTTGTCCACGCCCGCCGGCTTGCGCGGGCGAGCGAAGGCCTCGTAGTTGCCACTGCTGTAGTACATGCGCGTCTCCTTCCTGGATGGGGTAGCCCCCACTCTAGCGCCGAACCGATGTACCGCATCCTGCAGAGAAGCTGCGACGCAGTGACGCAGGTGCTTCCCGTCCCCGCGTTGCAAGCGGCCTCATCCGCGGTCAACCTTCGCCTCGGTAGTGAACCAGCGCTGGAACCCATCGATGGCGTCCGGCATCAGCGTGCTGGCGCGCTCACACACAATGGACTCGGCGTGGCGAATGGCACTCACTGCATCCGGCTGCGCACACAACGCCATCGCCACATCCGACGCGTCCAGCATCGCCAGGTTCACGCCCACGCCCACCGGCGGCATCAGATGGGCAGCATCGCCGATCAGCGTCACGCCGTTGCGCGGTGTCCAACGGAAATCCGCCGGCAGGCTGTAGATCGGCCGCCGCACGAAATCGGTGCACGCCTCCAGCAGCCCCCGCAGGTTCGGTGCCCAGCCGGTGTAGCTGCCTGTCACCAGCGCACGCATGCCTTGCTGCGCGATCTGCGCATCAAGCCAATCAGAAGGCCGCTTCAGCGCCGCGTACACGCAGAATCGATCGCCGCTGTTGCGCTGCACGAACAGCGCTTCCTCGCCGCCAAAGCAGAACAGGCTGCCCTGCCCCACCATGGCCGCGATATCCGCCGCAGGCTGCGCGATCCATCCTTCAAAGAAGGTAATGCCCGTCGGCAGCGGCTGGCAGGCACTCAACGCAGCGCGCACCTTCGACCATGCGCCATCGGCACCGATCACGATCTCCGCCTCGGCCTGCACACCATTGGTAAAACGCAGGCTGTGGCGGCCGGCATCTGCAGGTTCCATCTCGCTCAAGCAATGGCCCCACTGCACCGCGTCGGCCGGCAACGCATCCAGCAGCAGCTGGCGCAGGTCGCCACGGTCGATCTCCGGCTTGTCCATGCTTCCCTCCGGCCCGAACCCACCTGCGGTAATCGCCCCGGACCACGGATCACCCATCCGCGCCTCCTGGCCTTCATGGCGCGCCACCGCCCGGAACGCGTCCAGCAGACCAGCCCGCTGCAACGCCACCTGGCCGGAATCCTCGTGCAGGTCCAGCGTGCCGCCCTGGGTGCGCTTCTGCCCGGACGACTCGCCCTCGTACACGCTCACGCGATGGCCGCCACGATGCAGGATGAGCGCAGCGGTCAGGCCGGCGGGGCCCGCGCCGATGATGGCAATACGTGGAGAGTGCGGCATGAGACGGCCTGCAGAGTGGTTGATATATCAACCGTAGAATGTTCGAGTTGACACGTCAACCAACCACGGGCAACGTGGGCGCATGACCCCACCCACCATCACCCCTGACGAGTGGGCCGCCTGGCGCGGCTTCCGGCGCATGGCCGAGATCACCTCCGGCCGCATCGTCCACGACATCACCCGCAGCACCGGGCTTTCCAGTGCCGACTTCGTCGTGCTGATGGAACTGAGCAAGGCCAAGGACCGCTGCCGCCGCCAGCGCGAACTGCTGGACTACCTGGAATGGGACAAGACCCGGCTCTCGCACCAGCTCACCCGCATGGCCGGTCGCGGCCTGATCGAGCGCGACACCGACAGTGACAACGTGGTGGTGATCCGCATGACCGCAGAAGGCCGCACTCAGCTGAGCGCAGCACGGCCGGTACACGTCGCCAGCGTCCGCCGGAATTTCCTCGACCATCTCTCAGCCGATGACCTGGCCGCGCTGCAGCAGATCACCGACAAACTGCATGCAGCACTACAGGACGCAGAGAACTGAGACGCCGCCAGGTCACAGACGGCGGCCCAACACCTGCCCCGGCCAGCCATCCACGTTGAAGGTCGACAGCCGTTCGTAACCGCACGATTCGTAGAAGCGCACCAGCTCGCCACTGCCACCGCCATAGCAATCCACGCGCAGGTAATCCAATCCCGCTGCGCGTGCCTGCTCGTCGGCGAACGCCATCAAACGCCGGCCAATGCCACGCACCCGCGCATCGCGCGAAGCAATCAACACGCGTACGTACAGCTCCGGCTCGGTCGCCGCAGGCACATAGGGCATGGCCTCGCCCAACGCCAGGAACGCACGCACCTTGCCCTGCGCAGTTTCCGCCACCCACGCACCGGGCAGTGCGCAGGCATCGGTCACCTGGGTAATGCGGCGCGGAATGGACGACCACGCCTCGGTACCCCACTGCTGTGGATTGCCGATGGCCACGAACCACGCAATCACTTCATCGAACAGATCCAGCACCGCAGGCGCATCGGCCACGCTGGCGCGACGAATCGTCAGCGCCTCTTTTCCAGCATCACTCACGCGTAGTACTCCTTTCATTCAACGAACCCGAACGGCTGCAATCACCCGGCTCCGCCCAGAATGCCGCCGCGCACCAGGCATCACCACGGCCAAAAGTCCATTGCGCGCCGCTGACCGGTAGTGCCGGCCGCTGGCCGGCAACTGCAATCACCCACTTCACTAGGGTGCCGGCCAGCGGCCGGCACTACCGCGGTTGAAACTCCATGGCGCTGCATTGACCGGTCCGGCATGACCACGGCGAAAATCCATGGCGCCGCATCCACCGGCCAAGACTCCACGGCGGCGGAGTTGACATGCAGTCATTTACCTGCCTATTGTGCTCCCACGGACGGCACCCCGCCGCCCACCGTGGAGCCGCAGTCATGGTGGATATCGCTCACAGAGTCGGCATCAACGCCCCATCAGCCCAGGTCTACCAGGCCCTGGCCACCCCCGAAGGCATCGCCGCCTGGTGGGCAGAGGACACCTCCGGCGACCGCCACATCGGCGGCACCATCACCGCCCGCTTCACCGCCAACGGCGTGCAAATCGGCGCCATGCAGATGAAGCTGCTGCAGCTGCAGCCGAACGAGCTGGTGCTGTGGGAATTCATCGACGGCCCACCGGAATGGATCGGCACCACCGCGCGTTTCGCCCTGCACCAGGACGGCGACTACTGCATCGTGCTGTTCAGCCATGAAGGCTGGAAGGAGCGCGTGGAGTTCATGCACCACTGCAGCACCAAGTGGGCCATCTTCCTGATGAGCCTGAAATCCCTGCTGGAAACCGGGCGCGGTCAGCCCAGCCCGCACGACGTCAAGATCGACAACTGGAATTGAAGGCACCCCATGGATGCAGACAAGGTGTTCAAGGCACTGGCCGACCCCACGCGCCGCACGCTGCTGGACCTGCTCTGCAAAGACAACGGCCAGACCCTCAGCCAGCTCTGCGAGCATTTAGACATGGCCCGGCAATCGGTCACCCAGCACCTGGTCCTGCTGGAAGACGCCAACCTGATCAGCACCGTCAGGCGTGGCCGCGAGAAGCTGCACTTCATCAACCCGGTGCCGCTGCACGAAGTCTATACGCGCTGGGTAAGCAAGTTCGAGCAGCAGCGCCTGAGCCTGCTGCATGACCTCAAACAGGAACTGGAAGGACAATGACGATGAGCGCTGAATCCACCCGTTTCATCCACGTGATCTATATCGCCTCCACGCCGCAGAAGGTGTTCGAAGCCATCACCCGGCCGGAGATTGCCCGCACCTACTGGGGGCACGAAAACGTATCGGACTGGAAACCCGGCTCGCGCTGGCAGCACGTGCGCGCCAACGACGAGCGCAAGGTCGAACTGGTCGGCGAAGTGGTGGAAAACACCCCACCCTCGCGACTGGTGATCACCTGGGCCGCCGCCTCGCAGGCGGACAACCCGAAGGCCTACAGCCGGGTGACGTTCGAGATCGTGCCGTATGAGGACATGGTCAAGCTGACGGTGACCCATGACGAGCTGGAACCGGGCAGCGGCATGGATACCGGCATCCGCCAAGGCTGGCCGATCGTGCTGTCGAGCCTGAAATCGCTTCTGGAAACCGGCAAAGGCCTGGACGTATTCGCCAAGCCACAGTAGTGCCAGCCCATGGCTGGCAATCCGCCCACGGCCCAAGCCAACCCGTGAAGGCGCCTTGATCCCGCTGAACGACGCATGCAACGCGTGCTGGCCGCTCATCCGCAAAGTACGCGTTACGTCACGTCAACACGGCATCATTGCGTTGCAGTTTCAATACCCTTCCACAGGTTCCTCTTGCAGCCCTCTTCCCTTTCGGCCGGTGAACCGGCCCCGTCGTCGCCGGCCTTCATTGAAGTTGTTGTTGTGCGGGCCGGTACCCACCTGTTTGCCATCGATGTCGAAGCCGCGATTGAAATCCGCGGCCCAGAAACCTTTGATCGCCCCGGCAGTGGCGCGCGCCCGCACCTCACCGTGCGCGGCCACGCACTGCCGGTGGTCGACCTGCGCCAGGCCAGCGGCTTGAGCGGGTTTGTCCATGGCTGCCCGGCCATGCTGCTGGTGCAGGCCGGCACGGAGACCTCTGCCTTGGCCGTAGACGAGGTACGGGACATCGAAAGCGTGCCACGCCACAACGTGCGGCCCGCCGCGGACACCCCGTTCGGATTCTGCAGCCATCGCATCGCGTTCGAAGCCCTCGGCGAGATTCCCCTGATTGACCCCACCCGGCTTCGATAACGCCGAACCACCGCACCGATCTCCCGGTAACACCGGACCCCGCACCGATCTCCCGGTAGCGCCGGGCCATGCCCGGCGGGCAGCCGGCCAGCTAGCGCGTCGTCCAGCCCCCATCCACCGGAAGCGCCGTACCCGTAATCTGAGCCGCAGCATCCGAGGCCAGGAACACCACCATCTCCCCCAGCTGCTCAGGCGTCACGAACTGCAACGAGGGCTGTTTCTCGGCCAGCAGCGCGCGAGCGGCGGACTCCTGATCCGTTCCCTCGCGCTCCGCCAATGCCGTGATCTGCTGCTCGACCAGCGCCGTTCGCACCCACCCCGGGCAGATGGCATTGGCGGTGATGCCCGTGCCCGCGTTCTCCAGCGCCGTTACCTTGGTGAATCCCACCACGCCATGCTTCGCCGCTACATAAGCCGACTTGTTCACCGAGCCAACCAGTCCATGCACCGACGCGATGTTGATGATGCGACCGGATCCCTGCTGCTTCATGTAGGGCAACGCCGCCGCAGTTGAGTGGAACACCGCCGAGAGATTCAGCGCGAGGATCGCATCCCACTTCGCTACGGGAAATTCCTCGATCGATGCGGTGTGCTGGATGCCCGCATTGTTCACCAGGATGTCGATGCGCCCCATCGTCGCCACGGCGTGGTCGATCATGTCCCGCACTGCCTCGCCACGGGAAAGGTCTGCGCCATCATGCGCCACCCGTACACCGAATTCGGTTTCCAGGCGGGAACGGATGCGTTCGATCTCCCCCGCATCGCCAAAGCCATTCAACACGATGTCGGCACCTTGCCGCGCCAGCGCAGTGGCAATGCCAAGACCGATACCGCTGGTGGAGCCGGTAACCACCGCAACCTTTCCACTGAACATGGGCGAGCTTCCATCGGGCGTAGGCAGCCAGTGTAGCTTCACGGCCCCGCCCCTTTGAATGGCGCTGCCCGTGTCGCGGCCCACAGCTAGAAGAGGATGCCCGCTCGATCAACGGTCGCCAGGGGATTGGCTTTCCGCACCGCCTCCAGGAAGAGCAGGAAGTCGCGGTTGAACAGCGTCAGGTTGTTGGTGAACGTTACGCACCTTCTGCCCGCTGCTTTGCTGAAGCACACCTGCCAGACATAACGCTCGTAGATGACATCGGAGGTTCGGGTGACGGAGGTGATCTGCGTGAGCGGAACCGCCGTGGGCATTGGGCCCCGATGCAGATAGAAGGTATCTGTATCAAAGAAGTAGTGCTCTCGATCCTCTTTCCCATTAACCATCACCAAGGTCATGGACGTACCGGAAATCCGCCGAGGCGGGTTCAAGCGCAGCCCAGATTCCAACGCGGAACGGGCTCGCTGGGTCCTTCGCCGCTGGATGAACCAGATGGTCAACAATGGAAGCGCCGCAAGGACAATCAAGCCTACGGTCTTCAACACAGTTTCCAATGTGCTTGGCACACAGATCTCCAAGAAGAACGTTCAGGCAAAGGCGATGCCCGGGTAGATCCACGCCACGCGTGGATGGCTCTCCTCAACGCCCCATCACTTCCAATGATCCGGCCCCAGAAACGGCAGGCTCAGCACAAACACCGGAACCGCCACAGGTATCAGCGCCGCACCCAGCACCTTCCCGGCCGCCGTACCCGCCCCTGCCTTATCCGCCGCCTCCGGCTGGATCCGCTCAGCCCGCGCGGTAATCGACTGCGGCAACTTCGCCTTCGCGGCCAGCGCAGGAGCGTCCGGCAATTGCACCCGCTCGCCATCACCCTCGAACAGCGCGCTGTAATAGCTGCCGCCCTTCCTGGAAAGATTGCAGTCCGGGTCGGCCGCCAGTTCGTAGCGGGTCCGGGCTTCAAGGATGTACGGCCGGCGCGTCAACTCGTCGATGGCCTTGGCCACCCGCGGGCTGATCTCCAACCGCTCCAGCTTGAACTGGGCAGCTTGCTCCGGCGTCACCTGCTCCGGCCGCAGCAGCAGCGCGTAGCTGCCATGCACCTTGGTCCTGTCGGCCGGAACGCGCCAGTCCTCACGGATGTACATCTGCGCGCAGACCACGGCCTCGCGCAGCGGGCTGTCCATCAGGGCGCGGTAATCACGGAACGGCGCCGCATCGAAGCGCATTGGCTCGTCATAGACCGGCAGCAGATACAGCTTGCCGTCGTCGGCCACGAACGCGCCGGTGATCTCGCGACTGTAATGGTGATACTCCGGCCCGCTGGCACAACCAGACAGCAGGGTCAGGCACAGCGCGGAGAGAATGAAGAGGACGGACGTTCGCATGTCGTAGTGAATGGCTTCCCTGGGCAACCGGCCTCGCCCATAAGAACGAAGCCGATCCACCATGGTGCCACGGCGCCGCATGCGACGCAGACCCGGCCTTACCTCAACCGCTCAACCAACCGCTGCCCCACCTCCAACGCCGACGCCGGGTTCTGCCCGGTAATCAGCTCCCGATCCACCACCACATGCCCCGTCCACGGCGTGGCGTTGCTGCTGAACCGCGCACCCGCCCGCTGCAACGCGGTCTGCGGGTAGAACTTCATCTCACCGCCGCCCAGCAGCGGCTTGGCCTGCTCTTCTTCCTGGTTGCTGATCACCGTCATCTGGTAGCCGCTGTAGACCCACTTCGGCGTGGCCGGCATCGCACCGGCTTCCAGCTTCGCCACGAAACCCGCCGCATCCGGCAGCGTGGACAGCAACGCGATCGGCCCGTGGCAGACCAGCGCGGTGGTCTTGTTGCGGTGGTGGAAGTGGGCCAACAACCGGCCCAGTGCGGGGCTCTTCAGCAGGTCCTGCATCGGCGCGTGGCCGCCGGGAATGTAGACCGCATCGAACCGCGCGTAGCCCTGTTGCTCGACGCGCGCCAGGCTGACCACCGGCGAAGCGGTCGGCGAGGTCACCGCAAGTTTCTCCAGCAGATCCTTGTGCAACTTCAACTGCGCCGCATCGTTGCCGAAGTACGCGGGCGTCACCGAGGACGCATCCACCGTCGGCGCCCGCCCCTGCGGCGTGGCGAAGGTCACCTCGTGGCCCGCATCCAGCAGCAGCTTGACCGGCTGCATCA
>Ga0213828_1000156_pt1 | contig 79520 bp, 85 predicted proteins | sample MC6MC0897MG_FD_180664 | JGI IMG/M metagenome (GOLD analysis project Ga0213828, IMG submission 180664) | Enriched soil aggregate microbial communities from Iowa State University, Ames, United States - MC6-MC0897-MG | ecosystem: Environmental > Terrestrial > Soil > Unclassified | place: USA: Iowa...
AACGGCATGGATTCGCTGCTGTCGATCGTGCAGATGCCCGCCGGCATCCCGGTCGCCACCTTCGCCATCGGCAACGCCGGGGCCTCCAACGCGGCGCTGTTCGCTGCGGCGATGCTGGCCAGCGACCAGCCGGCCATCGGCCAGGCGCTGGACAGCTTCCGCGCACGCCAGACCGAAGATGTGATGGCCCACGACGATCCGCGCCAATGAGCCTGACCGTCGGCATCCTCGGCGGCGGTCAGCTCGCCCGCATGATGGTCCTGGCCGGTGCGCCGCTGGGACTGCGCTTCGAACTGTATGATCCGGCGGCCGACGCCTGTAGTGGCCCGCTGGCGCCGCTCACCGTCGGCGCCTTCGATGATCGGCAGGCCCTGGCGGACTTCGCTGCCAAAGTCGACGTGGTTACCTTCGATTTCGAGAACGTGCCAGCTGACAGCGCGCAATGGCTGGCCGACCGTGTGCCGGTCTACCCGCCGCCGTCGGCGCTGGCGGTGGCCCAGGACCGGTTGAGCGAGAAGACCCTGTTCCAGCAGCTGGGCATTCCGCTGCCGGCCTTCGCCGATATCCGCAGCCGCGACGAGCTGGCTGCCAAGGCCGCCGAATTCGGCCTGCCGTGCATCCTCAAGACCCGCCGCCTGGGCTACGACGGCAAGGGTCAGTTCCGCCTGCGCAGCGAAGCGGACATCGATGCGGCATGGCAGGCTCTGGGCGCGCAGGTCGAGCGCACCGGGCTGATCCTCGAGGGCTTTGTCGCCTTCCAGCGCGAAGTCAGCGTGGTTGCCGTGCGCGGCCGCGATGGCAGCTTCCAGGCTTGGCCGGTCACCGGCAACTGGCATGTCGACGGCGTGCTGTCGGCCAGCGTGGCACCGGCGGTGCTGTCCGCTGCCGAGCACGAAGCAGCGATCGGCTATGCCCGTCGTGTTGCCGAACACCTCCAGTACGTGGGTGTGTTCGCGCTGGAACTGTTCTGCCGCGACGGTGAACTGCTGGCCAACGAGATGGCGCCGCGCGTGCACAACTCCGGTCACTGGACCATCGAAGGCAGCGAAACCTCCCAGTTCGAGAACCACCTGCGTGCGGTGCTCGGCCTGCCGCTGGGCAGTACCCGCATGCTCGGCCATGCCTGCATGCTGAACTGGCTGGGGGCAATGCCCGACCCGACGCCGGTGCTGCAGCAGGCCAGTGGCCATTGGCACGATTACGGCAAGGAGCCCCGTGACGGCCGCAAGGTGGGTCACGCCACCCTGCGTGATGATGATGCCGATGCACTGGCTGATGCGCTGGAGCAGGTAGGCCTGGAGCTCGACCGCCAGGCCCAGGTGGCCCCCGCGGTACACGCGCTGCGCAACCGCTGAGCGAAGGCGTGCCGACCGCTCGCCGGCCGGCGCCGCTGTCCCGGTAATGCCGGCCGCTGGCCGGCAGACGTCGCTGATGCTGGTAGTGCCGGCCGCTAGCCGGCAACGCCCACCAAGGTGGGCATCTACCAGAGCGGGGCCGACCAGGATGAGCATCCACCACGGCCAGGCGTGATGCCGGTAGCGCCGGGCCATGCCCGGCGGATACGGATGCCCGTCGGTCTCAGCGCAGCTGGCTCTCGGCGAATTCCCAGTTCACCAGTTGCCAGAATGCTTCCAGATAGCGTGCACGATCATTCTGGTAGTCGGTGTAGTACGCGTGCTCCCAGATATCGCAGCACAGCAGCGGCGTGCTTTCGCCGGTCAGCGGGGTGCCGGCATTGCGCGTGGCCTGCAGGCCGAGCTGCCCGCCGGGGTGCTGCACCAGCCACACCCAGCCGGAGCCGAACAGGCCAAGCGCGGTTCGATTGAACTCTTCGCGCAGACGCTGGCCGTCGCCGAACTGGCGCTTGACCAGTTCGCCCAGGCGGCCCTGCGGCTCGCCACCGCCGCGCGGGCGCAGGCACTGCCAGTAGAAGCCGTGGTTCCACGCCTGGGCGGCGGCATCGAACAGCGCGCCCTGGGCGTGGCGGACGATGTCCTCCAGCGTGGCTTCTTCCCATTCGGTGCCGACAATGGCGGCATTGACCGCCTCGATGTAGGCGCGATGGTGGCGACCGTGATGCAGTTCCACGGTCTGTGCCGACAGGTGCGGCTGCAGGGACGAGGGCAGGTAGGGCAGGGCGGGCAATTCGACGGGCATGGACAGGTTCGTGGCCAGGGGGCGGCGGCAGCCGGTACCATCGGCTTACAATGGCAGCTACCGTGGGCAGTCTAGCCGACCATCGCGGTTGGTTCGTCCGGCGAAGCAAGGAGTGAGGTGTGGCGGTAATGCAGCAAATCCAGGCCGAGGTGGATCGTTACCCGCTCGTGCTGTTCATGAAGGGCACCCCGCAGTACCCCATGTGCGGCTACTCCAGCCGCGCCGTGCAGGCCTTGATGGCCGCAGGCGCCGTTGCGCTGCGCACGGTCAACGTGCTGGAAGAGCCCGAGATCCGCGCCAACCTGCCGCGCTTCTCCAATCTGCCTACTTTCCCGCAGCTGTTCATCAACGGTGAGTTGATCGGCGGCTGCGACATCGTCATGGAACTGTTCGAAGCCGGCGAGCTCAAGCGCATCGTCGAAGAGGCTGCGCAGGGATGAGCGCCTGGCCATCGACGTCACCGGCAGACGGGGCGCTCGATGGCCGCCCGTTGCAGGACCGTGTGGTGCTCATTGCCGGTGCGGGCGGTGGGCTCGGCAGCGCTGCCGCTGTTGCAGCCGCTGAGGCGGGGGCGACCGTGGTCCTGCTGGGGCGCAAGCCACGAAGGCTGGACCGGGTCTATGCCCAGGTGCAGGCGGTCGGGCCGGAGCCCCTGTTGTACCCGTTGGACCTGGAAGGTGCAGGTCCCGACGATTATGCCGAACTGGCCCAAGCCGTGGCACAGGAGCTGGGACGTCTTGATGGCCTGCTGATCTGTGCAGCGCACTTTCCCGGCCTGACCCCGTTCGAGCTCGCCGACCCGGCCAGTTTCGCCCGTGCCGTGCACGTCACCCTGACCGCTCCGGCCTGGCTGGCCCAAGCCTGCCTGCCGTTGCTGCGCGAGCGTGAAGACGCGGCTCTGGTATTCACCGTGGATGCCCCTGAGCGGGTGGGGCAGGCGTACTGGGGCGGCTACGGTGTCGCCCAGCACGGCCTGCGCGGGCTGATCGGCAGCCTGCATGACGAGCTGGCCCGCAGCCCGGTGCGGGTGAGTGGCCTGTATCCCGGCCCCTTGCGTACCGCCCTGCGGGCGCGGGCCTATTCGATCGACCAGGACCCGGCTGCGCGGGGCCCGGAGGCGGCCGCTGCTGCGGCCGTGACCCTGTTGTCCGCCGCTGGACAGGCGTGGCGCGGGCAGGTGCTCGATGCGGGCAATCCGCCATCGACGAGTGAAGACGTTAGTAAAGCGGAATGAAGATTCCGTCACGATAGCGTTGCGATCCGGTGCCGTTTGTCGCACAACCGTCACATTGAAAGCGTAGCGTGTTAATCTAGTGTTAACCGTTGCGGCAGCTGCCGTTCACGGTAGGGAACCCCAGATAAATGTCCGAACAGCCGCCCGCAAGGCTGCTTGGATGCGCTTTTTTTCCGCCATCGCCAACTCGCATCGAGGCTACCGAACAATGACTCACCCATTCCGGATGTCCAAGCTCACCCTTGGTCTCGTGGCTGCGCTCGCCGCCGCTCCCGCCTTCGCCCAGAGCACCTCTGCCGGTGTCGGCGGCCAGGTTGTGTCCCGCGCCGGCCAGCCCGTCGCCGGTGCTGAAGTCACCATCACCCACACCGAGTCGGGCACCGTTTCGCGTGCGACCACCGATGCGGCGGGTCGTTACAACGCGCGCGGCCTGCGCGTGGGTGGTCCGTACTCGATCACCATCACCAAGCCCGGTGAAGGCACCAAGACCGAAGATGGCGTCTACCTGGGCGTGAACCAGACCGGCACCATCAACGCCACGCTGGCCGGCGACCTCGCCGCGACCAACCTGGACACCGTGCAGGTCACCGCTGTCGGCGGCGGCTCGGAAGTGTTCAGCGCCACCAAGATGGGCTCGGGCACCAACATCAGCCAGCAGCAGATCGAAGTTGCGCCGTCCATCGGCGGCAACATCCAGGATCTGATGCGCCTGGATCCGCGCGTCACCTTCATCGACCGCGCCTCGGGCTCGATCTCGGCCGGCGGCCAGAACCCGCGCTTCAACTCGATCAGCATTGACGGCGTCTCGGCCAGCGATACCTTCGGCCTGGAAGGCAACAACATGCCGACCCGCCGCCAGCCGGTCGCGATGGAAGCCATCGAAGCACTGGACATCAACCTGTCCAACTACGACGTCAGCATCGCTGCTGCCGCCGGCGCCACCGTCAACGCGGTGACCAAGTCGGGTACCAATGAATTCCACGGTTCGGTGTACGGCACCTACCGTGACGGCGACTGGTTCGGCGACAACCCGGAAGGCCAGCCGTTCAATGGCTTCACCAAGGAAAAGACCTACGGCATGACCGTCGGTGGTCCGATCGTCAAGGACAAGCTGTTCTTCTTCGCCAACTACGAAAAGTTCGAGCAGTCCGCTCCGGGTGCCGACCTGGCAACCACCCCGCTGGGCAAGGCCAATGGCCAGTTCAACCTGGCTGACGTGACCCGTGCGCAGCAGATCGCGCAGGGCTACGGCATCGACGCCGGTGGGATCGAAAGCAACGGCGACACCTCGATGGAAGAGTACGCGCTGAAGCTGGACTGGAACATCAGCGACAACCACCGCGCCAACATCCGCTACAGCAAGATCGACCAGAGCAAGCTGCGCATCAACGGCATGACCACGAGCTCGGCGTCGCTGAACTCGTACTGGTACCAGCACAACAAGACCAACGAGAGCTACGTCGCCCAGCTGTTCAGCGACTGGACCGACACTTTCTCCACCGAGTTCAAGGCGTCGTACCGCGAGTTCTCGGCGATCCGCGCGGTCAATACCAACGCTCCGAGCGTGCGCATCTATTTCGATGGCACCACGGCTGCGCCGTCGGGTGACTCGCTGTACCTCGGTACCGAAGTCAACTCGCAGGACAACATCCTGACCACCAAGGCGTGGAACTACTACGGTGCGGGTACCCTGACCCTGGGTAACCATGACGTCAAGTTCGGTGCGTCGTACGACACCAACGACATCTACAACTACTACGGCGCCAACTCGTGGGGCGCCTACACCTTCTACGGTCTGGACAATTTCGCTGCCGGCCGCTGGAGCACCTACGATTACGCCCCGGAGCGTACCCCGGGTTCGATCGCAGCTGATTACAAGTACAGCAACCTGGCCCTGTTCGTGCAGGACACCTGGTACGTCAACAGCAACCTGACCCTGACCCTGGGTCTGCGCGCTGACCGTCCGGACACCAGCCCGAACCCGACCTACAACGCTGCTGCGTCGAGCTTCTTCGGCTACAACAACAGCAAGGTCTTCGAAAGCAAGTTCCTGGTGCAGCCGCGCTTCGGCTTCAACTACACCTTCGACACCGAGCGCCCGACCCAGCTGCGCGGTGGCGTCGGCCTGTTCCAGGGCGATTCCCCGCAGGTGTGGCTGAGCAACAGCTACTCGGCGACCGGCTTCAACACCACCGTCTACAGCCTGCGCTCCGATGCCTACAACGCTGGTCTGAAGTTCAACGGCGACAAGGACAGCCAGCCGGTGCCGACCGGCCCGGGCTCGACCCAGCAGAACGTCAACTTCGTCGGCAACGACTTCAAGCTGCCGTCGATCTACAAGGCCAACCTGGCCTTCGACCATGAAACCCCGTGGTACGGCATCGTGGCTTCGGCCGAACTGCTGGTCACCAAGGTCAAGGACGGCCTGTTCTACCAGAACCTGAACCTGGGCCCGGTGCAGTACCAGGGTCCGGACGGCCGTGACATGTACTACGCGCAGAACAAGGTCGGTGCGTGGGCCAACGGCGACGCGCGCGTGAGGCGCAACAAGGACTACAACAACGTCTACCTGATCAACAACACCGACAAGGGCCGCACTTCGCAGTTCACCGCGTCGCTGTCCAAGCCGTGGAGCGACACCAGCGACTGGTCCTGGAATATCGGCTACACCTACACCGATGCCACCGAAGTCGGCTCGCTGACCAGCTCCACCGCCAGCTCGGGCTGGAACTACCAGTACGCCTTCGACGCCAACAGCCCGGTCGAGAACACCTCGCGCTACCAGATCCGCGACCGCCTGTCGGGCGCGCTGAACTGGAAGCACAAGTTCTTCGGTGACTACGAGACCAAGATCGGCTTGGTGTACGAAGGCCGCAGCGGCCGTCCGTACAGCTACGTGTACGCCAACGACGCCAATGGCGACGGCCGTTCGGCCAACGACCTGTTCTACGTGCCGAAGGGCCCGGGCGATGTGCTGTTCGGCAACCTGGCTGCCAATGGCCAGTTCACTGCCAACGCGCAGATGGAGAAGGACTTCTTCACCTGGCTGGCCGCCAATCCGGACCTGGCCAAGTACGCCGGCAGCGCAGCTCCGGCCAACGGCTTCCGCAGCGGCTGGATCAATACCTTCGACATCCGTATCAGCCAGCAGCTGCCGGGCTTCATGAAGGGTCACAAGTCGGAGATCTGGCTGGATATCCAGAACGTCGGCAACATGATCAACAAGGACTGGGGCAACATCTACGACTACGGCTTCTTCGCCGACAGCCGCGTTGCCACCCTGCAGGGGATGTACCAGGGCAAGTACGTGTACAACTACCGCGGTGCGGATACCCCGACCGTCGCCAACGCCGACGCCGATGGCTTCGACGTCGGTGTGTCGCAGTGGTCGCTGCAGCTGGGCTTCCGCTACCAGTTCTGATGAACTGACGTAGTTGCTGCATACGGAAACGGCCGGGGAAACCCGGCCGTTTTCCGTTCAGGCGAAAGTCCTTGCAGGGGGCAGGGCATCGGCGTAGCATCCAGACACGTGCGCGGCGCAGATGCCGCCGAAGCGGTCCCGAAGCGGCGAACGCGGGACGCACCTATCCAACGGTCGGGCTTCCCGGCCGTTTTGCTTTTTAAGGGGGCGGCAGTACAGTCGGACACCTTAAAGGAAGCAGAAAAGTGGATATGACAACGAATGAAAAGGCAGCGCGGACGCTGCCGGTGCAGGACGCGCGGATCTACCCGCGTGGTGGCCTGGATGTGCTGTCGCGGGCCGAGGTTGCGCGCCTGCGCGACGCCTCCAGTGGTGGCATGCACGAGCTGCTGCGCCGCTGCGCGCTGGCCGTGCTGACCAGTGGCAGTGCCTCCGATGATCCGCGCGCCGCGCGCGATCTCTATCCCGACTTCGACATCCAGGTGGCGCAGCAGGATCGCGGCGTACGTATCGACCTGGCCAATGCGCCGGCGATGGCGTTCGTCGATGGCGAAATCATCCGCGGTGTGGCCGAACTGCTGTTCGCGGTGGTCCGCGACCTGGCCTACATGGCCATCGAGATGGGCCCGGCCTACGCGGCCGAGCTGGAGTCGTCCGAGGGCATCACCAATGCGGTGTTCGGGCTGCTGCGCAATGCGCGCATCCTCAATCCGGGTGATCCGAACCTGGTGGTCTGCTGGGGCGGCCACTCGATCTCGCGCGACGAATACCTGTATACCAAGCAGGTCGGTTACGAGCTGGGCCTGCGCGGCCTGGACATCTGCACCGGCTGCGGCCCGGGCGCGATGAAGGGGCCGATGAAGGGCGCCACCATCGCCCACGCCAAGCAGCGCCGGACCGTGACGCGCTACATCGGCCTGACCGAGCCGGGCATTATCGCCGCCGAGTCGCCGAACCCGATCGTCAACCACCTGGTGATCATGCCGGACATCGAGAAGCGCCTTGAGGCCTTCGTCCGCATTGGCCACGGCATCATCGTGTTCGCCGGCGGCGTGGGTACCGCCGAGGAGATCCTGTACCTGCTCGGCATCCTGCTGCGTGAGGAGAACAAGGACCTGCCGTTCCCGCTGATCCTGACTGGCCCGACCGTGGCCGCGCCGTATTTCGAGCAGATCGACCGCTTCATCCGCCTGACCCTGGGCGACGCCGCGGCCGAGCGCTACGAAATCGTCATCGGCGACCCGGTGGCGGTGGCCAAGAAGATGTCGGCCGGCATCAAGCGCGTGCGTGAACATCGCCTGGCGCAGAAGGATTCGTTCTTCTTCAACTGGTCCATCGAGATTCCGTGGGAGTACCAGCAGCCGTTCGTGCCGACCCACGAAGCGATGGCTGCGCTGGACCTGCATCACGGGCGTGCGCCACACGCGCTGGCGGCTGACCTGCGCCGGGCGTTCTCGGGCATCGTCGCCGGCAATGTGAAGGAAGACGGCATGCGCCGGATCGAGGAGTTCGGGCCGTTCCAGATCCATGGCGACCCCGACATGATGCAGGCCCTGGACGGGCTGCTGCGCGCCTTCGTCGAGCAGCGCCGGATGAAGATCTCCGGCGAGTACCAGCCCTGCTACCAGGTGCTGGCGTAAGCCGGGCGAGGGCCGGCTGGGCGGCGCGGCGGGGGCCGTGCCGGATCGGCCGGGGAGGCCGGGACGTCAAGCCTTTGACGCCCGTCGCCCGGATCTGACCGTTCATCCTGCCGCCGCTTGCTGGCGGCAGGCCGGTGCGCCATCGTGGCCACCAACACGCTGGGGAGCGTCCAATGTCATCGCGCCGGTCCAAGGGCTTCACGCTTGTCGAACTGATGGTCACGATTGCCGTGCTGGCGATCCTGAGCACCATTGCCTATCCCAGCTTTCAGGGCACGATTCGCTCCAACCGGATGGCCACCACCAGCAACGAGTTGATTGCTGCGCTTGCGTTGGCGCGCTCGGAAGCCATTCGCGGTACGCATGGTGGCGGGGTCTGTGCTTCCACGGCGGGCACCAGCTGCGATGGCAAGTCCTGGACGGATGGCTGGATGGTCTGGAACGACGCCAATGGCAATGGCAGCTTCGATACCGGCGAGGCCGTGCTGCGCTATGCAGAGGCCCGGACGAAGATGCAGGGCGTCAGCGGCCAGGCCCTTACCATCGCATTCGACCCCCGTGGCCGCAGCCGTGCCGTGACCGCGCAGGACATCACGTTGCGTCCGGCCGATTGCGGCAGCCAACCGCTGCAGCGGCGGTTGTCCATCTCGCTTACCGGGCAGACCCGCCTGCAGAAGGAGGCCTGCAAGTGACACGCGCCGCTTACCAACGTCGTCGGTTTTCCGGACGCACGCAACAGGGTTTCACCCTGATCGAAGTGCTGATCGCAATCCTTGTGCTGGGCTTCGGCCTGCTGGGCTTCGCCCTGCTGCAGACGATGAATGTCCGCTACGTGCAGAGCGCTAATTTCCGCACGCAGGCCACCAATCTCAGCTACGAACTGCTGGATCAGATCCGCGCCAACCGCGTTGCCGCGCCGGTGTACGTGGGTGATTACACCGCAACGACCACCAAGTGTGCGCCGCCAACCGGGGCGGCCATCGCCAAGGACACCTACATGACCGACTGGCGCTGCCGCCTGGGTAAATCGCTGGGTGCGGAGAGCAAAGCCTCGGTCACCCGCAATGGCAATCAGTATTCGGTCCAGGTCACGTGGGGCGACGAACGCTGGAAGGCGGATGCGGTCGACACCACCTTCACCGCGAGTACTCGCCTGTGAGCCGCGCCAGCTTCTCTGCCCGGCGCATGCAGGGCCTGTCGCTGATCGAGCTGATGATCTCGCTGGTCATCGGCCTGATCATCCTGTTGGCGGTGGTGCAGGTGTTCTCCGCCTCGCGCACCGCCTATCAGCTGTCCGAAGGTCTTGCCCGCGTGCAGGAAAACAGCCGTTTCGCGATGGATACGCTGCAGCGTGAGATCCGCATGGCTGGACATTTCGGCTGCACCAACGACCAAGCGCACACGCTGGAGTCGTTGTCCACACTGCAGTCCACCCTGGATGGCGCGGCCAACCCTGGCCTCGACTTCATGCGTTCCATCCAAGGCTACGAGGCCACCGGCACCGAGCCTGGCAAGACACTCACGCTGGCAGCGACACCAGCGACGGGGGGAACCGCCTATACCCCGGCATTGCCGACGGCGATCTCCAGCGCGTTGACCAACCGGGTCGACGGCAGCGACATCATTGCGCTGCGCTACCTGATGCCTGACGGCGTTCCGATCACCGCCATCGGTGGCACCATCCAAAAGCCGGTGTACTCCTTTGAGGCCGCGCGTTGGTCGGTGCTGCGCAGCGGCGTGACCAATCCGGGTCTTTTCGGCGTTGCCGACTGTGGTTCGGCCACGGTCTTCCAGGCCAGTGCAGTCAACGCAACGACCGGTACCATCACCTTCGACACCGTGAAGTTGAACGGCTCGCGCACTTTCAGCAATGGATACATGCTTGGTCAGGCGATGCTGTATCGCGCTGAAAGCGCCGTCTACTACGTGGGTTACGACGCGACGACCAAGCAGAGCTCGCTGTACCGCGTGCGCTTTGGTGCGGCCCCCAACGGCGATCTGGTTGCGTCCAGCCCGGAAGCGATGGTGGAGGGTGTAGAGAATCTGCAACTGCTTTATGGCCAGGACCGTAGTCTGGGCGCCCGGCCGTCGGGTTACATCGATCGTCAGGGTACGGCGAAGGCCGTGCAGGAGTCGCTGCCCAGCGACATCGGCCTGGCTTGGCGACGTGTCGGCGTCGTCCAGGTGGGCCTGCTGGTCTCCAGTCCGGATCCGGCAGCAGCCCGTCAGGCAGACTCCAACGCCGCGCTGGTATCCATGGGGGTGACCTATACCGCCCCTACCGATGGACGCATGCGTGCCGTCTACCAGACCACCGTCGCACTGCGTAACCGCCTGTTCGGCAACTGAGGTCATCATGCGCTCATACCGATTCCGGCCCGTCGCTCCCCGTCGCCAACGCGGCGCGGTGCTCTACGTGGCCCTCATCATGCTCATTCTGTTGGCGTTGATCGGCATCGCGGGCATGCAGGTCACCAGCATGCAGGAGCGCATGGCATCCAATTACCTGCGTACGAACCTGGCGTTCCAGAACGCTGAGTCGAGTGCACGCCAGGTCGAGACCGGCATCGAAACCGCGCTGGATGGCGCCAACGTCTTCCTCGCTGATCAGGAAGAGTGCAGCCCGACCTACGACCCGTTGACCTGGGCCAACGCGATCACCAAGACCGCGGCCAGCTACACCCGACGCATCGACAAATGCTCTTCGGGCAGTACCGGTTCCAGCATCAAGACCGGCAAGCGGGCCAACGAAGAAACCGGAAACACCTACCAGGTCACGGCCCTGGCCAGTGATGCCCCCACCGACGCCTCTGCCAGTGCCGTCATCGACACGGTCTTCATCCCATGAACAACGAACGTCGTTTCCTTCGCCTCCGTCCTGCCACCTGGCTGCGTGCCGGGGCCGGGGTTGCCGTGTTGGCCGGGCTGGCCGCGCTGATTCTTCCGTTGCAGGCGGCGCTCGGCGACTACGACATCGCCCAGGAGCCGCTGTACACCAAGCAGAGCCAGCCGCCGCTGATGATGATGGTGATGTCGCGCGATGAGCAGCTGTTCAACAAGGCCTACAGCGACTACAGCGACATCGGTGGCGGGCCGGGCGGTGAACCGGATGGCATCCTCGATACCACGTATCTGGATGCATTCGAATACGGTGGCTACTTTGATTCCAAGCTGTGCTATGGCTACGCCAGCGGCGTATTCAAGGCGTCCGCTGCCGCAGGCGGTGCCAACGGCCACAGCTGCAGCAGCGCCTGGTCGGGCAACTTCCTCAACTGGGTGACGATGAGCCGCCTGGACGTGATGCGTGGCGTGCTCTATGGCGGCCAGCGTTCGGAAGATACGAAGGACAAGACCGTCATCGAGCGCGCGCAGATCCCCAGTGATCTACATGCCTGGGTCAAGGTCTACAGCGGCAGCGACATCGGCAGTTTCACGCCACTTTCCGGCACGCAGTCGTTCTGCAATGCGACCATCGCCGCCAATGGTGCGCCGTTGATGCGTGTTGCTTCTGGCAACTGGTCCGAGTGGGCGTCCACTGCATCCTACCAGTGCGGCGTCAATCGCTCCGGCGAGGGCAGCGCGGACACGCCGCGTTCGACAGTTGACTACACCGTGCGTGCGGAAGTCTGCGGCTCGACCAATGCCGCATTGCGCGAAGGCTACTGCCGCAAGTACAACGATGGCGCCACCGATCGCTACAAGCCGGCTGGCGTGCTGCAGACCTATGGCGAAAGCGGGCGCCTGCGCTTTGGCCTGATCAGTGGCACGTATTCCAGCCCGCGCGATGGTGGCGTCCTGCGCCGCAACATCGGCAAGATCGCCGGCAACGGCACTACGTTCTGTGCCGCAGGCGATGAGATCAACCTGTCCACGGGCCAGTTCTGCAGCGCGCTGGCCAGTGGTGCCGAGGGCATCATCAACACGATCTCCAACTTCCGCATTGATCAATGGAACTGGAGCAGCAACTGGAACGACTGCAACACCTACGGCATCCTCAATCGTCAGGACCAGGGAGGCAATGGCAACCTGGCCGACCCGGGTACCAGTGGCCAGAAGTGCAGTGCCTGGGGTAATCCGCTGGCGGAGATGTACGCCGAAGCACTTCGCTACGTGGGGGGCGGCGCCAAGATCTACGGGGACAGTGGCGACCTCAGCGGCCTGCCAACCAGCGTGGCCTGGAAGGATCCCTATCGCCTGCCCGCCGATGGTGGCAACTCCTACTGCGCGACCTGCAGCATCCTGGTCCTGTCCTCGGGCCTGCCCTCGTTCGACAGCGACAACATCGGCTCGGTGACCAATCTGGCCGCCGCCACCACGGCTACCGATGCGATCGGCGCTGCCGAAGGCATCGCCGGCAACACGTACATGATCGGCCGCATCGGCGACACCCCCAAGGGCACTTCGCTGAACACCCATGAGGATATCTGCCAGGGCCGGGCCGTAACCAGCCTGAGCAAGGCGCGCGGCATCTGCCCCGATATCCCTTCGATGGAGGGCAGCTACATGATGGCTGGCCTGGCCAAGGCGGCTGCCGAGACCGACATGCGCCCGGGCGTGCAGAGCAAGCCCTCGTCGTACAAGCTGACGGCGACTACCTATACCGTCGCGATGGCCGAAAATCTGCCGCAGTTCGAAATTGCGGTGGGCGGACGCAAGATCGGTCTGGCGCCGCTGTGCCAGGCCAATAATTCCGGCAGCGCCACGCAGGCCACCAGCGGATGGCGCAGCTGCTTCCTGGGCTCGGTGGGCATCGGCATCAAGGAAGCCAACAGCAGCGGCGGCAATCTTGTCTATGGTCGCACCTACCGCTCAGATGCCAAGGCGGGCAGTTTTTCGCTGGTATGGGAAGACTCGCTGTGGGGCAACGACCACGACAATGACGTTGTGGCCATGATGAGCTACTGTGTGGGCGCGACCTGCAACGATGCCTCCGGCTTCAACAACATCTGCTGGCGTGCCGATACCAGCAAAAGTGTCAGCGCTGCAAACAATGCAGCGGTATGCAACACAAACGGCACCGTCAGCGGCACGGTGGCTGAGGATGAGGTGCTGGTCCGCATCGAGAACCTGTCTGCCTATGCCGGCAACGCGATGCTGACGGGCTATACGATCACCGGTTCCAATGCATCCAACACCGTGCAGCGCCTCGCGCTGCGCCCGGGTAACTCCAACGGCTCCGTGCTGAGCACCACCAACAACTTCCCCAGCAACTGGCAGAAGCCGGTGGTCATCAAGTACAAGGCGTCGACCAACGCTGCTGGCCAGCTGGAAAGCCCGCTTTGGTACGCAGCGAAGTACGGTGTCCCTGCGGGTGGCAAGGCGTGGGACAGCAAGAAGAAGGGTGTGCCGGACAACTACTTCCTGGCTCGCAACCCGACCAAGCTGAAGCAGGCGCTGGAAGAAATCTTCGACAGTGCGGCTGAAGGCGATGCGCCGGTCGGTGGCAGCGGCTCGGGCGCGCGCATCAGCACCGGTTCGTTCACGGTAGCGTCCCATTTCCGCGTGCCCTCCGGCAGCAACGACTGGACCGGTGATGTCATCGCCACACGGGTGACCAGTACCGGTGCCGACGGTGCAGAGCTGTGGCGGGCATCAAGCAAGATCGCTTCGTCGACCCGACGCATCTACATGGCGACGGCGCCCACCTCCACCGATTCGGCCAAGGATACGGTTACTGCTGCGAAGGTGGCAGAGTTCACTTCGGCCAACCTGCCCGGTGCCGATGACAACGCAAAGGCTGCGACCCTCGGCCTGGTCACGCGTCCGGACTGGTACACCGGCAAGACCTCGGCCAATCTGGTCAGCTACCTGCGTGGTGCTGCCATCAGTGGTTTCCGCACGCGCACCTCGCCGCTGGGCGATATCGTCAACTCGGGTACCGAAGTCGTTTCCAACCGTGATGACTTCGGCTACGGCTACTGGAGCGTCCAGGCGGCTCCATGGAAGAAGACGCTGGGCGCGGCGTACGCCACGTATCTCAAGGCAAAGCGGGCGAGTAGTGGCCCGCCGACGATGATCTATGTCGGTGCCAACGACGGCATGCTGCATGGTTTCAATGGTTCGGACACTGCTGCAGCCGGGAACGAGGAGCTGGCATTCATTCCGTCGGCGTCGCTGCAGCACATCGCTGAACTGGCCAACCCCAAGTATGGTCACCGCTACTACGTGGATGGTCCGCTGACATCGTCGGACGTGTACGACGGAAGCAATTGGCGCACTGTGCTGGTGGGTACCACCGGTGGTGGTGGCTCGTCGGTGGCGCCCAGTGGTGGTAAGGCCAGCAACGGATCGGTGTTCGCGCTGGACGTAGGCAATCCGACCGGCTTCGGTGCCAGCAACGTGCTGTGGGAAGTGTCGGGCAAGACCGAGTCGGATCTGGGCTTCGTACTGGGCAAGCCGGTGGTGGTTCCGGTATCGGGCACCACGGCTGGCGGCCAGCCACGTTTCGTGGCGCTGTTCGGCAACGGCGTCAATTCCACCAGCGGCAAGCCGGTGCTGTTCGTGGTCGACATCGCCACCGGCAAGGTGCTGCGCAGGATCTCCCCGACCGGTGCGGCCTACGCCAACCGCAACGGGCTGATCAACGTGGCCACGGTGGCGCTGAAGAACAACGACGGCATCACTGATACGGTTTACAGCGGCGACATGCAGGGCAACCTGTGGAAGTTCGACCTGTCCGATAGCAACCCGGCCAACTGGGGGGTGGCATTGGGAGGGGCGCCTTTGTTCACCGCTGTGCGCAACAGCAAACCGCAGCCGATCATGGGCGGCATCGAAGTCACTCGTGGCCCCAGCGGTGGCGTCAGCCTGTTCTTCGGCACCGGCCAGTACTTCGCCGCCGATGACAACGCGGTCAGCAGTTCCTCGCCGGTGCAGAGCCTGTACGGTGTGTGGGACAACCTGCAGACGGCGGCTGGCGGGCGCGCCAACCTGGTGCAGCAGAACATCATCACCACTACGGCCACCGATGGCTACTCGGCGCGTGCCGTCAGCAGCACCAGTTTCGTGTACGGCACCGTTCGCGGTTGGTATGTGGATCTGGTGGTGAACAACAGCATCGAAGGTGAGCGCTTCGTGGGCAACCCGAACGTGCAGGGCGGCACGGTGTACTTCACCACTTATGTTCCAGGTACCGCCATCTGCGGCAGCGGGGGCGGTGTGAACTGGATGTACGGCCTGAACCTGTTGTCCGGCGGTGGGTCAATGAGTGGGTTGAGCTCGACCATCGGCGGCACCTCGATCTGTACCGGCGACTGTGCGGCCGTGGCCCTGACCAAGGGCGGAGATCTGGGGCAGGGACCTCCGGTGACAGGTACCAACATGTTCGTGCCCAAGCTGGAGCCGTGCGACCCTGCTACCTCCAGCTGTACGGTCGACAAGCTGCTGGAAGCCGAGGCCTGCACGTTCGTACTGCGCAGCCCGGGCGCCGATCCGCTGTACAAGCCGCGTGCGTGTGGTCGCCAGTCGTGGCGGCAGATCCGTTGATGATGCAGTTCGAGGACATTGAATGAACGCCTTTACCCTCCGCCGCAATGCTCGCGGGTTCACCCTGATCGAGCTGATGATCACGGTCGCCGTGATTGCGATCCTCGCCGCCGTCGCCATTCCGTCCTACAGCGAGCACGTGCGCAAATCCCGGCGTGCGCAGGCGAAGGCCGATCTGGTGGAGCTGGCGCAGCAGCTGGAGCGCTTCCATACCGTGCAGAACACGTACAGTGGGATGACTCTGCCGTTCACCGTCTCGCCCCGGGAGGGCAAGTCGTACTACACGTTGTCGTTGTCCGGTGCGGCGACGTCATCGGCGTTCACGCTGCAGGCGGTGCCGGGGACTGGCCAGGACAAGGACAAGTGCGGCACCCTGACCCTGGACCAGGCGGGGCGCAAGACGCCCACCGAGGCCAAGGTGGCGGGTTGCTGGTAAGAGACGAAGGTGTTGCAAGCCTCGCAATGAGCGTCTAGAATGCGCCTCCCCGCCCGAATAGCTCAGCCGGTTAGAGCACTTGACTGTTAATCAGGGGGTCGTTGGTTCGAGTCCAACTTCGGGCGCCAGATTCGAAAAAGCCGCGAGAAATCGCGGCTTTTTTCGTTCTTCGATCCGCCATCGGCCGCATTCAGCAAGGTTTTTCAGTTCGTGGCCGCTCGCTGCGTACGCGTCCGCCGACGTTGATGATCACCCTGCTGTGTTCTTTGCCGTTCACGCAGAGCAGCAGCGACTGATTGGTGCCGGCGTTGCGGCCATCCGGCAGGAACTGCACATGTCGCCGATGTTGGCTGGATTCCATCCGCACAGGCGGCGGTATGCGATCCCGCACATGGATGACGGTGGCGGCAGTCGCGGCTGCCCATGGCGAGGGTTCCGTCCGTACCAGCCACCCTTGGCTCCATGCGTTGCTGCAGTTGACACCATCGGCCGACCCGCAGACCGTCACTCTTCGGCGCTGGGTGATGGCTGTATTGCGCGCCAGTACCAGGCTGCTGGTCAGTTCGGCACGCAGTGATTCCGCTTGCAGGTGGCGGAGCGTGCGCTGCCAGGGTCCCCAGGCCAGGGCCAGGAGCACCGACAGCACCATCAGTACGCTCACCAGTTCCAGCAGGTGAAGGCCGCGTGCCAACCGCGCAGGGTGGGGGAGGTGTGTGGCCGAAGTCATGGCCACAGGTTGGCTGCAGGTCTTGACTGCCACCATCAGCCAGACCCCCATCTTTGAGGCAGGCTTCCCCTCAGCCGACCGTCACCGGACGCCCCGTATACTCACCTTCCCCGAGACCTGGCAACACCATGAGCGACAGTTTTCAACTTGTCTCGCCGTATTCGCCGGCGGGAGACCAGCCCAACGCCATCGCCAAGCTGACCAGCAATTTCGAAGCCGGCGTCGCCAAGCAGACCCTGCTGGGCGTGACCGGCTCGGGCAAGACCTACACCATTGCCAACGTCATCCAGCAGATCCAGAAGCCGACGCTGATCATGGCGCCGAACAAGACCCTGGCCGCGCAGTTGTATGGCGAGTTCAAGGCGTTCTTCCCGCACAACGCGGTGGAGTATTTCGTCAGCTATTACGACTACTATCAGCCGGAAGCCTACGTGCCGTCGTCGGACACCTTCATCGAGAAGGACAGTTCGATCAACGAGCACATCGAGCAGATGCGGCTGGCGGCGACCAAGACCCTGCTGTCACGGCCGGATGCGATCGTGGTGGCGACCGTGTCGGCCATCTACGGCCTGGGTGCGCCGGAAGACTACCTGTCGCTGCGCCTGATCCTGTCCAAGGGCGAGCGCATCGACCAGCGCGACCTGATCAATCACCTGACCCAGCTGCAGTACACGCGCAACGAATACGAGCTGCAGCGCGGTACCTTCCGCGTGCGTGGTGAAGTGATCGATGTGTTCCCGGCAGAATCAGACAGTGAGGCTCTGCGCATCGAACTTTTCGATGGCGAGGTGGAAAAGATCACGATGTTCGATCCGCTCACCGGCGAGACCATGCGCAACCTCATGCGCTTCACCGTGTACCCGAAGACCCACTACGCGACTACGCGTGAACGGGTGCTGGCGGCGGTGGAGACCATCAAGGTCGAGCTGAAGGAGCGGTTGGAGCAGCTGTACGCGCAGAACAAGCTGGTCGAGGCGCAGCGCCTGGCCCAGCGCACCCAGTTCGACCTGGAAATGATGGCCGAAGTGGGCTTCTGCAACGGCATCGAGAACTACTCGCGGCATTTGACCGGCAAGAACGCGGGCGAGCCGCCGCCGACCCTGTTCGATTACCTGCCGGCTGATGCGCTGCTGGTGATCGACGAATCGCACGTGACCATTCCGCAGATCGGTGCCATGTTCAAGGGTGACCGGTCGCGCAAGGAAACCCTGGTCGAGTTCGGCTTCCGCCTGCCATCGGCGCTGGACAACCGTCCGCTGCGCTTCGAGGAGTGGGAGGCGCGCTGCCCGCGCAGCATCTATGTGTCGGCGACACCGGGTCCGTATGAATTCCGCGAGGCCGGAGAGGACATGGCCGAGCTGGTGGTGCGCCCGACCGGCCTGATCGACCCCGTGGTGGAGATCCGCCCGGTCGGTACCCAGGTCGATGACCTGATGAGCGAGGCCAACGAGCGGATCAAGGCCGGTGACCGCGTGCTGGTCACCACCCTGACCAAGCGCATGGCCGAAAACCTCACCGAGTACCTGACCGAGCACGGCATCCGCGTGCGCTACCTGCACTCGGACATCGATACCGTCGAACGCGTGGAGATCATCCGTGACCTGCGTCTGGGCAAGTTCGATGTGCTGGTCGGCATCAACCTGCTGCGCGAGGGGCTGGACATGCCCGAGGTTTCGCTGGTGGCGATCCTGGATGCGGACAAGGAGGGCTTCCTGCGCTCGACCGGCTCGTTGATCCAGACCATCGGCCGTGCGGCGCGCAACGTGCGCGGCAAGGCGATCCTGTATGCGGACAAGATTACCCGTTCGATGCAGGCAGCGATCGATGAGACCGACCGCCGCCGCACCAAGCAGGTCGAGTACAACCTGGAGCACGGCATCACTCCGCGCTCCGTGGCGCGGCCGATCGTCGACGTGCTGGAGGGCGCACGCTCGGACGCCGCCGAGAAGGAGTCCCGCAAGGGCAAGGGCAAAGGCCGTTCCGGGGTGGCAGAGGACACGATCGACTACCGTTCGCTCAGTCCGGCGCAGCTGGCCGCTCGCCTCAAGGCCCTGGAGCAGCGGATGTACCAGCATGCCAAGGACCTGGAATTCGAGGATGCCGCCCGGGTGCGCGACCAGATCAGGCAGCTGAAGGAAGCCAGCCTGGGCTGAACGCGGTAATGCGGCTTTTCTTCACAAAAGTATTGCGCTTGCCGGTCGTCGTCCGTAATATACGCGGCCTGCACCGACGCAATCGCGGCGCTGCAGAAGCAACAAACGGGCGGTTAGCTCAGCGGTAGAGCACTACCTTGACATGGTAGGGGTCACAGGTTCGAACCCTGTACCGCCCACCACGAAGTCCCCTAGGGGGCTGTCGTGAGGATCAAAAGCCCGGCCCTGGCGCCGGGTTTTTACGTAGAAGCACCAGCCTGCGGGCTGTACGGAATTTTTGGGCGGTTAGCTCAGCGGTAGAGCACTACCTTGACATGGTAGGGGTCACAGGTTCGAACCCTGTACCGCCCACCACCGATCCCCGGCATGGCCGGAGCAGCGGTGGACACGATGAAAGCCGGCCCCGGGCCGGTTTTTTTGTGCCTGCGATCCGCGCTCGTTCCAGCCTGGCCGGCTCGCTGCCAGCGTCAACCGCGTTGCTCGACACTGGCGCTGCGCTGCAGCTGCCAATGACCATCCACGCGCTGCCACAGTTGCATGAGGCCCCGGCTATGCACTTGCCCGCGCTGTCCCTCAGGCGCTTCACGCTGCACGCGACCATGGGCCACCTGAAGCACGCGATCCGCACTCAGGCGCAGGATCTGTACGCTCTGGCGCTCCGTCTGCCCGCGCGTGGCGGGCTCGCGAGCGGCGCGTTGGGCATCGGCCTGCAGGATCTGCAAGCGCAGCGAATCGTGTCCGGTGCCGGCGTCGCGGTTGCATAGACCGGCCATCAACAGCAGCAAGGCAAGCATCGGCATGGCACGGTGCTCCGGAGAAGGGAGTCCAGCGTTGCACCGTGGCCTGCGCTGTGAAATCGGCATGCGACGAAGACCGGAAAAGCGCGTGCCAAGCGCCGTCTGCAAGGATGAATCCGGGCCGCAAAAAAAAGGGCCGCCCAATCGGACGGCCCGGTGCAACGCCCAGTGCAGGCGGGGCGCGTCATCCATGCAGGAACTGTGGCCGGGAAGCCGAAGTCAGGTCCTGCGCTGGATGGGGTGGATCAGGGAACCTGGCAGCAGACGCGTCCGCCGCTCCAGCGGCCGTTGCCGCCGTAAGGACAGCCCGGCGTGTACTCACAGCCCGGTGCGAACCCGGCCTTGGCCGGGGTGGTCGCGAAGGCCTGCGCGGCACCGAATGACATGGCGGCCACGACAACGATGCCGGCAATGGACGAGAACAGCTTCTTCTTTCCGATCATCTGTATCTCCTTTGCAGAGCTTCGACGCGGGTTACATGGGGTCGCAGCAGACCAGCAGGCCGTGGGAACCTGCATTGCCGTACGGGCAGCTCGGATGTTCCTTGCAGCCTGGTGCAAAGCCGGTCTTCACCGGCGTGGCGAAGGCCTGTGCGGCCCCGAATGACATTGCAGCAACGATGACGATACCGGCGACGGACGAGAACAGCGTTTTCTTCCCGATCATGTGTATCTCCTTCAGTTGGTGTGGCTTCCCGGATTCATTGCCTTGGCGACGGCCTGCACCGTCCCGGTGTCGAGCTGGCCGACATGCTTGTAGGCGATGCTGCCATCTGCGGCCAGCACCATCAGCATCGGTGTCAGCGTGGCGCGATAGCGTTTGGAGACTTCGCCCTGATCGTCGACGGCGATCGGGAACGCCAGCGCGTGCTTGCCGGCGTACTCGGCAAGCTGGTCGTACGGTGGCAGGCCGACGCCCACAAGTTCGGCGCTGCCGCGTGCAGCCGCGATCTGCTGCAGCTGTGGCACCGAGGCCAGGCAGTAGCGGCAGGCAGTAGAGAAGAAGTAGAGGATCTGCGGAACGGCGCGTGCGCCGCCGATATCGACATGGATCTGCTGCGTCGTCCGCAGGGTCAACAGTTCAGGCCGGGTGCCTGTGGCAAGGCCATGCGCGTCCAGCTGCGTCTGCTGCAGCTGCGCCGCCATCTGTTCGTTGATCTGTCGCAACTGGCGGTTCTGCCAGGAGAGCATGATGACCAGTGCGGCCAGCAGCAGGGCGACTACGGGAAACAGTGCACGCTTGAGCATCGATCATCCTTGAACGCCGCGTTGCATCGACCATATCGGAATCAGCAACAGGAATGTCAAGCTTTTGTATCATCGGTGACGCAGTTCCCAAACCACAGGACACAACCATGAGTGACCATGCTCCCGTTTCCCGGCCGAACCCGATCATCGACCTGCTGTTCGGTGGCAACATGCTGGAAGGCACGTTCAAGGCCGTGGTGTGGGTAGCGTTGCTGTCCGCGGTTCTGGCCTGGACAACCTTCCGCTGACGGAATGCTCAGGCGGCGGTGAAGGCCTGCCGCAGGCTGCGCAGCGTCGCCTGGCGATATTCGGCCGCACACGGCTCGCCCATTTCCAGCTCCTGCAGGCGCAGGCCGACCAGGGTCATCGACAGTGCATATCCGCGCGCAGCATCGGCAGCGCGCGACAGGCCAAGCGCACGTCGGGTCAGCGCATCCACATGGTCCATGTCTGGCAGCAGGCCCAGGTAGGCGCGCTCGGCGGCGTCGAGATCCGGCGCGCGCAGGATCGCGTTGGCAACGGCGGTGGGGGTGACGGCGGCCATGCGGGATCCTTGTTGTCCGTGCGGCGGATGCAGGTTCGGTCAGAACGCGCGCATCAGCGAGATGAAAGCGGAGGTCTGGCTGCTGCGCCGTGCCATCGGGCTGTCCTCGACGGCATCACCGAACCACTGGTTGGCGACGACGCCGGTCGCACGCCATTTCGTACCCAGGGGCGTGCTGACCGCGATCTGCAGGCTCGGCGAGGTGGCACTGCCGGGCTTGTAGGCCGCCAGCCCGGAGCGCAGCGCTTCTTCGTCGCTGATGCCGTAGTAGTAGTCGAGCAGGCGGGCGCTGGAATGCACCACGCCCACGCGCGGCACCCAGGTGAAGCGGCCGGCCTGGATCGGATAGCTGTAATGCAGGCTGGATTCAACGCCGCCGCCGTGTCCGCTCACTTCGCGCTTCACGCTGGCCGCCACCGCGCCCCAGTCGGCGCTGTAGTCGGCGTTGATGCCGACCATCGCCGACATCTGCCGGCTGTGCAGGCGGCGCAGCTGCGGATCGTTCACGTCGTCGGTCTTGAAGCGCAACGTGTAGGGCGTCGCCACCGCCGACAGGCGCAGGCCGTCGGCCTTGTAGAGGTTCATGCCAAGCGAACCGGGGCTGGCGAAGAAGCGCTTGCCCTGCCAGGACAGCGCCGGCAGCACCAGCGGCTTGTCGTCATAGTGCGCGTAGGCGCCAGTGGTCGCACCGAAGGTGATGCCGGCCTGTACCCCCGGAGCCTGTTCCTGCGCGGTGGCCAGCAGCGGCGTGGAGAGAGCGACGGTGCACAGCAGGGGGCGCAGCAGGGCGGGGGACAGTGAGGTCATCGATGTAGTGCGTTGCAGGGATGGCGATGCATGCTGCGCGCGCAACATTGTCGGAACATTGCGCAGGCGCAATCTGCTGGCATCGCCGCCACTTGCATGCCGAAGGCACTATGATCGGCACCGTTTCCGGTTGCCGAGCCCCCGATGCGCATTCTCCTTGTCGAAGATGACCCCGATCTCTCGCGAGCCCTGCAGTCCGGGCTTGAGCGCCAGGGTGTGGTCGCCGACGTGGTCGGCAGCCTGGCCGAGGCCGCGCTCGCCCTGCGTGAGCCGGTGCATCAGCTGATGCTGCTTGATCGGCAGCTGCCCGATGGTGATGGCGTGGGCTTCGTGGCGACTGCCCGTGCCCTGCGGCCGAACCTGGCGGTGATCATGCTCACTGCCAAGGGTGGGCTGTCGGACAAGGTGGAGGGGCTGGATGTCGGTGCCGATGACTACCTGGTCAAGCCGGTGGCGATCGAAGAGCTGATGGCGCGCATCCGCGCCGTATCGCGTCGACCGTCGGCAATGGTGACCCCCCGGTTGCGGCTGGGCCGGCTGGAGTTCGATTTCGAATCGCTGCAGGCGCAGGTGGACGGCCAGCCGGTTGCACTGCCGCGGCGGCAGGTGCTGGTGCTGCAGGCGCTGGCGATGCGGCAGGGGCGCACGGTCACCCGCAGCGCGCTGGAAGCGGCGGTGTACGGATTCGATGATGAGATCCAGTCCAATGCGCTCGATGCGCACATTTCAAAGCTGCGCAAGGCGCTTCAGCAGGCAGGGGCAGGCGTGGAGATCCACGTGATCCGTGGCGTCGGTTACCTGCTGGCGGAGGCTTGAGATGGCGCGACCGATCCGTTCGATCACGCTGGGCCTGGCATGGCGGCTGTTCCTGGCGCAGGCCTTCACGGTGTTGTTCGCCGTTGTCGCGCTGATCCTGACCTGGGGCGACAAGGACACCTGGGGCATGGACATGTTCATGGCCGAGAGCGCGGCCAATGCGGTGCACAGCGAAGGCGGCCGTCTGGTGCTGGACGAAGCACGCTGGCAGAAGCTCGATGCGCGTGCCGGTGGCAACCTGTGGTTCGCGGCGGTAGACGATCGGGGTGTATGGCTGCAGCGCGGCACGCTGCCTGCCATCCACGCGCCGCTGCTGGCCCGCCTGCCGACACTGGGTGCCACCGAGCTGGGTTCGCTGGTGCCGCCGTACCTGGATGTGGCGCGGGTGATGATCCGCAACGAAGACGGCCGCCGCATCACTGTGATGGTGGGCGGGGCGCCGAAGGGCGGCCTGCTGGATGGCGCACTGATGGTGCTGCGGTTGATCGGCTTGTGGTTCTTCCTGCCGTTGATCGTGGTCACGCTGCTGGTGATGCCGACAGTGATCCACCGCGCCATGCGTGGCGTGCGCCGGTCCGCGCAGCAGGCCAAGGAGCTGGATATCGGCCAGCCCGGTGCGCGCCTGGACGCGCAGCTGGTGTCGACCGAGGTGGCGCCTCTGGTTGAAGCGTTCAACGATGCGATCGACAAGGTGCAGCAGGGCTACGCAGCACGCGACAAGTTCCTGGCCGATGCCGCGCATGAACTGCGGGTGCCGATTGCGGTGGTGCAGGCGCGCTTGTCGCAGTTGCCGCAGGGAGAGTTGAAATCGCAGCTGCTGACCGATGTCGCCCGCCTCGGCAACGTCGCCGAGCACCTGCTCGACCTGCAGCGCCTGGACCGGAACGTCGCAGCGTTGCAGCGGCTGGACCTGGCGCATGTCGTGCGCGAAGCGGCCGCGGACCTCGCTCCGCTGGTCGTGGGTGCCGGCTATGGCTTCGAAGTGGATGCGCCGGAAACGCCGGTATGGATCCATGGTGATGGCCTGGCCCTGGGCCGGGTGATCGCCAACCTGGTGCACAACGCAATCGTCCACGGCGGCGGGCGCGGCACCATCTGCGTGCGTCTGGACCGGCAGGGCCTGCTGGAGGTCAGCGATCAAGGCGCCGGTGTGCCGGTCGGTGACCGCGAAGCGATCTTCGAGCCGTTCCACCGCCTGCGTGCCGCCGGCAGCGGCAGCGGCCTGGGCCTGCATCTGGTCAAGGAAATCGTGCAGCACCACGGGGGCACGGTGAGCGTGGGCGAGGCTGTCGGAGGCGGCGCCAGTTTCCGGGTCAACTTCCACCGCGGCAGCGTGCGTCGTTAGTCGGGCGCTGACAAAACCGCAGGGAGTTGCCTGATGGTTGCGTGAGGCCTTACCACGGCACGCTGTGTCGATGGCTGCCGATCGGACCTTGTCGCCGCTGCTGGGCCCCGCGTGCGCCGCCACTCTGGTCACCGGTGCCTTGGCCTGCGTGCTGTTGCCGGTGTTGCCGCCGCTGTGGCTGTCTGTTCTGGCGGCCGCCGTGGCGGCGTTGGGCTGGGTGCTGCGCTGGCGCGGGCGCGCGGCGGCTGCGCTGCTGTTCGGCTTGGCCTGGACGTCCTGCCATGGGCATTGGGCATTGCAGGCGCAGCTGCCGGCCGGTGCTGCTGCCCAGGATGCGCTGGTCCGGGGGCAGGTCGTCGACCTGCCGAAGCAAGCGCCTGGATACACCCGGTTCGAATTCCGGGTCGATGCGTCCGATGCGACGCCGATGCTGCGTGGAAAGCGGCTGCAGGTGTTCTGGCACGCGCCCCGGCGCGGGCCCGTCGACGCCGGGGCTGATCAGAGACATCGCCTGCACGCCGGCGCGGACTGGCAGTTGTCGCTGCGCGTGCGGCCGCCACGCTCGCGTATCAATCCGGGGGGCTTCGATGGCGAACGGCATGCGTTGCTGCACGGGCTGGCAGCGAGTGGCAACGTGCGTGATGCCAGCACCACGCGGCAGCTGCGTCCCGCGCACGGCCTGCCCGCTTGGCGCGAGCGCACCAGTGCGGCCATCGCCACGCAGATCGCACACCCCTCGGCACGGTTCATCCAGGCCTTGGCGCTGGGCGATACGCGTGGCCTGTCCGATATCGACTGGGCGCAGCTGCGCGCGCTGGGCCTGACCCACCTGATTGCCATTTCCGGCTTCCATGTCGGTCTGGTGGCGGGCTTCGCCGCATTGCTGTGTTCTGTTGTCTGGCGGTCCTGGCCGGGGCTTGCCGGGTTCTGGCCACGACCACAGGCGGCGGCCTGCGCGGCGGCGGTGGCAGCGGCCGGCTATGCCGTTGTCGCAGGCAGCGAGCTGCCGACTGTGCGCACCGCGTTGATGATTGCGGTGGTGGCCCTGGCACGCGTCGTCCGCCGTCCGGTGACAGTGGCACAGGGCTTGGCGCTGGCCGCGCTGGCGATGCTGCTGCCGGCACCGCTGTCGGTGCTGTCTGCGGGCTTCTGGCTCAGTTTCGGCGGCGTCCTGTGGTTATTGTGGTGCCTGCCGCAGGGGCGGCCGAAGGGGGTCACCGCGATGCTGCGCGGCGCGCTGGCAGGACAGGGGGTGGCCAGCGTCGCTCTGCTGCCGCTGGCAGTGGCGCTGTTTGGCGGAACCGCGCGGCTGGGGCCGCTGGTGAATCTGCCGGTGATTCCGCTGTGGAGCCTGCTGGTAGTGCCTTTGGCCCTGCTGGGAACCGCTCTGGAGGCCCTGCTTAGTGGGGCAGGGCAGTGGCCTTGGCGCGCGGCAGCCTGGGTGTTCGATGGCGGTTGGCAGCTGATGCAGCCGTTGGCCGAGCACCCGCAGGCGATGTGGTGGCTGGCGCAGGGGCCAGCCTGGGCGGTGCCGGCGGCGTTGCTGGGGGTGTTCTGGTGGTTGTTGCCGCGTGGTGCCGGTGCGGTGCTTGCCGGGTCATTGCTGTGCCTGCCATTGCTGTGGCCGGCACGGTCGGTGCCGCAGCAGGGCGAGTTGGAACTGGTGGTGCACGATGTCGGCCAGGGCGCGGCCGTGCTGCTGCGAACCGCCCACCACGCACTCTGGTACGACGTCGGCCCGCCGGCGGGCAACGGAGGCGAGGAGCGGATACTGCTGCCGACGTTGCGGGCGTTGGGACAGGTGCCGCCGGCACGGGTGATGATCAGTCACGACCACCTGGACCACAGCGGCAACCTCGCCGCGTTGCGCCGACAACTGCCGGGCCTGGACGTACTGGCGCCACAGGGCAGTGCGATTGCCACTGCCCGCACCTGCCAGCAGGGACTGCGCTGGCAATGGGATGGGGTCGATTTTCAGGTGCTGCATCCGCCCGCTTTGCCTGCAGCTCCGGCGAAGGGCGTCGACAACGAGGCCAGTTGCGTGCTGCGGGTCGCCGGCGCACACGGGGTGGTGCTGCTGCCCGGTGACATCGGCCGGCCCGGCGAGCAGGCGCTGCTGGCGGGCGCTGCCGCGGCGCTGCGTGCTGACGTGGTGCTGGTGCCCCATCACGGCAGTGGCGGCAGCTCCACCCCCGGCTGGGTGAAGGCGGTGGCGCCACGGTTGGCGCTGGTCTCGGCCGGGCACCAGAACCGCTTTGGACACCCGAAGCGTGACGTGGTGCAGCGCTGGCAGGCGGCCGGCGCCGAAGTGCTGTCCACCGCCGAGTCCGGCGCGATCCGCGTATGGCTTGGCGCACAAGGCCTGCAGCTGCGTGAACAGCGTATCCACGCAGCCCGGTGGTGGGATGCCGCTGGGCGGGCACGGTCGGCTGCTATCCTATCGCCGATCGAACAAGCGGCCGCTGGGCCGGAGGGTTGAAACGTGTGGGAACTGGTCAAGGCCGGTGGCTGGCCGATGGTGCCGCTGCTGCTGTTGGGCGTACTGGCTTTGGCGATCGTCCTGGAGCGTTTCTGGTCCCTGCGGCGTAACGAGGTACTGCCGCCTGGCCTGGGCCAGGAAGTGCGCAACTGGGCCGCGCGCGGCAAGCTCGACCCGGCGCACCTGCAGACCCTGCGTGCCAATTCGCCGTTGGGCGCCCTGCTGGCCGCGGCACTGGAAGCGCGCAATCGCCCGCGCGACCAGATCCGCGAGCGCATCGAAGACACCGGTCGCCACCTGGTGCACCGCATGGAGCGTTTTCTCAACGCGCTGGGCACCATCGCCTCGGCCGGCCCGTTGCTGGGCCTGCTCGGCACCGTGGTCGGCATGATCCAGATGTTCCTGGGCATCCTCGATCACGGCGTGGGTGACGTGAACCAGCTTGCAGGCGGTATCGGCAAGGCGCTGGTATGCACCGCCACCGGCATGATCGTGGCGATCCCGGCGCTGATGTTCCACCGCTTCTTCAAGGGCCGCATCCACGGCTACGTGGTGGAGATGGAGCAGGAAGCCAGCGCATTGCTGGATACGCTGGATGGCCGGCCCGGGGTGATGACCCCGGCACCCGCCACGCGCGCGTCCTCCGCCGCTACGGCAAAGGCCTGATCGATGCGTATCGGCAACGACCGGTCCCAGGATGAGCCGCATATCGACCTGGTGCCGCTGATCGACGTCATCCTGGTGCTGATCATCTTTTTCGTGGTCACCACCACCTTCGATGCGCGTTCGACCCTGCAGGTGCAGCTGCCGACCGCCAGCCAGCAGCAGACCAACGAGCCGCCGCGCTCGCTGAGCGTGCTGATCAACGCTGACGGCCGCTACTTCGTCAACGATCAGGAAGTGCTGCGCAGCGACGTCGAGTCGGTCAAGCAGACCATTGCGGCTGTCGCCGGCAGCGACCGCGAACAGACCGTGCTGCTGCGTGCCGACGCGCGCACTCCCTACCAGGCCGTGGTCACCGCGCAGGACGCGCTGGGCCAGCTCGGCTTCCGTCGTATCGCCATTGCAACAGCGCCAGAGGTGCGTCCATGAGTTCCCATCACGCGCCAGTGTGGCCGATCTACAAACGACTGCTGGGCTATACCCGCACCTACTGGGTGTTCATGATCGGCGCGGTCATCGCGATGGTGGTCGAAGCCCTGGCCGGCTATCACTTCACCAAGCTGATGGAGCCGCTGGTCAACCGGGGCTTCGTCAACCCTGAGCCGCGCATGGCGGTGATCCTGCCGCTGACCATCCTCGGCCTGTTCCTGATGCGCAGCGTGGCGACCTGGGTCAGCGACTACACGCTGGCCAAGACCGGCCGCAGCGTGGTCCGCGACCTTCGCGAACAGGTACTGCAGAAGTACCTGCACCTGCCGTCCTCGCACTTCGACGCCGAAGCGACGCCGGTGATGGTCAGCCGCCTGAACTTCGATACCGAACAGGTCACCCAGGCAAGCGCCGACGCGCTCAAGACCGTAGTCGCCGATACCCTCACCATCATCGCCATGCTGGCGGTGATGCTGCAGATGAGCGTCAAGGTGACGCTGGCGATGCTGGTGGTGGTGCCGCTGATCGGCGTGATCGTCTCCTACGTGGGCAAGCGCTACCGGCGCATCAGCCGCGGCATCCAGGACGGCATGGGCACCATGGCGCAGACCGCCGAGCAATCGCTGGCGGCGCAGCAGGAAGTGAAGGTGCACGGCACCCAGCAGCACGAGATCTCGCGCTACTCGCGCCTGGCCAACCGCATGCTGGCACTGAACATGAAGGTGGAAGTGACCCGCGCGGCCGCCTCCAGCGTGGTCCAGTTCCTGGCGGCGCTGGCGCTGGCGGTGATCGTGTGGGTGTCCACCCGCGAGGCGCTGGCCGGCAAGCTCAATGCAGGCCAGTTCATGGGCCTGATGACCTCGATGATGGCCATCATTCCGTCGCTGCGCCGGCTGACCAGCGTGCAGACCTCGATCTCACGCGGCGTGGCCGCTGCCGAGCGCCTGTTCAGCATCATCGACATGCCGGTCGAGCGCGACGACGGCAAGCACACGGTGCAGCGCGTACGCGGCGAACTGGCCTTCGAGCACGTCATGCTGCGTTACCGTGAAGACAGCGGCATCGCCCTGGACGACATCAGCTTCGTTGCCAGGCCGGGTACGGTCACCGCCATCGTCGGTCGTTCCGGCAGCGGCAAGACCAGCCTGATCCGGCTGGTCCCACGCTTCTACGAACCCAACGGGGGTCGCATCCTGCTCGACGGCGTCGCCCTGGATGACTACCCGTTGGCCGACCTGCGCCGGCAGGTGGCCATCGTCGGCCAGAAGGTGATGCTGTTCGACGACACCATTGCGGCCAACATCGCCTACGGCATGGATGCAACCGACGAGCAGATCCGCGCGGCGGCCGAAGCGGCCAATGCCTGGGAGTTCATTGCACGCATGCCGCAGCAGCTGCAGACACCGGTGGGTGAGAACGGCGCGCTGTTGTCCGGCGGCCAGCGCCAGCGCCTGGCGATCGCCCGCGCTATCCTGCGCGACGCGCCGATCCTGATCCTGGACGAGGCCACCGCGGCGCTGGACAACGAATCCGAGCGCCTGGTGCAGGATGCGCTGCAGCGTTTGATGCCCGAGCGCACCACGCTGGTGATCGCGCACCGCTTGTCGACCATCGAGCATGCCGACCAGGTACTGGTGATGGACCATGGCCGCATCGTTGAACGCGGGACCCACCAGGAACTGCTGTCGATGGGTGGCCTGTACCAGCACCTGCACAACATGCAGTTCCGCGAAAGGCAGGACTGATGGCGGGCAAAGGTACCCAGACCCCGCCGTACTGGTATGACGGCAGCCCGGTTCCCTGGCCGATGCGATTGCTGGCACCGCTGTACGCGGGCGTCACCGCGTTGCGTCGGCGCCTGTACCGGCGTGGCTGGCGCAAGCGCCATGCGCTGGCGGTGCCGGTCATCGTGGTCGGCAACATCACCGCCGGCGGCACCGGCAAGACGCCCCTGACCATCGCCCTGGTCGAGCGCCTGCGGGCAGCCGGTTGGAAGCCCGGTGTGGCCAGTCGCGGCTATGGCCGCGAAGACGCCGACAAGGCACGTTGGGTGGAAGCCGATACGCCGACCGCCCTCGGTGGCGACGAGCCGGTGCTGATCGCTTGGAAAACCGGCGTGCCGGTGCGCGTGGACAGTGATCGCGTGGCGGCGGGCAAGGCGTTGATCGCCGCCGGCTGCGACGTGATCGTCTGCGATGACGGCCTGCAGCACTACCGGCTGGCGCGCGACATCGAGATCGAGGTGGTTGATGCCCAGCGCCGCTATGGCAATGGCCGGATGATTCCCGCCGGCCCGCTGCGCGAGCCGGTCAGCCGCGCAGCGGAATGCGATTTCCGGGTGGTCAACCTGGGCCAGGCGGATGGAGCGGCGGCTGCCCAGGCCTGTGGCTTCGGCCAATGGCCGATGGCCCTGCACATCGACAGCGCACAACCGCTGACCGGTGGACGGGCGCGTCCCCTTTCGTACTTCGCGGGCCAGCGCGTGCATGCCGTGGCCGGCATCGCCCATCCGCAACGCTTCTTCGACATGCTGCGTGCGCGTGCGATCGGCGTGGTGCCGCATGCTTTTGCCGACCATCACGCTTATCAGCCGCAGGATCTGTCCTTTGGCAGCCAGTTGCCGGTGCTGATGACCGAAAAGGATGCCGTGAAGTGCCGCGCCTTCGGCAACGACTGGCATTACGCCGTGCCGCTGCGTGCCGAGATGCCTGCTGCTTTCTGGATCGCGTTGACCGATCGCCTGGACAAGCTGCGACCGAACTGAGGGGCCGTGCGGCGCTTGCAAATGCACGCCGCCGGCCGCATTCCTGCTGTATCGCGCCTGCCGAGTACCGCCCGCATGACCGACTTCGTTGTTGCCATCCCGGCCCGCTATGCCGCTTCGCGGCTGCCGGGCAAGCCGCTGCGCCTGCTGGGCGGAGAGCCCATGGTGCTGCATGTGGCCCGCCGCGCGCTGCAGGCCGGCGCAGGTGAGGTATGGGTCGCGACCGACGACAAGCGCATTGCCGACGCATTGTCCGGCCTGGGGGAAGTGAAGGTAGCGATGACCGCGGCTTCGCATGCCTCTGGCACCGATCGCCTGGCCGAGTGCGCACGCATCGCCGGCTGGGCGGACGACACTGTAGTGGTCAACCTGCAGGGCGATGAACCGTTCGCGCCGGCTGCCGGCATCCGCGCCGTGGCCGAGGCACTGGTGGCGGGCAGCGCACCGATGTCGACCCTGGCCACGCCGGTCGAGGATGCCCACACGCTGTTCGACCCCAACGTGGTCAAGCTGGTGCGCAACGTGCGTAACGAGGCCCTGTACTTCAGCCGTGCGCCCATCGCCTGGCATCGCGATGGCTTCGCCCGCAGCCGCGACACCCTGCCCGAAGGCCATCAGTGGCTGCGCCACATCGGCATCTATGGCTACCGTGCCGGTTTCCTGCAGCAGTTCGCCTCGATGCGGCCGGGCACGCTGGAACAGGTGGAATCGCTGGAGCAGCTGCGCGTGCTGGAAGCGGGCTACCCGATCGCCGTTGCAATCTCGCCCGAACCCTTCCCGCCGGGCATCGACACCCCTGAAGACCTGCAGCGCGCCGAAACGCTGCTGCAGGCGATGGCGGCGCGATGAGGCTGCTGGTCGTCTGCCTCGGCAACATCTGCCGCTCGCCGATGGCCGAAGGCGCGCTGCGTGCCCGCCTGGATGCCTCGGCGCTGGCTGGGCGGGTACAGGTCGATTCGGCCGGTACCGGCGACTGGCATGTGGGCCAGCCACCCGACCGGCGTGCGATTGCGTGCGCGGCCGGGCATGGCGTGGACCTTGGCAGCCAGCGCGCGCGGCAGCTGCAGCCGCAGGACTTCGACGCTTTCGATTGGATCCTGTGCGCCGACGAGGCCAATCTGCGTGATGCCGCAGGCCTTGCCACTGCCCCCCAGCGCGAGCGCCTGGCGCTGTACCTGCCGTGGTCGGGCGGGCAGGGCGAACGTGCGATTCCCGATCCCTATACCGGTGGCAGCGATCATTTCGAACAGGTCTGGTCGCTGGTCGACGCTGCTGCCGAACGCACCGTGGCACGCCTGTTGCATCACGCCCACTCCGGCATAATCGGGCCATGAACATCCAGCCCGTCCCGGACCTGCCCGAGTTCGCCGCCTGGCTCAATGCCGCGCCCTGCACCCTGACCGAACTGCGTGGCCGGCCGGTCGCGCTGTTGTTCGTCAACGCCGCGTCCGCATGGAGCGCGCAACGGCTGGCCGAGTTCAGCCAGTGGCTGTCACGCCACCCCGGCAAGCTGCAACCCCTGGTGCTGCAGGTGCCGCGCTTCGACTTCGAGCGTGATGCCACGGCTGCGCTGAAACTGCTGCGCCGCCAGGGCCTGACCATGCCGGTGCTGCTTGATGCCGATTGGGATGGCTGGCGCCGCTTCGGCGTCAGCGCCTGGCCGACCATGGTGCTGCTGGACGCGCAGGGTCGCGAACAGCAGCGCTTGATCGGTCAGGGCGTGCCCGGCGAGCTGGAGCGGGCCCTGAATGCCCTCTGCGAGGGTGCGCCGTCGGCCCCTTCGCGTGGCGGCAGCGAGCTGCACCCCGAACCGCGCCAGGCGCTGCGATTCCCGATGGGTCTGGCGGTGAACCAGGAGCGGTTGTACATCGCCGACAGCGGCCACCACCGCATCCTGGAATGCAGTCATGGCGGCCGCGTGCTGCGTCAGTTCGGCTTGGGTACCGCCGACTTCATGGACGGCAACCTCGCCGAAGCCGCTTTCCACCGGCCGCAGGCGCTGGCGCTGGAGCGCGAGTCGCTGTACGTGGCCGACACCGGCAATCATGCGGTGCGCCGCATCAACCTGCTGACCGGCCTGGTCGACACCCTGTGTGGCAACGGCCGTCCGGGCGCCCCCGTCGAAGGGCCGGTGACGCAGCCACGGCAGGTGTCGCTGGATCATCCGGTTGGCCTGGCCATCGCCGAAAACCAGCTGCACATCGCCATGGCCGGCGACAACCGCATCTGGAGCTACCACCTCGGCCAGCGCAGCCTGCAGTGGCGCGCCGGCAGCGGCGCCATCGACGAGCGCGACGGCAGTGGCCATCTGGCCGCGTTCGCCCAGCCCACCGCCGTGGCCGTGGTCCAGCAGGTGCTGTACGTGGCCGATGCGCTGGGGTCTTCGATCCGTTCATTGCAGCTGCGCGGTGACCTGGTGCAGACCCTGGTCGGGCAGGGCACCTGGCGTTTCGGCGAGGACGATGGCCCGCGTGCGCAGGCCAGCCTGCAGTTCCCGCAGGCGATCGCATTGAGCCCGGATGCCCCGTTGTTGTGGATCGCCGACACCGGCAATGGCCGCCTGCGCACGTTGCGCCTGGGCGGCGGCGAACTGACCACCCAGCCCTTGCCGCGGCGCCTGCATGGCCCCGCCGGTCTGGCCGTCGGTGCCGGCGCGGTGTGGATCGCCGAAACCGATTCCCACACCGTACTGCGCCTGGACCCTGACAGCGGCGTGCTCAGCGAAGTGCCGATCAGCGAATGACCGTTGTTCCTGTCCCGACCTTCGATGGCAAGGCATTCGCGGCCCAGCTGAGTACCGCCCCGGGCGTGTACCGCATGTACGCGGCCGACGACACGCTGTTGTACGTCGGCAAGGCCCGTGCGCTGCGCAACCGCGTGGGCAGCTATTTCAACGGCAGTCCGAAGAACGCGCGCATCATGTCGATGCTCTCGCAGATCGTGCGCATGGACGTGACCGTGACGCGCTCGGAAGCCGAGGCGCTGCTGCTGGAAAACCAGCTGATCAAGTCGCTGTCGCCGCGCTACAACGTGTCCCTGCGCGACGACAAGACCTATCCGCATGTGCTGCTGACCCGCGAAGACTGGCCGCGCATCGCCCTGCATCGTGGTCCACGTGCCATTCCCGGGCGCTATTTCGGGCCGTATCCCGGCGTCACCGCGGTGCGCGAGACGCTGAACCTGATGCACAAGCTGTTCAAGCTGCGCAGCTGCGAAGACAGCGTGTTCCGCAACCGCTCGCGGCCCTGCCTGCAATATCAGATCGGACGCTGCAGCGCGCCGTGCGTGGAACTGGTGCCAGCAGCGGACTACGCCGAGTCGGTGCGCCGGGCGGCGATGTTCCTGGAAGGCAAGAGCGATGAGCTGACCCGCGAGCTGGGCGAGCAGATGCAGGCCGCCAGCGAAGCGCTGGAATTCGAGCAGGCCGCGCGACTGCGCGATCTGATTACTTCATTGCGCAGCATGCAGACCCGCCAGTACGTGGACGGCCGCGCGGCCGACCTCGACGTACTGGCGGTGGCCATGCAGGGCTCGCAGGCCTGCGTGATGCTGCTGGCCTTCCGTGATGGCCGCAACCTGGGCACCCGCCCGTTCTTTCCCCGCACCAACGGCGAGGAAAGCCCGGATGAAGTGCTGGCGGCCTTTGTTTCGCAGTACTACATCGAATTCGAGCCTCCGCGCGAGATCCTGCTCGACCGCGAAATTCCCGATGCCGATCTGATCGGTTCTGCGCTGTCGGCCTCGGCCGAGCGCAAGGTGCAGTTGAAATGGAACGTCCGCGGCGAGCGCGCCGGCTACCTGGAACTGGCCAGCCGCAACGCGCAGTTGACCCTGGCGACCGAGATCAACAGTCGCACCGCGCAGCACGCGCGCAGCGAAGCCCTGCGGGTGATGCTGGGGCTGGCCGAACCGGTGAAGCGGGTGGAGTGCTTCGATATCAGCCACACCATGGGCGAAGCCACCGTGGCCTCCTGCGTGGTGTTCGATGCTTCCGGCCCGGTGCGCGCGCAGTACCGCCGTTTCAACATCAGTGGCATCGAGCCGGGCGATGATTACGCCGCGATGCGCCAGGCGATCGACCGCCGCTTCCGCCGCGCGGTGGAGGAGCAGGGCGTCCTGCCGGATGTGCTGCTGATCGACGGTGGCGCCGGCCAGCTGGCACAGGCCCAGGCAGCGTTGGCCGATCTGGGCGTGGAAGACGTGCTGCTGGTGGGGGTGGCCAAAGGCGTGGAACGCCGTGCCGGCCACGAAGCACTGGTGATGCCCGATGGCCGCGAACTGCGCCCGGGTGCGGCCGATCCCGCCCTGCAGTTCATCCAGCAGGTGCGCGATGAAGCCCACCGCTTCGCCATCACCGGCCATCGCGGGCGCCGGCAGAAGGCCCGGATGACCAGCAAGCTGGAAGACATCCCCGGCATCGGGCCGCGCCGGCGCGCCAGCCTGCTGAAGCATTTCGGTGGCCTGGTTGGCCTGAAAGCGGCCGGAGAAGCGGAAATTGCCAAGGTGGAAGGCATCAATGACGCCCTCGCAGCGCGCATCTACGCTAACCTGCACGGGTTGGCCGCGCCGGATCCGGCCGAGTAGAGAGAGAATAAAGCCGCATGACGTTGACCCTGCCCACCTGGCTGACCCTGTTGCGGATCGTGATGATCCCGGTGCTGGTGCTGGTGTTCTACCTGCCCTACACCTGGACCAACTTCGCATCGGCGGCGATCTTCGGCCTGGCCGCGATCACCGACTGGCTCGATGGCTGGATCGCGCGTCGCTACGGCCTGGAGTCGGCGTTCGGCGCCTTCCTCGACCCGGTGGCGGACAAGCTGATGGTGGCGGTGGCCCTGTTCCTGATCGTGCAGGGTCATCCGACCCCGTGGATGGCGTTCTGGGCGGCGGTGATCGTCGGCCGCGAGATCGCGGTGTCGGCGCTGCGCGAGTGGATGGCCGAACTCGGCCAGCGTGCCAAGGTGCGGGTGGCGATGATCGGCAAGGTCAAGACCACCGCGCAGATGGTCGCGCTGCTGTGCCTGCTGTACTCGGTGGCGCCGAACGTGCCGGTCGACGACATCTGGATGGGCCCGCCGGTATTCCATATCGGTGACTGGACCCTGGCCATTGCCGCGGTGCTGACCCTGTGGTCGGGCCTGCAGTACCTGCACGCCGCCTGGCCCAGCCTGCGGGACGACGAGCGCGCCGCGCGCGAGCGTTCGCGGCAGAAGAAGCTGGGCAACTGAGCACCGGGGTCGGATCCCTTTCCGCGGGAAAGGGCTCTGACCCCATCGCTGCCATCATCCACGCATGGCGTGGATCTACTGGGCATGCATGCACTGTGTGGGGCTTCGCGGGATCCCTCATCCACGCATGGCGTGGATCGTCTGGAATGTGGCCTGCGGTAGATCCACGCCATGCGTGGATGACGCATTCCATGACCTCTCGATCTGCCTGAAAAAAGGCCTTGACGCCTTCCGCAGAACAGGTAGAATTTCGCCTCCCAAGCGGGAATAGCTCAGTTGGTAGAGCGCAACCTTGCCAAGGTTGAGGTCGCGAGTTCGAGTCTCGTTTCCCGCTCCAGATTCAAGAAAAGCGCTCCCGAAAGGGAGCGTTTTTCGTTTGGCCGGAGCGGCTTCATCCCCACTTCACCGCCACTCCATCGCCTCACCATGTGCCGATCCCACGCTGTACTCCCGGATCCAGCAAGGTGATGCCGCGATGCCTCACACTCCCCCTGCCAACGACTACGACGTGGTCATCGTCGGCGCCAGCTTCGCCGGTGCCGCCTGCGCACTTGCCGCCGTCCAGTACGGCCTGCGCGTCTGCGTGCTCGAACGCAAAACCGACCCTGGCGAACGCCTGCACACCACCGGCATCGTAGTGAAGGAGGCGATGGAACAGACCTGGCTGGGGCGCGTGCCTGAACATTTCGTGCAACGCGTCGCACGCGTGCGCCTGTATGCCCCAAACCTGCACAACGTGCTGCTGACCGCACCGGGCTACTACTTCCTCACCACAGATACACCGAACCTGATGCGCTGGCTGGCCAGCGAACTGCGTGCCAATTGCGTGGACCTGCGGCTGCAGCAGTCGTTCACCGACGCCTGCCGCGACGGCGACGCGTGGCAGGTTGAAGGGGTGGGGCGCACGGCCTATCTGGTCGGCGCTGATGGCGCACGATCACGTGTTGCCCAGCGCACAGGCCTGGGCCAGGTGCGCGACAACCTGTATGGCGTCGAGCGCGAGTTTGCCGGCGTGCAGCTGCCGGAAGGCGATGCCTTGCACTGCTTTGTCAGCCGCCGGTTCGCACCCGGCTACATCGGCTGGGCCGCGCAGAACCCCACCGGCGTGCAGGTGGGATTGGCGCTTCGGCATGATCCCGCACACGCGCGCGCGCCGGATATCGAGGGATTCCTTGAACACGTGCGCGACGTTGTGGGACTTCCGCACTCGGCCCAGGTTGTCGGCACCCGCGCGGGGCTGGTGCCCTGCGGGTTGCCGGATGGCCCGATCAGCGCGCCGGGCGTGATCCTGACCGGTGATGCGGCAGGTGTTGTTTCGCCGCTGTCGGCCGGCGGCATCCACTCGTCATGGCGGCATGGCTGGGCGGTCGGTGATGCGATCGGGTTGCACCGGCGCGGCAAGGGGCCGGCCGCAGAGCAGGTGGCGCGTCAGGCCGCCCCCACCTTTCACCGCAAGCGCTTGCTGCGCTGGGCAATGGACCACTTGCAGCGGGACTGGCCGGTCAATGCGCTGCTGCGTACCGGCCCGATGCGCCGGCTGGCCGAGCAGATCTACTTCCATCGGCGGGGCGTGCGGATGTGATCCTGAAGCTGAACGCTGCTTCATGAGGGGGCAGCAGAATCCTGTTGACGCCGTGCAGCAATCCCGACACAATAGCGCTCCTTCGACGCAGGTCGAACGGAATCTGCGGGAATAGCTCAGTTGGTAGAGCGCAACCTTGCCAAGGTTGAGGTCGCGAGTTCGAGTCTCGTTTCCCGCTCCAGATTCAGAAAAACGCTCCCGCAAGGGGGCGTTTTTCGTTTGCGCACCGGCAAGGGATTGCGATCGCGCTAGCGCGGGCTGCCTCGGCCCGCACCGCACCAGGTTCGCACGTCCGCACGATCGAAGCCGGCGCAGGCGTTCTTCCGCGTGATGTACAGATACGGGACGTCGGCCCGGTAGGTGAAGTGGTAGTAGTAGTTCCGGTCCTGGCCGTACAACCAGTAGTTCGACGAGCCCTCGTTGATCACGTAGGGCTCGAAGGAAAAGATCGACGACTGCGCGGGAATGAAGTTGCTGCGGTCCATCAGCAGCATGGCCGCGTTCGACGCCAACGGAGTGGTCAGGCAGATCGCCGTCGTGCCCACGATGAGTACGGTCGCGAAGATGCCGAGCGTGCGGCGAAGGGCGGATTTCAAGCGTATTGCCTGCCGGTGGAAGCGTTCAGGACAATGTGCCGCAGCGCCCGCGGACAGTCCAGCGTTCAGCTTGGCGGCGCCGATGAAAGGCTGTGGAAAGGCCGAGGGTTCGCAATGCATGCACCGCACACGCGCTGTAACGCACCTCCGACCGATTCTCCATGTCCACTCCACAATCGCGGCGTAGCCTCCTCGGCTTCTCTCTCCACGAAGGCGGGCGGGTGGCCAGTCGCATCACTTTCCCGGCAGCGTTCGCGCGCCGGTATGCCGTCGTCCCACGCATCGTCCTGGGTACCGGGGCGCTGCTGACCAGCATGATGCTGGCGGGCTGCATGTCGGTGCCGGTTCCCGATCTGCCTGATTGCGTACCAGCAGTCTGGAGTCAGACCGCGGCAGGGCAGGGCGTAGCGGTCGACGCGCGGCAGTGGTGGAAGGTACTGGCCGATGCGCGCTTGAACGCGCTGGTGGAAGAGGCCGTCGCCGGCAATCTGGACCTGCGTCAGGCCACCCTTCGGTTGCAGGCGGTACGCCTGGTGTCGGGTACCTCCGATGCGCGCTTCCGTCCGGAAATCTCCGCCAGTGCCAAGCAGGTGCAGGACGCCGCCGCGGTCGACACGTATTTCCACGCCGGCGTCGAAGCGATCTGGGATCTTGGCCTGTTTGGCGCAGCGGAGAGTGCCCGTCTAGGCGCGCAGGCGGCCAACGGAAATGCCGAAGCACTACGCGATGCGGCGCAGGTGGCGGTCATCGCTGATGTGGTGCGCAGCTACCTGGATCTTTCCGTCGCGCAGGCGCAGGTGGATCTGCTGGGCAGGCAGCAGGCCGTTGACGCACGTGGCGAGCAACTGGGCCTGGTGCGGCAGCGCCTGCATCTGGACGAGCCCGGTGAACTGGATCGCCTGCGCGCGCGGCGGGCGGCCACGCGCGCGGCCATTGCACAGGCGAATGAAAACGCGGGCAACGCCGCGCACGTGTTGGCGCTGCTGTTGGGGCGCGACGGGCCGGATCCGGCCTGGATTGCCTACCGCACGCCGCCGCAGCTAAGCGCCTTCACCCTGCAGCAGGTGCCGGCCGATCTGCTGCGCCATCGCCCGCAGATCCTGCTGGCCGAGGCTGATGTGCTGCAGGCTGCCGCCGAAAAGGGCAGTGCGCGCGCGTCGATGTTCCCGAAACTGAGCCTGGGCGGTTCCATCCTGTACGCCTACAACCTGACCCAGAACGCTCGCTCCAACTCTGATTCCAGCCCATCGATCGGTCCCTACATCGATATCCCTCTGTGGGATTGGGGCCAACGTCGCGCGCGCTATCAATCCGACGACAAGCAGCTGGATGCAGCCTTGCTGGGGTATCGCAAGGCAGTGCTGCAGGGCGTGGCGGAAGTGGAGGGTGCACTGGGCAGCCTGGCCCGCCAGGACAGCAGCATCCAGTCGCTGCAGGTGGCCGACGAAGCTGCCCGGCAGCAGGTCGTACGACAGGCCCGGCAGGTGCAGCTTGGTCTTTCCAGTGAGTTCGACGGGCTGGAAACCCAGCGTGCCGCGCTGTCCGCGCAGGCCGACCTGATCGGCGCGCAGGGGGCTCGCGTACTTGCATTCGCATCGCTCTATCGCGCAGTGGGCGGCGCCCCCTTGCCGGCCGAGCCTGAAGGCGACGCGCAATGATCGCGCTTGCCCGCAAGACCCTGGTTTACGAGTGGCGCCGTTTCCTGCCGGTGGTGCTGGCCATGTGTTTCGCCGGCGTGCTGCTGATCGTGCAGGCGGCGCTGGTGCTGGGCATCTTCGGCACCGCCGCGATCTACGTGAAGGCGTCCAGCGCCGATGTCTGGGCGGGCTTTGCCGGCACGCAGAGCGTGAACTACGGTCATGCGATCAGTGCGGATGTAGAGAATCGCCTGCGGATGGACCCGGATGTCACCCGCGTCGAACCCTACGAGTGGGTCGATGGCGAGTGGCGCTCCAGCGCACAGGGTGCCGGCAACGTGTCGGTGTATCTGTCCGGCATCTCCACGGCAGGCGACGCGATGATGTTCTCGCGCATCCTGTCGCCCGATCTGCGTGCCCGGTTGCGCGAACCCGGTGCGGTGATCGTCGACAGCGCGGACCTGGATACGCTGGGCGTCGATCTGCACCGCAACCGCGCGTGGATCAATGGCAAGGCCGTGCGTGTGGTTGCCGCGCAACCCGGCCTGCGTGGCCTTGGCGGCGTCAACGTGCTGGCGTCTTTGGATACCGCGCGTGCCATCGCCGGAACCGATCCGCATGAAGGCAGCACCTATTTCGTGGCGGGCACGCGCTCACCGGAGCTGGCCGCGCGCGTGCGCGATCGCCTCAGTGCATCGACGGGCCGCGCCACGCCCGTCGAGTTCTGGACAGCGCCGGAGTTCGCCAGCCGCTCGCAGCAGTACTGGCTGTTCGATACCGGCGCCGGCATCGCAGTGCTGTTCATGGCGGTCATCGTCTGCTTCGTCGGCGCGGTGATCACCAACCAGTCATTTGCCGCAGTGGTGGCCGGGTCGGTACGCGAGTACGCCACCCTCAATGCGCTCGGCGCAGGCCGCTACGCGCTGGCCCGTGTGGTGTTCGAACAGGCCGTGCTGATCGGTGGTGTCGGCATGCTGCTGGCCGCAGCCTTCAGCGCGGTGGTGCTGATGGCCGCGCAGACCCAGCGCGTACCGGTACAGCTCACGCCGATGGTGGTTCTTGGCTGCGTGGCGCTGGTCGCGGTGATGGCCATGCTGTCGAGCATCATGGCGGTGCGCAGCGTCGTCCGTTCCGATCCATCGCTGCTGTTGCGTTGAGGGGCCACCGATGACGAATGCTCCCATCGCGATCCCGACCCTGCGTGCCGACGCACTCGAAAAGGGCTTCGTGTCCGGCGATGTGCATGTGCCCGTGCTGCGTGGCCTGTCGTTGGACATCTATCCCGGCGAATTGACCCTGGTATCGGGCCCCTCCGGCTGCGGCAAGAGCACGCTGCTGTCGCTGATGTCCGGGCTCTCAACGCCTGATGGCGGTCGCGTGCATGCGCTTGGCCAGGACGTCAGCCACATGACCCGCAGCGAGGTGGAGCGTTTCCGTCTGCACCACGTCGGTTTCGTGTTCCAGGGCTTCAACCTGTTCCCGGCGCTGACGGCGCTGGAGCAGGTGCAGCTGCCGTTGGGCTATCGCAGCATGCGCAACCGCGACAGCGAGCCGTTGGCGCGGCAGGCGCTGGACGAAGTCGGCCTCTCGCACCGCAGCCACATGCGCCCGGCACAGCTGTCCGGCGGCGAGAAGCAGCGCGTAGCCGTCGCCCGTGCGTTCGCCAAGTCACCCACGCTGATCTTCGCCGATGAGCCCACCAGCGCACTGGACGCCGAGAACGGCCAGCGCGTGATCGACATCCTGCACCGTTATGCACGCGCGCATCAGGCCACGGTGTTGTGTGTAAGCCACGATCCACGCCTGATCCGCCATGCGGATCGGGTGATCGCCATGGAAGACGGCACGGTCCGCGATGACCGCCGCCAGAACGAAACCGTAGAGCCCAGCCCATGACCAGAATGCCGCGATTGTTCTCCCTCAGCTTCTCCTTGGGCGCTGCATTGCTGCTGGGTGCCTGCAGCAAGGATGCACCCGTACCCGCGCAGCCGACCGCTGCCACGGCCGCCAGAGCGGACAACGTCGCCGTCGCCCGCGGCATCATCGATGTGGAAGGCGGGCTGATTGCACTGGTGCCAGCGATGGAGGGTTCGGTCAGCACCGCGCCGGTGAAGGAAGGAGCGGTGGTGCGCAAGGGCAACGTCCTGCTCACCCTGGATGGCGCATTGCTTGAACAGGAAGTTGGCATGGCCAACGCCGATCTCGCGCTGGCTACCGATCGGCTGAAGGGCAGCCAGGCGCAACTGCGCGAACTGGAGCGCAACGCCACCCGCCTCGCCACCGGCGCCAGTGAAGGCGTGTCGTCCAACCAGCAGGCCGACGCAGCCAGGCAGCAGCTGGCCGGCGTCCGCGCCGATGTGGATGTGGCCGGAGCGCAGGTCGACATGGCCCAGCACAAGCTGGAGTACGCCAGGCTCAAGCTGCGACAGATGTCGCTGACCGCACCGGACGCCGGCACCGTGGTCGGCCAGGTACCAGGCGTGGGTGCGTTCGTGCAGGCCGGCAAGCCGGCGATGTCACTGTTGCCGGCGCGACCGTTGCAGGTGCGTGCCGAGCTGAGTGCCGCCTACGCCGATGCCGTGCAGGTTGGCATGCGTGCGACGGTGGTGATCGATAGCGATGGCACCGAGGGCAAGCCATTGCCGGTGGCACGCGTGGTCCGCATCAGCCCGGTGTTCGCGCAGGCACGATTGCCCGAAGACGCAGGGCGCGGCGTGGCCAAGGTGGTGGAGTGCGTGCTGGAATTCGACAGCGCCGCCAAGGCGCGCGTCGGCCAGCATGTGCGGGTGGAATTCCACAGGTAGGGGCGTGCTTCGCTAGGGGCGTGCGCGTCGGGTCTGTTTCCCGGTCAACGCCCGCCACGCACTGGCCAGCGACACCACGCACAGCGCCAGCAGCACAGCCAGGTCGATCAGCAGCAGGCACAACAGATGCATGCCCTGCACCGGTGCCTGGTGCAGGGCAGCGGCCAGCCACGGGAACGACCAGGCCAGCAGCAACACCAGGGCGATCAGCAGCCGCAGCCACAGGCGCCCTGGTTTCCAGGGACGCACGATCAGCACGGTGACCAACAGTTCCGCTCCGGCCAGTACAGCGAACTGGATGACCGCGCCGGTGGGGTAGGGCAGGGTTGCGCCTTCGAAGTGGCGCAGCATCCAATAGTCCGGGGTGAAGCTCGCATTGATCAGTGCAGCAATCACCGCAAGCCAGGCCAGGGCGACAAGGCTCCAGCACAGGCGGGCGAAACGAGGTCTCGTGGGCGGGTTCATCGGTGCTGCGGACTGTTGACGGCGTGAAGGAATTTGGACACAATAGCGCTCCTTCGACGCAGGTCGGAGAATCTGCGGGAATAGCTCAGTTGGTAGAGCGCAACCTTGCCAAGGTTGAGGTCGCGAGTTCGAGTCTCGTTTCCCGCTCCAGATTGCACAGGGCCCCGGTTGGGGCCTTGTTTTTCTCCCGCCACGGCAAGGCGGGGCACGTTGAGCCACAAGGCTTTTCGCGCAGTCAGAAAAGTGAAAACTGTTGTGAAATGGCTGGTGTGTGTCCCGGGCTTCCGGTACCATGACGGCTTATGCGGGAATAGCTCAGTTGGTAGAGCGCAACCTTGCCAAGGTTGAGGTCGCGAGTTCGAGTCTCGTTTCCCGCTCCATGTTCCGACAGGCCCCATCGCGGGGTTTTGTCATGTCAGGGGCGTCGTTCCTGATCGCAGTACGTTGGCCTCATGGCAGAGTGGCTATGCACCGGATTGCAAATCCGTTTACAGCGGTTCGATTCCGCTTGAGGCCTCCAAACAAAGCCCTGATTTATCAGGGCTTTTTCTTTGCTTGGCGTTAGGCGCCTTCGCGCAAAATGCCCTGATTCGTCCCCAAAATCATCGTTCTGCCACCCGTTTCCGGGTGGCAAACTCGCGTTAACATTCGCCGAGTGCGTTTACGTGACTTGGAGCAGGGATGGCAACGAAACGACGCCGGGGGACTCCTGAGAGTAAACGATCAAGCGAGCGGGGTTGTTGACCCAGCCGGTGTATCTGAGCTTTACCTCCTGAAGCCGAGGGTGCCCCGGGTAAAGGCGACGACCGAAGACCGGAGCATGGCGCAACTGGTGGCCGAAGAAGTATCAGACACAGGGTTCACGACCGAATACGACACTGTGGACTGGAACGTGCCGGCTGGCGCGTGGTTCTACGACGCCAATACGCCCTTGGACGCGATCAGTGCCTTGGCCGAGGCCAGTGGCGGCCTTGTCCAGTCGGACCCCGCCGACCTCAGCCTGCGTGTGCGGGCTGCGTATCCAGTAAGTCCCTGGCTGTGGCGCGATACCCAGCCCGACCATGTGCTGCAGGAGGACATTGTCCTAACTGAAAGCCTCCAGATGCGCAGCGCGCCGCTCTATGACGCGGTGGTTGTGACGGGGGAGCTTGCGGGCAAGGGAGTGACGTGCAAAGTGCGGAGGGCGGAGAGGCCGGTCAGTTGTTTGCGCAGCAGGGGAGCAGCTCGCTGATCAACGTCGCTGCTGCCGGCGCAGAGCGTGGCCGCAACATCCTGAGCGACCGTGTCGAGCAGGCTAGTGTGGATCTGACTGTGCCGCTGTTTGCCAAGCCGCTGAAGGCTGGCGAGATCGGTGTGATCCTGCCGCTTGATCTGGTCGAGGTCGTCACGTCGGAGGGGACGTGGCACGGCCAATGCGAGTCCCCGCGAATCGAGGTGTCGGTTGAGCAGCAGGCCACCGTGATCGAGCAAACCGCCACCCTGGAGAAGCACTACACCGATGCGGACTGACCTGTGGGATCATTTCGGCGATCTGGTCGGCGGCAGCCCGAGGCTGCTGGGCACCGGGACTGCACACAATGCCGATGGAACCAGCACCCTCACCACTTATGACGGCGTCCAGATGAGGGCGTTCGGGCAACTGCAACTGACGATCCCCTATAACGCTTGGGTGCGTGGAGGCCGCTTGTTCGAAGCGGCGCCCAACCTCCCGCTTTTGGAGATCAGCGTCTGAAGCGAACGGCTATTGACTTTAGCTCACCAACAGACCGGTGGCGTATTCAAAAAAGGCTGCCAATTAAAGTTCATTGCGGCATAGGTGAATCCCGCTATGGCCGTCAAGGTAACCGCGGATGCGGCCCACTTCCAGCCGACTGACTGGTCAGAATCGCTATACATAATGATGCTGAATACAAGCTTCTGCAATGACGACAGGCATAGAGCAAGGGGGAAGAGCCAAAGCAGCGCAAGGCTTCCCGTCGTGTGCACTGAAGTTGCTGTGGCTACACCGCCGATCGCGAGGGGTAGCTGTATGCTGAAATCCGCAATGCCTTTATAAGAAGCCTTTATAGCTTCTCCGAGTTTGCGCCACTTTCCGATTCTGGGGAGCCAGATGAGAAGGAGTGTAGCGACCAACCCTGCTTTAATTAGTACTAATGTTGACACCGCCATGAGTGGAAAGGAGGCAATGCCCGATAGCGCGTGACATGCCATCGCAGAAAGGACTCCTTCAGATCTCGTGTTGACAAACAGTAGTACCCATGCACTGAAGCCAATCCCGCTCATGGTAAGCGCTGCGGCGGCGACAAATTTCAGGGCGGATTTCCGGAATTCTTTCCAGTCAACATTAATGTTGTTCGCGTTCCTCGAAGCTGTGAATTTGCGCAGCAGCCCATGTTCAGTCGGTTCTTTTTTGAATTTCCCGCCCATTCTTATTGTCAGCTCACTTTGCTTTTCCTGAGTAGCGGCTATCGGCATCGATACCTGTTTCTTTAGGTTGGCCCAAATGCGGTCTGCGTCCCGATCCGCAGTGATCTACATCAATGATCATCCACATGTCCGAGAGTGGTTCGGCGGTATGCAGTTCGTGGCGCTGCTGCTGAACAAATTGATCGGTGGCGAACAGGGGGCGCTAGAGGCCATCACGCCGATCAAACGCCGGTTGCGGCCAGATTGCGGCCATGAGCTATTCCGCCCAGATCGAAGCCGCGTACCAAAAGCTGGTCCATATGACCGGCGCCACTGTGTCGCTGCAGGAGTTCGCCGCGCTCTACGCCCATGACCCGGGCAAAAGGCGCCCGAAGACTCCGAAGGCGATGGACGACGCATTCCGGGCTGGTACCAGCGAGGCAGGGCGGGCCGTGGGGCGGAGATCCAGCAGCGGAACCAAGCCGAGGCTGCCATTCTGGAGCAGGAGCTCTTCGCCAACCGCAAGCGCCTCGCCGGTGCCGAGCGATCACCGCAGGCCAAGGAGACGAAGAAGGCCCGGGAGGACGTGCGGATCGCCGGCAACAAGATCGAACGCGCCATGGGCAAGCTGGCCGACCTCAAGCGCGCCGAGCGCAAGGGCCGGGACAGCCGGTTTTCCTTGGTGTCCACGCACCGGTGACTGTCTCCGACGGCGGCAAGCTGACGATCAAGCTGATGCGCTATCAGTGCCGATTGGCCGGCAAGCCGGCCAACTACGACCAGCGTTTCCCCGGCACCTACAACGCCCGCCGCGATAGCCTGGAGAAGTTCTGGGCGCCGGCCTTCGGCCACACCCACGGCTTGATGGTGGTCGATACCTTCTACGAGAACGTGGAGGGGCCGGATGGCAAGAACCAAGTGGTGCAGTTCACCCCGCGCACTCGCGAGCCGATGCTGGTGACCTGCCTGCGGTCGCACTGGGTGGACCCGGCCGGCAAGGAGCCGGATCTGCTGTCGTTCGCCGCGATTACCGACGACCCGGAACCCGAGGTGGCCGCCGCCGGCCACGACCGGACGATCATCAACATCAAGCCCGAGCACGTCGACGCGTGGCTGAACCCTGATCCTGCCGACCTGGCCGCGCTGTACCGGATCTTTGACGACAAGCGGCACCCGTTCTACGAGCACCGGCTGGCCGCCTAGGGGTTCTCATCTACTAGCGCATTGGCCCACTGCTCGTTCGTCAGGCGCTCTGTTGGTTGGAATGGGGAGTACCCAAGATGTGGTCGCATTCGACCAGCCGCGCGTTGCTGACCGCTTGGCGTCCGCCGCATTTGGCGCAAGCGAGTAGCGTACCGCCCGGTATGGATTGGAGGTTCGGGCCTGTCGAGTGGGTGACGTGCTGGCAGCTGTTACATCGCACGCTGATGGCGATGACGCTTTCGATCTTCCACTGGTGATTGCGCATCGGGTCGATGTTGAGAACGTAGAAAAGACCTGTGTCTGGCATGGCCGTGTACCGAGGAGTCAATTGCATGCTGCAGGGTGGGACGAGGTGATCTTGTGACGAGAGTCCGAATCCAGCAAGAGTTTGAAGCTGAAGCGTTATGGATTCTGCCCATACATCTACACCGATTTGCGGCCTCGGCTGTTAGGGTTTTGCCTCTCAGCGAGGAGGTGCGCCATGCCCATCAGGGCAATTGTGTATGCGAGCGAGGTCAGTCCGGCGATCGCGCAGGGGGGACTAGGCCAGTCTGATGGCAAGTTGGATGCGATCGTAGATGACGCATGCCGGTTCAATCGAGATGCGGGGGTGACGGGCGTTTTGCTCTTCGACGGAGAGCGGTTTCTTCAATATCTCGAAGGGCCCGAGGATGGGTTGTCGGTAGCCTATTCCAGAGTCCTGAGCGCACGGAGCCATTCCGCTCTGGTTGAATTGCAGCGGGGCCGGACGGGCTACCGGCGTCTTCCGTTTTGGCCGATGCGCTGGCTCCCCGTCGAGCGTGCGGAGCTGCGAAGCCTTGCTCATGCGGATTGGACTGGCTTCAAGCAGCGCAGCGATTCCCATGCCGCGAGCGCGACCGGAATGGACCTGCTGAGAGCGCTGGTCGAACCGTACGCAATCGCCGCTTGAGCGGCGATGCGAGCCGAAGTTACGAGCGTTTGAGGTTCAAGCGCTCTTCTGCAAGAAGTCGGCGAATCTGGCCAGGCTGATAGCCTGCCGATTTGGGCATTTGGGGCAGCTGAGAATTGCGCCACCGGGGAGATCGAAAAGCCCTTCATTGGGCCGTCCGGTGAACCTGCACGAGCATTCCAAACAGCGGCACACCACGTGGGTCACCTGCAGCAGCCGACCACTGTCGTCTTCTTGCCCCAGGACGTCGCTGAGGAGGAACAACCCTGTGTCGGCCATGCCCGTTTCCTTAGCGTCCTTTTGATGGTGCCGCAGTCTACAGCTTCCGTTGTGCTCGAGCTTTGCGCTATGCGCCGGATCGCCGTGTGTAGAGCCACGCCCCGCAAGATGGACGTGGAACCCCGTCCCTTGATGGCGGCCTGGCCGTTGCGAGGGGGTTAGTCTGCTGAGGGTGTAGGGCCCTTATTGATTACGGCACCCCTGATTGGGCTTCGACGGCATCCTTGCTCCGGCTGCACTGTCTTCGGTCTCTGGTCAGGGGTGGTTCTCACTTGGTGGAAGCGTGAGCTGTCCCCGCTCGCGCGGGGACAATACAACTGGGTGCCAGGAGGGCCGGCTACTGACAAACGTACTCGGTCGAGCTTTGGAAGTACCTGTCGTAGTAGTCGTTGGGATTATCGCCAGAGCCGAAGTACACGAGCTCTGTACGGTAGTAGTTGCCGACGCCATAGACGCCCGGCGAGCTGCAGGTCGCCGGCATCGGGCCTGGGTAAGATTGACCGCTGAAGGTGTAGTGGTACTCCTCACAGGAATAGCCGCCGCCAACGGCTTCGGGATCTGGTCTACAGGAGCCGACAGTGCCCTTCATACTTTGAAAACCGGTGTGCGCGTCGGTCGGGCACGACCCCAGCCCTTCCGGACCCCAGTCGCCGTACGTGTAGACGCCGCTGGGCCCATCCACGCCGCCTTGGCAGAAATTGGTATAAGCCACTGGATATGGCTGGATGGTCTCTGAATCCACCCATAGCAGGCGGCCCGTTGGCACCCACTGACCGGCGAACGCGCTCTGAGCGAAGCCGACCGACAACAGGGCAAGGGACACGCCCAACAACAGGCGGCGAGGGTTCGAGCGGGCAGTTTTGCAATCGTTATGCGTTGAGTTCACTTCCATCTCTCCATGAGTAGGGTAGTGCTGCACTGCCGCTGCACGGTCGCAACACCTCTGCATAGGTGCAATCGGAAAACTGCCCGGGCCGGTGTAGGTAAAGCCCCACGGTGGCCAGCGATGTGACACGTGTCGAAGTGTGAGCGCTTCAGGCTGCTAACGTCGCCGCACTCCTCTTCAGCGGTGGTGACTGCAGTGCGGAACCTGGCCATCCAGCAGGCGGTGTACGTTCCCCTCGGCGCCATGCTGGCGCTGATCGCTTTTGCATTCACCGTGCCCGGCTACCACCTGCTCTCCCAGCACCTCAGCGAGCTGGGCCTGATACCGGGGCTGCCAGCCAAGGCGGTGCAGGTCGGCGCAGTGGTCAGTGGCTCGGCCATCATGCTCTTCAGCCTTGCATTGCTCGCGCAAGGTCGCCGTTTCGCGCTCACTGTGCTCACTTCCCTCCTGTTCGGCGTGTCCATGGTCAGCAACGGGGTCTTCACCACGGGCAGCCCGCTGCACGGCCTCTATGGCATCGGCATCTTCTCGATCCTGACCCCGCTGCTGTTCCTGGCCGAGCTGGGCCCTGCTGCGTCGACGCGGATGGCCTGGATTGCGCGTGCCATCTCGCTGCTGGGGATGGCCTATCTGTGGCTGATGCTTTCCGGATTCGACCCGGAGCCCTATCGCGGCCTCACCCAGCGCATCGCGCTGCTGCCGGCGTTCGGCTGGTACACCTTCGCTGCGCTGGAGCTGCGTCGATCCCGCGTCTGAATCAGCGGCTTCTTCAACCCCTGGTTCGCAGTGCGCAGCCAAGGGTTCAGGCAGGCAATGGCAAAGGATCGTCAGCGCGGAAATTGCGCGCCACCGGCGTGGTGGTGCCCACATAGTGGCGGAACAGGTAGATCAACGGTGCCCAGCGCTGCACGTCGATGTGCTGGGTTCCGGCAACGGTGATCGCCTCGTGCGCATGCACCCGGCAGATCCGTCCTTCGATGATCATGAAGCCCTGATCCTGCGTTCCGCTGGGCCGGTGCGAGGCGAGCAGCGTGACCTCCACCTGCAGCGGGCATTCGGCAATCGCCGGCGGTGCCACCTGCACCGAATCGACGCGGCTGAAGCCGCCCAGTGCGAACTTGTCAGGCACATGCACGTACCCCATGGCACGCTTCGATTCCGGCACCGGGGTGCGGGCGGTGGCGCGGGCGATGGCTTCAACCTGCGCCGCCTGCGTGGCATCTGCGAAGTTCAGTACGCATTCGCCGCGTGCCAGAAGGTTGCTGCAGCCCTGGCCCTGTTCGCCGATACCGAGCACCACGCGGTCGCCCAGCGCCCAGAATGATGAAAGCGGACTGATGTTCGCACTGCCGTCTTCATTCAACGTGGTCATCAGCACCACCGGCGTTCCCGGGTAGAGCACGGTGGGGGTGATGCAGCGGCGTTGGAAGTCTTCCGGTGGCATGCCTGAGCTCGTGGGGTGCGGGCGATGACTGTGCCCTGTGCAGGGGCGCGCATGCTTCGATCCGGGTCGAACGATGCGCGGAAAGCGGCATGCCACAATGCGGCCATGGTCCAGACGTCCCGCTCCTTCATCCATGTCGGCACGCTGGTCGGTGACCACGCACGCGCGGCCATGCTGTTGACGTTGATGGATGGCCGGGCGCACACGGCGTCCGAGCTGGCCGGCGTGGCTGGCATCTCGCCGCAGACGGCAAGCAGTCATCTACGGCGGTTGCTCGACGGCGGCATCCTGGCCGTGGAGGTGCAGGGACGCCACCGCTATCACCGGATTGCCTCGACCGAGGTCGCCGACATGCTGGAAGGCATCCTGCGTTTCAGCGATCAACGGCCGCCGCTTTCTCCACGAGCGGTACGAGTTGATGCCGGCTTCCGCCGGGCGCGCACCTGCTACCGGCACCTGGCGGGTGAATACGCCGTCGCCATCTGTGACCACCTGCTGAGCACCGGAGCGATTACCGCGGCGGCAGACCACTGGCAGATGACGGCTCATGGCGCCGCCATTCTGCGCGCCGTGGGGCAGCCGCTGGAAGAATTGATCGCGCGATCGCCACAGGTGACGCCCGCGCGATACTGCCGCGGCTGCCTGGACTGCACCGAGCGGCGCCCGCACATGGCCGGCATGGTGGGTGAAGCACTGCTGGAGAGTTTCCTGCAGAACCACTGGCTGCGTCGCCTCGCGGGGCGGCGCGACCTGCAGGTCACACCTGCCGGGCAGGAGGCATTCCGCAGGCTGTTCGACGTACACGCCTGAGGCCCGCCGCGCGCCGCTGGCAGTCTCAGCCGGCCACGACATTGCGACGGGGTATGGTCGAGTTCTGGTCTTCGGGAGCAGCAATGGCAGGCAAGGACATGAGGGGCCGCATGCACGATGCGGCTGGTCGGCAATGAGCAGGTCAACCGCAGATGTGCGCTGGCTTACATTCCGGCTGAAGAACGGGCAGTCCATCGGCCCCGATCAACTGAAGGATGGCTGGGTCGTCGCCTCGGAGAGCCGTCATTGTGATGTGCGCCGGGAGAGTATCGAGGGCGCTGGCGTGGTCTATGCCCTGTATGGTCCGCCGGATCTTCCGTCTCCGCGCCGCGCCGAACTGCGCATGCGCGACTTCCTCATGCGCTCCGGCTACACCTTCACCATGGGTACGCTCGGCCACTGATGCGGTCGGCTGCTCAGAAGGGAGCCGCGGCTGCCTTCAACGCCTCGACCACCTGTGAATCCGCAAAGCCGCAGTGGCCTTCGCCCACCGCAGGCAGTACGCGCGGCAATGGCGTGGCGCCAGCGTGCTCGGCCAGTTGCGGATACACCGCCTGCATGCGCGGCACGATGCTCGGGTCGTTGTTGTTGAACTGGATCACCAGCGGTCGCTTGAGCGCGCCGGTCAACGCCAGCTTTTCGCGCACGTATCGCTGTGCCGGCGCAGCAGGTGCCAGCCGCTGCACGCCCGCGTTGAACGCCTTGTCGTCACCGAATCCGCGGTAGACGGTCCTCACGTTGCCGACCGGCATGCCGCCGGCGCGCGTGGCCAGTTCGTGCAGGATCATCGCGTGCAGGCTGATCGTGCCCGGCAATGCCTCCACGCTTACCTGCAGCCGTGCAGCCAGTTGCGCAGCGACGGCCGGCTGGCTCTGAAGCGCGGCAGCGATGCCTTGATAGAGCTCCATCTGCGGCAGTGCCGCAGATGGAGCCGATGCCAGACCCTGCCGGGGCAGTCCCTTGGCTTCGGGGAAGAAATAGTCGAACGCCACCAGGGTGGTCAGCAGGTCATTGGCCAGTTGTTCGCCAGGCAGGTTGGCCCCGCAAAGCGACACGCCACCGGCGTAGTGCCGTGGCAGGTGTTCGAGGGTGGCGATGGCCACCGCACCGCCCATCGAAAAGCCGAGAATCCAGGTGCGACGCACGTCCTTCAATTCGGACACGGCGTGGGCGCGCAGGCGTTCCATGTCCACGATCGCATCTGCCACCGCCCAGCCCTGGCTGGCATAGGCGCTCTGCGCCACGGCATAGCCCGCTGCAAGCAGGCTGGCGGTGCTGTCGTTGGCCGGCATCGGTGATGGCTGCGGCACGCCGACCGGTTCATAGCCATGCGCCAGCATCACCAGTTCGCCGTTCCAGCCGGCGGGCACGTCCAGGCGCCAGCGCGCGCCCTGCAGCTCACCGCTGGAGGTGCGTGGCGGGGCGGGTGGCGCGGCGGCCTGCGACACGTGCGGAAGCAGCAGGACCAGCGCCAGGACCAGCCGGTGGAAGGTTCGCATCATGGTCTTTGCCCTGGCCGGTGTGGTCTGCGCGGAAGGTGCCGCCTGTATAGCGCTGCCCCTGCACGGTGGCTAGCCCCTGACGCAATGCAATCGAATTCGATACGATCTGCTGTATCTGCTCCCTTCCATTTGATCTTGGGTCCCGCCATGGTCGATCGCCTCGCCATCCTGCTCGAACGCTTCGCGGTCACCGCCTCGGTGTTCCATGCCGGCGCGCTGTGCGGCATCAACAGCCTGGAGGCCGAAGGCGACGCCGGCCAGCTGCACCTGGTGCGGCGCGGTCCGTTGCAGGTCAGTCATGGCACGCAGACGGTACAGGTCGACGTTCCCAGCCTGCTGCTGTATCCGCGCCCGCTGCCACACCGCTTCCACACCGATCCACAGCATGGCGCGGACATGGCCTGCGCCAATCTCCATTTCGAGGGCGGCAGGCTCAACCCGATCAGTGCCGCGCTGCCCGATTTCATCTGCCTGCCGTTGGCCGAACTGTATGGCGGCCATGCCGCCCTGGAGCTGTTGTTCGAGGAGGCATTCGAGCAGCGCTGCGGTCGCACGGTGATGGTCAACCGCCTGTTCGAGGTGGTGATGATCCAGGTGCTGCGGCAGTTGATGGAGGGGGGCGGGATGCGCGGCGGCCTGTTCGCCGGGCTTGGCCATCCACGGCTGCGGTTGGCGCTGGTGGCCATGCACGAGGCCCCCGCCCAGGCCTGGACGCTGGAAGATCTGGCCGATGTTGCAGGCATGTCGCGCAGCGTGTTCGCCGCCAGTTTCCGTGAGGCCATGGGAACCACGCCCGGGCAGTATCTGCAGGGCTGGCGGGTAGGCCTGGCGCAGCAGGCGTTGCGGCAGGGGCGACCGTTGAAACGGATCGCCGACGAGGTTGGCTATGGCAGCGAGGCCGCGTTGTCGCGGGCGTTCAAGGCACACACCGGGCAATCGCCACGGCAGTGGCGCGGACAGGCGCGCGCTGCTGCCGGCTGACTGTTACCCCAGCGCGAGCCGGGTCAGCTTCATGCCGGCGAACAGCCCGGCCAGGCCCAGGGCTACCGAGCCGCCGGCGTACAGTGCGGCCAGGCCATGCTGGCCCCGCTGCAGCAGCAGGCCGGTTTCCAGCGAGAAGGTGGAGAACGTGGTGTAGCCACCAAGAATGCCGGTGGCCAGCAGCAGGCGCAGTTGCGGCGACGCGCCATTGCGCAGCGCAAACGCCTCCACCACCACGCCCATCAGCACGGCGCCGCTGATGTTGACCAGGAACGTCGACCAGGGCCAGGTGCTGCCGGCGGCCACGCGGGCGCCGATCAGATTGCAGGCATGGCGCAGGCAGGCGCCGACACCGCCGCCGAGGAATACCAGCACATAGTTGTTGAACGTCTGCATTGCTTGCCTCGAGTGCGTGTTCGCAGGTTCGACGGCGGACGCAATGGCGGGCACGGCCTGCCATCGACGAACGCCGGGTTCGTCTCAGCAGGAGCCATCAGCCATCTCAGGCGGTTATCGGGGGAGCCCCATCCCCATCGACGGCCATGCTACCAGCCCGCGATGGGTCAGGGCAGGGCAGTCATCACCACGCGTGCGACCTTGCCGCGGCTGACGCCCTCCATCAGCAGGTCATGGGCCATCAGCCCCAGCGTGGCCTCGCGGCGGTAGCCCACCTCAAGTCCGCGCTCGTCAAGGATGTGGGCGACCAGCTCATAGGCCGCTTGCCAGACATCCAGATGGGCTTCGCTGGGCATGTGCATATAGGCCGTGCCGCGCTCGCCGACTCCCCGTCTCAGCGGGCCGAAGAGCAGCTCGCGTGGGTCCAGCTTCACCGCGTCGGCGATGCGGAACAGCTGTTCGGCTTTCACGTGGTTGGCTTTGACGTGGTCGTTGAGCCAGTTGCTGACCGTTGCCGTCGTCGTGTCGGCGGCACGCGCCAAGTCGGCAGGGCGTGCATGCCCGGCTTCCTTCATGGCGACCGCGAGTCGTTGTCCAAGAGTATTCATCTATGCAAGCCAGCTTAACGCGTGGAATCGAAAGAGGCCTTGGCGCAAGAATAAGTTTGATGATGAAAGGGATCGAAAATGGACGAATTCTGGAGCAAGCGGCAGGTCCGCACGCGGCTGGGCTTTTCCACCGACGCAGAGCTCGCCAGGTTGTTTGGAATCAGCAGATCCGCTGTCTCGCAATGGCCCAGAGGCTTTCCCATCCCGCCGCTGAGGCGCTACATCCTGCAGCAGCGATACCCTGCGTTGTTCCCGATGGATGACGACTCGCACGACGAAACCGCATGAGATGCGTCGAGGGTTGTCGCAGACAGGCCGCCAAGTTCGATTTGCTAAGTATGCTTAGCAACATTGACAGAATCGATCGACGTGTCCCCAGCGATGGTCCGATCTGTGATGGCTACCCGGGTTCGCCGGCTGGCTTTGTCGACATCGGCACGGACGTTTCTGATCCCGGTCGCTACGGCATTTCATGAACGATTAATAATTTCAATCGCGAAAGTCGCGGCCTGTAATTGACGTGTCGTGAAATCTGTGACTAATTGGCATCAACCGGTTGTGAAGGCCGGGAGTCTTTCAGTAGCTCGCAAGTGAATTGGTCGACCGTCAACGATGCAGAACAAGTCAAACGGAGGTCGTATGGAATACGGCATGCATGGCTTGGCTGAACGGGTACGCCGCGAACTGGAAGCCAGTTATCACAAACACGGATGCGGTCCGGCGTTCTGGGATACCTACCAGCAGGTGCTTGATCGTCTGGTTCCGCAGGGGACCGGGCGAACTGATGTCACCAATGAAATGGCGCTGATCATCGAACAACTGGGCATCGTCCGTCGCGCCCAGCTGGTTCCGCCGCGCCCGGGCGACCCGGGCTGATTCAGAGCAGGCGCCAAGCGCCGCACACCAGCAGCGCCAGCAGCAACGATGCCAGGGCCGTGGTGCGGGGACGCCACCACCGGCGCGGCTGGCCTGCCATCACCTGCGGGCTGCAGTAGCGCACCAGGCTGGGGCCGAAGCCTGCCTGATGCTGCTGCTGGGTGCAGGCTTCCAGACAGGCACCGCAGGCCAGGCAGTCGGCCTGTGGACCTTGGCGGATGTCCAGGCGCATCGGGCACGCGCGTACGCAGGCCATGCAATCGAGGCAGTCGCCCAACCGATCCGCACTGAAGGTGGGCATCGGTCCGGCCAGCAGTGGATGCGCGGCGCGGAAGACGTAGTCCTGCGCAGTGGTCGGATCGAGCAGGCCACGACTGCGGCCGAGTACGCCGCCCAATGCCGGCGGGCGGGCGCCGCGCGGCTCGCCACGGCATGGGTCATACAACATGCGTGGGGTGTGCGGGTCGGTCAGCAACGGCTGCATGCGCGCGAACGGACAGAGTGATCGGCACACCTGCTCGCGCAGGAACCCGGCATTGCCCCACGTGGCGCCGGCATAGAACAGCACCCAGAAGGTCTCCCAGCCACTCCATGCGCCATCGAACGCGCCGGTGACCAGTTCGCGGATCGGGCTGAACAGCCCGACGAACGTGATCCCGGTCCACAGCGACAGCAGCAACCAGGCCAGCTGGGTGGCTGGCCGCGCCAGCTTTGCTGGCAGCACGCGGGCCAATGCCTGCGCGATCCCGTCGAACGCTCGTGTCCACAGCGTCTGCGGGCAGGCATGTCCGCACCACACGCGCCCGGCCAGATGGGTGAGCAGGGCCAGACCCACCGCCATCACCGCCAACAGCCCCAGCAACACACCGATGTCATCCGGCCACAGGGTCCAGGCGAACAGGTCGAAGCGGCGCGCGTTGAGGTCCAGCAGCAGGGCCTGCCGTCCATCCCACTGCAGCCACGGCAGCGCATGGAACAGGACCAGCAACGCAAGGCCCAGGGTGCGGCGCCAGCGCCATGCGCGCAGGGGCGAGGAGGCGGTGATGCTCATCCCAGTGGCAACTCCTCTTCCTCTTCGTCCGGCATCGGCCGCAGCAGGTAGCCGGTCACCGCGCTGGAAAGTGCGGTGACCGCCCAGAACATGAAGAAGCCTGCGGTGTAGCCCAGCTCACGGCTGATGGCCGTACCCGGGAAGCTGATCGCCTGCAGCCGCAGTGGATCGACGAAGGCGAAGAACACCACGCAGGCCAGGCCGGCGGCGATGAAGCTGGGCCACAGGACTGCACCCCAATGCTGGATACGCCGCTGGCGGCTGGAAGTCGGTGTGTTCATGCGGGTTCGGGTTGAAGAAGAGGGCGGCGCGTATACTTCGCCGTGGGTGGCGCAGCATCCGCAGGGCATGCTTCCTGCAAGCGTGCCAGCCTAGGTGCGCCGCAGTGCGCTGACATTGATCTGGATCAACAGCGGTGGTGGCGGCATGCGGCACACTGCCGATCCGCACTTGGTGCCCTGATGAACGCAACGCCCACGACTGTGCTTCCCATTGCTTCGCCAGAGTTGTGCAGCGAGGAGGAAGTGACCCGGTTGGTCCACGATTTCTATGCGCGCGTGCGTGAAGAGGAGCGTCTGGGGCCGGTATTCGAAGGGCATGTGCGCGACTGGCCGGAACACCTGGCCCAGCTCGTCGATTTCTGGTCGGCGATGCTGCGCGGGACCCGCAGGTTCAAGGGCTCGCCGATGTCCAAGCACATGGCGATCGATCTGGAAAAGGATCTGTTCGACCGCTGGCTGGTGCTGTTCCACATCACCACGGCCGAATGCAACAACCCGCCCATGCAGGCGCTGGCCGACGATGTGGCCGCCCGCATCGCCGACACCTTCTGGCGCCGCTACCAGATGCTGCGCTGGCCGCAGGTCATGCTGCCGGTGCTGGGCGTGCCCACCAAGGATTGATCTGGGTCAAGGCGCACCTGCAGGCTTGGGGCGATGCTGGCGCCATGGACACGTTCTCTCCCGCTGCCGGTGGCCTGGCCTGGACCTTCGATCCCGATCTGCTGCGACGGCATGACCGTCCCGGCCCGCGCTACACCTCCTATCCCACCGCGCCGCACTTCCATGACGGCTTCGATGCACCCGCGCTGCGCCAGGCGATCGCCGACAGCAACCCGTTGGCGCGCGCGTTGTCGTTGTACGTCCACGTGCCATTCTGCTCCAGCCCCTGCTTCTACTGTGGCTGCAACCGGGTGATCACCCGCGACCGCGGGCGTGGCCACAGCTACGTGTCACGCGTGCTGGCCGAGGCGGACCTGCTGGCACCGCAGTTCGCCGACGGTCGTGAAGTGATCCAGCTGCACCTCGGCGGTGGTACGCCGAATTTCCTCGATGCCGATGCGATGACCGCACTGGTCGAGGGCCTGCGCCGCCGCTTCGATTTCAGCGGTTCGTCGCAGCGTGATTTTTCCATCGAACTGGACCCGCGTTTCATCGACACCAGCGATGTGGCGATGCTGGCCCGGCTGGGCTTCAACCGCGCCAGCCTGGGCGTGCAGGATTTCGACCCGCAGGTGCAGGAATCGATCAACCGGGTGCAGGGCGTACGGCAGACGCTGGATATCCTGCGTGCGTGCCGCGACAGCGGCATGCGTTCGGTCAACGTCGATCTGATCTACGGCCTGCCAGGGCAGAGCCTTGAGGGCTTCGGCCGTACCCTGGAACTGGTGCTGGCGCTGCGTCCGGATCGACTGGCGGTGTATGGCTATGCGCATCTGCCTCACCTGTTCCGCGCGCAGCGACAGATCGACGAAAGCCGCATGCCCTCGCCGGAAGACAAGCTGGCGCTGCTGGGCCTGGCGGTGGAGCGCCTGTCCGCAGCCGGCTACCAGTACATCGGCATGGACCACTTCGCATTGCCGGAAGAAGATCTGTCACGTGCCCAGCGCGCCGGCCGGCTGCATCGCAACTTCATGGGCTACACCACCCACGCAGACACCGATCTGCTCGGCCTTGGCGTAAGTGCGATCAGTCACATCGGTGCCACCTACAGCCAGAATCCGCGTGACCTGCCGTCGTGGGAGAGCGCGGTGGACCAGGGACAGCTGCCGGTCTGGCGCGGCGTCGCACTCAGTGCCGACGACCAGCTGCGCGCCGAGCTGATCCAGCAGTTGATGTGCCAGGGTGAGGTGGATGGAATGTCACTGGCCCAGCGCCACGGCATTGATTTCGAGACCTACTTCGCCGAAGACCTGCAGGCCGTGCAGCGCCTGCAGCAGGATGGCCTGGCCGAGTACCGCGATGGCGTGGTGCGTGCCAGCGAGCCCGGGCGGCCGTTGCTACGCCTGCTGGCGATGTGCTTCGATCCCTATCTGCGCGCTGCGCAGGAGCAGCCGCGTTACTCGCGGGCGATCTGAGCGCGGGCCTCAGCGCTTGCCGACGCCGCGTTCGGGGTGGCGCGCGGCCATGCCACCACTGGAGGTGGTGCTCCAGTTGCCGCTCAGATCGCGCACGCTGGTGGAGTAGGAGCCGTCGCTGTACTCGGTGCGCCACCTGCCGCTCAGGTCACGCTTGCTGACCGAGTAGCTGCCGTCACTGTACTGGGTGCGGATGTTGCCGCTCAGGTCAGTGCTGCTGTTGGAGTAGCTGCCATCGCTGTGGGTGGTGCGCTTGCGGCCACTCAGATCGGTGGTGGTGGTCGAACGGCTGCCGTTGCTGTGCTCGGCGGTCACCCGGCCGGACAGGTCGCGCTTGATGCGGCTGGACGATCCGTCACTGTTGCGGATATCCAGGCTTCCGTCGAGGTTGCGATGACTGTCCGAACGGCTCTGTGCCGATGCCGGTGCGGTCGCCTGGGCGAGCAGCGTGACCAGCGCCAGCGATGATGCGATCCCTATCCACCTCATGGGTGATCTCCTTATGCGTCGTTCGGTGGCCGGTATGGCGCGTTCGATTCTGCCATGCCGGCCTGGAGCCGTCTTGATCGCAGCGACGTCAGCCGAATGGCCGCATCCCTTTCAACGGGCTGCTGTTGAACCAGCGGTGCGTTGGCCCATTGCAGGGGCGTCGACGCGTGATTGGGTGGTGCCCGGAGCCGGAATCGCAATCCTTTGCACTGCAGTGGGTTCGGCGAATAGTGGGGAGATTCTGGGGGGGTGTACATTGGGGACAGTGCCTTGGCCGTACCTGCACGTGCCGATTCCACGAGGAGGCGAGTGCAGTTGGCTTGCATTCATGAACCGCAACCGCCTAGCATCCCCCTACAGTAGGGGGGCTTATGACGGAAGATTTCGACCCAGTCGATGGAGCGACTCGCCTTTTTGAGGCGTTGGCGCTCCTTGTTGATGAGTTCACTCAAAAGTGGGCGGAGACTAAATTCGTCAACTACGGCTCCTATGGCCCCGTAATTGATGCGGGTGATATTCGAGCAAACTTCGACATCATTCGTCAGCGCTATAAAGACTATGACTGGTCAACTGTCGATGCCGAGAGAGCGGCGGTCTATCTGCCCGACTTGAAGGAGAAGACCGACGAGGCGCGCACCAGGCTATTGCCATATTTGCAAAATGACCCGCAAGTGATTACTTCACTGCAGGGGCTGATGATTACGCTGGATGTGCAGCTCCAGAGTTTTTTGGATCCCAAAGTAGTGGGGAAAATATGGGGCCTCCCTGGGGGGCTCAAGCGGGATGTCGACACTGCGAGAAGGCGGTTGGATAAAGCTAATTGGGGCTTGGAGGACATTGATCGCAAGCTTGATAGAATCGCGTCCGCCTATGACGTCGCGGCAAATTTAGATGCAACGCGCGAAGATCTAGAACAGGCGTTGGATGACGCCAAAGCGGCCAAAGAGAACGCGTTGAAATGCGAAGGTGCTGCGGCCGAGGCCGTAGGGGGAGCCTCCGTCAGCAAAGAGAGGATGGATGAGCTTATGCAAGAAGCAGAGCTCATGATGAAGAAGGTTGGTGCCGCCTACGCTGCTGCAACATCCGAAGGACTCGCGAAGTCATTCGACTCAAAGGCTCGATCTCTGGGGAAGTCGGTGTACGTGTGGGGCGGCGTGCTGGTTGTCGCTCTTATCTCAGCAATTGTCATCGGGTTCGTGCGATTCCCAACGATCCTGGACGCCGCAACAAAGGTAACCAACGGCGGCTGGCCCTTCCTCGTGGCGCAAGTTGCGCTGGCCACCCTGTCTTTAGCGGCTCCCATTTGGCTTGCTTGGGTTGCCACCAAGCAAACCGGGCAACGATTTAGGCTGTCTGAAGACTATGCGTACAAGGCTGCACTGGCCGCAGCGTACGAGGGATACCGTGCCGAGGCAGCGCGCTTGGACGATGTTCTCGAGGCCCAGTTGTTCTCTATCGCGATGAGTAGGCTCGATGAGATTCCGCTGAGGCTTGTGGAGGATCAAGTGTCAGGCAGCCCATTCCATGAGCTGCTGACATCGAAGGAGCTCCACTTGGCCGTCCGCAGCGTCCCAGGGTTCCGTGAGCGACTGGTGGCGATATTTAGGCGGCAGAAGACGGAATCTGAACTTGGGAAGGCTGTCATTGCCGAAGCATTGGCCGAGAACGCTACCGGCGGGTGATCTTTCTCTGGTCATCCGCCCACTTCAAGAGTTCAGATCTTTTCCACTTCTTCTCATTTCCGATCTGAAGCGGGGTGGGGAAGCTAGGGCGGCACGCCACCCTCTCAAGGAAGCCGCGCCGGTTGGCCTTTGCCTCCGGCGTCGTCAGGCCCAATAGCACTGCACAGGAATCTGCACTGAGCCAGCGTTCGCCCTCGATCATCGCGGCCAGAACCGCAATTGTCGGGTCGGGAGTGGTCGATTCGATCACGGCGCCTCCCAAGTCGGGTCCGAGATGGTTAAAGCTGGATCAGACTTGCGCAGGTGGGACGCGTACTCCAGCGATAGCAGCGCACCCGCCATTTCCTGGATGGTCTGTTCGAAAGAGACCCCAGGGGCCACGAAATGCGCGACCTCCGGCCATTCCTGCCCCATCAGCCGTGCCGAGGCGCGGGCTTGGTTGATCGGCCAAGTCGCACACCGTGGCGCAGATCCTGGTGATGCTGTCGATGCAGGCCAAGCACCGCATCCTGTGTGTGCGCGAGATCCAGAAATCGATCGCGCAGTCCTCCAAGCGGGTCATCGAGGACTACATCAACCGGATGGGCCTGGGCGCCTACTTCAAGATCAACAAGCAGGGCGAGGACCAGATCACCTGCATCTTGACTGGCTCCACCTTCAGCTTCACGGGCCTGCAGGACCACACCGCAGACAGCATCAAGTCGTTTGAAGGGGCGACGATCGTGTGGGTGGAGGAGGCGTCCAACGTCTCGACCAACAGCTGGAACAAGCTGATCCCGACCATCGTCCGCACGACCGGTGCCGAGATCTGGGTCACCTTCAACCCGGATCAACAGGACGACTACGCCTACAAGCGCTGGGTGCTGGGCAACGACCCGGACGCGATCGTCATCCAGATCAACTGGCTGGATAACCCTTGGTGGAACCAGCCGATGGAAACGGAGCGGCTGAAGACGCTGGCCATCTCGCAGGACCTGCACGACCACATCTTCGGCGGTCAGCCCCGGGCCAAGGCCGGCATCCTGTTCAAGCGGCACTGGTTCAAGCGCTTCAACCTGGGCGACGAGCCGAAGGGCCTGCGCAAATACCTGGCCAGCGACTATGCCGGCGCACCGGACCCGGACGACCCCGAGGCAGATCCCGACTGGACCGAGCACGGCTGTGCTGGTCTCGATCACATCGGCGATATGTGGTTCACCGACTGGTGGAGCGGGCAGGAAGACCCGTCCGTGTGGATCGCTGCCCTGATGCAGATGGGCCGGCGCAACAAGCCGGTGATGGCCTTCGAGGAGATTCATCCGGGCCTTGGGTGGAGACAAGGTGGACAAGATCGAGAAGTTGAAAGCCACCTTCGACCCGTCCGAAATGGCGGAGATCATGGATGCGCTGCAGGCGGCTCGCCGGATGGGCGACAAGTTCGGCGCCAACTCGCGCACCGTCGAAGCGGTGGTCAGCGCCTACAACGCCAACCTGCTTGCCCTGCAGGACTGCAATACGCGCATGGGCGAGATCCGTGCACTGGGGCGGTAATGACCAAGCGTCGCGTCCCGCTCCACCAGAATCCCCGCGGCTTCGTTGAAGTCGACCCGGAGGCAACGAAAGGCGCGCAGCTTGGCGTCAACCTGCTGGATGAGCAGGGCCGGCTGCTGACCCGTGAGAGCCTGGCTGGCAATAGTTCCGGGGGGCCGAACAGCATCGCGTCGACGATCTGGCGCCTGATCCGCGAAATTCCACTGAACATCCAGAAGCTGGCTGCGTTGGCCACGTCCGGCTTCGCGGTGCGCCGTAGCGACGGGGAATGGGCGACCCGGACGCTACAGCAGGGCGCAGGGATCACGATCAGCAATCCGGCAGGCGAAGCCGGCGACCCTGCGATTGGCTTGGCCGACGTTCCCGACAGCGGTGCCGGCGTCCTGTTGGCGACGACCTTCGATGCCAAGGGCAGAAAGACCGGCAGCCGCCCGGCCACGATCACCGGCACCGTCACCCAGATCAATGTGGCCAACGGAACGGCAGCAGCTGGCCTGCCTACGCTGTCGCTTGCCGCTGAGGTACTGGCCTCGCTCGGTAAGGCTGACACCGCCTTGCAGGAGGTCCGCCCTGGTGCAAACGTGACGGTGGACAACACCGATCCGCGCCGGCCAATCGTTTCGGCTGCCGGTGGCGGCGGCTTCGTCCCGTACAACATCCCTGACGGCCAATCCTTCTACGTGCCAGTCGATCAGCAAGCCCTCTTCACTCTTTCCATCAACCTCGGCGACGGGTCCAGCATTGTTCTGGACGGCGCGCTGGTGGAGGTTTCGTAATGCTGACCATGTTCAAGCGGCTGGCGTCGCTGGTCCCCACTCCGGCCACCAACAAGGTGACGCTGTTCGTCAGCGACACCGGCATCCCGTCCTACAAGGACGATGGGGGCCTTGTCACGCCGATGAGCGGTCAGCCGATCCCGGCTGGGTACATCGACGGACTGAAGATGGAATATGTGGCCCCCGGCCAGATGCGGTTTACCAGTGGATCCGCCTACATCCCTTCGCTTGGGCGCGTGTTGGCGTTGCCATCTGCGCTTACCAAAACGCTGACGCTGTCGGCGAACACCTGGTATCACAACTTCCTCTATAGCAACTCCGGGGTAGCCGATGTTGAGACGGCAACGACCTTGCCCGACACGCCATACAGCGGCACCGCCCGCACGAAGACCGGAGACACGTCGCGGCGGTACATTGGGAGCTTCAAGACCAATGCATCTTCCGTAATATCAAAATTTGATCACGATCAATCATCTGGAAACTCAATCACATATTTGGAGAGTATCAATTCTCCGCCATATCTGGTTGTGTCTGCGGGGTCCGCAACAACTGCTACGTCTGTAAGTTGCGCTGCTACGGTTCCAATGACATCGCGCGCCGCCAAATTCCTTGCAAATAATAATGCAACCGGTCAGTTCGTGTACTTGTCCAACAGCACGGCGGTTAATCCACTCGACAATAACTTTTGGCTCAGCTTGATCACCCCAGGAAGTTCATTCTTCGCTAGCTTCCCGTTGGATTCATCGCAGTCCTTCAATTACATGTATAACGCCGCTCCATCTGGCGGCCAGGTTTTCATCCGTGTAGCGGGCTATTCCTATGAGCGATGAGCTTTATGCAGTTACCGATTTTGGATACCGAGCAGTGAAAGCCACCACAGTTCCTCAGAACGGCGAGCGCCTGGTAAGCCATGTACCTTTATCCGTTCTGTCTGCAGCTCATGTTGAGCAGAAGAGATCGGAGATGGCGTCCCTGCTCCGCGCAACCGACTGGACGCAGATGGCAGACGCGCCCCTGACCCCTGCAAAGAAGATGGAGTGGGGTGTGTATCGCCAGCTACTGCGGGACCTGCCATCAGTGATCGGCTTCCCTGATATCCCTTGGCCGCAGCCACCTGCAAACGCCGATGGCGCTGCGGACGGCATGCCGGGGGCATCCGAGCCCATCCCGGGCTGATCCCATCGCTAGGCAGCTGGCTGCAGCAGATCCTCGCGGTTGTTCCGCGGCGTGTTCACCGCGCGGCTGACGCGGTAGGCCTCCATGGCCGGCGTCTCGCTGGCCAGCAGCATGGCCATGGCATCGTCCGGGCTGGCGGCGATCCACTCATCGATCTGGCCGGCCTGCAGCCATACCGGCATGCGGTCGTGGATGTCGGCCGATACGCCGCTGCTGTCGCCGGTGATGATGGTGAAGGTGCCGAGGTTGCCGTCGGGCAGGAGAGGGCTGGTGTCCTCCCACAGGCCGGCCGCCAGGAGCGGCCCAGTGGCGTGGATGAACCACGGGTCCTTCTTGCCGTCCTCGGCGCTCACCGACCACTCGTAGTACCCGGCCATGGGGATCACGCACCGGCGCTTCTTGAACGCCGATCGGAAGGCCGGTTTCGTAGCCACTGTTTCGATGCGGGCGTTGATGGTCGAGCCCTGCAGGCCCTTGACCTTCGCCCAGAACGGCAGCAGGCCCCAGGCCAGCCGGGTGACCTGCCGGCCTTCGCCGCGGTCCAGGATCACCGACGCCCGCTGCGTGGGCGCGAGGTTGAAGCTGGGCTGGATCTCGGCCAGGCCGGGGGCAAGGTCAGCCAGGCCCGGCTGGCCAAAGTCGACAACGGGGAGCTGGACGAATCGGCCGCACATGGCCGGAGGGTAGCCCGCCGGCCCGTGGCCGGGGCGTGTAGGAAGGAGCGACTTCGGAGCCCTTTGAGGATCCAGATGCTAAAAGGCCCGCAAGCGCGGGCCTATACGTTACGAAGCGGCCTTCTCGAGAATTGGGCCGAGATACGTCTGGACTACCCACCAGAGTGCTCCGGCAACAGGGACCACTACGGCCGCAACTGCAGCCCACATCTGCAGGGTAGTAGGCATGTGGTCTAGCTTGGTCTCGATGCGCGTCACCGCGTTCTCCACCGTGCGCAGCCTTCCATCAATTTCGTTGAGCTTTTCCATGTCGACCCTCGGTGGTCCGTCAGTACCTGTACCTGTTATGCAAGTGAGCTCGGTCGGCTGACCGCCGATGGCATGGGTAACGGTGACCTTCCGAATACCGGCTACGGTAACGCCAATTGATGCAAGCGGCGTGAACGTAGAGTAATAATCCAGCGAAATCGCTGGGTTCTGGTCAATGTCCGGCATGTCAAGCCTGCTGCTTGCTGGCTGCAGCCGCCGCGGCGGCGATGCCCGCCCTTTCCATATCCGAGCCCATCTTCTCAAGCACATCGGGGCTGACGATGAGAGTGAAAACGTCTTCGCGGATGAGCTTAGCCTTCGCTTCGTTGGAAACACGACCGCTCAGCGCTGCTTGCTGCCTGCCGTCAACGACGTCGAACTCTTCAATCAAAGGTGCGATTGCGTCTCGAAAGAACGTGAGACGAAACATCCCGTCGGCGAACGGGCCCATGGTAGCCACACCGTTGGCAAATTCCGTTCGATGACTCACGGTCCTCTCGTGCTGGATCGTCAGCACGGCCTTCTTGGCTTGTTCTTCACTCATGTTGGTCCCCCTGTTCCGCCCGTCCTGGGCCGGCGAATCATAAGGGGCATGCAGGGAACTCGTCATTAGTAAAATTGCTCATTCAGGGTTTTCTTGTCGCAGCCTTTGCGACCGCCGGCCGTATCCTTCCGGCCATGCTTCCCTCGCACGGCTACCAAGGCTTCCGCTCAGCACCACCACCCTCTGGCTGGGTCCAGCTGAGGGACACTTGGGTGCTGTGGTGGAGTGGCCGGCAGATCGCCCAGGTTTCGCCGGCAAAGGAGCGCGGGGTGCGTGTGCACCTCGATGCCCGGAAGATGTGGCAGACCAAGGATGTATGGGCGGCGAGCGTTGACCAGGGCAAGCGCTACGCCGAGCGCTGGTGCGCGGCCAGGCTGTATCCCGATCTGCCTCTGCGTGAGGCCGTCGCCCGGCTGACGGACAGCACCCCGATCCAGGAACCGCCGCCACTGCCCGCCCTGCCGCCAACTCGCGAGCAACAGCAACAGGCCCGCCGCTTGGCCGAGGCCGTGACGAACGATCTGGAGCGGGTCAAGGCAGCGCTGGAGCCAATCCGTCCGCCGGCGGCGACTAAGCCCAGGGCGAAGGACCCGCAGAAGACGCGGGTAAGGGCAGCGCTGCGGGATCTACGGCGCGGGGTGTAGCGAAGTCACTTGGACGTCAGGCCTCGGATGGAGCACCTGGGCCGCGCTCTTTCAGGGTGTAGGTGGGAATGGACGTCGACCGCCATTTGTCCAGCACCTCTCCGCAAACAACGCAGTTGCACGCGTCGTTGTCCTTGAACGGGGCATTGAAGATCTCGGTGCTGTAAATCGAGCCGCAATGCGCGCAAGTCTTGTCGTCGCCGGATACGGTTTTGAAGGTGTTGCTCATGGTCGTCCCAGTCTCATGATTGAACGTTTTGCGGAGCGCGCCGAAAATTGCGGAGCGCTGGGGGCTGCAAGAGATCGCCCGAAACCGTTGGTGCCCGGAGCCGGAATCGAACCGGCATGGGGTTGCCCCCGGCGGATTTTAAGTCCGATGCGTCTACCAGTTTCGCCATCCGGGCCTGCAGCGCGCGCCGATTGTAACGGAATCGCCGCCGCTGACGCCGCCTAACGCTGCTTTTACGCAGTCGGGCGCGGGGCTGGGTACAGTCCGCCAACGTTCCCGGGAATGGCGATATGCGTGCACGTGGCAGGCGATGGATCGGATGCAGTGCCGTGCTGGGGCTGATGCTGGCGATCGGCCCGGCCGCCGCGCAGCAGGCAGCAGCGCCCACTGGCCCGGTGGTGGACATGGACACGGTGCAGGTGACCGGCGAACAGCCCGGCCCCGGCCTCTGGAAGGTCACCGCTCCGCAGGGGCACGTGCTGTGGATCCTGGGCACGGTCTCACCGTTGCCAAGCGGTGTGCAATGGCGCTCTGACGAAGTCGAACGGACCATTGCCGGCGTCGACCATGTGCTGGGCGATCCGGGTTTCGCCCTCGATGCGAAGATCGGTGTGTTCAAGGGCCTTACCCTGCTGCCACTGGCGTTGAAGACGGCGCGCGATCCGCAGGGGCGCACGCTTGACCAGATCCTGCCGCCGGCAACGCACGCGCGCTGGCTCGGCCTGAAACAGACCTACCTGGGCAATGACCGTGGCGTGGAAAAGGACCGTCCGCTGGTGGCCTCCGGCCGCTTGTACCAGGTCTTCCTCAAGCGCAACGGCCTGCGTGATGGCAAGCAGGTCAAGGAAGCACTCGGGCGCGCGTACAAGGCGCACGATCTGAAGCCGGAAGACGTGCAGGTCAAGCTGAAGGTCGACGACATCCGTGGCACGTTGAAGGAGCTGCAGGCCACCGAAGTCGATGACCGCGCGTGTTTCGAACGCACGCTCGACACGGTGGAATTCCAGGCACCGGTGCTGCGCGAGCGCGCCAACGCCTGGGCGCTGGGGGATGTCGCGGCACTGCGCCGGCTGTCGGGTTCGGCGATGGCCCAGACCTGCCGCGAACTGCTGCAGGATTCGGCCTTCGTGCGTCGGCGCGGCTGGAGCGATATGCCGCAGCAGGTACGCACGCGCTGGCTGCAGGGCGTGGATGCGGCGCTGAGCCGTCATCCAGGCACCTTCGCGACGGTGCCGGTCAGCCTGCTGCTGGGCGAGGGCTATCTGGATGCGCTGGTGCAACGCGGTTATCAGGTCGAGTCGCCACCGGAATAGCCAACGCTTGAAGTCCTCGTGCTTCCTGTCATATTCCTCTGCACTCAGGAGGGGAGTGATGGACATGCCGTTGCATGCGTACGCTTATGTCAGCACGGCCAGGGAGGGACTGGACGTGCCCGAGCTCGATGCATTGCTGGCCGATGCGACCGCGTTCAACCGCATGGCCGGGGTGACCGGGGCGCTGATGTTCGATGGCAGCCGTTTCCTGCAGTACATCGAAGGCCCACGGGATGGGCTGGCTTCGGTGCACGCGCGGATCGGCAACGCGCGTCGCCACGGCAGCATCATCCAACTTGCCGCAGGCCCAATCCCGAGCCGCTGGTTCCCGCGCTGGACGATGGCCAACCGGCACGTGGATGCGGCGACGCTGGACAGCATCGTGGCGGCCCCGTGGCATGGTTTCAGTCTGGGGCAGGAGCCCCCGGAGCATGGCTTCTGCCTGTTGTTGCGGGCCTGGACGGGGCGGCACGGCGAACTCGAGCCGGCTGCCGTCAGCCTCGGATCCTGATCCGGGCGTGGTCTGGCGCCGCTGCCGCGGTTAACCTTGTCGGCACGTTTGCCTGCTCCCGGATCCTCGCATGACCCAGTGGACACCATCGCCGCCTGTTGGACGCCGCGCATGAGTGCGCCGATCGGCGCAGCACAGAGCCCGTCCCCGGCCATCATCGGCCTGGGATATGTCGGGCTGCCGTTGGCAGTGGCGTTCGGCCGCCAGCTGCCCACCCTGGGGTACGACATCGATGCTGCGCGCATCGCCGAACTGGCCGGCGGGCAGGACCATACGCTGGAAATGGAGCCGGACGAACTGGCCAGCGCGTCGCTGCTGCGTTACAGCAGCGATCCGGCGCAGCTCGACGCCTGCAACGTCTACATCGTCACCGTGCCCACGCCGATCGATGCCTACGAGCAGCCTGATCTGGAGCCTTTGCGCTCGGCGACGCGACTGATCGCCAGCCATCTGCGCGCCGGTGATCTGGTGATCTACGAATCCACCGTTTACCCGGGTACCACCGAAGAAGTCTGCGTGCCGCTGCTGGAACAGGGCTCGGGCCTGCGCTTCAACGAGGATTTCTACTGCGGTTACAGTCCCGAGCGGGTCAGCCCGGGTGACCGCCAGCGGCGCCTGGCCGACATCCGCAAGATCACCTCCGGTTCAACGCCGGACGTGGCTGCGGTGGTCGATGGCCTGTACCAGCGGATCATCACCGCCGGCACGTTCCCGGTGCCGTCGATGCGGGTCGCCGAAGCGGCCAAGGTGGTGGAGAACATCCAGCGCGACGTCAACATCGCGCTGGTCAACGAGTTGGCGCTGATCTTTGATCGCCTCGGCATCGACACCCAGGATGTGCTCGACGCCGCGGGCAGCAAATGGAATTTCCTGCCGTTCCGTCCGGGGCTGGTGGGTGGCCACTGCATCGGCGTGGACCCGTACTACCTGCTGCACAAGTCCGAAAGCATGGGCTACCACCCCGACCTCATCCACACCGCCCGGCAGGTCAACAACCGGGTGGGCGAGCATGTGGCCAAGCGCGTGCTGGCGATGCTCGCCGAACGTGGTCGCATGCCAGCGCATTCGCGCATCCTGGTGCTGGGCGTGACCTTCAAGGAGGACTGCCCGGACCTGCGCAACAGCCGCGCGCTGGAACTGGCCCAGCGGCTGGCCGGCAGCGGCGCGCAGGTGGACGTCAGCGATCCGTGGGTAGGGCCGGCTGCCATGGCGGACGAGGGCGTGAACTGGCTGGCCGAGCCGGTGCCCGGCAGCTACGACGCGGTGGTGCTGGCGGTGGCGCATGAGAGCTTCAAGGCGATGGACGATGCCCATATCCGCAGCCTGTTGGCGCCCGGTGGGCTGGTCTATGACGTGAAGTCCGCCTGGCCGCGCAGCGTGGTCGACGATCGCCTGTAGGTGCTTGCGCGGTAGACTCGGGGCAGTTGCAACCGAGGAACGCCATGCACCGGTATATCGTCTACCTGCTCGCCATCCTGATGTTTCCGATCTGCCTGTGGCTGGCCACGATCTGGCCGGCCTGGTACTGGGGCGTCGGCATTACCGCTGCGATGGTGGCGCTGGGGACCTGGGACCTGCTGCAGAAGCGCAGCACCCTGCGCCGCAACTATCCGGTGATGGCGCACTTCCGTTATGGCCTGGAATCGATCGGCCCGGAGATCCGCCAGTACTTTGTGCAGAGCGATCTGGAGGATGTGCCGTTCTCGCGGCAGCAGCGCGCGCTGATCTACCAGCGCGCGAAGAACCAGATGGACACGGTGCCCTTCGGCACCCTGCGCAGCACATATGCGGTGGACTACGAATGGATCAACCATTCGTTGGCGCCGACCACCATCGCCAAGCATGATTTCCGCGTGCTGATCGGTCCGAACTGTGCCAAGCCCTATTCGGCCAGCGTGTTCAACATCTCGGCGATGAGTTTCGGTTCGCTGTCGGCCAATGCGATCCGCGCATTGAACGAAGGCGCACGCCTGGGGGGTTTCTACCACGATACCGGCGAAGGCTCGATTTCGCCGTATCACCGGGAGATGGGCGGTGACCTGGTCTGGGAGATCGGCTCGGGCTACTTCGGGTGCCGTGACGAAAAGGGCGGCTTCAGCGAGGAACGCTTCGTTGCCAATGCCAACCACGATCAGGTGAAGATGATCGAGATCAAGCTGTCGCAGGGCGCCAAGCCCGGCCATGGCGGGGTGCTGCCGGCGCCGAAGGTGACCGCCGAGATCTCGGTGACGCGTGGCGTGCCGATGGGCGTGGACTGCGTGTCGCCATCGCGCCATTCGGCGTTCTCCACGCCGGTTGAACTGCTGCAGTTCGTGGCCCGCCTGCGTGAACTGTCCGGTGGCAAGCCGGTTGGTTTCAAGCTGGCCATCGGCCACCCGTGGGAATGGTTCGGCATTGCCAAGGCGATGCACGAGACCGGTCTGCTGCCTGATTTCATCGTCGTCGATGGCGCCGAAGGCGGTACCGGCGCGGCACCGGCCGAATTCGTCGATCACGTGGGGGTGCCGATGCACGAAGCGTTGCTGCTGGTGCACAACACCCTGGTCGGCCTGGACCTGCGCGAGCACATCCGTATCGGCGCTGCCGGCAAGATCACCAGCGCGTTCGATATCGCCCGCACCATTGCGATGGGCGCGGACTGGTGCAATGCCGGGCGCGGTTTCATGTTCGCGCTGGGCTGCATCCAGTCGCTCAGCTGCCATACCGACAAGTGCCCGACCGGCATCGCGACCCAGGATCCGGCACGCTGGAAGCATCTGGATGCACCGGACAAGGCCACGCGCGTGTACAGCTTCCACGAGCACACCCTGCACGCGCTGAAGGAGTTGCTGTGCGCGGCGGGCTTGAACGATCCGGCCGAGCTCGGCCCGGAACACATCCTGCGGCGGGTGTCGCCGGTCGAGATCCGTTCGCTGGCCTCGCTGTATCGCTACCTGGAACCGGGCGAGCTGCTGCACAAGGTGCCCGACCACGCGGTGTTCCATTCGTTCTGGGCGGACGCACGCAGCGATTCGTTCCAGCCGCCACCGAAGATCCAGGCGCTGCGTGCCAGCAAGTCGCGATGACCCGCGTTGCAGGACCGAGCCCATGCTCGACTGCACGAAAACCATCCACGCAAGGAGGCTGCATGCAGTTCAGGACGGGTACCGACGATGATGTGGGCACGCTGTGGGCCCTGCGAACGCGCTGCGTACGTGAGCTGTGCAGCAGCCACTATCCGCCGGAGGTGATTGCACCCTGGTCGGCATCGCCGCCGCCGGTGCAGTACTCGCGGCTGCTGGGGCAGGGCGGTTGCGTCGTAGCCGAGGATGACCGGGGCAATGTGCTGGGGTTCGGTGTGTTCGATACCGAGGGCAACGAGATCGACGCGCTGTTCGTCGATCCGGATCGGGGCGGGCAGGGTATCGGCCAGGCGCTGATGCAGCGGTTGCTGGCCCTGGCCGACCCGACGCGGGAGGTTGTGCTGTCGGCCTCGCTCAACGCTGTGCCGTTCTACCAGCGGCAGGGCTTCGTCGCCGAGCGCGAGGAACTGTATCCGCATCCCAGTGGCGGGGCATTGGCGTCGGTGAAGATGCGCCGGCCGGGGTGAAATTTCCAGCGCTATCGCGCGTTGATCAACGCGTGGCCAACCACGCGGTCACGCCCTCTGCCGCACGCAGTCCGCTGGCATAGCACGCCGTCAACAGGTAGCCGCCGGTCGGTGCTTCCCAGTCCAGCATCTCTCCGGCGCAGAACACGCCGGGCAAGGCACGCAGCATCAGGCCCTCGTCCAGCGCGTCCAGGCGCACGCCGCCGGCCGTGCTGATCACCTCGGCCATCGGCCGCGGGCGCAGCAGGCGCAGTGGCAGGCGCTTCAACGTGGCGATCACCGCGGCCAGATCGTTGCCAGCATCCTTGCCCAGTGTTTCGAACACCAGTGCGGTCTTCACTGCGTCCAGTCCAGCCTGGCGACGCAGGTGCTCGCCGAAGCTTCGCCCCTTGCGCGGCTGCGAAAGGTCGGCCAGCAGCCGTGCCTCGTCGCGGCCCGGAACCAGGTCCAGCCACAGCGTGGCGTGGCCGTCGCGGTTGAGGGTTTCGCGCAGATCGGCCGACAGGGCGTAGATCAGGCTGCCTTCGATACCGTACTCGCTGGCCACGCACTCCCCTTGCAGGGTGTGCGGCTCACCGTCGAGGCCATGCCAATGTGCGACGACCGGCTTCAGTGGTGCGCCCGCATGGCGCTGCGCGAAGAACGGCGTCCATGCAACGTCGAATCCGCAGTTGGCCGATTGCAGCGGCGCGATATCCACGGCGCGGGCCTGCAACGCCGGAACCCAGGCACCGTCACTGCCCAGCTGCGGCCAGCTTCCGCCGCCCAGTGCCAGTACGGTCGCATCGGCGCGCACCTCCAGTTCGCCGTTGTCGGTGGCAAAACGCAGTGCGCCGTCGTCGCTCCAGCCCAGCCAGCGATGGTTGACGTGCAGGCGCACGCCCTGTTCCTTCAGCCGGCGGACCCAGCCGCGCAGCAACGGTGCCGCCTTGCGGTCGACCGGGAACACCCGGCCGGAACTGCCGACGTAGGTCTCCACGCCGAAGCCAGCGGCCCAGTCGCGCAGCGCCTGCGCGTCGAAACCATCCAGCCAGCGGCCGACGCGGGTTGCCTGCTCGCGGTAGCGGCTGTCGAACAGTGGACGTGGGTCGGAATGGGTGAGGTTGAGCCCACCCTTGCCGGCGATCAGGAATTTGCGGCCCGGCGAGCCCTTGGCCTCGTACAGATCGACATCCAGGCCTGCCGCGCGCAGCCGCTCGGCGGCAAACAACCCGGCCGGGCCGCCGCCGATGACGGCGATGCGGCGCGGCGGGCGGACGTCACTGTTGGACATTGAGCAGCTCGACGTCGAACACCAGCGACGAACCTGCCGGAATCGGGCCGACCTGGCGGTCGCCATAGCCGAATTCCGGCGGAATCATCAGCGTGCGCTTGCCGCCGACCTTCATGCCGGCGACGCCTTCATCCCAGCCACGGATGACCTGGCCTGCGCCCAGTGTGAAGGTGAACGGCTCGCCGCGCTCGACCGAACTGTCGAAGGTCTTGCCGTGCTTGTTGTCGGCGCGCTCGTCGTAGATCCAGCCGGTGTAATGCACGCTGACCTTCTGGCCCGGCACGGCCTCGGCACCGCTGCCCGGCTGGGTGTCGATGCGCTCGAACGTGGCAATGGTGCCTCCCGGCGGTGGGCCGGACGGCTCCGACGAGCAACCAACGGCGGCGAGGGACAGCAGCAGGGGAAGGAGCAGGCGGCGCATCAGGCGTCTCCAGGGACGATGAGTCGAGGGCGGCAAGGTTAGCGCATCGGCGCCGGGTATCATGGTGGCATGGCAAAACTCCTGCTCAATCTGCGCAATGTCGGCAACGACGAATATGCCGATGTCTGCACGCTGCTGGACCAGCACGGCATCGCCTGGTACCGCACCGAACCCAGTCCGTGGGGCATCTCCAATGGTGGCCTGTGGCTGCGCGAGGATGCCGACCAGCCGCGTGCCAAGGCGCTGATGGCCGACTACCAGGCGGCCCGTGGCGTGCGGGTCCGTGCCGAGCGCGAACAGGCCCTGCGCGACGGCACTGCCGAGACCTTTGGCAGCCTGTTGCGCCGCCGCCCTGTGTTCGTGGTGCTGGTGCTGCTGGGCATGGCGGTGGCGGCGGCACTGGTGCTGCTGCCGTTCATGCTGCTGCGGGGGTAGGGGTGTTCGGCCGGGTTGCACCCGGCACCTGCAGAGGCCTTCAAGCAACATCACAAGCGGCTTTCCGTGGGATGGCGGGGCAGTGTGGGTTTGCGGGGCCGCCGTGAACCCATCCTTGGGGGCTTGGTCGCCGCATCCATGCGGCTCACACCCCGCAAACCCACACTGCCCCGCCTTCGACAGTTTCCGGTGTCTGTAGATCCACGACATGCGTGGATGAACGGTGGAGGCTGATACGGGGGCGGTCAGGCGCTAAAATGGCGCGATGATCGCCAATACCGCTGCTTATCATTTCGCCGTCATCGACGCCCCCCAGGCCCTGTGCGACCAGCTGCAGGCGCGTGCCGAGGCGTCCGGCCTGCAGGGGACGATCCTGGTGGCGGGCGAGGGGCTGAACCTGTTCCTGGCGGGTGCGCCGTCCGCGATCGATGGCTTCTACGCGGAACTGCGTGCTGATGCGCGCTTCGCCGATATGCGGGTCAAGACCAGCTTCAGCGAGCACCAGCCGTTCGCGCGGCTGAAGGCCAAGGTCAAGGACGAGATCATCAGCTTCCGTCGTGACGATGGCCAACCGCTGGACTACCCGCGCGCGCCGGCCATCGATCCTGCCACCGTGCAGCGTTGGCTGCGGCAGGGGCATGATGATGCTGGCAAGCGCGTGGTGATGCTCGATACGCGCAACCTGCAGGAGATCGAGTACGGCACCTTCAAGGATGCGCTGGTACTGCCCATCCACAAGTTCACCGATCTGCCCGAGGCGCTGGCGCCCCATCGTGAAGCGCTGAAGGACAGCACCGTGGTCAGTTTCTGCACCGGTGGCATCCGCTGCGAGAAGGCGGCGCTGTGGATGCTCAACGACGGCATGGACAACGTGCTGCAGCTCGATGGCGGCATCCTCGGCTACTTCGAGGAAGTCGGCGGTGAGGGCTACGAAGGTCGTTGTTTCGTGTTCGACGAGCGGGTGGCGCTGGATGCCGAACTGAAGCCGTTGGTGGACGAGCCGTTGCCCGAGCCACGCCCCAGCGCGTTCTGACGCTTCTACATTGGCCTGCGGGCCTGAACCGGCCAGGCAGGAATCAGCGTCCCGCCACCGGCACTGGCCGTGGGGGCAGGGCGACCCCATCAAACGGGGATCTTGTGACGGAAAACCGCCTGATGATCCCGTTGTCGATTCTCGACCTGGCCCCGGTCTGCGAGGGCAGCGATACCACTGCCGCCTTTGCCAACATGCTTGAGCTCGCCCAGCATGCCGATGCGCTGGGCTACCGCCGCTACTGGCTGGCCGAACACCACAACATGCCTGGCATCGCCAGTGCCGCCACGGCGGTGCTGATCGGCCATGTGGCCGGTGGCACCCAACGCATCCGCGTCGGCGCCGGCGGCATCATGCTGCCCAACCATGCGCCGCTGCAGGTGGCAGAGCAGTTCGGCACCCTGGCCTCGCTGTACCCCGATCGCATCGACCTGGGCCTGGGCCGCGCGCCGGGTACCGACCAGCCCACCGCCCGCGCCCTGCGCCGCTATTTCGACAGCGCCGACCAGTTTCCGCAGGACGTACGCGAACTGCTGCATTACTTCGAACCGGTGCAACCCGGCCAGGCGGTGCAGGCCGTACCCGGCGGCGGCCTGCGGGTGCCGACCTGGATCCTCGGTTCCAGCCTGTTCGGCGCACGCATGGCCGCCTCGATGGGCCTGCCGTATGCATTCGCCTCGCACTTCGCCCCCGATTCCATGGATGAAGCGCTTGCGGTGTATCGCCGCGAATTCCGCCCTTCGGCCACGCTCAAGCAGCCGCACGCGATGCTGGCGCTGAACGTGGTGGCCAGTGACAGCGAGGCCGAATCGCGGCGGTTGTTCACCAGCCAGCAGCAGAGCTTCGTCAACCTGCGTCGCGGCCGTCCGGGCAAGATTCCGGCGCCGATCGATGACATCGAAGCGTTCTGGGAACCCCACGAGAAGCTCGGCGTGGAGCGGGCGCTGGCGTGCACCGTGCTGGGTGATCCGCAGCAGGTCGCCGATGGCATCGCGGCGTTCGTCGAACGCCATCAGCCCGACGAACTGATGCTTACCGCCAACCTGTACGACCACCGCGCGCGTCTTCGCTCGTTCGAGCTGGCAATGCACGCCTGGCATGCCCGCCACGCGGGCTGAACAATTGCGTCACGGCAATTTGCGGTGCGGACGCGTCTGATGGGGACTCCCACTTCCGGAGTCCCCCATGGACGAATCGCGTACCGAGCACATTGCCCAGCTGGCTGAACTGATCAAGGATGTGGAGGTGGCGATGTTCACCACCCGTGGTGTCGATGGGCGCCTCTACAGCCGTCCGCTTGGCACCCAGCAGGTCGCTTTCGATGGCGACCTGTGGTTCGCCACTGCGGCCGACAGCCCGAAGGTGGCCGAGATCGCGCTCGACCCGCGGGTCAACGTGGCCTATGCCTCGCCATCGAAGAATACGTATGTGTCGGTAGCCGGCGTGGCACGGATCATCGATGACCGCGCGAAGGTCGAAGAGCTGTGGTCGCCGGCGATGAAGCTGTTCTTCCCCGGCGGCCCGGATGACCCGAGCCTGCGCTTGATCCACGTGCGTGCAGAGACCGCCGAGTACTGGGACGGACCGGGCACGCTGCTCGGCTCGGCGTTGAGTTTCGTGTTGTCGGCGGTGCAGGATGAGCCGGCACGGTTGGGCGACAACGGATTCATCGATCTGCGTTGATTGCAGTAACCCGCCGGGCATGGCCCGGCGCTACCGGGCGGGGCTCAGGGTAGCGCCGGGCCATGCCCGGCGAGCGCAGCGGCAGGCGCTCAGAACCAGCGCTGGAACAGGTCGACGGTGTAGCCCACCAGCTGCCCGGAACTGAAGCCGAAGAATGCGATCGCCACCAGCGCAGCCACCCAGTTGAACAACATCAGCGCGCCGTCGCGTTCAAGCAGGGCCAGCGCGAACAGCAGCAACTGGAAGCCGAACAGATAGTTGGTGAACGGAATCGGCAGCGACAGCAGCAGGCCCAGCAGCACCAGCAGCAGGCCGCTGAAGGCGTGGGCGGGAGCCGGGGTCAGCAGTTGCGGCATGCGCGGCTTGAGCATGCGGTCGAGGCGGCGCAGGGCACCATCGATGCGATCCAGGAACCGGTGCATGGTGCCGCGCTTCGGCCCGCGACGGGCAATGAAGCCGGGCAGCCAGGGCCGGCGCATGCAGAACAGCATCTGCAGGCCGATCAGGATCACCAACGGACCGCTGACTGCGCCGCCCAGCCCCGGGATGGGGATGAAGGCCGGCAGGATGGCGACGAACAGGAATACACCAAAGGCACTCTGCTGCAGATCCTGCAGGATCTGCCCCAGCTTCATGTGCTGGGCCGGGTCACCGAAGGCGAACATCGCCAGCAGGGTCCGGATGCCCTCGTTGCGGTACTCCGGCGATGCAGCGCCGGGGCCGGCGTCAGGCGGTGAGCTCATCGGCCTGCTCGTCGGACAGGGTGCGAAGCAGCAGTTTGTCCACGCGCGCACCGTCCAGATCGACCACCTCGAAGCGCCAGCCGGCCCAGTCGAAGTACTCGCCCGCGTGCGGGATGCGGCCGAAGAAGTGGATGCACATGCCGGCCAGGGTGTAGTAATCGCCATCCTCGGCGTCGGGCAGGTCGTTGCTGCCGATCAGCTCGCGCAGGTCCTCGATCGGCAGTGAGCCGTCCACCAGCAGCGAGCCGTCCTCACGGGTCACCACCAGCGCGTCCTCGTCGGCATTTTCCGTTGCCTGCAGGCGGCCGACCACCGCGCCCATCAAATCGCTGATGGTTACCAGTCCCTGGATCTCGCCGTACTCGTCCACCACCAGCGCCATCGACTGCTGTTCTTCGCGGAAGATCTCCAGCAGCTTCATCGCATGGGTGGATTCGGAGACGTACAGCGGTTCGCGCAACGTCTGGAACAGCGCGTTGTCGCCGCGTGCCATCCGCGTGGCCAGCGATTTCAGCTCAAGCACGCCGACCACGTCCATGTCGTTGTCGCGGTACACCGGGTACCGCGAGAACTCGTGCTCGGCCATGATCTCCAGGTTCTTGTCCAGGCCACCCAGCGTATCCAGCCAGGCGATCCGGTTGCGCGGGGTCATCAGGCTGTCGGCGGTACGGTCGCCCAGGCGCATCACGCGGTTCATCATGTCGCGCTCGTGGCTGTCGATCACGCCGGCCTCGTGGCTCTCGGCCACCAGCATGCGGATCTCCTCTTCGGTCACGGACGCGACCTCGTCCTTGCCCAGGCCGAACAGGCGCAGCACCAGCTGGGTGGTCTTGGACAGCAGCCAGACGAAGGGGAAGGCCAGCTTGGCCAGCCAGCTCATCGGCAGCGCCACCAGGCCGGCGATGTCCTCCGAGCGGGTCAGGGCCAGGCGCTTGGGCACCAGTTCGCCGAAGATCAGCGTGATGAAGGTGATGAAGGTGACCGCAAGGGCCTTGCCGATGCCGCCGGCGTAGGCGAAGCCCGGCATCAGCCCCTGGATCCAGCCGCCGATGGCTTCACCCAGTGCCTCGCCGCCGAGGAAGCCGGTCAGCACGCCGATCACGGTGATGCCGATCTGGACGGTGGACAGGAAGGCTTCCGGCTTCTCCGACAGCTCCAGGGCCTTGGCCGCGCGCTTGGAGGTGCCGGCCAGCTGCTTCAGCCGGCTCTTGCGCGAGGTCATGACCGACATCTCGGACATGGCAAAGAAGCCGTTCAGCAGAACAAGCGCGAAAACAATCA
>Ga0213828_1000161_pt1 | contig 75905 bp, 49 predicted proteins | sample MC6MC0897MG_FD_180664 | JGI IMG/M metagenome (GOLD analysis project Ga0213828, IMG submission 180664) | Enriched soil aggregate microbial communities from Iowa State University, Ames, United States - MC6-MC0897-MG | ecosystem: Environmental > Terrestrial > Soil > Unclassified | place: USA: Iowa...
GAATCTGAAACTTTCGGAAGTACACCGTTTGATGTTATTGGTTTGAAAAGAGATAGCGCGGACATTCAGAAAGCGGATGTTCCGGATATTAATATGCTAAAATTTTCTTCTTCGACAGCAAATGTGATGGGAAAAAAACTGATTTCAAACGAAACTTTTACTTGGCTGACAGAACATTTTAAAACCTCCTGGTCACAGGCAAAACCGGAAGTTGAGCAGGTATTTTTATCAGGAATCAATCACGTTTTCTATCACGGAACAACTTACACTCCAGCGGATGTGAAATTCCCGGGTTGGCTTTTTTATGCATCGACCAATTTTGTTCCTGAAAACAGTTTATGGTCACATTTAACGGGATTAAATTCTTACGTTACGAGAACGCAAAGTGTTTTACAAAGCGGAAAATCGGATAATGAACTGTTGATTTATTGGCCAATATATGACCAATGGGCAAATCCGAAAGGTAAAGATGTGGCGTTTAAAATTCACAATATTGAAAAGTGGTTACAGCCGACAGAATTCTATAAAATCCTCGATAAATTAGGCAAATCCGGATATTCTTTGGATATGGTTTCTGACAAAATGATTGGCGAGGCAAAATTGGATGATCAAAATATTCAGGTTTCAAAAGAAGGAGGTTCTTACAAAGTTCTCATCATTCCTCAGCTTGATTATTTACCTGAATCAACCTTAAAAAGCATTTTAAATTTAGCTCAAAACGGCGCATCCATCATATTTCAAAATGAGCCGAAAAATATTCCAGGATTTTTTGAGTCCGAAAAAAGAAAATCAGATTTACAGGCTTTATGGAAATCAATTCCTTTTCAGGAAAATGGGAATTTAAAATTGGCAACTTTCGGAAAAGGAAAAATCATATTAAGTTCTGATGTCAAAAAAGGTTTAGAATATTTAAAAATTGAAAGAGAAAAATTAACCGATACTGGATTGAAGTTTGTCAGAAGACAATTCGATGGCGGGAAATTTTATTACATTGTCAATCATACTTCGAAAGAAATCAATCAAAATATTCCATTAAATTATATTGGAAAACAAGTCGTTTTAATGAATCCTGAAAATGGAGATTTTGGAATTTCTGAAATTCAGAATAATTCAGTTAGGATTCAATTAAAATCAGGAGAATCTTTAATTATAAAAGCTTCAGAAAATACAGATTCATCGATTCCAAAATGGAAATATGTTGAAAAAACAGAAGCTCCAATTATTTTAAACCAAAATTGGCAACTAACTTTCAAAGAAGGTGGCCCAGAACTTCCGAAATCCAGAACGTTAACGAAACTTCAGCCCTGGACAAACTTCGCAGAAGACACTCCAACCCAAAGTTTCTCAGGAACTGGAGTTTACACGACAACTTTAAATGTAAAGAAAAGTAAAGCAGATGATTATCTTTTGAAATTTGATAAGCTCTATGAAAGTGCAAAAGTGATTGTCAACGGACAGGAAGCCGGAATTGTCTGGAGCAATCCATTTGAAATTAACGTTGGGAAATATTTAAAGAAAGGTAAAAACACAATACAAATTGAGGTTTCAAATTTGATGGCAAACCGAATCCGATATATGGATCAAAATAAAATCGAATGGCGAAATTACCACGAAATTAACTTTGTGAATATTAACTATAAGCCTTTTGATGCATCCAATTGGAAAGTGCAACCTTCAGGAATGGATGGGGAAATTCAATTAATTCCTGTATATTTCTCAAAATAATTTAAAAGAAGGAATTAATAAATAGAGATACTTCGACAAGCTCAGTGTGACATCTCTAATAATAAACGTTATATTTAGCGTTGTCAGGCTGAACTTGTCGAAGCCTTTTAGAAAAAAAAATAAAGATTTATGAATAAAAATATCGTAAAAACATTTGCATTAGGAAGTCTTCTCGCATTCGGATTTTCCAGTGCTCAGAACAAACCGAAAGTTGTTTTAGACAACTTTTTCAACAACGAAAAAAGAGAAAATAAAGAAACCAAAGTTTTGGAATCCTCTCATTATACTTGGAATGATACAACCAATGGAGGATTTTCTTTGTTGGGCGAAATCTTTCAAAAGCAGGGTGCGGAAATCAGTACATTAACAACAGCTCCTTCAAAAAATGATTTAAAAAATGCCAATATTTATATCATTGTAGATGCCGATATCGACAAAGAAGCGTACGGTGGAAAAGCCAATTTGATTGACGCAAAATCTATTAAAAATTTAGTAAAATGGGTTGAAAAAGGTGGTGTTTTAGTGTTAATGAGCAACGATAAGGGAAATTCAGAATTTGAACATCTCAATCATCTAGCAGAAAAATTCGGCATTCATTTCAATGAAGATAGTTATAACAGAGTTCAGAAAAGAGAATTTGAACAAGGAAAAGTTATGGTTCCGACTGGAAATGAGATTTTCTCTGAGCAAAAATTATATATGAAAGAAGTGGCGACGATTTCTGTAAAAAGTCCTGCAAAAGAATTGTTGTCGGCGGAAGGTAAAAATATTGCAGCCATTGCAAAATTCGGTAAAGGAACTGTTTTCGCATTGGGCGACCCGTGGTGTTATAACGAATATATCGACGGCAAAAAATTACCCGCAGATTTTACCAATTACCAGGGAACTGAAGAATGGGTTAAATGGTTGTTGAAGCAGATATCCCAGAAATAATCAAATCTGTGCAATCGATTGAAATTTAGTGATTGGTATTATTTGGGTAGCTTAATCCGCCTTCCACTCCCAAACCTAACGAAGTGGTTCGACGAAGTCAATCTTTTTGCACGACGATTTTGGTTTAAATAGAAATTAAAGTCATAGCAAAAAAGGATTTCCGTTCAGGTCGGGCTGCGAAAAATCGAGGAACGAGATTCATCGATTCAAAGTAAAAATAAAACGATAGAGATAAATTCAACGCAAAAAAAATCGAAGAATAGGAAGTTTATTTCGAAAGGCTACGGTTAAAATCTGGCTTTAGGTAAAAGGTAAAGTGATAAAAAATTGAAATACAATTAACAGGTCGCTCTTCTAGAGCTTTAATTCATTGAATGATTATTTTCTATTAACATTCCGTTCTTAGTGGGACGTCTTGAAATCCCATTGGGATTTACTGTTAGTAGAAAAATGAAGACCTTAAAAAAAAGCTCCAGAGTAGCGACCTGTTACTTCTTCTTTTTATAAAAAAAGTGAAAAAAGGTATAATTATGAAAATTAAATACATATTCATTACATCCGCATTATTTCTTTCGCAAACATTTTTTGCCCAAAGACAAATGGAATACCTGAAAAGAGGAATTGTTGCCATTCCGGCAGATTCAGGAGTTTTTGTAAGTTGGCGATTGCTGGGAACAGAAGCTCAGAATACCCATTTCGATGTGTATCGTACAGAAAATAATCAGACGAAAAAACTGAATGAAAAACCTTTGCTCAACGAAACAAATTTTTTAGATAAAACCGCTGACAAAAGTAAAAGCTATACTTATTTTGTAAAATCAAATACACAACATCAGGACGTTGACCAGGATTTTGCAAAATATACGGCAAATCAAAAACCTTATTTTTCAATTCCTTTGAAAACGCCGCAAGGTTACACTCCAAATGACGCTTCAATTGCTGATTTGGATGGTGATGGAGAATACGAAATCATTCTTCATCAAACCGGAAGGTCAAAGGACAATAGTCAGAAAGGAGAAACAGATCCGCCGATTATTCAGGCTTATAAATTAGATGGAACATTTTTATGGGAAATTAATTTAGGCAAAAATATCAGGGAAGGCGCACATTATACACAGTTTTTAGTCTATGATTTAGACCAGGACGGAAAAGCAGAAATCGTAATGAAAACTGCTGATGGGAGCAAAGACGGAAAGGGAAAATTCATTGGAGACCCAAACAAAAATTACGTCAACGAAAACGGAATGATTCTTTCCGGACCGGAATATTTGACAGTTTTTGACGGACAAACCGGTGCTGAAATTCACACCGTTAATTATGTAGTTCCACGATTTGCAGGAAGTTTAAACCCAAACAACGAAGAAATGACCGAAACTTGGGGCGATGCGAAAGGAAACCGCGTCGACCGATTTTTAGGTGCTGTTGCTTACCTCGATGGAAAAACGCCAAGTTTGATTATGTCGAGAGGCTATTATACAAGAACAGCGATTGCAGCTTGGAATTTTAAAGATAAAAAACTCAGTTTGCGATGGCTTTTTGATACCGAAAGTTCGGAAGAAAACAAACAATATCGTGGACAAGGAAATCATAATTTGAGTATCGCAGACGTTGATAATGACGGAAAAGACGAAATTGTGTTCGGTGCAATGACTGTTGATGATGACGGAAAAGTTTTGAACAGTACAGGTTTTGGTCATGGCGATGCTTTGCACGTCGGAGATTTAGACCCAACAAATCCCGGATTGGAGATTTTTGATATTCAGGAAAGATTTGATGATGCGGGAGCGCATTTCAGAGACGGGAAGACCGGAAAAGTTTTATGGAAATTGCCATCTACTGTTTATAGTAAACAAGGTAAATTTCAAGGTCCGGGAAGAGGATTGTCTTTGAATATTGACCCTCGTTATGAAGGTTCGGAATCTTGGGCAGCCGGAGCCGGACTTAAAGGAATATATGATACCAAAGGGAAGAAAATAAGTGAGAAAAATCCGCCTGCCAATATGGGAATTTACTGGGACGGAGATTTTTTAAGCGAAATTTTAGACGGAACAGTTGTTTCAAAATGGGATTGGAAAAAGGAGAAATCAAATGTCATTTTTGATGCTAAAAATTATCAGTGTGAATCGAATAACGGAACGAAGAAAAATCCTGCTTTAGTTGCCGATTTATTCGGGGATTGGCGTGAAGAGGTGATGTACAGAACGGCCGACAATCAGGAATTGAGGATTTTTAGTACAACGATTCCGACAAAACACAGATTATACACTTTGATGCACAATCCTCAGTATCGATTGAGTATTGTGTGGCAAAATGTTGGGTACAACCAGCCGCCTCATACAGATTACTACTTGGATGAATCGATTAAGGAAATGCCGAAACCGAATGTTGTTACTGGAAAGAAATAAAATAGGCTGTATTTTAAACCGCAAAAGTCACAAAAGATTTAAATACACAAATTATTTTTAAGTTTTATGATTCGAATTTTAAAAAGAACACATAAGTTTTGAAAATCAAAGATTTTCATATTGACCTTCTATAAGCGAAGCGGCTCTGTGAAACGAAAAAGAATATTTAAATAAAAACTCTGTTGAGCTTCGTGTTCAAAAAATAAAAGTATTATGAAAATAAAATTCATCATTCCAATTATTGCTTTGGTCATTTTGATTGGTGCATCATTTCAAAAACTCCAGGATAAACCGGTGCTTTACATCATAGGAGATTCTACTGTACAAAATGGTTCTGGAAAAGGTGCGGATTCACTTTGGGGGTGGGGAAGTTTTATGGATTTATTTTTAAACACGGATAAAATCGAAATCCAGAATCACGCAAAAGGAGGCCGTAGCAGCAGAACTTTTTTAACAGAAGGTCGATGGGATTCCATTATGAAAACCATTAAAAAAGGTGATTATGTGTTGATGCAGTTTGGTCATAATGATGGTGGCGAATTGGCGGATACGTTGAGAGCCAGAGGAACAATAAAAGGTATTGGCGAAGAGTCGAAAGATATTTTTAATCCAATCCGAAAAGTCAACGAAACGGTTTTTACATATGGTCATTATATGAGAAAATACGCAAACGAAGCAAAATCAAAAGGAGCGGTTCCGATTATTGTTTCGCCAGTTCCGAGGAATAAATTTAATGATAAGGGAAAAATAGAAAAGGATCAGTACGGAGTTTGGGCAAAAGAAGTGGCACAGCAAACCGGAGCTTATTTTTTAGATTTAAATACAATGGTTATCGAAAAATATGAGAAAATGGGCGTTGAAAAAGTAAATGCTTATTTCCCAAAAGACCATACGCATACCAACAAAGAAGGAGCCATTGTAAATGCTGAATTGGTGGCGAAAGGAATTAAAGATTTAGAGAAATGTGAACTTAGAAAATACGTAAAGTAACACATGATTTTAAACGGTGATGTCGCAAGGAATTAAAAAAAAGAATCAGCAAATGTTTTCGTTCGCAAGGGCAGAACTTCGTTCGTAAACTTTCAGTTTATGTTCAGCAAATGATAGCATATACCTTAGCTGAGTGAAACGCCTTTGCGAACGGAAATATGCATTGTCTTGTTAAATATAACTTAGCGTTAAAGAAAATAATAAAGAAAAATAAATATATAATACTTATGAAAAAGCTATTAACAACAGGTTTTTTCGCACTGATTATCGTAGGAATAACCTCCTGTTCAGTACAGAAAAATACCACTGCGAAGGTTGAACTTCCTAACAAAAAAGAAGTTCTGGAAGTTTCGAGAAGGACCAACCAATATTTTATGAACAAGTGGCCGGATACAAAAAAAGATATTGTCGGAAAAAAAGTATGGCCAAGTAATCTTTGGACGAGAGCGGTTTACTATGAAGGTTTGATGGCTTTGTATTCGGTAGATCCGAAAAAAGAATATTACGATTACGCAATGTCATGGGCAAACAATCATAATTGGGATTTACAGCGTGGAACGTATACCAGAAATGCCGATCATCAGGCTTGCGGACAAACCTATATTGATTTGTACGAAATCGACGGAAGAAAAAATCCTGAAAGAATCAAAAATGTGAAAGCGGCGATGGACAGCATGATTGCTACCCCAAAAGTTGATGATTGGTGGTGGATTGATGCTTTACAAATGTCAATGCCGATTTTTACGAAATTAGGAAGAATTACAGGTGAGCAGAAGTATTTTGATAAAAACTACGAAATGTACGCTTATACGAAATATAAGCATGGTGGAAACGGACTTTATAACCAACAGGATAAAATCTGGTGGAGAGACAAAAGTTTTGTCCCACCTTACAAAGAACCGAATGGCGAAGATTGTTACTGGAGCCGTGGAAATGGTTGGGTAGTGGCTGCATTAGCGAAAACGCTGCAGGATACACCGAAAACAGATCCTCATTACCAGGAATATCTGAAAGATTATAAAGATTTGTTGGCAGCCTTACTTCCGATTCAGAGAGAAGATGGCTTCTGGAATGTAAGTCTTCACGATCCGACCAATTATGGCGGAAAAGAAACGACAGGAACTGCACTTTTTGTATATGGAATGGCTTATGGAGTGAACAATAATTTAATTGACAGAGATACTTATTTACCGGTTTTAGTAAAAGCATGGAACGCAATGGTAAAAGATTCAGTTCAGCCCAACGGATTTTTAGGTTGGGTTCAGGGAACCGGAAAGGAGCCTAAGGACGGACAACCTTTAGCGGTTGATAAAATTCCTGATTTTGAAGATTACGGATTAGGATGTTTTTTATTGGCGGGAAGTGAGGTTTATAAATTGAAGTAGGTTTAAAGAAACAAGTAAAAAGTAAAAAGAACCAAGTATGATTACATGGTTTTACATAATTTGACCTGATGGATTTTTTAATTCATCAGGTTTTTTTATTTCCTCAAACCTAAGCGTTTTTCTAAGGTTTTTTGTAAACAATAATTTAATATGTTTTCAGCTTTCATTTGCTGAGTGGAGTGCCCTTGCGAACAGAAAAAATAAAGCATTCAAACATTAACTTTGCGAACATTGCGTTAAAATACTTTTCCTTAATTTCTTTTTGGTCAACTTAATTTCATAATATTTTACGCATGATAAGTCAAATTCCTGAATCTGACCCTGTGTTTTGGGAAATATTTTTGGTTTAAAATTAATATGAAATCTGTGTAAGTGTCAATAAGATAGTGTTTTAAATAACCTTTTTGAGACATTGCAAAAATTCTTATTTTATCGAAAATTTTAGCATGACACTACAAGATGCGCAATCGGTTTCATCTTGGTAATTTTCAACATCAATCAATTAGAATAAATTATGAATGCATTATTAGGAGTGATTTTCCATTTTCTCGGAGGCTTTGCTTCGGGCAGTTTTTATATGCCTTATAAAAAAGTAAAAGGTTGGCAATGGGAAACTTTTTGGTTGGTTGGCGGCGTATTTTCGTGGATTATTGTTCCGCCTTTGGCTGCATTTCTTACCATTCCCAATTTTTGGGAAATCATTCAGAATGAATCTTCATCAATTTTAGGATTGACCTTTTTGTTCGGTGCGCTTTGGGGAATCGGCGGTTTTATGTACGGTTTGGGCGTTCGTTATTTAGGAGTGGCACTTGGAAGCAGCATTATGTTGGGGTTGACGATGGTTATTGGTTCGCTCGTTCCATCTATTTATTATGAATTTTCTCCTCAAGCAGGAAAAGATAATATCGGTCTTATGTTTTCCAGCAGTTGGGGACAGTTTGTTTTATTGGGACTTTTGGTGTGCGTTGTCGGGATCATCATCAGCGGGAAAGCGGGTGTCATGAAAGACAAAGAGCTTCAAACCGATTCTATCGACCCACATGGAGTGGAAGTAAAAACTGAATACAAATTTGGTTTAGGATTAACCGTTGCTATTATTTCCGGTGTTTTGAGTGCCTGTTTCAATTTCGGACTTGAGGCAGGAAAACCAATGGCATCTGTGGCAAACGAAGCCTGGAAACTGGCAAATCCGGGACAAGGAGAATTTTTATTTCAGAATAATGTTACCTATATCGTTGTGCTTTGGGGTGGGATGGCTTCCAATCTTATTGGTTGTCTTTATCTTTCATTTAAAAATAAATCATATACTGATTATTCTAAGAAAAATGTTCCCGTTGTAAAAAATATCATTTTCTGCGCTTTAGCAGGAACGATGTGGTTCTTACAATTCTTCTTCTACGGAATGGGGGAAAGTAAAATGGGGAACGGCCCAAGTTCATGGATTCTGCATATGGCATTTATTATTTTGATTGCCAATCTTTGGGGAGTTGTCATCAAAGAATGGAAAGGTGTTTCCAAAAAAACAATTTCTACAATTGTTGTCGGGATGATTGTAATGTTTGTTTCTATTTTAATTGTAGGATACGGGAATTCATTAAGATAATTAATGATGAGAAGAATTGCATTTAAAATGTTTCTTCATGAAGGTTTCGAAGAAGAATATAAAAGACGTCACAAAGAAATCTGGCCAGAGCTTAAAGTTCTTTTAAAAGAATCTGGAGTGGAAGATTATTCGATTTTTTTAGACGAAGAAACACATCTTTTATTTGGTGTTTTAAAATGCAGTAAAGAGATGGAATATCAAAATTTACCATTACAGCCTGTTATGCAAAAATGGTGGGAACATAACAAAGACATTATGCAGACCAATAAAGATAATTCTCCGAGAAGTATCAGTTTAGAAGAGGTATTTTATCTGGAATAATAAGAATTGCAACATTTTAAGATAAATAGTTTATTTTTTTTATCATATTCATATAGTTAAGAGTTAGAAGCTCAAAGACACCAAATTTTCTGGTGTCTTTTTTTGTGTTAATTAAAAATGAATTCCGGTGATCGTTTTTGGTTATATTAATTTAACACACACTAGTTAATAAATGTTTAAAAATTGATATTTAATTTTATTTTTCATAATTAAATCGATAATATTTGTATTTATTAAAGCGTTTTTATATAATTATTTATGATAAATTATGAATTTTCTTATGCAGGATATTGCAGGATGCCAAAACTTTTGTAACGGTGTACTTTGGTAACATAAAAAATTAATAGATATGTGTTTGATAATTAAACAGACGAATTTTAAGCCACTCATTGCGCCGCTATTTCTGCTTGCGTCCGGCTTTATGTTCGGGCAAAAAGCGGTAAGTGATACTGCTAAAACAGATACAAAAGATATTGAAGAGGTCGTTGTAATAGGTTATGGTAAAGTTAAAAAGTCTGATTTAACAGGATCTGTAGCATCCGTGTCAGCTAAAGACTTGGCCGCAACACCGGCAATGAACGCTTTACAGGCTTTGCAGGGTAGAGCTTCAGGTTTGAATATCGTTACTTCAGGTGGAGCTCCGGGAGCAAGTGCAAATGTTACCATTCGTGGAGGAGCATCAATCACACAGGGAACTTCACCATTATATATCGTTGATGGTTTCCAGCTTGATAATGCATTAAACGTAATCAACCCAAATGATATTGAAAGTATTGACGTTCTAAAAGGTGCTTCTGCGATTGCAATCTACGGAGCTCGTGGATCTAACGGTATTATCGTAATTAAAACTAAAAGCGGTAAAAAAGGGCGAACAACCATCAATTATAATTCTTTCATGATGTTTGATATGCTCTCTAAAAAGCTGGATATGATTTCCAACGCAGAGCAATATGTAAAATATCAGTATGAATTTGCCCAGCTTCAGAATAAAATGACAGGATGGAGCAGTGTTTTCGACAATGGTCTTCCATTAGATACTCCGGGATTCTATTCGGGTGCTTTCAACAGAATTTCCAATCGTTATGCATCGGCTTCGGATTTAGACTGGCAAGATAAAATGTTGGGCGGAACAGGGTTAACTCAGAATCAGAATGTTAATATTTCTACAGGAAACGAAAAAACTCAGGCTTTCATTAGTTATAACTACAATAAGCAGGAGGGTTTATTGCAAAATTCCAGTGAAACAAGAAATTCATTACGTGCAAACATCAATTCAGAATTATACAAAGGGGTAAGAGTAGATTTTAACTCAATGTTTAATTCGAATTCAACCAATGGAGGTGGAGCTTATAGCGGAATGAAAAAAATCCTACTTCAGCCGATCACGGGCGGTACACTTTTCAACCAGGATCAGTTGTTTAATACCCAGACTTTCCCGGACTTCTCAAGTCTTGATTCAGGTTTTGATACAGAAAACCCTTTTGTGGAAACCAGTGCGTCAACTTCAAACAACCGTTCCAGAACTTTTATTGCCAACGCAGGGATTGAGTTTGACTTCCTGAAAAATTTCACTTTCAGAACTGCAGGTCAGTACAACTGGAACCAAAGCAAATCTACTTCATTCTCAGATGAAAATTCTAGAGCGTATCTTACAGATCCTGTAAATACAGGTATCAATGGTAGTATTGGGAATAGTGAGTCTTACAGGTATCAGATTACCAATACTTTAACGTTCAATAAAACTTTCGCAGAAAAACATAGGGTGAATGTATTAGCGGGTTACGAAATTGTTTATTCACAATCTGAAAGTAACAGTATGCGACTAACAAAATTCCCATTCCCAAACTTTGGGCTTGATGATATATCTAATGCATTTGTACAGGAGAAATCTTCAGGTCGTTCGAGCAACAGTTTATTGTCTTATTTCGGTCGTGTAAACTATACGTATGATGATCGTTATTTATTAACTGCAACAGTGCGTAGAGATGGTTCTTCTAAATTCGGACCAAGCAATAAATGGGGAGTATTTCCATCTGTTGCGGCAGCATGGCGTGTTTCTCAGGAAAGTTTCTGGCAGGATTCTAAAATTGAAAAATTCATTAATGACTTAAAGTTAAGATTTGAATATGGTATTACGGGTAATAATGATATCGGAAACAATTTATTTGTAACAAATCTTTCATTAAGCGATTATCCGATGAATAATACGCCGGGAAATCCTGCATATGTAACAAGTACGAATTTAGGTAACCCTTTACTTCGGTGGGAAGAATTGAAAGCTACGAATTTAGGAGTTGACATCGCATTATTTAATAACAGAGTTAAATTAACTTCAGAATGGTATAATAATAATGTAAGCGGAATGTTATTGCAAAGTTTACTTCCGGTTTCAACAGGTTATTCAAGACAGTATCAGAATATTGGTTCTTTAAGAAACAGAGGTCTGGAATTTACTTTAAACACTGTGAACATTAAATCTGAAAACTTCAGATGGTCAACAGATTTCAATATTTCATTCAACAAATCTAAAGTAATGTCTCTGGAACAGGGGCAAACGAACAGAACATTCAGTGTAGGAGGAAACAGAACGGGTATGGTTACCTATTATGCCACAGTAGGCGAAGAATTAGGAGATATGTACGGATATGTTTATCAGGGAGTTTATACAACTGATGATTTTATTCAGAACGCCGATGGATCTCTTAGCTTAAAACCGGGTGTTGTAAAACCTGCAACTGGAACTCCAAAACCTGGTGATATGAAATTTGCTGCAGACAATGAAAAAGGTGATCAATTTACAAGAAAAATGCAAAAAATTGGTAATGGTACTCCTGATTTTATTGGAGGTATCAGTAATAGTTTTTCGTATAAAGGTTTTGATCTTAATATATTCATGAAATTCAGTGTAGGAAACGACATTTATAATGCGACAAAACACAGCTTAAGTCCGTATGCGATGTTTCAGAACGTGCCTTCAGAATTTGGAGATAATTACTACCGTTTAATTGATCCTAATACAGGTTTAATTACCAATAATCTTGCAAGATTGAGAGAATTGAATCCCGACGAAGGATCTCGTGTTTGGAGTTTAAGTGCGATCAACTCTCAAAACATTACTTATCCTTCATCATATTATGTAGAAGATGGTTCTTATTTGAGAATTGCACAGGTAACATTAGGATATAGCTTTGCGAGAGATTTTCTTGAGCATGTGAAACTAAGTAATGCTCGTATCTATTTTACAGTGAATAATCTGGCGACAATTACAGGATATTCAGGTTATGATCCTGAAGTTACAGCAGCAAGTGGTGTTGCAGTTACCCCTGGATTTGATAGTTCTACCTATCCACGTTCAAGAAGTTATGTTCTTGGTTTAAATTTAACCTTCTAAGAAAAAAATGTTTTAGATCATGAAAAATGCTAATAATAAATTAAGACTTTTAAAAAGACTGATCATTATTCCGTCTTTAATCTTGGCAACACAAATGATAAATTCATGCAGTGATGATTTTTTAGATCAGCCTGCATATGATGCGGCCGATACCGAATCTGTATTTGCAGATCTTGTTACTGCAGATATATTTGTTCAGGGTTGCTACAGAAGTTTGGTTCCTACAGAAATGTACTATCAGTTAGGAGCTGGTGATACAGTAATTCATTCCAGCGAAGATGGTTCTACAAACAATTCAAAATACAATATCTGTAATTATCAGTATGATGCTTATACGCCCAATACGGTTACAGGAATTTATGCAGCAATGTATGCATCCATTGAGAGAACAAATATTGCAATCAGCAGATTAGGACAAATGCCTGCAAGCGAAAAGCGAGATGCTTTATTGGCAGAAGTAAAAGCCATCAGAGCATATTGCTATTATAATTTGATCAGAGTTTATGGTGATGTTCCTGCAATCTGGACACAGCTTTTAGAACTAGATCCGAATGACCCAAATACATTATATCCGAAACGTGCTTCACGTGATGAAATATACGACCGTATCATTGCTGATCTTCAGGAATCGGTAAACGCAATGCCTAGTTTAGGACAGCCTGGTTTTCCTACTACAGAAAGATTAACAAAACCTGGAGTAAATGCTTTGCTTGCAAGAATTGCTTTATATGCTGCAGGATATTCTCTTCGTTGGCCGTTAAACTCTTCAACTCCCGGAACAATGTCAAGACGTCCGGATAATGCAAGAGTTCAGCAATTATATCAGATTGCAGACAATGCAGCTGCGGCGGTCATCAACGGAGGAGGACATTCTTTAATGCAGGCTTCTGGAGGAAAAAGCGGTTTCGAAAACTTATGGTTTAATTTCTGCAGAAGAAATTTATCGGCAGTAAATAATGAAATTATTTGGCAGATCGCTCAGTACGGACAAAATACCAATTCGGCATTTGGAGTATATGCACATCCCGGAACAAGAGGGGGAACTTATGGATCTCGTAAAGCGCTTCAGTTCGTCTTACCGACCTATTACTTATCTTTTGCTCCCGGAGATACCAGAAGAGACGTTTCTTGTACATCATACAGCATTTATTTCTTAAATAACGGAAATGCTGGTGATACATTCGTAGATGTGGGAACTACATTCTCATGTATTATGCCGGGTAAATTCAGAATTTCGTGGTGTGTAGAACCACAGGCTGCAGATGCAAGAAATCTAAATATTCCATTAATAAGATATGCAGATGTATTGTTAATGTATGCAGAAACCCAAAACTATCTAAACGGAGGTCCTACAGCACAGGGGATTGCTGCATTGATGCAGGTTAGAAATCGTGCGGGAATTGGCTCAATGCCTGTTCCAAGTGGTCAGGCTGCATTTGAGCAGGCTCTTGTTCAGGAGCGTAAATGGGAATTTGCGGGCGAGTTTAACCTTCGTACTGATTTAATCAGAATGAATAAACTTGAAAGCGAAATCAATGCTACAAGACAGGCAATGAAAAATTTATCAGATAAAACAGGTGCTTATGCCAATACGCCTGCGATTCGTTTGTATAAATTTCATAAAAATGCACAGGTTTACGGTGATCCATTCTTAGCGGTAACCTACATCAATATTACAGATCCTGCACAAATTGCAACGGTTTCGGCAATTCCAACGAACTCGGCTAACTATGCTGCATATCAAACAACTTTAAAAAGCATAGCATTAGCGAACGGACAGACTTCAACAACTGATGACAAGTGGTACCCTGTAAATATGTTCCAGGCATATACAAGTACTTTTAATGCTAATGCAAGAAGAACAGTTGGCTTTAGTACAGGTGCGGTAAACACATTACAAATCGGAAACATCATCTACACCAAACCAACTGGTTCAGCAGAAAACGGAGGAACTTATCCAAACTGGATTCAGGGTGGAGGAGATGGTCTTTTCTACGGATTTGTACCGAATAAGACAGAATTACTTCCGTTTGCAGCGCAATCTGCAGGTCATCCAATGGTTGATAATCCGAACTTAACTCAGCTTCCTGGGTATTAAGAAATTTACAAAACACCAAATCATAATATTAATTTACCATTTACCTAAATGAAATACCGTGCAGCTGAATCTTAGACATGATAAATGTCACTGTTAATTTATCTTTAAATCATAGATTCAGCAGTATAGTGCGGGATACTGTTGAAAATATTACAGTCTAAATTTGGGTTAAAATTCAGAAAACAAAAGAAATCAATGGAAAAAGTAAAAACATTCAAATACGTAGACTATTTGTGGGATGATGAAAAAGCAGCATCTTTCGGTGATGACCAGGTTGCTTTATTTTTATACCGCTCAAACATTTTAGGAGCAGACTTAAGAATTACAAACTACGGGGGTGGAAACACAAGCTGCAAAACCATCGAAAAAGATCCTTTAACGAATGAAGAAGTTGAAGTAATGTGGGTAAAAGGTTCAGGTGGTGATATCGGAACTTTGACAAGAAAAGGAATTGCCGGTTTATATACAGAAAGATTAAGAAACCTTAAAAATGTTTACGAAGGTTTGGCAGACGAAGACAGAATGGTAGGCTTGTTCGATCACTGTATCTTCGATCTTGACAGCAAAGCACCTTCTATTGATACGCCGCTTCACGGACTTCTTCCATTCAAACATATTGATCACCTTCATCCGGATGCTTTAATTGCAGTAGCTGCAGCAAAAGACAGCGAAGCAATTACAAAAGAAATCTGGGGCGATACAATGGGTTGGGTTCCTTGGCAAAGACCAGGTTTCGATTTAGGTTTACAGTTAGAAAAATGTTTAGCTGACAATCCTGGAATCAGAGGAATCGTTTTAGGAAGTCATGGTTTATTCACTTGGGGAGACACTTCTTACGAATCTTATATCAACAGTTTAGAAGTTATCGAAATGGCTTCTGAATATATTGCTAAAAAAATTGAAGAAAAAGGTCAGGTTTTTGGCGGACAAAAAGTAGAATCACTTCCTGCTGACGAACGTAAAAACAAGGCAGCTCAAATTATGCCTTTATTAAGAGGTTTGGCTTCTTCTGAAAACAGAATGGTGGGTCATTTCACAGACAGCGATGTCGTATTGGAGTTCATCAACAGTAATGATTTGGAAAGATTGGCTCCGCTTGGAACTTCTTGTCCGGATCACTTCTTGAGAACGAAAATTCAGCCTTTAGTTTTAACTTTAGATAAAAATGAAGATTTAACGGATTCTAAAGCAATTTTAGAAAAATTAAATCCACTTTTCGAACAGTACAGAAACGAGTACAAAGAATATTACGAAACTTGCAAACATCCAAACAGCCCTGCGATGCGTGATCCGAATCCGGTAATCATCATTTATCCGGGAGTGGGAATGTTCAGTTTCTCAAAAGATAAGCAGACAACGCGTGTTGCAAGCGAATTTTACGTAAATGCAATCAACGTAATGCGTGGTGCAGAAGCAATCTCAGAATACACATCACTACCAAGACAGGAAGCTTTCGACATCGAATACTGGTTGTTGGAAGAAGCTAAACTTCAGAGAATGCCGAAAGAAAAGCCATTATCCAGAAAAATTGCAATCGTAACCGGAGCCGGAGGTGGAATCGGACAGGCCATTGCGGATAAAATGGTTGCTGAAGGTGCAGTTGTGGTTTTCACAGACTTAAACAAAGAAGCTGCAGAATCTGTTACTTCAAAATACAGCAAAGATCAGGCAATCGCTGTTCAGTGTGACGTTACAAGCGAAGAAGGTATTGCAGATGCTTACAAAGAAGCTGTTTTGGCTTTCGGTGGAGTAGATATCATCGTTCATTCAGCTGGTTTGGCGATTTCTAAATCTTTGGAAGATACTACTACAAAAGACTGGGAATTGCTTGAAAATGTTTTAGTTAAAGGTCAGTTTATGATGGCTAAATCAGGAACTGAAATTTTCAAAAAGCAGAACTTAGGTGGTGACATCGTGAATATTGCAAGTAAAAACGGATTGGTTGCAGGACCTAATAACGTAGCGTACGGAACTGCAAAAGCAGCTCAGCAACACATGACAAGATTATTGGCGGCAGAATTGGCAGCAGATAAGATCAGAGTCAATGTGGTTAATCCGGACGGAGTAATCGTCGGAAGTAAAATCTGGGAAGGTTCTTGGGCAGAAGGTCGCGCAAAAGCAAACGGAATCACCGTTGAAGAATTGCCTGCTTTCTACGCAAAAAGAAATCTTCTGAACGAAATTATTCTACCTGAAGACATCGCAAACGGAGTTTTTGTTTGTGTGGCAATTTTAGATAAAAGTACAGGAAATATCATCAATGTAGATGGCGGAATGGCAAATGCGTTCCCAAGATAATTATTGATTAATGTTTTTTATTTGGGCAGCTTAGTCCGCCCTCCGTTCCCGCTTTTTTGCTCGTCGTATCTCCTCACAAAAAGAGCTCCACTCAGGTCGGGCTGCGAAGGATTCGAAAGTAAATTATGGGCCGGAATCAATATTTAATGTTAATTTTAATCAAAAAAATTCAACCTTGTCAAGGTTCAAAACCTTGATAAGGTTAATAAAAATCAAAGTATGATTATAGGAAAAGATATTATTGAACAAAACAATAAAATCGAAGTAGGAAATTTCAATTCAGACTTCGCATATTTATCAGATAAATTAACAAAATCAGGAGCTAATGTTTCTGAGATTGTCAACAAAATTGCTGACTTTCAGATAGCCATTCCAAGTTGGGCTTTAGGAGCAGGTGGAACCCGTTTCGGAAGATTTTCTTACGGTGGCGAACCTTCTTCTTTAGAACAAAAATTAGATGATGTAGGGTTAATTCATGCTTTGACACATTCTGCAGGAGCGATTTCATTGCATATTCCATGGGATATTCCAAGTGATGTAGCGGCGATTAAAGAAAAAGCAGCTTCTCACGGATTGATTTTCGATGCGATGAATTCAAATACGTTCCAGGATCAATCGAACGCAAAACAATCTTATAAGTTTGGTTCGTTAAATGCGGCAAATGAAGATGCAAGAGCTTACGCAGTTGAACACAATAAAGAAGTAATCAGAATCGGAAAAGAATTAGATTCAAAAAGCTTAACTGTTTGGTTAGCGGATGGAGCAAGTTTTCCGGGACAGTTGAATTTCCAGACGGCTTTGTCAAAAACTGAACAGAGTTTAAAAGAAATTTATTCGGATTTACCGGAAGACTGGAAATTATTCATCGAATACAAACCTTACGAACCAAATTTCTATTCAACAACAATCCAGGATTGGGGAACATCTTTCATGTTGGCAAATGCTTGTGGTGAAAGAGCCTATACTTTGGTAGATTTAGGACATCATTTGCCGAACTCAAACATTGAGCAAATCGTTGCAACCTTGATGTATAAAGGGAAATTAGGAGGTTTCCATTTTAACGATAGTAAATATGGAGATGATGATTTAACAGTAGGTTCTATCAAACCTTACGCGCTGTTCCTGATTTTCAACGAATTGGTGTACGGAATCGAGAACAATCCGAATAACCCATATCCGGCTTGGATGATCGATGCAAGTCACAACATCAAAGATCCGCTGGAAGATTTGATTCAGTCTTTAGAAGCGATTTTAATTGCTTATGCACAGGCTCTTTTAGTAGATCAGAAATCATTGAAAGATGCTCAATTGAATAACGATGTGGTTCGTGCTCAGGAAATTTTGCAGAATGCATACAGAACAGACGTTCGTCCGTTATTAAAAGCAGCAAGATTACAAACCGGTGCAGCATTAGACCCGATCGCAGCATACAGAAACCTTAAAGTAAGAGAAAATTTAATCTCCGAAAGAGGTTTAAATGTAAAAGCAACAGGATTATAAACCCTGTTTTAATTTGATAATTCTAACTTTCAGGTGCAATCGAAAGTTTTTATTATATGTATCCTTATATAGTTTCGTTAAGGGGAAAGTGTTTAGATTATTAAGTTTTTCTTAATATCTGAACACTCCTTAATGATTTTGTTTTTTTAATTAAAGTAAACAAGTTAGCGCCATTAGTCAAAACATCTGCGCTATTTATGTTTAAATAAATAATTCATCACAGGAATGTCCAAGAAAAAAAAGGTAACCATTGTATTTGATATTGGGAAAACCAATAAAAAATTCTTTCTATTTGATAAAAATTACAAAGAAGTTGTTCGTGAATATACAGAATTACCACTTACGACCGATGAAGACGGTTATCCAACGGAAGATTTAGTTGCTTTGCAAAACTGGATCAAAGATAATTTTAATGCCATTCTTGATGATGAAAATTTTGAAGTTAAGGCTATTAATTTCTCTACGTACGGAGCAAGTTTTGTACATCTGGATCAGAAAGGAAATGTTCTCACACCATTGTACAATTACACAAAACCAATCGAAGAGGAGATCCTGGATTTATTCTACGAAAAACACGGCAGCAAACTGAAAATTGCCCGTGAAACAGCTTCTCCACAAGCAGGAATGCTCAACTCAGGATTGCAGCTGTTTTGGTTAAAATATAAACATCCAGAAGTATTTAAAAAGATTCGCTACAGTCTTCATTTGCCTCAGTATTTATCATATCTGTTTACCGGAATTTGTGTGTCGGAATTCACTTCAATAGGCTGCCACACCAATTTGTGGGATTATGATAAAGCAGATTATCACGACTGGGTTTACGAAGAGGAAATCGATCATATGTTACCTCCGATTATTCCTACTTCTGCAAGTATCAATACTTCGTACAGAAATCAAAAAATGAAAATCGGTGTTGGAATTCACGACAGTTCTTCAGCGCTTTTACCTTATATTTTAAGTAAAAAAGAGCCATTTTTACTGCTTTCAACCGGAACGTGGAGTATTTCTCTGAATCCTTTTAATGATGAAAGTTTAACCGATGAAGACATCGAAAACAATTGTCTGAACTATATGAGAATTGATGGGAAACGTGTAAAAGCATCCCGTTTTTTCATGGGGAATGAATATAAAATTCAGGTTGAAAAACTGTGTGCTCATTACGGAAAAGAATATGGTTATCATAGAGAAGTAAAGTTTGATCAGGACTTGTATCTGCGTTTGATGAAGCATAAAGCAGTTTATTTCCGTTTTGAAGGCATTATTTTAAAGAGAAAAATGATAAGCGCAACAGATTTGAACTCTTTTTCAACCTTTGAAGAAGCATATCATCAGTTAATGATTGAGTTGATGGATTTACAGATTCACACCATCAAAAATGCCATCGGAAATTCTGAAATTCAAAACATTTACATCGACGGCGGATTTACAGATAATGATGTATTCATGAAACTGATGTCGCATCATTTCCACCACTACAATGTAATGTCTACGCATTCTCCATTGGGTTCTGCTTTGGGAGCTTCCATGGTAATTTCCAATAAAAAAATAGACGAAACTTTTTTACAGCAGCATTATCAGATGAAAGTGCTTCAACCGTTAATTTTTAATTTATAAATTTTGTTGGAAGCTGGAAGTCAGATGCTGGAAGTTAAATGAAAATATACATATTAATTAATTTTGTATCGTCTATTATCAAACATCCATCAACCAACATCAAACATCAAACAAACTATGGCATTTCCATTTGATACCAAATATGCATCGCTTGAACTTTTAATTGAAAAGGCTCAAAAAAGAATGCCCCGTTTTGCCTTTGAATATCTAGACGGAGGCTGTAATGAAAACATCAACCGCGACCGAAATACAAGTGAACTAAGAGAGGTTTTGCTTCGTCCGCAATATCTGAACAACAACTACGCAGAAGCCAATATGGAAACCGAACTATTCGGAAAAACCTATTCTGCACCTTTCGGTATTTCTCCGGTAGGTTTGCAGGGATTAATGTGGCCGAATGCTCCTGAAATTTTAGCAAAAGCTGCTTTTAAACATAATCTTCCTTTCATTTTAAGTACCGTAACGACAAGCAGTATCGAAAGAATTGCTGAACTGACGGAAGGTAACGCATGGTTTCAACTCTATCATCCGAGAGAAGAATGGTTAAGAGACGATATTCTCGACCGTTGTGAGGCTTCGGGTTATGATGTGCTGTGTGTGTTATCTGATGTTCCGACTTTTGGGTACAGAGCTAAAGAAATAAGAAATGGTCTGGCAATGCCACCTCAACTGAATTTTAGAAATGTTTCTCAGGCGTTGGCAAAACCGCAGTGGTGTTTAGAAATGTTAAAACACGGTGTTCCAAGTTTTAAAACCATGGAAAAATACATGGATAAAAATATGAACGTAAAGCAATTGGGACAGTTCATGAACTCTACTTTTTCAGGAAGATTAAATTCAGACAGAATTAAGGCAATCCGTGACAAATGGAAAGGGAAATTGGTCATTAAAGGAGTTGCTTCCGACGAAGATGCTGCAGAAGCTGTACGTTTAGGTTTCGACGGAATGATTATTTCCAATCATGGCGGAAGACAGTTGGATGCCGGAGAATCTACGATTGCTGTGGTAAAAGATATTAGCGAAAAATATAAAGGTCAGATTAAAATCATGATGGACAGCGGGGTAAGAACCGGTCCGGATGTTGCCCGAGCTTTGAGTTGTGGTGCTGAATTTACATTTATGGGAAGAACTTTTATGTATGCCGTCGGAGCTTTAGGCGAAAAAGGTGGGGATCACGTTATTGAAATGCTGAAAATGCAGTTCAGACAGGTTATGGAGCAGGTTTGCTGTGATAAACCGGAACAGTTGCAGAATTTTAGGGTGAAGTAGAAACCGAATAGTGAACTTGTTTTGATGTAAAATATTCTGAGAAATTAATAAAAAATAGACTGTTCCAAAAGACGGTCTATTTTTTATATTAATTAGTTAATCAATAGATTACATAGTTCTGCAAAGTTTGAATCATCATTATTTTCAGGGCTATTTCTGGTAACTAAATGATATTTTCCATCAATCAAAATTTCCAAAATCCATTCTTCACCATCTAAAACAATATTGGGGTCATGTGTATCCATGTTCCAAAAATTAACATCGTTTGCTTTCGAAATAAAGTTATTCCATTTCTCTAAATTAACTTTCTTTGTGTGTTCCTTTATTATTTTTCCCGTTTGATATCCTCCTAAGCCATCGGTTTGTTTATAAGTCAAAATTATCTGACCAGTTTGATTTTCCATTTTATAAACAAATGGATTTGACCAAGTGCCTAAATTTGTATATCTAACAATTTTTAGATTTTCATCTTTTTTATCGAAAAGAGATATTTCTTTTAGTGAATTCAAATGTTTTGAATACCATTTGTTTCTGAATAATGAAAGCGAATCATTTGGACCATTATTGATTGTATCTCTAGGATATTTAGCTTCATCATAGGTCGCAAAATATAATTTCCCATCATATTGTCTTTCATCTTCTTTTGGCGAAATCATTTTTTTGCTTATACAGTTGGTAATTAAAATTAAAGTTATGAAAAGCAGTAATTGTTTTTTCATATTCAATAAAGATTAATATTTTAAAGTATACGATTCATAAAGTTTACTTTACGAATCATTTTTATAGAGTTAAATTACTTTTTCTTCTCCGATTTCACCGCCTGTCTCGCCAACAATTTCCAATCCTTTTTTACTTTTGTAAAAACCAAAACAATATCCAGGCTCACATCTCCAGGAGCTTTTCCAGCATCGGCAGTCGTTGCATATAAGTGATGACGAACAATCGCAGTGTTTCCTACAATCTGAACCTTTTGATTCGTAATATCAATCGTAACAAAATCAGATTTCTTGCTGACTAGTTTTTCAACAAATTCTTTGGCATCGTCAATATGCCCGCCAGAATGTCCATAAGTCAGTTCCGGTAAAATTAAAGATTCCAATTCTGTTTTTTCACCATTCACCATAGCTAATCTCAGCTTTTCTGCTGCTTCGGTGACAGCTTGTGTATCATCTTTCTTTTGAGCAGAAATAGAAATTACCATTAAAAAACTAAATGCAAAAATTATTTTTTTTATCATAATTAAATATATATTTTTTAATGAACCGATTTAGTGTAATCGATTGCATGGATTTGTTTTAAATATTAATAAATCTTGGTTTATAATGAATCTCTTTGAATAAATTTAAATACATTATTCACAGATTCTTTTTTGTTTTTTAAAATCATATAGGCGGCAGATTCGCCCATCGCTTTGAAATCTGTAGTGATAACTGTAATGCCAAGTAATTCTTTCAGTGGAGTTTCATTATAAGAAATTATTCCAATGTCTTCGCCCAATTTCAGGTTTTTCTGTCTGATCTGTTTTACTAAATTTACAAGGTCGCGTTCACGAATCGTAATGAAAATATCTCTATCCTGCAATTCCATGTCGGGATAAATTTCATCAAGAATCTCATAATCAAGCTTATAGTCTCTGCAGAAATTCTCAAAACCTCGTGCAATTCGGAAAGGATAGGGGTGAATATCTTTGTCAGGATATACCAAAATGATCTTCTCGTACTTCTGAATTTTATCTAAACCTTCTTTCAATGCGTTGTAAATATCATTCTCAAAATCCTGAAAAATAGAACCATATTCTCCCGAAATATCAGGTTTCGTGTTATCAAGCATTAATAATTTATTCTTCGGAATCTTCTCAATAATATCAATAACTTCTTTGGTGGAACTTGTATGTTTAGATTGCTCGTCACGGAAATGCGGCATAATCACATAATAATCAAAACCTCCAAGATTTTTTTTGAGTGAATTGATGAAAAGGGTCTCATCACAATGGTAAATGTACATTTCTACATTTCCTTTGCTACCGATAGCGTTCACAAAATAATTGTAGATCATCATTTTGTAAGTGCTTGGTTTATTAATGAGGAAGAAAATGTTAATGCTGTCGTTCTTATTGATGCGTGAAATATAGTATCCTTTACCTTTTACCGACTCGATGATCTGCCTTTTTCTAAGCTCTTTATAAGCTTTTTCAACAGTATCTCTCGAAAGAAAACATGATTCGCTAAGTTCGTTGATCGAAGGGATTTTCTCTCCGATCTTGATTTCGCCACCATCAATTCCGTTCAGAATAGAATCGACGATCTGCTTATATTTTGGAACTCTGGAGTTTTCGTTGATGTTTATTTCGAATGTTTCAGCCATGACTTGTCGTAATGAAATTATTTTAGTTTAACAAAATTTAATTTCAAAAAATGATTTTGTGACAGAAGACAAGTTACAAAAAATTACAATAACTGATAATCGTCATGTTTAAATATTTAATTATTTTTAAATATTTGATTTTCAGTGTGTTTTTATTTTTATTTAAATTATGTTTAAATCAAATAAATCACCAATTTCTTGATGTAGATTGAAATATAAGACTTTTGAACCAAAAAAGTATTTACTAAAAGCTTTGAATATTGAATTAAAAAAGCCTGCCTTTTTCAGGACAGACTTCAATTAATATGAATGTGAAATTTTTTAAGGCATCTTTTTAAAACCTTCCGCTTTTATTTTCCAGCTTCCGTCTTTCGGGAAACCTGGATATTGTCCAGTTGAACTGTCCCAACCTTCGAGCATCATTGCAACGGTTGTTAAAACACCGCCGTTTCCGGGAAGATAAATTCTAAGACGTTTGTCCTGGAAATTATGTCCGTTTTTCAGGTACGTATTGGTTTGAATATCCATAAACAAAGCATCCAACGCTTTATTTGGAAGTCCCAATCTTGCTGCATTCATTGCTGTCATCGGGAAATCCCAACCCCAGGTATGTTCCCAGTTCCATCTTTCCCAAACGATATCCAGCGTGTTTTTCATTATTTTTTTATCCAGTTTCGGAGATTCAGGAACCATTCCCAATGCACCTAAAACGGCAGGGTGGTCGGTCATCCATTTTGGAAATGTGAATGAATCCTTTGCAGATTCTGTCGATAAATAAACCCCATCCTGAACCGGAAGCGGAGCTAATTTATTGATGACATCATCCCATTTTTTATCTCTAGGCTGTCCCAATCTTTCTTTCCATTCCTGAGCGATTCTCAACGACCAATCCCAATATGCCACTTCGTAAGTTGGGTTGTACGTATCTTTTGCAGGGAAAACTTCCTGTGCAGGAATGACTCCTTTCCCTAAGTTGTAACGGTTTTTTTCTTTATCATAAGTTGCAAAATCAGCCATAAAATCAGCCGTTGCAAAAATCAAATCTTTATATTTTTCAAGAACTTTTTTATCCTTGCTGTTGCGGTACAAAAGTTCGGTCATATAAATGATGTGCGGTTGCTCCCAAATCAAAAATGCAGCAACAGAAGATGGACTTTCGTTACCTTCATTATCCGACATTTTAATCCAACGAACGCCTTTGTAACCCTGTCTTTCTGCTAATTTTTTAGCTTTATCAAATGACCTGAAATAATAATCGAGTTGTTTTTCTAAAATCTCCGGTCTTCCCCACAAAGCAAAGTGAACACCGTGCCACCAATGCATTTCGGTGTGCGGTTTTCCGTACCAACTGTTGAACGTCAAACCAGTTTCCTGTGGCGGATTGTTCCCACCACACTGAACTTTCGTTAAGTATTCTGACAATACAACTCTGCGCTCCAATTCATTGGCTCTTGGGTCTGTACTTCCTTCAAAATCAACGGCAGCACCGCTTTCCCAGAAGTTTTTCCAGCCAGAAGTACTTTCTTTTTCAGCATCCGCGAATAAAGTTCTGTTAGATTTCGGACTTTTAGCTGAAAACTCAACACTTAATTCTACGGTTTTGTTTTTGGAAGAGGGCTCGTAAACAAAATAATGCTTTCCGGCCTCACGAAGTTTTCCTTCCGTAAAATTGAATTGAGTATAATAATCCGTGCTTTGTAATTTGTGCTGAATCAAGCCCTGCGTCGACTGAGAAGAAATAATTTTCGTGGTATGTTCGTTTTCTCTTCCGTAAAATGCAGCGTCATCCAAAAACTGTCCCGATGGATGCGGGTATTTGGCAAAAACTTTAAGCTTGCCTTTCGCCACCAAATCAGATTCAATTTTTACCCCGATTTTATCTGAATTTTGGAAAGAAGCCGTCCATACTTTTACCGGAGTTCCTTCCAGAGAAAATTCGCTGGTGATAATTCCAGTCCATAAATCAATTTTCTGATTGACGTTGGTTAAATCTGAAATTTTTGCTTTCTGACCGTCTTTTTTAGTCAGTTCAACGCCGATATTTCCCAACTGCAAACGGTGTTGGTTCACACGGAAATATTCTACAGCACCTTTATTTCTTTCCGGTTCTTTGATTTGAACGCTGTATAAAGCTTTTCGCCCGTCGTTATTGAAATCGTAAGGCTTTAAAGTTTCCTCAAATTTATAATTTTCTTTATTCGGAAAGCTGTTCCAGCCCCATTCAGACTGCGTTCCAAGAGAAACACCGTTTTTGTAATATTCAGGAAACGACTGCATACCGGTAATGTCAACCGTGTAGGCAAACTTTCCGTTTCCAACCGTAAAAGTGGAAAGCGTATCGGCTTTTGTGTTGACAATATTATGTCGCTGAACGACCTTTTTCCGATCAATTTTCTGGGCATTCACTGAAGAAAATCCCATCAGGAAAATCCCTAGATATATTGTAATTTTTTTCATTTTTCTTTTATTTCAGTAAATAAATTTGTTCAATGTTATATTTTTTTATGGCAGACATTTCCGCCTTCCACTCCCAATCTTTTGTTCGTCGTTCCTCCTCGCAAAAGGATTTCCGTTCAAGTCGGGCTGCGACATTTCTTGTATCAAAATAGAACATCATTCATTTTGATTGTTATTTTCGAATATTTATCAATAGGAATGGGCTTTAGCCCATTTTATTAGTGGTTAATATTCATTGGCTTTAGCCAAAATCTAAACTAAGTTTTGGCTAAAGCCAATAATAATTATTTTTTCAGAACGGGCTAAAGCCCGTCCCTATTGATTTTAAATTTATTTCAAGACCGTCGCACTCATCATTCCAATCACCACATCATTGCTCACGGCTGTTAGTTTTATCGATTTTAATTCTTTACTCGCATCAATCGGCAAATCCAGAATTGTGGCAGAACCACCGTCCACCTGACGGTCTGTAAACCCTTTGATACTCGAATATTTGCTCAAAGTCCCGCCTTTGTACAATTCTCCCGTTTTCAGTTTTACACGGTACGGAATTTTATCATCCGGAATTTCAAATGCAAAATTATCATCAAACAAATCCTGCTCAATCGGCCACCAGTTTGTGGGATTTTTCAGCTCCAGTTCGGTTATCGAACCATCAACGTATTGAACGATAATTTTTCCATTCATAATCTGCGACTGCATCGGATTCGTCGTTCCAGCCATCAGAAAATAGATTTTCTTTCCTTTTCCTGAAATTGGAATTTCAAGAGCATCTGAATAATTATCCCACTGACTGACAAACGCGATATTTTTATCGGTTTTATCAATTAAAAATGGAACTCCGAGAAATTCAACTTTACCATTTTTTCTTTTGCTCATCAATCCGCTGTCATCGATTTGAGCGGTAATTAACGGGTAACACCAGTTTCCGATTCCCTGCCACGGAAGCTGTAAAGTCGGAACTTCCAGTCTCGGCGAAAGGTATTTCTGATTAAAAATTTCAGTTACTTTTTCATTGTATTTTGATGCCAATGAAATGTTGTTAAACTGACCTTGATTCTCAATGTTCCAGTCTGTAATTTCAATATTCTGTTGAATTCCGTTATAATCAAGGACGATTGAATTGGTTCCTTTGCTCAAAACGTTCGCAGGAATCTCAATAATTGTATTTTGATTTTTTTGAATCGAAAAAGTTTTGTTTAATCCATTTATAGATAACTTTCCATTAATTGGATTGAATGATTTTGACTGAATCTGTAATTTTTTATTCACCCATTTTGTTTCCAGAGGAAAACGGATGTCAACATTCACAGGTTGCCACCAAGTTGTTCCGTTTTGCTCGACTTGAACGAAAAAAGTTCCTTTTCTTTCTTTATTATCTAATGTAATTGCCTGGTTAACCACCCCGTCTTCTCCCTTCGGTCGAATCCACCCCTCCAGAGGAGGGGAATTTTTGATTAGTCCTTGTGGGTCGTAGATATTTTTAATTTTCTTTTTTGAATCAAAATTTAACTGAAGATTTTCGGAAATATAATTGACGTAATCGGTTTGTTCATTTTTCAGTTCTTCTCCGGAATAATTGATTTCAATTTTAAAATCTTTTCCTTTTGGCGTTTCAAACTGAACAAATGGTTGTGAAATCGAATTGGGTTTAATTTTCCAATTCACCTTTTTACCGTTCACTTTCACCGATTTGATGTTGGAATAATTTACAGGAATCTGCATTTCCAGCGATACCAGATTTTGATATTTTGATTTAAATAAATATTCGGTTTTCTTCGAAGTTCTGGTAAACTGATATTCCCAATCCGGAAGTTTCAGTTCGGCAGAATTCCAGTCTTTCGGGAAGCCCGGTTTGATGCTGATTTTATTCTCCAATAAATTCGGATAAACCCCGAAAAGTCCTTCCGTCAAAGTTCTTGATGCCACACCAATCGGGTCGGCAAAATCACGGTACAATTCTCCACGGAACGCATCGTAATGAGAAAGCTGTTCAAAATTCCCCGGACTGATGCCGTAATACATCGACTCCACCAGATTTCCCTTCCAAAGTTGATAAGCATCCTCACTTCTTCCGGCTTGCCAATACGCCAAAGCGGTCTGTAAATTTTCCGCCAAAGCGACATTGTTAATCGACCAATCGTACGGTTGCCAGTTGGTCGTTGATAATGTGTAATAATCTTTATTTTGAGCACCTTTCACCGTCACCGGAATTTTTGGTGTGTGATGATTGATGTACTGTAAGTTTTGGTAATCTTCAAATTCATTCAGAATAAACGCATCAGAAACGTGATAAATCGACCAGATTCCCGGTTTGTCGTGAACGATTTTATTGCCCAAGGCATCTTTAAATTCAGCAAAATACCCTTTTTCTTTTATCCAAAGCTGGTTTTTCATTGCTTTTAAAATCGCATCCGCTTCCTGTTCGTAAGGCTGAGGATTTTCGCCAATGATTTTCGCCAGCTTCGCCATCTCACGGTTGGCTCTGTAATTATAAGCCGAAGTATGCGTTACTTTTCCACCCGAATATTGAAGCGCATCGCTCGCCCAAATTGCAGCATACGCATCATACAAATCGCCACGTTTAAAGTTTCGTTTTTCCCAATCCATATGACGAACCATTGTTGGCCACATTTTTTTCAGGAATTCTTTGTCTCCGGTGTAATTGAAGTGTGAAAACATCTGGTCAAAAAATACCAGATTCATATCGTAATGATGCGGTTTTGTGTTGTCATTCGGATTTCTGGAAATGTATCCTCTCGAAAAAACTGAAGTTCCCATTTTTTCTTCGTGACGGGCAAGATGACGCATCGTGTCCATTTCTACGGGTGCAAAATCGGGTTTCAGAACCTGCGAATTGGCATAACTTTCAAAATGTTCTTTCGCTCTGTCGTGCCAGTTCAACGCATCGGCTGTGTAAGCACCACGCCACGCATTCAAACGCATTCTCCAGGCAACGGCTCCGTGAAGAAAGGTCGGACTTTCCCAAATTCCATCCGCAGCAACCGCTAAATTGGCTCCGAAATTATTTAAATCTGCATCCGGAGTTTTTAGCTGAATTCTGTTCGTTAATGTCAAACGGGATTTTTCCGCCTCATTGAAGATGTTTTTCAAATCTTCATCTGAAAAGTTCTTATTTGAATTTCCTTTCGCAACCTGAATATAAACCGGTTGTTTTTGTGAAGAATACGAAGCGTAAACTATCGGAGATTTGTCTGTTTTATTTTGAGTAAATTCAGCCAGTTTTTCCAAAGTCTCAGCATCAGTTTGCTGTAATGAACTGACATTCGAAAAACTTCCGTAGACGGTTTGAGTTTCTTTTTTCTTATTTAAATAATTGAGTTGAAACTGATTTTTATTGATTTGAAACTGATTGTCCAGACAATATTCAGGCAACAGATAAAATCCAGATTCGGGGTCAGCGCCGATGTCGCCGTTTCTGCTGAAAGTCGTTCCGCTCGCACCGCCATAAACTGCATAGATTTTTGTGGAAGAATCTATATTCACAGTTTCCATTTTTAAAATCAAACCTTCTTCCTTAGCCTGTGCCAGAACGGTCAGTTTTAAAATTCCGTTTCCAAGAATTGGGTCTTTGATTTCATACAACATCGAACCCGGTCGATAACGCGTTTCAATCTTATCCGCCTGAATTAATTTCTTAACCGAATTTCCTTTCTGAATAACGAACTGAAGATTTCCGCCCATTCCCGGAAGATACAGCGCAAATTCAGGCAAATCTCCCGCTTCAACTCTCGAAGCACGGTTATCACCATACAAAGCACGGTTGAATCTGTATTTTCCGTTGACCAGTAAAAAATCGCCTTTGTCTTCTTTGTAATGCAGTTCACGCTCGTTATTCTGCCAGTGTTTCGACTGGGAATAGGAGAGTGAGAATGCCGATAAAACCAGAAGTCCGGCGAAAATGGTTTTTCTTCGCATTTTATGGTTTTAACTCGGTTAATGGCTGTCCGTTAACGGTTACATTTTTTAAAGTCACATTTTTCAGATAATCCACTTTATAAGGAATCTGAACGCCAACCATTTTGGCATTAATCATTGTGAAATCGGTTACTGGCGAAGATTCGTAAGCATCAGAAAATACGGCATATTTACCGCCTTTATCAACAGTTAAATTTTCAACCCAAATATTTCTGATGGTCGGAATATGATTTCCTGGTTTTTCATAATGCATATTGAAACGCACGGCCGCTTCTTTGTAAGCACCCACTTTTGTGTTGTAGAAAAACACATTTTCAATCGTTCCGCCACGGCTTGAGCTTGTTTTAATTCTTAAAGCACGGTCAAGATTCTTGCTGTCCATCACATTTCCGATGGCGTAAATGTTTTTCGCACCGCCTGCAATTTCACTTCCAATCACAACACCGCCGTGACCGTCTTTCATTTCGCAGTTTTCGATGATGTGGTTTTCGGCAGGTCTTCCGATATCTCTTCCATCTTCATCTCTTCCGGATTTGATAGCGATACAGTCGTCTCCGGTATCAAAATATGAATCCTTAATCCAGACATTTTTACAGGCTTCAGGGTCGAAACCATCATTGTTCGGTCCGTGGCTGATTACCTTTACTCTTTCAATTAAAACATTTTCACACAAAACAGGATTCAGATTCCACATCGGAGAATTTTTTACCAAAACATCCGCCATATAAAAGTTTTTAGACTTGTAAGGCTGAACGAAATTCGGTCTTAAATACCATCCGTCCCCAAAAATTCTTTCTCTTGCTGGCGTTCTGTTGGCCATATATTCGTGAAGTTTCGCTCTCGCAGGGTTTTGTCTTCCCGGACGCGATGTGTTGTAACCATATTTTGTAGCACCACACCAGAACCACCAGTTGTCTAAATCTGAATTTCCATCCAAAGTTCCTTTTCCGGTTACGGCAATGTTTTCTTCTTCATAAGCGTAAATCAATGATGAATAATTCATACATTCCATTCCTTCCCAACGTGTGAAAACAATAGGGTAGTCGTTGCTGTCCTGACTGAACAAAATCGTTGAACCATCACTTAAATGAAGGTTGACATTAGATTCAAGATAAATGGCACCTGTTAAGAAAATACCGTTTGGAACGACAACTCTTCCGCCACCTTCGGCACTGCACTTTTCAATCGCTTTTTTGAACGCTTCCGTATTTTTTGTTTTTCCGTCTCCAACTGCTCCAAAATCGGTAATCAGGTAATCAACTTTTCTGAATTCAGGCTTTTTGATTTGCTTTTTTAATGCTTTGATTTCTTTTAAAGGCTGCTTTGCGGAAGTCCACGGTTTGTACTGGGCCGATAACGACATTGAAAGTAGGAATGCTACAAAGGTTAGTACAATCTTATTCATAATTTCAGGTATTTTGTTTTGAAATACTGTGATTTCTTATTTATTGCAATCTAAATTAATTGATAATATTAATTATCCTGCACTGTCTGTATATTTGAATTTTTGTAATCGATTGCGCAAAAATCCACTATAAAGTTTAAAAAAGTAAAAATACGAAACAATAAAAAAAGAGAAACAATCTGGTTGTTTCTCTTTTATAATTTATGAAAATTAATTCTAAAACTTATACACAAATGCGTTGATGTTCATTCCTGCACCAACAGATGCAAACAAAACAATATCATTTTTTTTAATTTGATGATTGGGCAATTCGTTATTTAAAATCATTGTCAAAAGAGTAGGAATCGTTGCTACACTGCTGTTTCCAAGTTTGCTGATCACCATCGGCATGATGTCTGAAGGAGTCGGAACGCCGTACAATTGATAGAATCTTTGAACAATTGCTTCATCCATTTTTTCGTTTGCCTGATGAATAATAATTTTATCCAGCTGATCGATAGAATACCCACTTTGATCAAAACATTGTTTCATCGCTTCCGGAACTTTGATCAGCGCAAATTCGTAAATTTTGCGACCATCCATTTTAATATATTTTGTATCCTGACAGCTGTCGTTATTATAAGATTTGGCGAAATTTAGAAAATCTTTTTCCTTTAAAGTATAAGAAGCAGATAAATGAGATTTTATCCCTGAATCATCATCAGAATTGGCTTCCAAAACAACTGCTCCGGCTCCGTCTGCATAAATCATACTATCGCGGTCGTGAATATCGACTACGCGCGAAAGCGTTTCGGCACCGATAATCAGACATTTTTTTGCTATTCCTGATTTTATAAATGCATTTGCCTGGATAACTCCTTCTATCCAGCCAGGACAGCCAAATAACAAATCGTAGGCTACACAAAAATTATTTTCAATCTGTAACAGATGTTTTACTCTTGAAGCAAGACTGGGAACGGCATCAGACTGTATAGTCCCGAATTTTACGTCTCCAAAATTATGTGCGAAAATAATGTAATCTAAAGTTTCCGGATCAATTCCGGAGTTTTCAATCGCCGCTTTTGCTGCAATAAATCCTAGATCAGAAGCTGTCTGATCATTACTTGCATATCTTCGTTCTTCAATGCCTGTAATTTTCTTTAGTTTATTGGTGATTACAGAATTGTCTTCTTTTAAATTCTCACCTTCTTCATTCATGAAAATATGCCTGTCAAAAAATAGATTGGTGATGGTTTCTGATGGTATATAGTTGCCTACGCCTGTGATTTTACTTTTCATATAAAAATAGTCTCATTTTAGAGAATTGAAGGAAATGTTGTGAAAAATTTAAATTTCCTTGGATAAAGGTATGTATTTATAAATGAAAAATAAAATTGATTATTATTTGTTACATTAAATTAGCATTTTAAAATGATTTTTATTTTTAAATTTCAGAATTAATTTTTTTTAAAAGGCTGATAGTCTGCATTTTCTCATGTAAATGTTAATTTTTATTCAAAACATAATTATAATTTTGTTTCATTCATTTACTCGGCAAAATTTTTGTTCTTTTGCAAATCGAAATTTTTAAATAAAATTATGTCGAAATTTGATGAGATCAGGTCTTTCTATGATCATGAAGTGAATGAGGCTTTGCAAAATATAGCAAGGCATCCGATGATGAAGGCACTCATGCAGTTTACTTTTCCTGATTCTGACGAAGATTTTTGGCTTGACAAGTTTAAAAGCATCCATTCTATAAGTGATTTTCAGCATCAGTGTATTTCTCAGACGATTCGCCAGATTCTGAAGCAGAGTTCTGAAGGATTAACAACTTCAGGATTTGAAAATTTAGATAAAAATACGGCCTACCTATTTGTTTCCAATCACAGAGATATTGTTTTGGATACTTCATTGCTAAACTTGGTTTTGTTGGATAAAGGCTTGATTATGACTGCTTCTGCAATCGGAGATAATCTTGTTCAAAAGAATTTTCTACACGTTTTAGCAAAATTAAACCGTAACTTTTTGGTTCAGAGAGGATTGTCGATTCGCGAGCAACTGAACAGTTCAAAAATTATGTCGGAGTATATTAATGATTTGCTGCACAAGGAAAACCGTTCTGTTTGGATTGCGCAACGTGAAGGTCGTACAAAAGACGGAAATGATGCAACCCAACAAGGCGTTCTGAAAATGTTGGCGATGGCATCCGAAAATCATTCTTTAATTGACTTTTTTAAATCACTTAAAATTGTTCCGCTATCGATTTCTTATGAATATGATCCTACTGATGCCCTGAAAATGCCTCAAGTCATGGCAAAATCTAAAAATGAAGTCTACATAAAAGATGAAAATGAAGATTTTAAAACCATTCTGAGCGGAGTTCTGGGACAGAAAAAACGAATTCATCTTCATGCAGGAAAAGTATTGGAACATGAGCTTGATGAAGTGGCTTTGACCACCGATAATAAAAACAAACAGCTTCAGGCAATCGCACAGATTATCGATGATTCTATCATCGAAAATTACAAACTTTGGCCAACAAATTATATTGCATTTGATTTGCTGAATGAATCCAATCAATATTCTGAATTTTATACAGAAGAAGAAAAGCAGCTCTTCGAACGTCGTCTTGAAATGAGAATCGACAGCTCTGAAACTGTTTTAAAAGAGAGTTTTCTGGCGATGTATGCAAATCCCGTGGTCAATAAACATAAAAAATGAGACGAAGAAAAGTAATTAACTTTCTGCGTCTCAAAAAACTGTATAGAATATATTTAAGTCAGTATCAGACTGTAAATATCAAAATAGATAAGCTTAAAGCTTATTAAAGCGATTATTTAAAAGTAAATTTTACTTTTTCAACATCCTTACTGTTGGTTCCGATCATCAGATCAAAATCTCCCGGTTCTACAACATACTCCAAATCATAATTGTAGAATTTCAATAGTTCAGGAGTGATTTTGAAAGTAACAGTTTTCGTTTCGCCTGGTTTTAAAGAAATTTTCTCAAAACCTTTCAGCTCTTTTACGGGACGGGTAATACTTCCTACAATATCACGAATGTACAATTGCACCACTTCCTGACCTTCCAGAGAACCTTTATTGGTAACCTCTACACTTGCTGAGATTTGTCCGTTTTGGTTTAATTGATTTGAGCTTAATTTAATACTTCCGTAGTCAAACTTTGTGTAACTCAAACCATATCCGAAAGGATAGAGTGGGTCATTGCTCACATCAATATAATTTGACCTGAATTTTTCAAACCATTTTCCTTCCGCCAAAGGTCTTCCTGTATTTTTATGATTGTAATAAATCGGAATTTGACCAACATTTTGCGGGAAAGTCATCGGTAATTTTCCACTTGGATTTACATCTCCAAATAAAACATCTGCAATAGCAGGACCGGCTTCTGAACCTCCAAACCAAACATTCAGAATCGCCGGAACGTTTTTCTGTTCCCAGTTTAAAGTCAAAGGTCTTCCGTTAAAAACAACCAAAACCACGGGTTTTCCTGTTTTTAATAATTCCGCTAATAATTTTTGCTGGACATCAGGAATATTAAGATCTGTTCTGCTGCTCGATTCTCCACTGAATTCTGAAGATTCTCCCAAAGCAGCAACAATCACATCAGATTTTGAAGCCACTTCAAGCGCTTCTTTAATCATTTCTTCATCGCTGCGTTTTTCGTTTTCTCTTCCCAATCCGCGCTCAAACATTGTAGCTCTTTTCTCTAATTCCGGATCAGAGGTCAAATGACTTCCTTTTGCGTAAAGAACTTTCGTGTTTTTCCCTGCAACAGATTGAATTCCCTCTATCAAAGTCGATGGTTTTTTCAAATCCACAGAAACACTCCACGTTCCGGGCATATTCGATTTTGTATTTGCCAATGGACCGACAACACCTATAGTTCCTTGTTTTTTTAATGGTAAAACATTTTCATTTTTAAGCAAAACAAAACTTTCAGCGGCAATTTTTCGGGCAAATTCTCTGTTTTCTTTGGTATAAATATCTTTTGCAGGTCTTTTAACATCAATATATTTATAAGGGTCTTTAAATAAGCCCATTTTATATTTAGCTTCCAAAATATAACGGCAAGATTTATCGATATCGGCAACTGTTACTTTTCCTTCGTCAAGAGATTTTTTCAGTGTAGTCAAATAACTTTCACTAATCATATCCAAATCAACACCTGCTTTTAAAGCTCTTGCAGAAACGGTTTGTAAATCTCCGATTCCGTGGTCAACCATTTCGCTCACTCCGGTGTAATCGGTCATGATAAAACCGGTAAAACCCCATTGTTTTCTCAATACATCATCCAAAAGCCATTTGTTTGCTGAAGCAGGCAATCCGTCGATATCGTTGAATGAAGTCATCACACTTCCAACTCCCGCATCTACAGCGGCTTTGTAAGGATACATATATTCATTGAACATTCTTTGGCGGCTCATATCAACCGTGTTGTAATCTCTTCCGCCTTCACTCGCTCCGTATAAAGCGTAATGCTTCACATTCGCCATAATCTGGGAATTGGTTTTGTAGGTATTGTCTCCCTGATAACCTTTTACCAAAGCTTTTGCAATTTCTCCACCCAAAAACGGGTCTTCGCCATTTCCTTCAGAAACTCTTCCCCAACGAGGATCTCTCGAAACATCGACCATCGGACTGAAAGTAAGACTAATTCCGTCTGCACTCACTTCTTTTGCTGCAATTCTTGCTGATTGCTCAATCATTTTCGGATTCCACGTTGCCGCTAAACCAAGTGGAATTGGAAATCCTGTTTCGTAACCGTGAATCACATCCAAAGCAAAAAATAAAGGAATTTTCAGACGGCTTTCTTCAACCGCAACTTTCTGGATTTCTTTTATTTTTTCAACACCTTTAAGATTAAGAATTGCTCCTACATTTCCTTTTCTTACTTTATCTGCGATGTTGCTGTTTTTTGCCTGTCCTGTCGTGACATCTCCGCCTCCCGGAAAATTGAGCTGACCGATTTTTTCTTCAACTGTCATTTTGCTCATCAGTTCCGTGATGAATTTATCCATTTTTACCTTTTCATATTGAGCAACTGTCTGCGCATCGATTTGAGAAATACTTGCCGCCATACAAGCTGCGATAACCATCCTTTTCATGAGTAAAATAATTTAAATTAAATGTTAATTGAACCGTTTAAGGCAAAACTAAAATTTAATACAAGCGGATTTGGATTGGAAAGCTAAAAAGTAGTGGTTTTAAAAATTAAATAACTGAAAATTAAATAGTTGATATCTTGATTAGGAAAAAAAATGTAGCGGAAATATAAAATTAGGAGCTATTTTGAAGCAATTTCCCCGATGTTTGCAACCCTGTTTTCGAACAAATCTCTGGACTCAGCTGCCTTATTTCTCGTCTTGGTTCTGTAATTGTAAATCGTGCTTAAAGAATATCTCAGGAAAGCTGCAATTTTTACACTGTCGGTAATTCCTAATCTGATGAGCGCAAAAATCCTCAGTTCGGTATTCAGGAGTTCGCCTTTTTTCAAAACAATTTTTTCTTCCGGAATTAATAAAGAATTAAAATCGGTGACGAAGCTCGGATAAAGATTCAGGAAAATCTGGTCGAAATTTCGGTACAATTCTTCCAGCTCATTTTCGATTAATGTATTTGAACGTAATGTTTTGAAAAGTTCATCAAGCTGATTGTCTTTTGCTTTTTTATTTAAATTTTTTCGGTAATCTTCTAATTTATTGATATAAGACGAACAGGTATCAAAAAAATAGGCAATATATTCTTCTTTAATAAGGTTTGATTCTGATAATTGATGGTTGAGAAGCTGTAGTTTTTCGTTGGTTTTTGTAATTTCAGAATTGGAAAGCTCTAATTGTTCAGTCGTTTTTGAAAGTTGTTCTTTAATTCTGGTAACCTTTTTCATCTGACGATAAATGTAAATAATCAATCCAACAAGAATTACTGATAACAAACTAATGAAAATAAGATATAACTTTAGCTGACTTTTTGATTTCGTTTCTTTATCAACATAGGCTTTATTGATGATGGAATACATTTCTGAAATATTCAATGTTCTGAATTTCACATTACAAAAAATAGCGTCTTCAATCGCTGATTTTGTGAAAAGATAAGCATTGTCAATATCTCCGTTATGGTAAAAAATAAGCGCTAAATTTTGATAAGAAGCATTGTCTTTAATGGCATTTTGGGTATCGGTAATCGCTGAAATAAGGTAATATTTCAGTTCCTCATCTTTCTTATTTTTCAGTTTGTAAACATCTCCCAAAAGATACGCCGACATTGCATAATCGAGATTCTTTTTCTTGGCTTCATTAATCAGATTATGCAGAAGTTTTTCAGCATTATCCAGTTTTCCTTCGTGAATAAATTTTTGTGAAAGATTGATTTTATACTGAACAGAAGACTTAGGAAGCACCATCAAAAGCGAATCCCGATACAATTCAATATTTTTAATGCCATTCACATCATTAATATTTGTGGTGTAGTGTTCAAAAAATTTACTGTACGTATCGTAATAATTTGCTTTGGTTTCGTTGTCTAACGTATTTTTATTAATACTTTTTAAAAGTCTTTCAGACTCTTTATATTTCCCTAAAGTAGAGTAGAGATGTGCCAGTTGAAGACTCGATTCAGCTTTCATTTTCAGATTATTTAGCTGTTCCGAAATTGCCATATTTTTCTTCACATAATGCACCGCAGAATCAATCTGATATTGCTTGTACAGTCTGTAAATATTTTCATTATTAATATATTGCTGATTCGGATTCTGAGATTTATTTCTTTTTAAATCTTCAATAGCAGCTTCTTTTTTATCACTGTACATTTTCTTCTGACTGATCTCTTTGGTCAATGTTTTCAGAAGCTCCGTATTGCTCTGAGAATAAAACAAGGCCGAGAAAAAGAATAAAAAACCAAAAAAGAGTTTCATGAATACTGTTGATTTTTCAATTAAGAATTTACAAATTTACTCGTTTATATTTTGATGAGTAATCGGTCCAAATTTAATTAGATTTATTATAATACTGCTTTCTGAAAGCTTCGGGAGTAAATCCTGTATGTTTTTTGAAAAACTTTACGAAATTGGAAGTATCAAAATAATTCATTTTTTCAGCGATTGCTGCAATTGATAAATCAAAATTAACCAGAAGCCTTTTTGCTTCAAGAATAATTCTGTTTCGGATAATTTCTCCGGCAGATAAATCGATTTGCTGTTTGCAGATGAAATTCAGATGATTAGGAGTTATATTTAATAAAGATGCATAATCTTTAGGCAATTTAATCTCCTGAAAATTGGTTTCAATTAATTCTGTAAACTTTTTGAAAATAAGAGAATTATAATTTGTTTTGTTAAATGTGGCATTAGAATCAATTTCTTTATCGGCGAGCACAAAAATCTGCAGTAAAATAGCAGCAATCATAATCTGCGAACTTCCGTTCGGATTGGAAGATTCTGAAATAATATCTTCAAAATAAGTTTTCATTTTATCTGTATTATTTTCAGATAAAACAATCATCTGGTCACTCGGAAAAAGATTAAAGAAGGGAAACTGATCAATCAGAGAAGAACTAATTTGCAGCTGATCAAAAAAAGTGGATGAAAAATTGACAACATATCCTTCAATGCTTTCATCTAAAATCCAGTTGTGAACCTGTCCGGGACGCATCAGGAAAATACTTTTGGGAACAACTTCATATGATTTAAAATCCATGATATTTTCCCCAATTCCTTTCACGAAATAGGCCAGATGATAAAAAGCATGACGGTGAACTTTCGTTGTTTTCGGATTGCCTTCAAGATACTCTGAAAACCGATCAATACTGAAGATTTCGTTGATTGAATTGCAGGTCGACAAAGTGTTGATATCAAACGTAGGATATAAATCTTTCATTTTTAAATTCAATAATAATTTGCAGTCATCAAAATGACTATTTTTTCAATGAAAAATACCATTAATACTAAGTATAGCTGTTTTAAATTTGAAAAGTTAAATTTTCATGCTAAAATAATTTATTTTTTAAGAGCCTGTTTAAATTTATTGGAAAAACGCAAAGACGCTAGGTTTGATATCATTCTTTGTTTTTTTTAGGCGCAAGGAGAAAATCATAGATTTTCTTTTATAATGCTGATGATCAATTTTATCGAAGATAAAATCCTTGCGCCTTAAAGCAAACTATAATTAAACAATTTTTGCGTCTTTGCGAAAAACCAATCTGAAATTTATATTTATTAATTTTTAATAGTCTCTTAATTCAATAAAATCCTCTTTATTCTAAAGTTTAATCTGAAAAATAGAGCGGTATAAATATAAATATGAGAATTTCTTTTAGAAAAATGAAATATGAAAGTACAAAAAATTGGCTATCACCGGCGAATTTTCTTTTTAATCTTATCCCTTTATCAGAATTTTTAAATTAATCATTAAATTTTTCTTGCATAAGAAAGGTAAGATCTGGAATTCTGTTAAAGATATAATTCAAAATGTACTCTTCCATAAAAATTTGAAAACTGAAAAATTAATGTCAAAAGTAGACGAAGAAATCGCACGTGGCGGACAAGGACAGGTTTTAGACCCTGAAACTTACAGAGATTCTATTGGTACAATGGAGCAATCCGGGAATAGAAAATGGGTTTTTCCAAGAAAGCCAAAAGGAAAATATACCAATAAAAGAGAACTTGTAAGTTATGTTTTGCTTTTGGTCTATTTTGCAATTCCGTTTATCAAAATCAATGGAAATCCTTTTTTTAGGTTTAATGTTATCGATGGCGAATATTTCATTGCAGGGCAGCCTTTTTACCCGCAGGATTTTTTCATTCTTACGTTGGGAGCGATCGCTTCGCTTATTTTTATTATCGTCTTTACCATTGCTTTTGGGAGAATTTTTTGTGGCTGGATTTGCCCACAAACCATTTTTATGGAATCTGTTTTTCGTAAAATTGAATATTGGATCGAAGGTGACCGAAATAAACAAATGAGACTCGACCGACAGGAATGGGATTCTGAAAAAATATGGAAAAGAAGCTTAAAATGGTCGGTTTATATTGTTATTTCTTTGATTATCACTCACATTATGTTCATGTATATTGTTGGATATGAAGAAGTTTTTAATATTATTTCTCAAGGCCCGTTTGCAAAACTTACCAACTTTATTGTGATGATCCTTTTTACTGCTGCATTTTACTTTGTTTTTGCGTGGTTCAGAGAGCAGGTTTGTACACTGGTTTGTCCGTACGGAAGATTGCAGGGCGTTTTAATTGATAAAGAAACCATTAATGTTTTTTATGATTTTAAAAGAGGTGAAAACCGCTCAAAATGGCGAAATAATGAAGACCGAAAGGCGGTTGGAAAAGGTGATTGCATAGACTGTTATCAGTGTGTAGTAGTTTGTCCGACCGGAATTGACATCAGAGACGGGCAACAGTTGGAATGTGTAAACTGTACCGCTTGCATTGATGCATGTGATGAAGTAATGGAAAAAGTAGGACTTCCGAAAGGCTTAATCCGTTATGCCTCCGAAAAAGAAATTGAAACCGAAGCTCCATATAAATTTACCGGAAGAATGAAAGGTTTTGCTGTGATTTTGTTTTTATTAGTAGGGTTTTTAGGATTTCTGCTCTACAGCCGTGGCGAAATGGAAGCAAAATTCATCAAACCGGCAGGAAGTACCTTCTTCGTAAGAGACGGAAAAATTACAAATACGTATAACTATACTTTTTTAAATAAAACCAATGAGAAAAAAATAGTGACGATAAAAGTGATTGAACCTGCTCATGCAGAAATAAATTACAGTACAGTAAGCAAAATCACCGTTGATCGGGATAAAATTTCAAAAGGAACGATCAATATCAGTTTTCCGGAAGCTGAAATGAATTTGTCTAAACAAAATATTACGATTGGTGTTTATGACATGAAAGGGAAGTTAATCGATTCTTATCAGACGTATTTTGAAGGACCTTTTAAGCTGCAAATACCTTAAAATATATATAACGGAATTTTTAGATGTTTTTAACGCTATGACCACAATATTTTTCTATTTAAATTTGTAAATATTATCCGTTCGCAAGGGCACTTCGTTTAGCTAATGATAGCAGAAGCCCTTAGTGGAACGCCCTTGCGAACAAAAAAATAATAATCTTTGCGTACTTAGCGTTAAAAAAATTAGATCTCATTAGCTGGATTCAGTTCAAGATCTAATTTATTTACATTTTTATTTCAGATTAAAATTCTAAATTTATTCTAAATTCAAAATATAAATTCGCAGCATGAAAGTTTTAATTATAGAAGACGAAAAGGATCTTGCCGAAAGCATTTCTGAATATCTGTCGGAAGAAAATTATCTCTGCGAATTTGCCTCTACTTTTCAGCAGGCAATGGATAAAATAGCGACTCATCAGTATGATTGTATTATTCTAGACATTATGCTTCCGGATGGAAACGGTTTAGAAATTTTAGAAGAACTGAAAAGACAAAATAAACAAGACGGCGTCATTATTGTTTCTGCTAAAAATGCAGTTGATGATCGAGTAAACGGTCTTCAGATGGGCGCAGATGATTATTTGACAAAACCTTTTCATCTCTCTGAATTGATGGCAAGAGTTTTTTCAATTATCCGCAGAAAACAGTTTGATAATTCCAACAAAATACAGAATAATGAGCTGCAGATCGATTTGTTGTCGAAAACCGTAACGATTAATAATCAGACGATCGTTTTAACCAAAAAAGAGTTTGATCTGTTGATTTATTTCATCGGAAATAAAAATAAGGTAATCTCTAAAAGTACTTTAGCAGAGCATCTTTCCGGAGATTTTGCAGATATGCTTGATAATCATGATTTTGTTTATGCTCATGTTAAAAACCTGAAGAAAAAATTGTACGATGCAGGTTGCGACCATTATTTAAAAACAGTTTACGGAACCGGTTACAAATGGGAAAATTGATATGAAACCACTGCTGAGTAAAACCACAAAACCGTTTATTATCTACGTGCTGATTGTTTTAATCATCAGTATTCCTGTGTATTATTTTGTGGTGGATTTTATTTGGCAGGAAGAATTGGATGAGCATAACACAATTGTTGCCGAAAAAACGTCGTATGAATTTAATAAAGCTCATATGACTCATGATGAAATTGAGCAGAATATTGCGCTTTGGAATAAAATTCAGCCGGGAACAAATATTGAAAAAATTTCTATTGATCAGGTTAAACCAGATTCTATTTTTACCGTTGAAAAATACAAACCTTTCTCCGCAGACAAGAAAATCGAGCGTTACAGATGCCTGAAAAAAATCGTTTACATCAAGAAAAAACCTTATCTTTTTACAATTGAAACCAACATTGAAGAAACTGAAGATACCGTAATGATTATCGGATTGATTACAGGTTTTTTCTTTCTCTTGATTGTGACAGGATTGTTTATTTTAAACAGAAGATTATCCAAAACAATTTGGGAACCTTTCCGCGATACTTTAGAAAAATTAAAAAAATTCAACCTTAATAATCAGGATAAAATTGATTTTCTGAAAACAGACACCAAAGAATTTGAAGACCTTAATGAATCACTGCGAAAGCTTATTGACCACAGTGTTTCTGTTTACGCAACACAAAAAGAATTTACAGAAAATGCTTCTCACGAATTACAAACACCTTTAGCTATTTTAAAAAACAAACTCGATATTTTACTTCAAAGCAAAGATTTAACTGAAAAACAGTATGAAATTGCCGAGGAAATGAACCGTGCTTTAACAAGAAGCTCCAGAATCAATAAAAATTTATTGCTTTTAGCCAAAATTGAAAACAATCAGTTCGAAAATTCTGATATGCAATTGGATGAACTTGTCACACAATGTTTTGAAACGATTCAGGAGCATTTTCAACAGAAAAACATTTCGGTTTCAAGTACAATCAAATCAAATGTGAAAGCATTTGGAAATACTGCTTTGACGGAAGTTTTAATCAATAATCTCCTGATTAATGCGATTCGTCATACTCCGAATGCAGGAATAATAAAAATTGAATTGAATGAAAAATTATTGCAGATTTACAATTCAGGAACTCAAAGTCTGAATCCTGATTTGCTTTTCAAGCGGTTTTCCAGATTCTCTACAGATAATAAAGGGAGCGGTTTGGGTTTGGCGATCATCAAAGAAATTTGTAAATTTCATCATTGGGAAATAGAATATTTTTTCGAAAATGATTTCCATATTTTTTCTGTGAAATTCTAAAATTCAAAATTTCTTCAAAATTGAAATGTAATCTTGTCGTCTCAAATTATTGTGATGATATTCAAGAGCCTGTCAATTTTTATTAAAAACCTTTATAGAACAAGATTTTCTACGCTTTTTAGTGTATTAAGCTTATATATTTTACTTTCATTTCTTATTCGGATTTCTTTTCTGATCTGGTCTTCAAAAGATGTAGATTTTAATTTAATTTATATTCTGAGAGCATTTTTCACAGGATTTATTTATGATTTTACCGTCGGAACTTTATTTCTGTTTTTATATGGTTTGTATCTTTTGATTATTCCTAAAAAATGCATTGGTTCCCTGTTTGACAAAGGTTTCACTTACTTATATTTAACCTTGATTTTTATCATCATTTACTTCAGTTTATTGGCTGAAATTCCTTTTTGGGATGAGTTTGGAGTGAGATTTAATTTCATTGCGGTTGATTATCTGATTTACACTTATGAAGTTTTCGAAAACATCAACGAGTCTTATCCGTTGCCTTTTATTGCTGTTATTTTGATAGCTTTAATTGTGTTTACTTTTGTTCTTTTAAAAAAAATAAATGTTTTCAAACATACTTTTTCAGATAAAATACCCATTTCAAAACGTTTTGTTATTTTGTTTCCTTTACTGTTGATTTCGGTTGGTTTAGGGTTAATAATGAAAAATAAACAGGCGGATTTTAGTAATAATATGGTCGTTAATGAATTGGGGAAAAATGGCGCGTTTTCTTTTGTTGCTGCGTTCAGGTCAAACGAATTGGATTATGAAACATTCTACCCGAAACTTCAGGAAAAAGAAGTTTATTCAGTTCTCAAAAAAAATCTGTTGCAGGAAAATCAAAAATTCACAACCAAAAATTTTGATGATATTTCGAGAGTAACAAGTGGAAATCAGGAGCAAAACCCCAACATTATATTAATTGCTATTGAAAGCTTTAGTGCAGATTTTCTTACTGAATTCGGGAATAAAGATCATCTTACGCCGAATTATGATCAATTATCAAAAGAAAGTATATTTTTCACCAACTTATATGCAACCGGTACCAGAACAGTTCGTGGAATGGAAGCTTTGACTTTGGGTGTTCCTCCAACTCCCGGAAACAGTATTGTGAGAAGGCCGAACAATGAAAACCTGTTTTCAATTTCCACAATTATTAAAAACAAAAATTATCATCCATATTTTATTTACGGCGGAGACGGATATTTTGATAATATGAATAACTTTTTTGGCGGACAGGGTTTTGATATTGTCGACAGAGACCGTGGGAATCCTTTATCTGACCAGATAAAAACTTCGAGATTCCGTATAAAAGATAATGAAGTGAGTTTTGAAAATGCTTGGGGAATTTGCGACGAAGATTTGTATAAACAGTCAATAAAATATGCAGATTTAAACAGCAAACAAGGAAAACCATTCTTTGAATTTGTGATGACGACTTCCAATCACAAACCTTATACTTTTCCGGATGGTAAAATAAATCTTCCGCAAGGAGACCGAAATGCCGCTGTGAAATATACAGATTATGCTTTGGGAAAATTTATTGCCGAAGCAAAATCAAAGCCGTGGTTTAAAAATACTGTTTTTGTAATCGTGGCCGATCATTGTGCAAGCAGTGCCGGAAAATGGGAAATCAATATTGCAAAACATCACATTCCAGCTATTATTTTTAATCTTAATCATTCACCTGAAAAAATCGACCGACTTACTTCACAGATTGATTTAATGCCCACTTTATTCGGGTATTTAGGATGGAATTACAATACTTCTTTGTATGGAAAAGACATTAATCAGACAAAAATAGGAGATGAAAGAGCTTTTCTCGGAAATTACCGCACTTTGGGAATGTTGAAATCAAATATTTTCATCCAAATTGATGACAGAAAAAGAGTGAAACAATTCAGTGTTTCCGGAAAGGATCAGTCTTTATCAGAATTGAAAAAGAAAAATAATCTTTTGGTTTCCGAGACCATTTCTTATTATCAAACGGCAAGTATGAGATTTAAAAACGGTAAAATGAAAAGTGAGGTATTGCTTTTAGCAAAAGATAAATAGATCAGTCATCAATCCCTTTTCCATCTAAAATCTTCTGATAATATTTTTCAATTCTCGATTCTCTGGTCTTGACTTGTTTAGCCTGATTAAAATAAAAAAGATAAGCTTTTTGTCTTCCGGGAGTCAATGAATAAAAGGCTTCATTCAAATTTTTATCTTCTTCCAGTGCATTTTGAAATTCTGGTGGAATAGGGTAGTCTGAAACTGTTTTCAGTTCTACTTTCTTCCCGGATTTCTCAATTTCTACAGCTTCTTTGATGTAACTTTTGATGACCGATTTAAGGTCAATAATCTGTCGAATATTGGTAAACCTCAATTGTCTTGCTGACTGTACATTTTCGGTTTGCTGAATTAAAATATTTTCAGGATCTTTCATCAAAGCGCCTTTATGAAAAAGTAAAGCACAATATTCTTTAAAACCGTGAATAAGCACTACGTTTTTTCCTTCCAAAGTGTAGCAAGGATGCATCCATTTGTAATCTTCTTCCAGAGATTTGTTCTCCGAAACGATTTCTCTCAGGAGTAGAAATTCTTCTTTCCTTTTTTTAGCTTTTCCGAAAAATAATTCTGCCTGCTCGTTCATGATAGATTATTTTTATAATTTGTTATTTTTCTGTCTTCTGGTCTGAAATACCATGACAAAACAGTTACTGTCAATAAAATTAGAGCAGGAATTGTCTCTGTAAAATTCTGTCCTACTGCCAAATGTGAAATTACAGCTCCGGACATGGCAAAGAAAAATCCTGCATATGCCCATTCTTTCAACAACGGAAATTTAGGGATTAAAATGGCGATAACTCCTAAAATTTTCCATACTCCCAAAATCGTTAAAAGATATAACGGATAATGTAGTTTAGTGATAATTTCGTTGTAACCGCCGATCTGTAACATTTGCTGAATTCCTCCGGCTAACATTCCAACAGATAAAAATAGGGTTAAAATCCAATAGATGATTTTATTTCTCTTTTGCATTTTGAATTATTTTGAGGGGTTAAAAATTTCCTGAAGTCTGTCGTGCGCCATGCTTAAACCTTTTGCAAAAGGCATTTTCAGAAGCTGATTTCTGTAATCAATTGATTTAAAGATTTGCTGAATCGTCAGTTTATTTTTATTTTCATCTGTTGATTCAAAAGTCAGGAATTCCAGCTGTACAGGAAAAGGACTGTTCTCCATTTCGAAAGTCCGGGTGATTTTTTCATTGGGAAAGAATTCCAGAATCACGCCTGTTGCAGAAAATACAACCTGACCGTTATGAAAGGTTTCAAATCTCCAGCTTCCGTGTTTTTGGTTTTCGAGCTTGATCACCTTTGTTCCCATCCATTGCTCTACGATTTCAGCATCTTCATAAGCTTTAAAAAGCAATTCCAATGGAAGGTCAAATTCTCTTGTAATGAAAAGTTCCTGTGAATTTTCTTCAGCTTTAATTTTTGTTTTCAGTTCCATATTAATCTTTGTTTTTGTAGTTCTTCATGATCGACTCCAGTTTATTGAATCTTTCATCCCACATTTGGCGGAAAGGTTCTATAAAATCAGCTATTTCTTTCATTTTTTTTGGGTTCAAATGATAAATGATTTCTCTTCCGTTCTGTTCGGGAGTCAGGAGTTCGCATTCTGAAAGTATTTGCAAATGTTTAGATACGGTAGGTCTTGCCGTATCGAAATTAGACGCTATTGCACCTGCAGTCATCGATTGCGAAGCTACTAAAAGCAGAATTGCCCTTCTTGTAGGATCTGCGATTGCCTGAAATACATCTCTTCTTAAGTTCATTATGAAGTCATTTGACTACAAATTTATATGTAGTTATTTAGCTACGCAAATTTTTAATGAATTTTTTTTAAGTAAAATTTAGATGGGCTTAATTGCTGAAGGTTTTCTTATTAACCCTTTTTTCTTTAACCTTAATGACAAAATCAGGGATTTTTGTTATTTCACCGGCCTTAATGTTAACTTCTTTGATTTTTTGTTCACAATAAACATTGTTAGGAAGAGAAGCCTCGTCGATAATGACGGTATAATTTCCTGTCGGAAGGAAAGATGTGAATTTACCTTCATCATCTGCGCTGAATCTCTCAATAAGTCGGTTATCTTTCAGGATATTAAAATAAATAGAGGAGGTTTTAATATCAAATTCCAAAGATGTTGCAGCATTATAATCAAGAAATAATTTTCCGGTCATTGTTCCGTTTTGGTGAAGCGGAATTTGCAGTGGATAATTGTATTTATCGAGATCCAGTTTCTGTTCATCATAATACCAACCTTGCTGTATCAATTGTTTGAGTTCAAAATTACCGAAAGGAACGTCTTTGTATAATGCAGTTCCCAAAACATCTGTTTTTAGCACAACATTATTGATGCTTACGATATAATCATTCGCAGGTTTTTCTTCAGGATCGTAAATATTGTTATTGTTTTCGTCATAGAAAGTAAAAATCTGAATTTTTCCTTTTTTTCCGGGATCGAGTACGGCTTTCTTAAGATTTATCGTAATTCCGATTTCCAGTGTCAGAATATTGTTTGATAAACTTCCTACAGAATAATTATACCACGACGAATTGAAGAAAGCTCCGAATTTTTTCGCATTGTATTTTGCATTGATAAAAGCAGACGGTGCTTTTCCGTAAATGATGTCATCTGCATAAGAAGCTCCGGTGCTTATGCTTAATTTACGTTCTAAAAACTGTTCGTTGTAAAACAGAGAAAGTGCCAATTTTTTGTACTCTACATCTTTATTGATGCGGTATGTAAATGCATACTCGGAAAGATAATAGCTTCCTTTCTGATAAATTGCATTAAAGTTCAGCTTTCTGAAGTTATAATTTGCATTAAATCTCAGCTGAAACTGTGGAGAATCCTGAAGCGGGTACTGCACAAATCCGTTTTCAAGAGAAAGCACTGCAGATTGTCTTGTTTTATTGTCGGACCACGTTAAAGATTCTATTAATCGGTGTGCGCTCATCTGTTTAGCTTCCTCGCTCATCCAGTTTCCAAAAAAATTATTGAAACTGTTTGAAGATTCTTTTTGATATTGATAAATCAACCCAAAATTGAGCTTCTTTACACTAGGAAACTTTAAACCTAAATCAAATCTGGTATTATCCGAAATCTGACTTCGGGTAAAAAAGTAAAACTTTGGAGAAAAATTGGAGTAATTAAAGCTTGTAAAAAAATTATAATCACCAAAATTTTTGGTAATATTCTGTTGTATCTGCATACTTCCTCTACGGTTCCCCGGAAAATAAGCAGAACTGTAAAAATAATTACCATTGATGTCATATTCATCTATAGCACCTTTATAATTGGTTTCAAATGCCAAAGAAGGTTTCAGAACATCCTGTTCTTCGTATGAGCTCAATCCTGTATTGAGTTTCCCATTAAGCTTCCATTTTTTATTAAGAGCATAATTGCCTTCAGTTCCCAAAATATGATGTTTTGCTTTTTCAAAAGGGTCATATCTGTAAATGTAGGCTGCAGATGCATTTCTATCATCATTATTCGTATTCAGGCTTCCTTTTGCAAAAAATCCGTAGCCGTTCTTTAAAAAAGCATTTTTCTCGATCAGATTAAAATTTTGGTCTACAAAGGCGATTTCTATTTTTTTACCGGTACCAAAATGACGGATGTACTCTGCACCTCTTCCGGAAAGCGTTGTTTCAAACATTTTATTTACAGAACCTACATGATATTCGTTATTTCCCTGAAACATACTGATGTTGGTATTGGTAATAACAGGAAGCTCCTGATTGCTGAAGATGGAAGCATTTCCTCTCAAAAAAAGATAACCGGAAGGAAGATTAAAACCTCCGTTTCCGTAGATCTGATACATATTCAGATTTTGCCCGACTCTTCTGAAAGATGTTGTGATTTCATTTTTAAAAGGATCAGTAATACTGCTGTATTGAGGTTCCTGATAACGCTGTTTGCTGGCGATATTTTGTACGGTAATGCTGGTTGTATTAAAAATTTCCTTTTCCGGATTTCTAAATCCTGAAATATTGATTACATAGTTTGCAGTACCTGAAAGACTTTTTGATGGTTGATACGTAAATGTAAACACAGAATCTCGCTTTACGCCAATTTCGGCTTGCTGCTCAACGAAAACGTTTCCTTTGTCTGCATCAGGAAATTTACATACTAAACTTATACTTTGAGGAACATTTCCCGTGTTGGCAATTCGGATTTTTACTGAAACAGGCTCATTATCTGCAGTTCTGAAAATAATGGGTGACAATGAAGTCATGGTCAGATTATTATCTACTTCGATCGTATGGGTGGTGATTTTTTCAGACAGAATAACGCCGGAATTACTTAACAGCTGAATCCTAAGTTCCGAACTTCCTGCTTTTGCATTGGTTTCGGCAATCAGTCTTATCGGAATATATTTTTTTTCTCCTTTTTGCAGATTAATTGGAATATCAGTCCCGGAGATTACTTTGTAGCCTTGAGGTAAAATGGTATGGAGTTTTCCGGTAAATGTCTCAGAGCCATTATTCTGAAACGCAATAACAATATTAATGAGCCGTGATTTTGAAGCAGTAAGATCTTCTTCAATCTCCATTGTTACAGGAAACTGACCGAGCTGTGCGCCAATTTTTATAAAAGACACTACAAATAAGATAAAAAACAGAAATTTATTTCTGCAGTTATGTCTCATCAGATAATTTATTGAGGCGTAATTTCGTATTGCAAAGTCGTAGAATATTCTCCGGGTTTTGCATTAATCAGATTAGGATCCTGGGCGACAGAGTAGTAGATCAAATCATAGTTATAGGATGTCGATTGGGTAGCATTTCCTTTAGCCAAAATCTGGCTCGTTGTAGAAAGTGTAACCGGATAAATGGTCTGATTTCCCTGTGATAACGGCTGCAATCTTACCCGAATAGCAGATACCGGAAGAGTGTAACCCAGCGTTGAAGTCATATTACTTTGTACAGATCGTACTTTTACCTGAAAGTTAGTATTGGTATTTACTTTAAGACCATTGGAATAAGTAATACTGTTTCCGTTGCTGTAGTCCTGCATACTGTCGAAGACAAGTGTTCCGTTTGATGCATTCGAATCTAAAATCATAGACATTTCCTGAGTTACGGGTGGAGTTCCCGAAAGCGTTGCAATGTGAAACTGGAATGTATGCGGTATTCTTCCGATAACATTATTGTATTGGTCATATGCTGTAAATTCTACGGTTGCGTTGAATCTCGTCCATGCGGGATAAGTTCCGAGATATGCACCGCCCATTAAAGTGATGGCATATTTTAATGATAAACTGTAATATCCGTTCGGACTCGACGGATTGTTATAGATGGCTGCATTGGATTGCGGAACTAAAAAAGCTTCAACATTTTCCTGCAAAAAAACATTTGATGCTGCACCGATCTGGGTCATAGAAGGTATCGGTCCCGGAGTAGCTTGCCCGGTTGTTGACACCGGCTGGAAAGAAACTTTATTTCCCGGAATGGTATATTGTCCGTTTTCGGAGACTATATTTTGTTGCAGACGTGCAGAAAGTCTCCAGTGAGGAACATTAAAAATTCCGTTTCCTGCGAAAGTCACTGTATATGCATCAGGATTAGTATTTCCGTTGTAATTGTTGATCTGCATATACGAATTTGTCCACGAACTTACAGAAACCTGAGCTTTCAAAGCAAAATTAAAGATGAGGAGAAAAAGGATGCAGTACTTATTCATAGTTAAAATTCAGTTCAGCCATTTCCAAAACATTATCATCACCATAATCGATTAAGACTGATAAATTGTATGATCCTTTTTCTTCAAGAGCATTTACCGGAATGCTTAATTTTCTAACATCTCCCGGAAGTGTATAAAATACAGTCGGGTCGATTGATATTTTTTTTCCTGTTGTAGTGTTGATAAGATCTGTGCTGATTTTACCGTCAGTCCACAATTCAGAATGATTTGCAAATTGAAGATTTAGTATTTTTTTAGCAGTGTCAAACTTCAGATCCTGAATTTCAATTTTTCGGGCTGTAGTTTCTGGTTTTTTATGAAAAATTTTAATGCCGGATTTTACACTTACTTTTATTTTTGCGCCTTTACTGTCTGTTCCGTCGACAGGATTCATCTGGCTTACAAAAAGTAAGGCTGTATGTGCTGCAAGCTTATCTTTTTCAAGAGTAGGAGTGGTAAGTGTTACATTGATGTCTTTTCTTTCTCCGGGAGCCAATGAAAAATAAGTGTCTTCTTTATTGATACTGATCCATTGAGCGCACGAATTTTCGAGTGTATTTGCGGGATGCATTAAATTTTCACCTCGTTCGTCATATTCCCAATCTCCTAAGCTTACTGCAAGATCAAGAGAATGTTTGGCGCTTACATTTGTTACTGTAACTTTTTGGGTGCTGCTGCTTCCGGGAGTAGTATCGAAGTAAACCCTCGGCGGAGAGACAGAAAGCCCTGTTTGTGCACTGATCTGAATAATCAAAAAACAGAATACCAAAGCAACTTTTTTCATAGATAATTATTTACGATAAAAAGTGCTACAACATAATATTGTAACACTCTTCATCAAATCAGTTTTCAATTGTTTTTATGCACTTACAATAGAGTAAACCAAATCCGCAGTATAGGTTGAAGGGTTTTGGTTTGGTACATAATTGTCGATGTATGCATTAGCTCCTGCACCTTGGTACTTTACGCTAACGTTTTTGTTTACAGCACCATTAGAAGATGACACCAAAGTTGTTTCACTTGCAGTAAGTGATAAGTCAGACTGGTAAGAAGCATTGCTCAATGCTTGTGAACCTGCAGAAGCAGTAAGTTTTACTGTATTTACAGCCATAGTTTTTCCGGCAAGTTGCATGTTTGCATTGTTTGCTTTTACTTTTACCTGAAATCCTCCGGTACTGTAAATTGTCAAGTGATCTTGGTTGGTTTTGCCAACTCCATTTAGGTAATCATTGGTAGTAGAGTACTCAAGATTTACAGTTTTCTGCTCATCGTTTACTACAAGAGTCTGGATAGGCTTTAAGATTACATTCAGCTTAACTTGTTGAGCCTTCGATGTTGCAAAAGCTACAAGAGCTAATGCTGTCAATAAAAATTGTTTCATTTCAATCAGTTTTAATGTAGATGTTTATCTATTCTTTTCGGATGCAAATGTATACAACAATTAGAGATTGGGATTTGCAAAAATGTGTTTAATTTTTGTGAATTTTTACAGAAATGGGTGTAAGATATTGTGTTTTGAATAATTAAAGTATATTTTTAATTATAATTTCCAATTTCATATAAAAATATCGTTAAAATTGGATATTTGTTGAATAATATTTGTGTTTAATAAAAAATCGGTAACAGGACTCATTATTAAATTAATATTGAATCCTGTTACCTCTAAAAACTGATGATGAAAAGTTTATTAATATTATTTGAATGTATTGATTGAAAAGAATAAATAAATACTAATAAAAACTTTGTGATTTGGTGTTCTTTTATTTTCTTATAATGAAATATTTTTATCTGTTGTTCTAATCTTATACTGCAAATCTAATCAGTATAAATACGTAGTGCAATTTACTGTGGGTTTGATTTAATAATTTTTACGTAAAAATTTATAAATTTTTACTTAAAAATAAAATTTATATAATTGGTTATCAATTGATTGATAGTTGTGATAAAAAATAAAACCACTCTTTAGATAGAGTGGTTTCTTGTATGTGTTTTATGTGAAAATTTTAGATTATACAGCAACTTCTCTCATATCTGATGGTTTTTTGCCGGTGTGTTTTTTTACAAAATTGGTGAAATTTCCTTCATCATTAAACCCAAGTTCGAATGCAATTTCCGATAATGTATTCTTTGAAAACTTAATTGCTTTTTCGCATTCGAATGCAACCTTTTCAATAATCATTTGCTTTGCAGATTTCCCATAAACGAATTCTGTCATTTCTGTCAGTTTTCTCGCAGAAACTCTCAATTCACTTGCGTAGTAGGAAACTTTTTTTTGTGTTTTGTAATCTCTTTGCAGAATTACAGTAAATCGGTTTACTAAACTTACAGATTCAAGATGTTCTTCTTTCTGATCATTCTTATGGTCAATATAGAGGTGGGCGTCTAAAATTAAACTTTCAATGGCATTATGTGCAGCAGAAATGTAAAGATTGTGATTACCTGTTTCCGCAAACCTTTTTAATCTCTCAACAAGAATTATTTTGTTGTATTCATTTGTTCCGAAATAAGGAGCAACAAAAATATGAGATCTGTAATTGAAAAAAATATTTGAATTGAGATATATGCTGTCTTTGGAAGTTTTATCGAAAAATTCTTTTGAAAATGCAATTACATAAATTTCTTTTCCCAAAATATTTCCAAACTCCACGTTTTTTTGTGGACCGATAAAAACGGCATTGCCGGCCGGAACGTCATATTTTTCGTTTTCAACTATAATATTGAATTCTTCGGTGACCAGATAAATACAAAAATAGTCTGCTGTATTAAACTTTTTCGAAAAATTATTTCGTTCGATTATTTTTGAAACAAGATTAATGCTAAAGCCATTTTTCTTTAATTCATCGGTTACTTGATACATTTAATTATGAGGGATATTAGTAATAGTTTTATTTGTCAAATGTAATACATTTACTAATCATAAATAATGTTAATATTGATAATATTTTCTATTATATTTAATAGATAAAGTGATATGTTTGAAATTAGTCAAGAATTAAAGCTGATTATCTGATTTTTTATCAATGCAAAGCTTTTATATCGAGGCTTAAAATGTAACTTGGAAGACCAAATTCTTGGCTTAATGAATTTTCAATACGTATAAAGCCTTTATTTTTCAGGAAATCATTAAGCGTATTTTGCTGTAAAATATTGATCCATACAATATCCGTGAATTTTGAAGCTGTCATAAACTTATTGTAAAGTGAATTTCTTACCTCTTCTGAGTCATGATCCTCAAGAATAACGAAATCTATTTCTGTTGTTCTTTTATTTTCAGAAACTGCAGAATTATTTGAACCGCTTTTTAAAAGACAATATGCAATGGATAAATCTTCTTTATAAGTTATGATAAGCTGATTCGATAGATCATTCAGTTGTGTAATTACTTTTCTTTCATCAAATTGCTTTTCAGTATAATCATCAATTTGTTGCTTATCAATGAAATTTTTATGAAGATAACTGAAAGCCTGTTTTTTTACAGATAAAAAATCAGAAACACCCTGATCAGAACCGATTACAAATTTTGAAATTATTTTCATTTCCTATTTTTTTATCAAAAGTAAATAGAATATGATTTATTATATAGATACAGATTCTTTAAAAATAATCAGTACAGATTTTAATTTTATAAATTTGTGCAGTATAGATTTTAAAAATGTTTTCATATAAATATGAAATTTTCACTTCGGTTATAGAAGATAAAGTCAATAAAGGAGTTTTGCTGAAAGGGGAGCGATTACCATCAATCCGCGAAATTAAAAAAGAATTCGGTCTAAGCATTGTATCGATACAGAGCGGATATGAAAGTCTTATCATGAAAGGTCTTGTGAAAAGTATTCCGAAACGAGGATATTTTGTTGATAAAGATTTTGAATATAGTATTCAGGCATCGCCAAAAACCTTTTTTCCAATATCCAGAGATGTAGATTTTATCCATAATCTTGAACTGACTTCAGCGAGGAATAAATCTTCGGAAGCTAACTCTTTCAACAATGCAGTTCCAGGAGATGTTTTGATTCCGCAAAAACTGATTCTTCGGACCATGCAGAATATCATCAGAGAAAAAGGCGCTTCCTTACTTCGGTATTATCCTTCAAATGGTTTAGAAGAATTGAGAAATCTTATTTCTGACAGAATGCGAAAGTTTGGAACCAACATTCATCCGGATGAAATTATAATCACAGACGGTGCATTACAGGCATTATATATTGCTCTTCGTTCGATAACGAATGAAGGTGATGTGATTGCAATAGAAAGTCCTTGTGTATTTTCTGTGCTTGAAATTGTAGCAAGTTTAAAGCTTAAAATTATTGAAATTCCGATGGATATTCAAAATGGTTTTGATATCAATTATTTTGAAAAAATTTGTGATGAACATACCATAAAAGCATTAGTCATTACTCCGAATTTTCATAATCCTACAGGGAAATTAATGAGCGATTCTGATAAAAAGAATTTGGTGGCTACTTCAGCAAAGCATAAAATTCCGATTATTGAAAATGATATTTATGGAGATCTTTATTTTACTGAACAAAGACCAACTTGTCTCAAGAATTTTGATGATGATGAAAATGTAATGACTTTTTCGTCTTTTTCTAAAAGCCTTGCACCGGGAATTCGCTTGGGTTGGTTAAATGCGGGGAAGTTTTTTCAGCAGGCAGAAAAGATCAAATTTTCCTTAGGAAGATCTGTTTCGCCAATTTATCAGGAATTAATCGTAAAACTTTTATTAAATAATAACTATGACCGTCATCTTCGTTCGTTTAGAAAGAAACTTAATCAGCAAGCTATGCTTTTATTATCAGCTTTAAAGAAGTATTTCCCTGAAACATCTTATTTTCATCAGCCAAAAGGCGGTTATAGTATCTGGTGCGAATTACCGAAAGAAATAAATATGACAGAATTTTACAATTATTGTGAAGCTGAGAAGATTCATTTTACTCCGGGAACAACTTTTTCTGTGACGAATGAATATCAACATTGTTTCAGAGTTGTGTTTTCTGATTATTTGAATTCTGAAAGTCTCGTTTTAATTGAAAAAGCAGGGAAAAAGGCACACGAACTTATTTTGAGTTAAATTTAAATTTTAATAAATCATACTTGAAAAGTGAATTATTATGTTAATATTTGCCTGAGAGCAGCATTTTCTCGTTATATTTTTGTTTTTAATGTTATATTTTCATGTATTGGCTTAAAAAAAACCTCAACCATTAGGCTGGAATTGTCTGAAAACATATATTTGCAGCCTAAATTTTATAGACATGAAAGAACTTATTGAAAAAATCAACGCGGAATTCGAAGCTTTTACAACTGAAGCAAACCAACAAGTAGAAAAAGGAAACAAAGCAGCTGGAACAAGAGCTCGTAAAGCAGCTTTGGAACTAAGCAAATTGTTCAAAGACTTCAGAAAAGTTTCTGTTGAAGAATCAAAAAAATAAAAACAGATAAAGCCGACTGATTTAGTCGGCTTTTTTTATATTTATAATACACATTCAGTAAGAAACCAATCTTGTTACTAATGAATTCTCTGAATCAGATGATGATTACAGAAGCAATTTTTCAGAAAATATCCTTAAAAAAAGTAAAATATTCACAAATAATATTAAATAAATCATTTCATGTAGAATTGTATTGTTTTTTGAATCTATATTTGTTCCGCTAATAACCAATAGCGGAACTTTTATTATGAAACATCTTTCTATTTTATTTGTTTTATTATCAGCTTTTCTAAGCGCACAAAAATTACAGGTTGTTGATTCCGAAACGGGAAAACCTATTGCAAATGCAAGAATTATTTTATCAGATCAACTCGTCTATACCAATGAAGATGGTTTTGCACCTGTAGATAATACTTATAAAGACTTTGAAATTTCGGCTACAGGTTTTAAAAAAGAAAAAATTAAAAACTTCAGTTCTGTAATTAAGCTTCAACCTGTTTTTAAGGATATTGAAGAAGTGAAAATCGTGAGTGTAGATATTAAAAAGCTATTTGAAGATGTGTCTAAAAACTATCATAAAAGATATTACGACGAACCTTCTTTGTACGATGTGGTGATGAAGCATAAGTATTTTGATAATAATAAACTCCATTTTATGGCTATTACTGAAGTCAAACTATGGAGCAGAAAAAACTGGTACGATTACAAGGATGGTTACAACAAAAGATACGATGATATTCTCCAGATGCAGCTTAATAACGTAAAATATTTGAAAAAGAATAACTCAGACAGTATATTTTTTGCTAAGACTGCAGAATTCTCACATGAAGAATTGGGAAATTATTTTTTCAATTACGAGCTGAACCGAAATATTCAAAACATAAAATTCCATAAGACTAAATATTCCGGAACGCTTATTTCTGAAGAAGGTGATGAGCAATCAATCAGCTTTAAAATTAAAACAGAAAGAGGAACGAATGTAGAAGGAAATATCAAATATAATAAAGCTGATAAAGTCATTACATTTTTTCAGGCGAATTACATCATGGATGATTTACCGGTTGAAAAAAAGGTTTCAACTGACGGAAGGGAATTTGATTATAAATACGGACAGGCGACGCTAACGTATGATTTTTATAAAAAAGACGGGGTGTATGTTCCTGCTTTAACACGGTTTGAGAGTGATAATTACACTATGTTTTACAAAGACGAAACACATGTGAAAAAATCTATGCGCGAAATTATCTATAATACTTTTACAAAATCTGATAAAAAAGGTCTCGATCCGAAGGTAGATTTCAATAAAAGCATTTGGCTGAATGTGCCTGTAAAAGACGACAAGGAATCGACTGTATTACTTTCCAAAGAAGAGCAGGAGTTTATTAATGTAAAATAATTTTTATGAAACATTTTTACTTTCTGTTTGTTTTATTATCAATTTGCTTAAATGCACAAAAATTACAGGTTATTGATTACGAAACGGGAAAACCTGTTTCAAACGCAAGAATTGTTTTACCGGAACAGCTTGTTTACACCAATGAAGATGGTTTTGCTCCTGTTGATGCGACTTCAAAAGACTTTGAGGTTTCTGCTTTAGGTTTTAAAAAAGAAAAAATTAAAAATTTCAGTTCTGTAATTAAACTTCAACCTGTTTTTAAAGAAATTGAAGAAGTGAAAATTGTAAGTATTGATATTAAAAAGCTTTTTCAGGATGTATTTAAAAATTACGAGAAAAGATATTATGATAAGACTTCCGTCTATGATGTTGTCATGAAAAATAAATATTTTAATAATGATAAACTGTATTTTATGGCAATTTCTGAAGCCAAACTTTGGAGCAAAACCAACTGGTATAATTTCAAAGACGGATACAACAAAAGATACGACGACATTATCCAGCTACAGCTGAACAACGTTAAATATCTGAAGAGAAATGCTACCGACAGCGTATTCTCTGCAAAAATGAAAGAGGTTAATCACGACTACATCGGAAGTTATTTTTTTAATCATGAAGTCGATAGAGTATTGCGGTTTATGAAAACTTCTAATGCTAAATTTTCAGGAACAATAGTCGGTGAAGAAGAGGATGAACAATTGATAAACTTTAAGCTAAAGACTTCTTACGGCGTAACATTAGACGGAAACCTGAGATATAATAAGATTGATAAAGTCATCACGTCTTACCAGATTATATACAATCAGGAAGATCTGGCAGCAGAAAAAAAAATATCTGCAGACGGAAAAGAGTATACGGTAAAAGGCGGAATTGCGACCTACACCTATGAATTTTATAAAAAAGACGGAGTGTATATTCCAGCAGTTTCGCGGGTGGAAAGCGATAAATTCACCTATTTCTATAAAGATGAAACCCATGTAAAAAAAACGATGCGAGAAATTGTTTACAACACATTTACAAAAGCTGATGAAAAAGGTTTAGACCCAAAAGTTGATTTTACTAAAAGTATTTGGCAGGGTATTCCCGTTAAAGATGAAAAAGAAACTACAATTTTACTTTCTAAGGAAGAACAGGAATTTGTTAACGAAAAATAAGCAGATATAACTAATACATGAAAAATATACTATTATCAACTTTTCTAATTGCCGGTTTTGTAGCAAAATCTCAAACTCATCGTTTTATCTACGACGTAGAGTATAAAAAAGATTCTACGCAAAATATCACAACAAAAGAAAATTATCATCTCGATATCGAACCTAAATTAGTAAAATACTATCCGCGCGATTTTTATATAGGAGATTCTTTGGTTACAAACAATTTGCCTGTTACAGATGGCTCAAAATTTAATACTTCTCATATTGTAACCCATAAATCGGGTTCTGCAGATTATGATTATCATGATGTTCTGGAAAATGTTGTTTTGAAACTTTCTTCAAAAGATTCTCAGAACTGGAAACTGACCAATGAGAAAAGAAAGGTTAAAGATTTAAATTTACAAAAAGCCACAACGAATTGGGGCGGAAGAAAATGGACGGCTTGGTTTACAACAGATATTCCTTTTCAGGAAGGGCCTTACAAATTTCACGGACTTCCCGGCTTAATTGTAGAACTTTCTGATGATAAAAAAGATTACAAATTTGAACTGGTAAAATCGCAGAAAATTGAAAAGCCTAAAAACAATATGTATATTGATTATATGGTTGAAAACAGTGTCTCGGTTGATGATAAAAAATACAGAGATTCCAAGCTGAAATATTATGATTCTCCGGTCGGTTATTTGAGAAATGCAACCCAGCAAACCCGTTCAAGTGACGAATTTTATCTTAATGACGGGACGAAAGTCGGACAAAACAATTCCCGCGAAGTGAATGAAAGGCTCAAAGAAAATATCAGAAAGTATAATAATCCGATTGAGCTGGATAAGGCGATAAAGTATCCTTTATAGAAAGAAACAAGTAACAAGTAAAAAGAGCCAAGTAAAAAGGCAAAAGAGAAAATGTTAAATTACATCTGTGTAAATCTGTGCAATCCGTGGGATAAAATTTGCCTAAGGATTACACAGATTTTTTTAGTGAAATTTTATAAAAAAAACATAAAATTTGTTCCAAGTGTTTTTTACCATTAAGGATATTGAAATTTTAAGTTCTTTTAATGATTGATAAAATTGATTAAAAAGCGTTCTGCTAAATCATTAATCTTGATTAATCTTAAAAGATATTTAGCTTATTTATTCTTAAAAACTCAATGATCTTAATGGTTTGAAAATTTTAATTACAGATCAAAATTTTAATTTTCACTAATAAACTTTATCTTTAGGCCAATCAATAAAAAGTATGAAGATAAACACGTTTTTTGCAGTTCCTCCAGTGGTTTTGGCGAGTCAGTTTGTCAATGCACAATCGACGGAACAGAAATTAAATCCTATTGTTCAGAATTTTGTTAATGAAACGAATAACCATTCTCAGTTGGAAGATATGGCATTCGAATTATTAGACGGAATCGGCCCTCGTCTTGTCGGAACTCCTGAAATGCTGAAATCTAATGAATGGACAGTCAATAAATTAAAATCATGGGGAATTGAAGCTAATCTTCAACAGTTTGGAACTTGGAAAGGTTGGCAAAGAGGAACAACACATGTCGATATGGTTTATCCGAGAGTGAAATCTCTTTCCGCAATTCAATTGGCTTGGAGTCCTTCAACGAAAAAAGCAGTCGAAGCTGAAGTGATTATTCTGCCTAAAGTTTCTACTAAAGTGGAGTTTGATCAATGGCTTCCTTCTGCAAAAGGTAAAATCGTTTTGATGGCGCAATACCAGAAAATAGGTCGTTCCGATGAACAGATCAAAGAATTTGCCACCCCTGAATTATACGAAAAATTAAAGGCAGAAAAAGAGCAGGCTTCAAAAGATTTCCGTGACTATGTGAAAAACATCGGTTATGATAACAACACCCTTCCTGAAGCTTTAGAAAAAGCAGGTGCGGCAGGAATTGCGATTTCAAACTGGACAGGAATTATGGGAGCCAATCGTATTTTCGGAGCTAAAACTTCAAAAATCCCAATGTTTGACATTGATATAGAAGATTACGGAATGTTATACAGAATGGCTGAAAAAGGTTCAAAACCAAGAATTAAGGTTGATGCACAGTCTAAAATCCTTCCGGAAGCAAAAACTTTCAACACCGTAGGAATGATTAAAGGTTCTGGAAAACCGAATGAATATGTGATTCTTTCTGCCCATTTGGATTCCTGGGATGGCGCTCAAGGTGCAACAGATAATGGAACGGGAGTTTTAACAATGCTTGAAACCATGAGGATCCTGAAAAAATATTATCCGAATCCTAAACGTACCATCGTTGTCGGACTTTGGGGAAGTGAAGAGCAGGGACTTAACGGTTCAAGAGGTTTTGTGGCAGATAATCCGGAAATCATCAAAGGAACGCAGGCGGTTTTCAACCAGGATAACGGAACGGGTAGAGTAGTGAATATTGCCGGACAAGGTTTTGTAAAATCTTATGATTACATCGGAAAATGGCTGAATGCTGTGCCAAAAAATGTAAGAGATCACATCAAGACCGATTTTCCCGGAATGCCGGGTGGAGGCGGTTCAGATCATGCTTCATTTGTTGCAGCAGGAGTTCCCGGATTTTCTTTGAGTTCATTAAACTGGGGATATTTCGGTTACACATGGCATACCACGAAAGACACGTATGATAAAATTGTTTTTGATGAGGTGAAAAACAACGTGATTCTTACCGCAACTTTAGCATACATGGCTTCTGAAGATCCTGAATTTACAAGCAGAGAGCGCAGAACAATGCCTGAAAATGATAAAGGCGAAGTCGCAAAATGGCCTGAATTGAAAGAGCCGAGAAGAGATTCTAAAGATTTTAAATAAAAGTAAAAGTAGCCTGATTTTCGGGCTACTTTTTTTCTGCTAACAGTTTTTTGATTTCAGGAATCTTATCTTCTTTAACAATAAAAGTTTTAGCAATTTGATTGTTGAGATGCATGCTGAAATTGAGTCTAGTTCCAGATTTTGCCCAGTATTCATTTGGTCCGGGTTCAAAGTCAGAAAAAACAGGAAAGAAATTAATGAAAGATAAAAAATTTCTTAATGCTGATTTTAGAATTTTAGGATTTTTACCAAAATCATCAATCACTTTCAATTTAAAAAATTTCTTACCGAAAGTAGTTCCTAAGGTTGATTCTGTAATCGTTCCTATTACAAGTACGCTTAAAATTGACAGAAGCAATGAAGCGAAAAAAATCATGTGAAATCCAAGCTGAAATAATAAGAAAAAAGGAAGCAAATCAATTATCTTAGCATACAAACGTTCTCTTTCATTTCCTATATGAGTGGGATTGTAGGATAAATCATATTCAAAAGCATTATAAATACGTTTTCCTTCCTCATCAAAATTTTGAGTCGGTCTATGAATAATTTTCTTTATTTTAAGCTCCGATATTTTTTTCATTTCAGTTTGGCTTAGTAGTACAAGAGAAAATTACAAAATCATACTCAATTGAATTCTTTTCCTCTGTTCATCCACTTCCGTTACTCTTACCTGAACATGTTGATGCAACTTCACCACTTCATTCACATCAGAAACAAAACCATCTTTCAGCTGAGAAATATGAACCAGTCCGCTTTCTTTAATTCCTAGATCCACAAAACATCCGAAAGCGGTAATGTTGTTGACAATTCCGGGAAGGATCATTCCAACTTTTAAATCTGTGATCTTTTTTACATTGGGATCAAATTCAAAAACTTTGGCAGCTTTTCTTGGGTCTAGTCCAGGTTTTTCCAATTCTTTCAAGATATCTTTAATACTTAAAATTCCAATGGTTTCGGTGATATACTTTTCAGGTTGAATTAGATTGATTTTCTCTTTGTTGGCAATTAAATCATTGGTTTTTATGCCTAAATCTTTTGCCATTTTCTCAACAATTCCATATGCTTCGGGATGAACTGCCGAGTTGTCTAAAGGATTTTCTCCGTTGGTAATTCTGATAAATGCTGCAGCCTGTTGATAGGCTTTTTCTCCCAATCTTGGAACTTTTTTCAATTGTTTTCTGTTTTCAAAAGCTCCGTTTTCAGCGCGGTAATTCACTATATTTTCGGCCATCTTTTCACCGATTCCCGAAACGTAGCTTAAAAGTGATTTGCTAGCGGTATTTAAATTAATTCCGACTGAATTTACGCATTTCATAACGGTAGAATCCAGCTCATTTTTCAGCTGGGTTTGATCGACATCATGTTGATATTGTCCGACACCGATGGATTTTGCATCAATTTTAACCAACTCAGCCAATGGATCCGAAAGTCGTCTCCCGATAGAAACCGCACCACGAACAGTCACATCAAAACTCGGAAATTCATCTCTTGCAATTTTACTTGCAGAATACACCGATGCTCCGGCTTCAGAAACCACAAAAACCTGCAAAGGCTTATCAAAAGCAATTTTCTTTATGAAAAATTCGGTTTCACGACTTGCTGTACCGTTACCGATAGAAATTGCCTGGATATTATACGCATTCACCATCGATCGGATTTTCTTCATTGCCATTCCGCTTTCGTTTTGCGGAGCATGAGGATAAATGGTTTCGTTGTGCAGTAAATCTCCTTTTTCGTCAATACAAACTACCTTACAACCACTTTTAAAACCCGGATCAATCGCCAGAATTCTTTTTTCTCCCAAAGGTGGTGCGAGTAGAAGCTGGCTTAAGTTTTCAGAGAATATTTCGATGGCTTTCTTATCGGCTTTTTCCTTTGCTTCCTGTAAAGTTTCGTTGGAGATAGCGGGTTCGAGAAGTCTTTTGTAGGAATCTTTTATGGCTAAAACGATTTGCTCTGAACTTTCATTTTTAGATTTAATAATAGCATTTTCAATAAAATCTAAGGCTTCATCTTTATCAATTCCGATGTTTGTTTTTACGAAACCTTCGGCTTCTGCTCTGAGCATTGCCAAAAGTCTGTGAGAGGGTGTTCGGTTCAGACTTTCTTCCCACTCAAAATATTGTGAAAATTTCTGTGCGTCTTCTTCGTCTTTTTTAGCCTTTACAACTTTTGAGGTAATTAATGCTTTACGTTGAAAAAGGCGACGCAGATTTTTACGGACGTACATATTTTCGTTAATCCATTCTGCGATGATGTCTCTTGCGCCCTGCAAAGCATCTTCTTCAGAAGAAACCTGATCATTTAAATATTTAGAAGCTAAAAACTGAATATCCTGAGCTTTCTGACTCATGATAATTTTTGCTAAAGGTTCAAGTCCTTTTTCTTTTGCAGCATCTGCCTTCGTTTTTTTTCTTTTTTTGAAGGGTAGATATAGATCTTCCAACTCTTGAATATCAAAACTGGCTTCAATTTTCTGTTTCAATTCAGGGTGTAAAGCATTTTGTTCCTCAATCGATTTCAAAATGCTTTCTTTTCGTTTTATGAGCTCTTCAAACTGTTTATTGAGTTTAAATATTTGTTCAATCTGAATTTCATCTAAATTTCCGGTTGCATCTTTTCTATAACGGGAAATAAACGGAATGGTGCAGTCTTCAGACAATAATTTTAAAGTAGCATTGATGCTTTTAGCGGATATATTTAATTCTTTGTTTACAAATTCTGTTATGGTCATGCGGCATTTTTAGAATGGCTAAAATACTGACTTTTTTCAGATCATTTTAATAGGAATTTGTAATAAATTTTTGAATTATGGATTTTATATGTAGAAAATAGTAATTATTGTTTGAATATGAAATAGGCTGATTTCGTGTTTAATTTTTAATTATAACTTGTGTTAGTTTTAATTTCTGTAATCATATTGTCTTTTTAAATAAAAAAACTATATTTGTTATTCAAACCAAAATATTTTATGCCTATGAGGAAAAACTCTACTTATTCTATCTATTTTATCATTTCAAATTTTAATCTTTTTTTGAGAAAAAGATACACTCACAATTTTATTAACTTACCAAATTCCGATTATATGAACAGACTTTTAATGGTTCTGGGACTTTTGCTGTGTATACAGATAAATGTCTCGGCGCAAACGTGTAATGCGGTTCCCGTACCGTTTTTACAATCATTTAGTACGGGAGCAGTGCCAACTTGCTGGACCAATCAAAATCCTACAACAACATCTACGAACGTTAATGTAAAATGGAAATTTTCTGGCTCAGCGGGTTATGGAGCTACAGGAAACGGTGGAAAACCCGCAGGAACTTTTGCCTGGGTGGATGCAAGTGCTCCTTACGAGGATGAAAATAATGTAGAATTAATAAGTCCTCAGATTAATCTTACAGGACTTACGAACCCATATGTGAAATTTGAGTGGTTTAAAAATCACCTTACTTCAGCAACAGGAACCGTTCCTGCTTTTGAGCATAATGTATTAAAGCTTGCTGTAAATAACGGGAGTGGATGGGTTCAGATCTGGACAGACAATAGCAACAGTTCTGAATGGAGAACTGTAGGTATTCCTTTGCCAGCGAGTTATATCGGCGCAACAATTCAGCTTAAATTTACTGTTGATAAAGATGTCGCTGACAATGGAAATTTCTATGATGATGTTTTGCTGGATGAAGTGCAGGTAATTCAGGCTCCAACCTGTTTCGTGCCTTTGGTTTCTCCGGCAACTAATATTGCACCAACTTCGGCAACGCTTAACTGGTCGCCTCCTCTTTCACCAGCTCCTGCACCGGCAGGTGGTTATGAATATTATTATAGTACGACCAACACGCCTCCGACTGCGGCAACTGTCGGTACTATTATACCGGGAACTTCAGCAAATATTTCGCCTTTAGTATCTGGAACTACTTATTACTGGTGGGTACGTTCCGTATGTTCTGCTTCAGATAAATCTCAGTGGGTGGAAGGTGACAGCTTTATACCGGGACAAATTGGAGGTGGAACAGCAACGCACGGATTTTTACCGGTATATTCATGCTCGGGATACAATTATTCTCAGATGATCTATACTACGGCTGAAACTGCAAGTGCTGTAGGAACGAATAATTTAATTACATCAATTAGATATTTTGTATCAAGTACAGCAGCTACTCAGGCAAATTATAATCAATGGGTAGTGTACATGGGGAATACTTCTCAAACAGATTTCGCAACCACAACAAGCTGGATTCCTGCAGGATCTTTAACTCAGGTTTACTCCGGGACTTTGCCTGCAATGACAGCCGGAACATGGGTGGAAATTCCGCTTGCAACACCTTTCCTTTGGGATGGGACGAGTAATGTAGTGATTGCTGTAGATGAAAATACACCGGGAACATCTTGTACCGCAAACTGGGGCAGTTATTCTGCGGGAGCAAACAGAGGAATGATTTATTATAATACGACAACAAATCCGGATCCTCTTAATCCTCCTACTGCTACAAGCAGATATGCGGTATTGCCACGTCTTCAACTTGTAGGAACTGTACTTCCTCCGTGTACAAATGTACCTCCGGCAAATATTACGGTAAATAATATTACGGCTACTTCAGCTTCGGTAACATGGACGGCGTCTCAGAATGCAACTTATGTCGTAAGGTACAGAGTATTGCCTTCTGGAACATGGCAAACCATTAATGTAACAACCCCTTTTACGAATAATATTTCTCTTCCGGGGCTTACAGAGCAAACGCAATACGAAGTAGAAATTGCTACAATATGTGGAACTCAGGGAGTATTTTCTCCGCCAGTTACTTTCACCACACCAGCGCTTACTTATTGTAGTTCGGGAACTGCAACGGTTACCAATGGTTTTATTAATAATGTGACTATGATAGGAACCAACGTTCCGATGACAAGTAATAATTCTGGAGCGAGTACCTATACGGATTATTCCAATGATCCTACCAAAACCATTACACTCCTTAGGAACTCAGTTAATAATACACTTTCTGTAGGAAGAACAATTGCATCGAGTACTTATACAACGTACGCATGGATTGATTTTAACGGAGACGGTATTTTTAATAATAATCCTTCTACTACACCTGGTGGAGAGAGAATAATGGGTATGGGGCTTTCAAACACAACTCCTGTCACAGGAAATTTTGATGTTCCTGCAAACGCTTATGTTGGAACAAGTAAAATAAAAATGCGTGTTATTGTGTACTGGGTAACTCCTGCGGATGCATGTGCAAACCTTACGAGTAACGGAGAAGTTGAGGATTATCAAATTAAATTTATTGATCTTCAGCCATGTACTACGAATCCTCCAACAAACATTGCGGTGAGTAATATGACCCATACTTCAGCCTATGTTTCTTGGATGCCAACTGCAAATGCGACCTATGTTATCAGATGGAGAGAAGGAACAACTGGAGCATGGTTACCAAGTGCAGCAGGATTAACACTTCCTGTAGGACAAAGTTTTTATACAATACCAAATCTTACGGAACAAACTGCTTATCAGGTACAGATCGCTACAATTTGCGGAGGCAATCAGGGAGCTTTTTCTCCATCTCTTAATTTTACCACACCACCTGTTACTTATTGTAATATGATAGGTACCGGAACTAATGATTACATATCAAATGTTACGGTAACTCCGGTAAACTTTCCGGTGATGACTAATACGACTTTGCAGGATAACTATACAAATTATACGACACCTGCAACATTGATCAATTTAGAAATAGGATCAATAGGAAATCAGCTTTCTGTTTCTAAAGGATGGGTAGGAACTACATTTGGAGATGCGGTACATGCCTGGATCGACTGGAACAGAGATGGTATATTTACTGATTCAGAAAGAATCATGAGTACTGCTTCCAATACTTTAAGTCCTGTTACATTATCGTTCGATGTTCCGGCAACCGGAGTATATACCGGGCCAAATACGACGACCATGAGAGTAGTGCTGAAAAGAGGAAGTGCTCCGGTAATGTGTGTAGATCCGGTAAATGGTGAAGTGGAGGATTATGCTGTGAAACTTAGACCGTGCAGCAATGATACTCCGGCTACACCAACATTTAATACGATAACCCATAATTCAGCGATTATTAATTGGGTTTCTGCTACTAATAATACTGCATTTGTTTTAGAATACAGACCTGTGACAAACCCAGCTTCTGCATGGACTACACTGAATGTTTCCACTTTAGCAGGTAATCCGCCTGTACTGGTGAATGCACTCACTCCAGCCACTACGTATGAAGTAAGAGTAGCTGCAACTTGTGGAGCCAGCGGAATTGGAATTTTTACTCCAACTACTACCTTTACAACAAGATGTGATCCGACTCCGCCAAACGTGACGGTAACCAACATTACATCAAATTCTGCATTGGTAACCTGGAATCCGATTGTACCGAATGCAACCTATGTTTTACAGTGGCGTGAGCAAGGAACTATACTTTGGAATACTCCTGCATTACCGCCGCCGCCAATTAATACGTATACAATTCCGAATCTTGATTCTTATAAAACATACGAAGTTGTAGTAGCAAGTATCTGTAATGGTGAAACTACACCAAACCCCTGGTCAAATACTCAGGTATTTACAACAGAAAGAGTTTGTGAAGTTCCTCCTCCAGGATTTACAATTACTCAGCTGAACCCTACAAGCGTTGAAGTTGTGTGGGATCCGTTCCCGGGTGCAACGTATATTTTAAGATACAGAAAAGTCGGAATTCCAAGCTGGACAAATATTCCGGTAAATACAAATACGTACACCATTACAGGATTATTAGAAGTCACCAAGTATGAAATGCAGGTAGCTAATATTTGTAACGGTGAACCAGGGAATTTCACACCATTGTATTATTTCGTAACTCCTACAGTAATATATTGTCCTATGCAGTCTGCAAATTCTGCTAATGAATTTATTTCAAAAGTTACTGCTAAACCAACCGGTAAGCCTGAAATGATCAATGAATCCACAGGAACTACTTATTCTGACTTTACGGGAGATCCTAAGAAATTTATTGAAATGGTTCAAGGCTCTGCAGGAAATCAGATTATTATTGATAAAAACCTGAGTTCAGGAGGAAAAGCTGGTGTAGCTGTCTGGATAGATTTCGACAGAAACGGAACTTTCGATCTTGATGAGAGAATTCTGGCAGACGGGCCGAATACAAATGCAACTGCAAGTGCAGTATTTAATGTACCTTCTGATGCATTTATCAGCATGACAGATCATAAATATGTGGTTATGAGAGTGGCAATGGCAAAAGATGCAATTCCTGTAAACTGTATTAGTTTTGCTGATGGGGAAGTAGAGGATTATACCGTTAGAATTTCAAAAGTTCCGGCACCAAATTCATTAGATCAGACTTCTATAATGATTTATCCGAATCCTGTAAAATCGATACTGAATGTAAAGAATATCAGTGAAAAGGCGAGCTATAAAATTTACAGTGCAGCTGGAAGATTAATTTCAAGCGGATTTATTGTTAACAATAAAATTGACGTAAGTGTACTCATCAGTGGAGTATATATTATTGATATAGAAGATGTAAAAGGAAAAGTACAGAAGAAGTTTATCAAAGAAGAATAATCAAACAATTCATCATTTAACAAAAAGAGCTCTCAGAAATGGGAGCTTTTTGATTGATAGAACGTTTTGAATTCCAACCCCAAATATTGATAGGTATATTGTATTCGAAATATTTTTTTAATTAAAAATGCCCCGCAGATAGGCGAGGCGCTAAATGTTTTCACAACGGAATAATCCTTATTGTGAATTGCTTTCGGTTACAAATCTAAAAATTATTTTTTTAACTGTTTTATGGTTTTCCGTATTTATTATAAAAATTTTAAGTATATCTTTCGGTAGTTTATTGCTATTATAGAAAAAGAAATCCTAACAAGAATTAACTTATTAGGATTAAAGTGAAAACAATTCACAATAGTTATCAATTATAAAATAACCACTGTGTAGAAAAAGCAAAAAACTTCGGGGGATTTTTGAATTAAGTTTGGACCTTAATAATAGTTTCTCGTCAGAAATTATCCTTTTCTGAGAACAAAGATAAAGATTTGTTTATCAATTGATAACTGAAACGGTAATTATTTTTATATTTGTATATTATTTAATTGTAAACCATTGAAAATGAGAGTTAATAAGATCTTGGGGTTAGACTTGGGAGTTTCATCAATAGGGTGGGCTGTTGTACAGGAAGATTCTAAAAATCCTGAAAACAATAAAATCATCAAATTGGGGGTTCGTGTAAATCCGCTGACTGTTGATGAGCAACTAAATTTCGAAAAAGGAAAACCTATTACAACCAATGCCGGAAGAACTTTAGCCAGAGGAGCAAGAAGAAATCTCCAGAGATTCAAGCTAAGGAGACATTATCTTATTGATGTTTTAAAGAAAAATAATATTCTCAAAGAAACCGACCTACTTGCTGAGGTTGGAAAAAATTCGACTTTCCAGACACAGGAAATAAGAGCAATATCGGCTAAGGAAAAAATAGAGCTTTCTGAATTTGCCAGAGTTTTACTTTTAATCAATAAAAAAAGAGGTTATAAAAGCAGCCGTAAAGCCAAAAACGAAGAGGATGGACAAATCATAGACGGAATGGCTGTTGCTAAAAAATTATATGAAGAAAACCAAACGCCCGGAGAATATTCTTATCAACTTTTACAACAAGGTAAAAAGCAACTGCCTGATTTTTATCGTTCCGATTTACAGGCGGAATTTGATAAAATCTGGAATTTTCAAAAACAATTTAATCCCGAAATTTTCACTAATGAACTTTACGAAAGACTTCAAGGTAAAAATAGAAATGCAACCTGGAAAGAATTAGAAATTCCGTTTTCTCTTGTTGGCATTAAACAAATTGGGACGATGCAGGAGAAAAAGATGGAAAGATATTTTTGGAGAAGTGAAGCTGTAAAAAAACAATTAGATTTTGAAAGGCTGGCTGTTGTTTTTCAGGAAATTAATAGTAATCTGAATAATTCCAGTGGTTATCTTGGAGCCATCAGTGACAGAAGTAAAGAATTGTATTTCAATAATCAGACTGTTGGAGAATATCTATACAATCAATTAAAAATTAATCCTCATACGAAACTTAAAAATCAGGTTTTCTACAGACAGGATTATTTGGATGAATTTGAAAAAATCTGGGAAACTCAAGCAAAATATCATAAAAAATTAACGAAAGATTTAAAAGAAGAAATTCGTGATATTATTATTTTTTATCAGAGAAAACTTAAATCTCAGAAAGGATTAATCAGTATTTGTGAATTTGAAAACAGAGAAATTGAAATCAACGATGTTTCGACAGGCTCAACAGGAAAAATTAAAAAGAAAACGGTTGGTTTAAAAGTAGCTCCAAAATCTTCTCCTTCATTTCAGGAATTTAAAATTTGGCAAAGATTAAATGATTTAGAATTTAAAAATGTAGAAACTAAGGAAATATTTCCTTTAGAATTAGAGCATAAGGAAATTCTATTCGGTAATTTAAACATCAAAGGAAATTTATCATCAAAAGAATTAATCGAACTATTAGGATATCCTTCAAAAGAATGGAAATGTAATTTTAAAGAAATCGATGGAAATAAAACCAATGACAACCTCTATACCGCTTTCTTGAAAATAATTGCCAGTGAAGGAATAGAGTTTCCAAAAGAATTTAAATTGACCATTGATGATGAAATCAAAATTTCCAAAATAAATGCGTCTGCAGAAATCATCAAATTATTTGTTAAGGAAAAACTGTCAGAATTAGTAATTGATATTTCTGTTTTGGATTTTAATCCTGAATTAGAAGGACGTGATTTTGAAAAACAGACTTCTTATCAATTGTGGCATTTGTTATATTCTTACGAGGGCGATGATTCTCCTTCGGGAAATGAAAAATTATATGAATTGTTAGAAAAGAAATTCGGTTTCAAAAAGGAACATTCCAAAATATTGGCAGAAATTGGTTTTCCTCAGGATTACGGAAGTTTAAGTTCTAAAGCAATGCGGAAGATTTATCCTTACATCAAAGAATATAAATACAGCGACGCTTGTAATTACGCAGGTTACAATCATTCTAAAAATTCATTGACTAAAAAACAATTGGAAGATCGAGTTTTGAAAGAGCAATTAGATATTCTTCCCAAAAATTCATTACGAAATCCCGTGGTTGAAAAGATTTTGAACCAAATGATAAATCTTGTTAATGAGGTTTCCAAAGAATACGGAAGACCTGATGAAATAAGAATTGAATTGGCAAGAGAGCTTAAAAATAATGCGGAAGAGCGTGCAAATATGACTTCCGAAATTAACAAGGCGACTTTGTTACATCAGAAATATGCTGAGATTTTGAAAAAAAAGTTTGGTATTCCTGTTCCGTCAAGAAATGATATAATTCGCTACAAATTATATTTAGAATTGGCTAATAACGGTTTTAAAGATTTATATACCGATATTCAAATTAAAAAAGAAGAGCTTTTTACCGATAAATATGACATCGACCATATTATTCCACAATCCCGATTTTTCGATGATAGTTTTTCAAATAAAGTTTTAGTTCCGAGAGGAGCCAATCTTAAAAAAGGGAATTTCACGGCTTTCGATTATTTGGAAATTGAAGGAAAAGAGAAATTGGAAAAGTTCTTGAATATTATCAAAGAACTTTATGATAAAGGAGCTATTACTAAAGCTAAATACGAAAAACTTCAGAAAAAAGGTGTTGAAATAGGAGATGGTTTTATTGAAAGAGATTTGCGAAACACACAATACATCGCCAAAAAAGCCAAAGAAATACTTTTTGGGATTACCAATTCTGTTGTTTCTACTTCGGGAAGAATTACTGATAAACTTCGGGAAGACTGGAATCTTATCAATACAATGAAAGAAATTAATTTGGAAAAATACAGGAAATTAGGTCTTATTGAAACGATTACTAATTCAAAAGGAGAAGAGAAGCAGAGAATCATAGACTGGACTAAAAGAAATGACCATCGTCATCACGCGATGGATGCTTTAACGGTTGCTTTTACAACCCATAATCATATTCAGTATTTGAATTATTTAAATGCAAGAAAAGACGAAAAGCACAAAGAGCATCAGAATATTTTTGCTATTGAAAATTTGATTACCAAAGTATTTGAAAAGAAAAATGGTTCAAAGGAGAGGAGATTTAAAGAACCAATTAAGAATTTTAGAATTGATGCTAAAAAACACTTGGATGAGGTATTGATTTCACATAAAGCTAAAAATAAAGTAGTTACTAAGAACATCAATAAAATTAAGAAGAAGGGAAGTATCGTTACAAAAACAGAACTGACACCGAGAGGACAACTTCATAAAGAAACCATTTACGGAAGTTCAAAATTCCTTAAAATGAAAGATGAAAAAGTGTCAGGGAAATTTGATTTGGAAATCATTAATAAAGTTCAGAATGAAAAATTCCGAAATGCATTATTAGCGAGATTACAGGAATTTGATGGAGATTCTAAAAAAGCATTTACCGGGAAAAACGTAATTTCCAAAAATCCAATATTTCTTAATAATGAGAAAACGGAGCAATTGCCAGAAACTGTCACTTTAGCTTGGTATGAAACAGGTTACACCATTAGAAAAGTTGTGAATCCTGATAATTTTAAAGATTACAAAAACATTGAAAAAGTTATCGATAAAGGAGTTCGTGAAATTTTAATGAATAGATTGAAAGAATTTAATGGAAATTCTAAAGAAGCCTTTTCTGATTTGGATAAGAATCCGATTTGGCTTAATAAATCTAAAGGAATTGCTGTGAAGACGGTTACAATTACCGGAATTAATAATGCCGAAGCTTTACACTATAAAAAGGATCATTTGGGGAAAGAGATTTTAGATGAAAATGGTAAAAAGATAGCAGTTGATTTCGTGAGTACAGGAAATAATCATCACGTTGCAATTTATGAAGATGAAAATGGTAACCTACAGGAGAAAGTTGTGAGTTTTTATGAAGCCGTTGAAAGAGTAAATCAAGGACTTACGATAATTGATAAAGATTATAATGCTGATTTAGGTTGGAAATTTCTTTTTACAATGATGCAAAACGAAATGTTTCTGTTTCCGTCGGAAGATTTTAACCCAAAAGAAATTGATTTGTTTGATGATAAGAATCTGAGTTTGATTTCTAAGAATCTTTTTAGAGTGCAGAAATTTACAATTAAAGATTATTTCTTTAGACATCACTTAGAAACTACTGTTGAAGATCATTCTACATTAAAAGGAATTACTTGGAGAAGAGAAGGTCTGAATGGAGTTAGAGAAATTTTAAAAGTGAGACTAAATCATTTAGGGAAAATAGTTTACGTCGGTGAATATTAAAACTAATAAAAATGATAACCCGCTCTATCTACATCGGCAATCCAGCTTATCTCAAACTTAAAGATGAGCAGATGAAAATACTCTGCCCGGAAACCAAAACCGAAAAGGGTAGTGTTCCTGTTGAAGATTTGGGACTTTTGATGTTGGACCATTTTCAGATTACCATTTCGCACAATCTCATTCAAAAAATGATGGGAAATAATGTAGTCGTGGTCAGTTGCGATTCTCATCATTTACCGCATGGAATTATGCTGCCGCTTTATGGTCACACCGAACATTCCGACCGAATCAAAGACCAATTAGAAGCCAGCGAACCGCTCAAGAAGCAACTCTGGAAACAAACCATCGAATGCAAAATTGAAAATCAGAAAGAAGTATTAAGAAGATTAGGAAACTATTACGAACCGATGATTGATTATCAAAACAACGTTAAAAGTGGAGATATTACCAATATGGAAGGTATTGCAGCCCAACATTACTGGAAATACCTCATCAGCCTCGATTTTCTGAGACAGCGTTTTGGAGATTCACCCAATCAGTTTTTTAATTTCGGTTACTCCGTTCTTAGAAGTATTGTAGCGAGAGCAATTGTTGAGACAGGATTGCTTCCAGTACTCGGAATTTTCCATAAAAACAAATATAATCCTTATTGTCTTGCCGATGATTTGATGGAACCTTACCGTCCGTTTGTTGATTTATTAGTAATGGATTGGCTGACAAAGAATCCAAATATTGAGGAACTGACGAAAGAATTCAAATCACACATTCTACAAATCGCAACAAAAGATGTATTGATAGAAAGTAAAACAAGACCATTGTTGGTAGCCGTAAAAACAACTGCTACTTCGCTTTATAAATGTTACACAGGAGAAAAACGACTGATTTCTTATCCCGAACTGATATGAACGCCGAAAGGTTTAATGCGTACCGAATTATGTGGGTTTTAGTATTATATGATTTGCCGACAGAAACTAAAGCCAATATGAAAGATGCCAATCGCTTTCGTAAATCTTTGTTGGATGATGGTTTTACTTTATTTCAGTTTTCAATGTATGTTCGGCATTGTCCAAGCCGTGAAAATGCTGAGGTTCATATTAAAAGAGTCAAG